>Ga0182016_10006583_pt1 | contig 12150 bp, 9 predicted proteins | sample 712S2MmetaG_FD_120491 | JGI IMG/M metagenome (GOLD analysis project Ga0182016, IMG submission 120491) | Permafrost microbial communities from Stordalen Mire, Sweden - 712S2M metaG | ecosystem: Environmental > Terrestrial > Soil > Wetlands > Permafrost | place: Sweden: Stordalen | collected...
ATCCAACAGCTCAACGACCTTGGCGTCGTCGTCGACGAGTGGCCTAACCGTTAGAAGTTCGCAGTGCCCAGATTTGAAGTCATACCTTTTGCCTTGCCATAACAGCTCGCTCTTGTCCTGGCGAGCTTGCACAATGCCACACCAGAGATGATGCCTGGGCACGAGTTGGAAAGGTCAATTGAGTGAAACAAGAACGGCTCCTTGACGCCGAGGCGCATTCAGAACAGAGGTTGTCAGGCCGGGATAGGATTTTGCTCCCGTGCGTGTTCCTCGGCACAGTCATAATGCTGGCCGGCGGCTTGGAATCGGTTGCTCGATTGATGTTTTCAACATCGACGACGGGGATTGGGCAGTGCACGGTCTTGAACGATGAAACAACCGGAGTGAGGGGGATTCCGAACTCCGTGTGCTATGAGAAGGCTGGTGAGTCTGCCAACATCGAACTCAGATTCAATAGGTGCGGACACCGCGCGGGGATGGAATGCGGCCCCAAGCCTGACGCCGTCTATCGGATTGTGATGACTGGCTCTTCCACGGCCATGGGTGACCGGGTGCGTCAAGAGGAAAGCTTTGCCGCACTGCTCCCGGCAGCACTTTCAGAGAAAACAGGGCGTTCGGTTGAGCTTTATAACGAGAGCATGTTGTGGGGATACACGCACAGCGTCACTCTGCGATTCAAAGAAGTTCTTGCGGCCAAGCCGGATCTGGTTTTATGGATATTGACGCCAGTGGACGTGGCGCGATCTTCGTTTGTGCTGCCGTCACAGGACGAAACTGGGCGGTGGAGTTCAAAGAACCATACAGAGCGAATATGGCTGCGCCTGAAGGATACTTTGACAACAGAATCTGGGATGACGGCGATAAACGACGTGTTTCTACGAAGTCGGACGGCGCTCATGTTGCGGCATTATCTTTATCAAAGCCAGAGCCTGTTTGTGAAAGCTACGCTGGCATCGGCGGACGTTGACGCAGGATTTTTGCGAGTACCAGAGAGCACGTTTTGGACTGAACAATTGCAGGAGGTGGACAGTGATGCCGCGACACTCGAGGCGCAGGCCCACGATGCAGGAGTTCCGGTTGTAGCTGCCTACTTGCCCGGCCCGGTTCAAACCTCAATGGTTTCAATCGGGCAATGGTCAACTGGAATTGACCCCTACCAACTCGACGACAAGTTGCGGTTGATCATCGAGAGCCACGGCGGTAGGTTCATTGACTTGCTGCCGGATTTTCGGGCGATACCCAATCCCGAACGATATTACTTTCCGGTGGATGGGCACCCGACCCCGGAGGGGCACGTGGTGTTGACGACAATGTTGGCCAAAGAGCTTACCAGTGGAGTTGTGCCTGGGTTGAGCGGCAATGAGCGGACCATAACAGGCGCGGGCAACGACCGATAATTGAGTTTCTGAATTCCGCGCATCTTTCAGGTACATGGCACCCAAGTTTCCAACCCATGAGCTCTCTTCCCGCCTCATCTCCCTAGTTTGAAGTAATCTGTCTCTTCACTCCGTCCGCCAGTTCGCAACGGCTTGCAAATGACCGTGACCTCGTCCCAGATCGCCGAACTCCTTCGCCAGCCGCCTCTCGATCACGAGCGCTTCGCGGCCCATCGCGAGCTTGAGGCGCGGCTGAACGCCTCGATTCGCGGCGAAGTCAGGTTCGATCTCGCATCCCGCGCTCTCTACGCAGGCGATGCCTCGAACTACCGCCAGCTTCCAGTCGGCGTCATCCTGCCCCGCGACGCCGCCGACGTCGAAGCCGCCGTTGCCGCATGCCGCGCAGTCGGGGCAGCTATCCTCCCTCGCGGAGCAGGCACCAGTGTCGCCGGCCAAACAGCCAACGTCGCCGTCGTCTTCGATTTTTCTCGCTACCTGAACCGCCTTACGACTCTCGACCCCACCGCTCGCCTTGCTGTTGTCGAGCCCGGCATTGTGCTCGACCGCCTGCGCGAAGCCGCCGAAGTCCACCACCTGACCTATGGCCCCGACCCCGCAACCCACAGCCGCTGCACACTCGGCGGCATGATCGGGAACAACAGTTGCGGTGTCCACGGACTCATGGCCGGGAAAGTTGTTGACAACGTTGAATCGCTCGATATTCTCCTCTACGACGGCACGCGCCTCACGGTGGGCCGAACCAGCGAAGACCAGCTCCATTCCCTGATCTCGCGAGGCGGCCGCGTTGGTGAAATCTACTCACGCCTCAAGGCTCTTCGCGATCAGCACGCCGACCGTATTCGCCAGCGGTATCCCCGCATCCCGCGCCGCGTCTCCGGCTACAACCTAGACGAACTTCTCGCGGAGAATGGCTTCAACGTTGCCCGCGCCCTTGTCGGCTCTGAGGGCACCTGCGCCACTATCCTCTCCGCCACACTCAACCTGACGGCGTCGCCGCCCTTTCGCGTCCTGACAGTTCTCGCCTTCGACGATCCGTTCCAGCCCGCCGATGTCGTTCCGCGCGTTCTCGAGCTGAATCCGATTGGCCTCGAGGGCTTCGACAGCACCTTAGTCGACTTCATGATGCGCAAGCAGCTCTCCATCGATGACGTTGCGCTACTGCCGCCAGGCAAGGGCTTCCTGCTTGTCGAGATGGGTGGCTGGACCGCTGAAGAAGCGCAATTCCAAACCGATGCGCTCATCGCTGCTTCCAAATTCTGGCGGGAATCATCGCGAGCACGCACCTATAACGCCGTCGACGCCGCCCGCGTCTGGCACGTTCGCGAATCGGGTCTCGGCGCAACCGTCTCTGTTCCCGGCGAGCCTGACCGCCATGAAGGTTGGGAAGATGCCGCCGTCGCGCCAGAGCACCTCGGGACTTATCTCCGCAAACTCACCGCCCTCATGGCCGAATACGGATACTCCAGCCCCTTCTACGGCCACTACGGCCAAGGCTGCTCACATCTCCGCATCAACTTCGACTTCTCCTCCCTCGAAGGCCTGCGCAATTTCCGCGAGTTCATCGACCGTGCCGCAGACCTCGTTCTCTCCCTCGGCGGGTCACTCTCCGGCGAACACGGGGACGGCCAGGCCCGCGCTGCGCTACTTCCAAAAATGTTCGGCCCCGAACTCGTCGAAGCCTTCCGGGAGTTCAAGTCGATCTGGGACCCCGACAACCGCATGAACCCCGGCAAGCTTTCTGATGCTGTCCGAGTCTACGACCCCGTTCAAAATCTCCGCCTCGCTCGCACCGACTCTGGCCAGGGCCCCAATCACACAAATCTCGAAACCCATTTTGTTCTTCTGAGCGACGAAGGCTCGCTCGAGCACGCCACCGCCCGCTGTGTTGGTGTGGGCGCATGTCTCAAGTCCGAAGGCGGCGTCATGTGTCCCAGCTACCGCGCCACACGCGATGAGCAGCACTCTACCCGTGGCCGCGCACGTCTGCTCTGGGAGATGCTTGCCGGCGCGCTTCGTTCTGAAGGATTCCAAAGCCACTCCGTCCATCAGGCGCTCGACCTCTGCCTCAGTTGCAAAGCCTGCAAGACAGAGTGCCCGGTCTCGGTGGACATGGCCACCTACAAATCCGAGTTCCTCGCGCAGAAGTACAAAGGCCGCCTCCATCCGCTCCATCACTACGTCTTCGGTTACGCTGACAAGCTCGCACGCATCGGCGCTCTCACTCCCACCCTCACCAACGCCGTGCTCGGCAGCTCGCTCACCAGCCCACTCGTCAAATACATTCTTGGCGTCGCTCAAGAGCGCGCCATACCGCGGCTCGCCGGCAAGTCCTTTCTTCAGTCACGCACAGCCGGACAAGCGCGCGGCGCGGATACCTGCCAGCCAACCAGCCTCAGCCAAGAGAACAGTCCGCGCGAAGTGCTCCTCTGGCCCGATACCTGGAACAACTACTACAACCCGCAAACTCTCGCTGCCGCCGAGTCGATCCTGACACAGGCCGGTTTCCGGATCACAGTCCCACAGGGCCACATCTGCTGCGGTCGTCCACTTTACGATTTCGGCCTACTCGATTCAGCAAAGACATACTTAGCCAAAGTTCTCCAGCGCGTCGGCCCGCAAATCGATGCCGGACTTCCCTTCATCTTTCTCGAGCCAAGTTGCGCAAGCGTCTTCCGCAATGAGTTGTTTGAATTCTTCCCTTCGGCCCCACGCGCCCAGAAACTTAGCTCACAGGTCTGGCTCCTCGCTGACTGGCTCTCCGCCTACGCCCCCGACTGGGTATCTGGCCGGCTCACCGGAGCGCAGTTTCTTCTCCATGGTCACTGCCACCACAAGGCTGTCTTTGGCGGACCAGCTTCAGAACTCGCGCTGCTCCGCAAAGCCGGCGCTCAGGTCGAGCTCATCAACTCCACCTGCTGTGGCATGGCCGGCCCATTCGGCTTTGAGAAGCACAAATTCGAGCTTTCCAAAGCCATCGCCAACCTTGACCTTCTGCCAGCAATCGAAGCCGCCGGCCCGGTCACCGTAATCGTCGCCGACGGATTCAGTTGCCGCGAACAGATCAGCCACCTCGCCCACCGTTCCAGCCTGCACTTCGCTGAAGTTCTGCACCGAGCCTGCGGTTGCGGCCCCTGATCAAAGCTCCCAGGCGCCGCAAGGACCTTGTCGACCAGATTCGCCCAGGCAATTGCTTGAATTCATTTTGAAGTTTATGTGATGGTTTCGCAGCGCCCTACGGGGCGTGGAGGTCCAAATTTGGCCGATTCCCAGGGTTGCGTCCGCCGCTGCGGACTCCACCCTGGGCTATTCTCGACCGGTCCCTCCGGGACCGAAGCCGATTCCGAGCCAGATGAGAGTTGCTGGCCATGCAGGTCCTCAGAATTCGCTTCGTACGATTGTCCTGCAAATGCACCCCTGTATCAATCCCTCGCCCGGCCCATTCTCATGTATTGTTTTGAACAGGCGCTCTTTACCCGTTTGCCTGATAATCGGTTGCAACGGGACGCATCAACTTTGCATCCCATCTACCAGAGGCTGGGCAGATTCTGCCCTTCCTCAACGGGTCACAGGAGTTCAAGCAATTTTGCATTTCAAGCAGATGAAGGTACGCTTCCGAACTATTCCTTCATTTGCCGCGTATAAACAATCCAGTTAATCTGAAGTTTTCTTCGCTCTGCGCGAAAAAAAGGAGAACGTCGTTATGGCTGAAGACAGCAAAATTCATCATCTCGCATGGTTTATCGCCGGGTTGGGCGTGGGCGCGGTTGTCGGCATTCTTTATGCCCCCAAGAGCGGTCGCGAAACGCGCGAAGACATCGCCGCGGGCGCCAAACAGGGCACTGAGTTTGTGAAAGTAAAGGCCCAGCAGGCCGCCGACCAGGCCTCCGTCATCATCGACAAGGGCCGTGAGCATGTTGCCACGATCGTCGACAAGAGTAAGGAACAGGTGGGTCAGTACGTGGATCGCAGCCGCGATGTCGTAGACCGTGGCCGCGCTCAATGGGAGGAGTTCGTTGAGCGAGGGAAGAATCTGGTAACCGATCAGTCAGCCAGGGTGGGTGCTGCCGTGGACGCTGGCCGCGAAGCATATCGCTCCAGCACAGCTACCACCTCCACGACCAGCGAGCCGCTGTAAATCATCCGGGCATACATTCGCCGGAGTTTTTGCCCGGCGAATGTGGATTTGGGATTCTGGTTTTGGGATTTTTCCAGCCGGAGCATACTCATCGCGCTCGTTTCCTGGTCGCTGACTATGCTTCGGACCGAACCACACTTCCTTGAGCCGCGCCCTCCTCGCAGTCTTCCAAGTCCTCCACCCTATCTGCGCCGGGGTTACGCGCGGCTTGCGCGAGTAGTAGGATGTTTGCAGCTTCGCAGCTCAAATAAGCGAGACCAATCCGATGCCAAACCTGGACCACGACACCCTCGAGCTGCTTCTCATCGCGGTAACCGCGATCTGTATCCTCTTCCAGACCATCCTGCTAGCTGCCGTGCTGATTGCTGTCCGCAAGGGTGTGAAGTCGTTGACGCAGAACGTCGATGATCTGCGTGCCTCGGCAATGCCGGTAATCGACCACACCAGGGGATTTATCGAGCGCATCACTCCCAAGGTGGAAGAGACCGCAAAGAACGTGGCCGAGATGTCGCAAACGCTCAAGGAAAACACCACCAAGGTCAGCGCTTCGGCCACAGAGATCGCGCAGCGCGTCAATGCGCAGTCCACGCGTGTCGATGCCATGGTCACTGGCGCGCTGGACGCTATCGATCGTACTGCTGAGATCGTCGTCGAAACCGTCAACAAGCCGGTTCGGCAGATCTCCGGCATTCTGGCCAGCGTCAAGGCCGCTGTTGAAGTACTGAGTGCTTCCAAACCCAATCGGCGCGCTTCGCAGCCTGCCCACCATCCTGCCGACGAGTTTGAAGATCAATCCGAGCCGATGCTTTAGGCCGGGGGAGTCTAAAATTCTTTGTAAAACTATTGGAAGAACAAAAGCAGATTTTTCGACTTATCACCCCAGCGACGAAGACCTGTCGCCAGGGACCCCGGTTCGCTCAGGATGACAGTCGTTGAACGGACTTTGGACTCAGGACACCAGGCGAATGCTGTCTCACTGTTTCCTGGCCCACCGCTTATAGGAGGAACCTCGGATGCGCCGTCTCGTCTGCGCCCTCGCACTTTTGGCTTCCCTCGGCCTCGCGAGCGCCGCTGCCGAGCCCACACCGAAAGCATCGCTACTAGTCCTCTCCAAGCAGGACCACACCCTGGCCATCGTCGACCCCGCCGATCTCCATGTGGTTGCTCGCATCCCAGTGGGCGATGATCCACATGAAGTTGAGGCTTCCTCTGACGGTAAAACTGCCTACGTCTCCAACTATGGATTCGGCAGCTTCCATACTCTCTGTGTGATCGATCTCATCAACCAGCGGCAGGTGCGCTTCATCGATCTCGGCGCGCTCCGCGGCCCCCATGGCCTTCACTTCGCGCTTGGCAAGGTCTTCTTTACTGCTGAAGCCGCAAAGGCCATCGGCAGCTACGACCCCGGCACAAACACTATTGACTGGATCATGGGCACCGGCCAGGACCGCACCCACATGGTCTACGTGTTTCCTGACGGCAAGCGCATTGCGACCACCAACGTGAACGCCGCCACCGTCACCCTGATGGAGGAGGTTCCTGCTCGCCCCTTTGGCCTTCCGCCGGGAATGATGCCGCCTCCTGGTTCAAACGGTCCCGGTGGGCAACAAGGTCCCCCTCCCGGCATGCCCCAGGGCCCACCACCCCCACCGCCCGGCCCCAACTGGGAGCTCACTGTCATCCCCGTTGGCCACGGCTCTGAAGGATTCGATATCTCCCCAGACCTCAAAGAAGACTGGGTCGCCAACGCTCAGGATGGAACCATCTCCGTAATCGACATTGCCTCAAAGAAGGTGACCAGTATGCTCGAAGTGAATGCTCGCGGTGCGAACCGCCTCAAGTTCACGCCCGACGGAAAGCTCGCCCTTCTCTCCGCTGGCCCAGAGGTGGTGGTCGTCGACAGCGCAACCCACAAGGTGATCAGGCGCATCAACACCGGAGGCAATGGGGGCGGCATCCAGATGCAGCCCGATGGCGCCCGCGCCTATGTGGCCACGGGCGGTGCCAACTTTGTAGCCGTGATCGACCTGAAGACTCTTGAACTCGTGGGCAAGATTGATGCCGGCGGCGGCCCGGATGGGCTTGCCTGGGCCATCCAGCCCTAGCTTCTCCGGCTGCTTGCCGGCATTTATTTCTCTTCCAGCACCAGCACTTCAATCGATAGCCCTGGCACCGTGTGGCTGATCTTCTCGCCCACGCCGTGCAACACGCTCTCCACCGGAGCCACCTGAGTCGGATGATCGATCGTGTTCGTCGATTGGGTGCTGTGAGCGTGCAGCGCAACCAGTTTCCCATCCGCAGCCAGCTTTGCACCCGGAAGCTCAATGTCCAGCGCCTGCGCCGTCGTCGACGCATTCACCAGCTTCACATACAGCTTCTTCTTCGCCGCATCCCGCGTCACGCTCAAGAAAAACTTCGGAATCGCCCCATCCGACCCAACGCCTTCCAACTTCGTCGCCGGCGTCTCGCTGCCCAGATAGCTCGCGAACATCACCTGCGCGTAGTAACTCGGCGACCCATAACTCCGCAGCGCGTCATATCCAATCAGGTCGGTATCCCACTGCAAGCCGCCTGGGTTGATATTCGTCAGCAGCGGCGCATACGACGCCATCACCACCAGGTCGCTGTTCCGCTCCAAACCAGTCATCCACGCCGCATCGCCAAGTGCGGCGCCAAAGTTCGGTGTCGGCGCGCCTTCACGCGTGGCCCACTCGCCCACAAAGATTTTCGGACCGTTGCGGTCGATCTTGTCGTAGTGCGTCTGATCCTGAAAGAATGTCTGCGCCCGCACATAGTAGTGATCGTCAACCACGTCCGGCTTCATTCCTTTCAGGGGCATCGTCGCAATCAGTTGCAGCTCCGGGTACTTCGCCTTGATCGCCTTATAGAACTGCGCATATCTACCCTCGTAGCTGTTCGAGTGGTCAAAGTTATCCTCGTTTCCAATCTCCACATAGGTCAGCTTGAACGGCGCTGGGTGCCCATCCTTCGACCGCTCCGCACCCCACTTGGTATCCGCGCCGCCCGTCACATACTCAATCTCGTCCAGCGCGTCCTGCACATACGGTTCCAGGTCCGCGCCCGGCGCCACATGCTCCTGTGCCAGCGAATAGCCCGCATAGACCGCCAGCAGCGGCCGCATCTTCAGATCCTCACACCAGCCCAGAAACTCGAGCAGCCCCATCCCATCCGTCGACCTGTAATTCCATGGGCTCCGGTGCGTCGGCCGATCCACCAGTGGGCCAATCGTCTTCTTCCAGTCAAACCGCTCTGAAATATGATCCCCCTCCAGATAGTTCCCCCCAGGGAATCGCAAAAACTGCGGATGCATGGCCGCCAGCTTCTCCATCAAATCAATCCGGAAGCCATTCGGCCGGTCATGATAGGTGGGCGGAAACAGCGATACCAAGCTCAGCCATAACGTCCCAGCATGACCCACCGTCAGTTCCAGATGATTCTGCGCCGAGGCCTCAAGCGCGCCCGTCTTCAGCGTGAATTCGAATTGCTTCCACTCCGTCCCGACTCCCGAAACCGTCGCCTTGCCCTCGGCCTTGCCTGTCTGGTTGTTTACGAGAGCGACTGTTACCGGCCCAATCTCCGCCCCGTCCGCCTTCGCCCAAAACGAGCCCTGGTAGGTCGTTTCCGGCCGCACCGCCATGCCCCAGTAGCCCACATTCAGCGCGCCCGCCTGGTTGTCCGCGTCCGCCTTCAACACTTCGATCTTCAGGCTGCGTGTCAGCGCCTTGCTCGGCCCCGTCGACCGATCCACGCCAATCTTGGCCTGCGCGCTCCCGTTCTCAAGCAAAATCCAATGCAGAATCCCCGACCAGTCCGCCTCGAGGGTCCGGTTCCTCACCATCTCCGCATACAGGCCGCCGTCATAGGAGTAGTTGATCTCCTCGGTCATCAGGCCATACAGCGTCGGGCTGACCTTGCTAACAGGCTGATCCGCATGAATGGTCAACTTGGCAGATGTCGGTTTGGCCGCGCCCTGATCGGCTGGCTTCTGGGCCCCAGCTTGCATCAAGGCAAAGGCAGCAACCACTATCAGGACCGCTGCATTAGCAAACGTTTTCTTAAGCATCCCTAAAACCCCCTAAATTCGGTGCCGCCCCAGTATAAACATCCACCCCCGCTGTCCGCTCCGGGCCCTCTTTCCAGGCCACTAATTGCCAGCCCCAGCTTTGCTGGCAAACAGCTTGCCCCAGTTCACAATTACGCGCGTCTGAAAATGCCACTGCGGGCTCGTATTCAAATTAAGCTGCGCCGTCTCCAGTTCCACCTGCCCATTGCGGAAAGGAATCACCAATCCTTCTTCGGCGCCAATGGTCTGCTGGCCGGCGGTTACCTCGTGCGCAATACCGAAGAAGATGGCGGCGCCGCGAGTGCCCAGCGTGCGAAAGTAGTCGGCAAAACCCTGGTAGTCCGACTTTGGGTTGCCGGCTGACGCGCCAATGGCCCCTGTCCAGGTGATGTTGGCCGCAATCAGGTTGTTGCCTTTTCCGAACTGCGGCCCCACGGTGACACCGGCCCTCCCGCCTTCCACGCCGTGGGAGAAGGCGGAATTGGCGAGCACCGCGCCCCTCGGGGCCAGCGTCAACAGGAAGCCGCCCTTTTGATACACCTGTTGGCGCACTACGAAATCGAAGCGATTGCCAAACTGGTAACTCCGCGCGCCGCCCGTCGATTCCGAGTCGAGCAGATTCACCAGCACGCTGATGTCAGTATTCGTCTTGAACGGCGCAATGGAAACAACACTGGGAATGTATCGGCTGGAGTCTACGGATTGAAATCCCAGCTCGGTCTCAATGCATTTCGTGCAAATGGGTGGTGGGGAGAATATGAAAGTGGTTCCGTAGTCGGACACCGAACCATTGAGAGGCTGCGGGCCGGTCGGCTGAGCGCCAGTCGTCTGCGCCGCAGCGGAAGACTGTTGCGGGTCCTGCCCCGATGCCGGCTCACCGGGCCCATACGTCTGCCCCTGCGCCAACACCGCGCCCCAAGCGACTGCCAGCATCAATGCAGCATTGAATCCAAACAATTGCATCTTGAATGGCCCCGCTCCGAGTTTAGAACCGGGAAACAATTGGAACTGAGATAACTTCACGAGCGCGCCGGATGTACCTTTGCCGATTCCGAAGAAAACCGCGGCGATCAGGTCCACTAAAAAAAAGCGGTCCCGCGAAATAACTTGCCGCCTGATGGGAGACTCGACTTGCCGGAAAGAGGGTTGTCTGCCGCTCCGCAACCGGCACATCGAAATCTGCGCTACAGCCGGCCGGCTCATTCCGTGCCGATGCTATCCTCTGGACTAGACGAAATCCAGCCCCTGGAGGATTGCAATGTCGCAGATGCATATTCTGTTTGTTCCCTGGCCTCGATCTCTTGGATCGTCTATATGCGAGTCATCGACATTCTCTGTTAACTTGACATTCAAGAATCCCGCCGTTTCAAGCGACCGCGGCGCCCCAATAACCCCGCAGACAAAGTTAAGCCCGGTCGGCCTTAAAAACCCTGAACGCACTCTCACTGACGCTGGAGGGGAGTATGACTACAAGAACAGTGAGTGGATCAAGTTTATCGAACAGCGCAACGCGCAGGTACCGGAAAAGCAGAAGTGTTACAAAGAGGTCTGGTATACAGGAAAAATGAACATGCTTCTGTTTTCCATGAAGGATGGCGTGATCTACCTGCGCGGCCACTGCATGCCCAATCAGAGCTATCTGGAGAGCGGCGGCAGTAAGTTAGACTACAAAGAAGTTGCGGATCGCCTATTCGACTCCGGAATAGACTCCGAGTTTGCAGGTAAGATCAAGTGCTACAACTGTCATAGCGGTGAAGGCGGCGACCAGTCGTTCCTGGCTCTTTTTTCGCAGTATATGTACAAGAAGAAGGGGCTCACTCGCTGCACTTACTGGGGCTATGACGGAGCTCTCGACTCCATGGCTGGCCAGTCAGGCCCGCACAAGACCACGAAACTGGACTCCGGAAAATCGGAACGGGCCAAGTTACATCAGATCCAATACCACCCCGTGTGAGCCGCACCCGCAATCTTGTAACTGCGAATCTGGGCATTGCCCCATCTGTCCGCCGGGATCACGGCGATCGGGGAGGAGCCGGCCGCTCTCTCCCCACACGGCCGCGGCCCGCTCGACGGGATAGAGGCTGGCATCTTCGAGGTATCTTTTCCACACGATTCAATCCCCGGGCTCGCAATCGAACCGTGAAATGCCCACAGCCAAGATGCCCCGCTGTTCTGCCGGCCTCTGCCATTCTGTTCCCTGATCTCTGACAACCGATCACTGACAACCAGCCCTAAGCGATCCAACCGCCGCCAACGACTTCATCCCCGTTGTAGAAGACAGCGGCTTGGCCCGGCGTGACAGCGCGCTGTGGCTCATCAAATGTGGCCACAACCTGGCTGGAATCTCCGTTGGGGCCGGCGGGCTGGATGGTGGCCCAGGCTGGCTCGTGGCGGTGGCGGATCTTGGCCCGCACCCGCATCGGCGCCCTAAGCTCGGAGATTGATATCCAGTTCATCCGATTCGTGCGTAGAGTTTTGACCGCCAGGTCCACATCTGCACCGACCGTCACACGGTGGTTGGCCGGGTCAATCTG
>Ga0182016_10006584_pt1 | contig 12148 bp, 11 predicted proteins | sample 712S2MmetaG_FD_120491 | JGI IMG/M metagenome (GOLD analysis project Ga0182016, IMG submission 120491) | Permafrost microbial communities from Stordalen Mire, Sweden - 712S2M metaG | ecosystem: Environmental > Terrestrial > Soil > Wetlands > Permafrost | place: Sweden: Stordalen | collected...
CTGGCTGGCCAGCGCCTATCCCGTCCGCCCCCCGCAGCAGCAGGTCCGCTGGGTGGGCCTGATCGTGCTGGATTCGAGCCAGCGCAAGCGCGGCGAAGAGGCTCTGCGGAGGACCGAGAAGCTGGCCGCCACCGGCCGGCTGGCTGCCTCCATCGCCCACGAGATCAACAATCCCCTGGAAGCCATCACCAACCTGCTCTTCCTGCTCCACAACTTCTGCCAACTCCAGGACCCGGCGCTGACTTATGTGGTCCAGGCCGAAGACGAGGCGCGCCGCATCACGGAAATCACCCAGCAGACGCTGCGCTTTTACCGGCAATCCACCCTGCCCGCCCGCGCTAATATGAGCGAACTGCTCGAATCCGTGCTGAGTCTCTTTCGCGGCCGGCTCAATTCGCTGGGCATCCAGGTGGAGCGGAAATTCGACCCGCAGATGGACCTTTTCTGCTTTGCCGGCGAGGTGCGCCAGGTCTTTGCCAACCTGGTGGGAAACGCCGTTGACGCATGCAGCGGTGGCGGCCGGCTGGTGGTCCGCGCACGGCGCTCGTGCGACTGGAGCGCCCCCGGCCGCAGCGGGGTTCGCTTTACCGTGGCCGATACGGGCACGGGCATGAAGCCGGCGGTCCGCGAACGCATCTTCGAAGCCTTCTTTACCACCAAGGAAGAGACCGGAACCGGTCTGGGTCTGTGGGTGAGCCAGGAAGTCATCGTCAAACATCACGGACTGATCCACGTGCGCAGCCGGATTGCCCGGCCCGGCAAATTCTCCGGAACCGTCTTTCAGATCTTTCTGCCCGACGACCCAGGCCTGACGGACGCAGCTCGGCCCCTGGCGCCGCTCCAGAACCAGTCCGACCCAAACGAAACGGCCTCGTAGAGAGCCGCCTGCCGGGCCGTATCTGCGCGGGTCGCGTTGCTGGTTTGAACCTTTCTATCTCCGAATCCAGCTTTCGATGGGCATGGTTTAACCATCGTTACGTGATCCCTATCACAGTTCGCCGGCTTCCCTGGATGAAAACATAGCTCTACTGGTCATCGAACAAATCCTCTCATCCAAATTTCCCCCATTTTCATCAAGGAGACCGCACGTGAAACTCGACTCGTCCGCATTTGTTGCTGCTCCGGAACTGCTCCAGGTGCTGGAAGGACACTCCACCGCCATCTCCTGCGGCGGAGATCGCGTTCTCTTCAGCCAGGGAGAAGCCCCCACTGGGGTTTTCATCCTCAGCCGGGGAGCGGTAACTCTCACCATGACCTCGCCCGCGAGGGAGGAAGTGGCGGTTGTGGAGGTGGGCTCCGGTTCGCTGCTGGGGCTGCCAGGACTCATCGGCAATGTCCCCTACACGCTCTCGGCCGTGGCCCACACCGGCGCCGAGATCCGTTTCATCTCCCGCGACGAGTTCACCAGCCTCATGCAAGCCGATCCGCGCCTGGGATTGAAGATTCTCGCCGTACTGGCCGCCGAGGTCAGTTCCGCTCGCCGCGCCATCCTGGAGTGCTAGTCTCCTGAATTCAAAACAGGAAGCAAATACTGCCGCTTGACCCGCTCGTCGCACCGTGGGGAACCTCTTTACCTCATTCCTCGTAATGAAGACCAGAGGCTTGCGATGCGAACTTTGCGCCAGGATGTCCTATACGCTCTGCGGCAGATGCGTCTGTCCCCCATCTTCACGTTGACGGCCATGCTCACGCTGGCCCTGGGGATCGGCGCCACCACGGCCATCTTCTCGCTGATCAACACCGTTATGCTCAAGTCGCTGCCGGTGGCTGACCCGTCGCGGCTCTATCGCGTGGGCTCGGGCAACGATTGCTGTGTCGAGGGCGGCCCACAGAACGAATGGGGCATGTACTCGTACAACCTCTATCAGCGCTTTGTCGCGGCCGCTCCCGAGTTTGAGCAAATGGCTGCTTTCCAGGCCGGCGGAGTGCAATTCAGCGTGCGCCGCGGCGAATCCAGCCAGCCCGCCAAGCCCCTGCGCGGCGAGTACGTCTCCGGCAACTACTTCGCCACCTTTGGCCTTCCAGCCTATGCCGGCCGTACGCTCGTGCCCACCGACGACCAGCCCTCCGCCGCGCCGGCCGCGATGCTCAGCCATCGTGTCTGGCAGCAGGAATACGCGTCCAACCCCGGAATTATCGGTTCTGCCTTCGTGCTCGACGGCCATCCGTTCACCATCGTGGGCATCACGCCTCCGGGCTTCTTTGGCGAAACCCTGCGCAGCGATCCTCCGGAGATTTATGTGCCTCTCCAGCAGGAGCCGCTGCTGACGGGCAAGAATTCCATCCTCAAGCAGTCGGGTTCCTGGCTGCGGGTGATTGGCCGCTTGCGGCCGGGCGCCAAGCCCGACGGCCTCTCCGCACGTTTCACCACCATCATGCGCGAGTGGCTGGTCACGGACCTGGGGGCTCAGTTCCCGCAATTTCTCTCCCAGATTAAACAAATGCTGCCCAAGCAGAACATCAGCGTTATCCCGGCCGGCTCCGGCGTGGCCGAGATGAAGGATGGATACAAGAGCAGCCTGCGCATTCTTCTCATTGTCTGTTGCCTGGTGCTGCTGATCGCCTGCGCCAACATCGCCAACCTGCTGCTGGCGCGGGGATCGGCTCGCCGCTCTCAAACCGCGGTTCGCCTGGCCCTGGGAGCCTCACGGAGACGCCTTATCCGCCAGTCGCTCACGGAGAGTGTCGTGCTCTCCGTCCTGGGCGGCGCGGCCGGGATCGTGATCGCAGTTCTGGGAGTCAAGCTCATCGTTGCGCTGGCCTTCCGTTCCGCGACCTTTGTGCCCATCAACGCCACTCCGTCGCTGCCGGTTCTCGGCTTTGCCTTTGGCGTTTCGCTCCTGACCGGACTGCTCTTCGGCACTGCGCCCGCCTGGTTCGCCTCGCATGCCGAACCTGCTGAAGCTCTGCGCGGCGTCAATCGCAGCTCCCGCGACCGCTCTTCTCTCTCGCAGAAATCCCTGGTCGTGGTGCAGGCCACTCTCTCCGTCGTTCTGCTTGCCGGAGCAGGTCTGCTGACCCGAAGCCTGCAGAAAATGGAGCACCAGAACTTCGGCTTTGAAACCGACCATCGCGTCAATCTCAGCATCAACGCTCCGTTCTCCAGCTACTCGCCGGAAAAGCTCGATGGCACATATCGTGCCTTGCAGGAGCGCCTCTCCCGCGTCCCCGGCGTGGAGAGCGCGACCCTGGCCCAATACACTCCCTTCACCGATAACTGGGGCGAATTGGTCGTGCGCCAGGGAGAGGGAACGCCCACGGTGACCGACGACAGCCATAACTCCTCCTGGGATCACGTCGGCCCCGGCTATCTTGAGGCCATGGGCCAAACCATCCTGCGCGGCCGCGGCATCACCGATCAGGACACCGCTTCTTCGCCAAAGGTCGCCGTGGTCGACGAGTCGTTTGTGAAAAAGTTCTTCAAGAAGGGCGAAGATCCCATCGGCACCCGCTTCGGTCTCACCGAGGTCAAGAACAGCGGAACCTACCAGATTGTCGGAGTGGTGCGCACCGCCAACTACACCGATCCCAGCGGCCACTGGCGTCCGTCCCTGTTCTTTGTGCCTCTGGCGCAGCATGTGCACTACGACGATCCCATGGCGCAGATGGTCGAAGACCGCACTCACCTGATCGAAAGCGTCGTCCTGCAACTGCACGGCAGCATGGAAGGCCTGGAGCCGCAGATCCGCGCCGCCTTCGCGGAAGTCGATCCCAATCTCACCCTCATCCGCATGAGAACCATGCAGGACCAGGTGGCCGCCCGTCTGGACCAGGAGCGTTCCGTGGCGCAATTGACCGGTCTCTTCGGCATCCTCGCGCTCATCCTGGCCGCCGTTGGCCTCTACGGAGTGACCGCCTATACCGTGGAGCGCCGCACCAACGAGATCGGCGTGCGCATCGCCATGGGCGCCAACCGCTCGAGCGTGATTCGCCTGGTGCTGCGCGGCGCATTTCTCCAGATACTTATCGGATTGCTCATCGGCATTCCGGCTTCCATCGGCTGCTCCCGCCTCATCGCTTCCCAGTTATACGAGGTCAAAGGCTGGGACCCAATTGTTCTCGGCGGATCGGTGGTTGCCCTCGCACTCTGCGCCTTGTTGGCCAGCATTGTGCCGGCGCGCCGCGCAGCCTCCATCAACCCGGTTCTCGCGCTGCGCGTGGAGTAGGTCGGCGCGTCTGAGGTTTTGAGCTTTCCAAGGATGAGGTCTGTGCTATCCCCGGTGCCTAAAAGCGAGGCACCGGGGGCACCCATCTTCAGTGGCTGTTCTTAATTCACCCGGCACCGGGGCCACCTGCCGCCGTGTCTGATTCCGGGTCATCACTGTAGGTGCCATACTTTACAGTAAGCTCCTCTCCTGCCCGAATATCCCGCGCCGCAAAGAAATCATAGTCGTCACCACAGACGACGTTTGGTTCCTGACCATTGGGGGGCTCATTGATATACCATGCAGTCGTCAGATTATTGAATCCATCGGGACATCCATATTTCTCCCCATTCAGAACGCAGAAATCGTCATACAGTCTTCTGATCTCACCGTCCTTCTTCAAGACATCTTTCCTGTCGACCCATATCATTTCTGAATGGTCGTCCTTGAAAATATTCTTACCCTTTGGAATATCGCGGATCGCGAACACTCCAACACCATGGATGGGCGACGGCCGCAGCCTCGTGAAGCTGTCGGCGTCCGGCAAGAAGGAATTGTCTTTCTTGCGTTTATGCAACGATCTGAAGAAGCCATGAACCGTCATTAATCAAACACCTTTCTTGCGCCTATGCAACCCTCTGAAGAAGCCATGAGCCCTCACTAACCAACCAGGATCTTTTTCACAAAGGCGATTGCCTAAGAGTTCCTCACGGTATGCTTCGTAGCGCGCCGCACTCGCGAAAAGCAGATACCAGATGTCGTACAACCATTTCCACGAAGCAGACGTCGCCACGATGATGATGAAGGCAAAGAGCAGCCAGCTCGTGTGATAGTGCAGCCAGATGTAGGTCGCGACACCGAAAAACATGGCGACGGTTCCAAAGTTATAGGCCAAAAGCCAGGCGAGGTACTTATCGACATCATCCTCGTCAACGGCATCGCCGTACTTCTCAATCCCCCAAATAAAGAGGATCATGGAAAGCGCGAGCAGACCCACAGGACAATACCAGAATGCGGTTATTTCTTTGTCCCCTATAGCCAATGCGAGAATCGCGCCGACCATGGCGGTCAGTATCGCGTAGTACGTCGTGACGAATGAAGAATTATCCCGCCAAGGAACTTCATTGTGTCGAGTTTGCTGATCCTGGATCATGATTGCGTGAAGTATACTCTTGAAGCTCGATAGAGAAGGTGCCCCGGGTGCTGGGAAACCTACCTACCCCCTAACGATGGGTGCCCCGGGTCCCTCGAGGCACCGGGGGCACCCATCTTCAGTGGCTGTTCTTAATTCACCCGGCACCGGGGCCACCTGCCTCAGGTAGCTCCAACTCGACCATGTGGTACTCTTTTGAACGCCAATCCAGATGGAGCGGCGAGGAGGAATGATGTCCGCAGAGCTTGGAGATGTTCAATTCAAGGTAAAAGAAGGCTTGCCCGACCCTTTCATCGTTGCAGAGCCAAAGTCAAGGGACGGCGCATTGCCGGGCGGGATCGCAGGATTGGGATTTCTGCTTCATACCAAAGATCTCGAAGAAGCAGAGAAAATTGCTAAGTACCTCAATGAAAAACTTCGCCGAGTTTTTATCGAGCCGAAGGAGGCAAAATGAGTGAGGTAACCGTATGAACAATAATCCTACCCAGCCGAAAGACCCTGAGCACCTCGATTCAGATTGTGATTCGGCTACACACGAATGCAGCGCATGTGGCAAAAAGTATGACTTTAGGGATATTGCGCCTTCGCTAAGCCGCTGCTGCTTGGTTTTCTATTGGCGATTGCAGCGCGGACAAAGATTCGCACTAAGCGGCCTATCTAATGAGGACTGGAAGGAGACTATCGACTCGTGTCTCAGTCGAGGAGCTCCTCCAGGAATCAAGAAATGACGAGACTGGCCACATGATCACACAGGGAATTGGGTGAAAGCGACAGCATAGGCCAACTGCTGCCCATTGCGCTCGTTCAGCTTGGTTTATTTGCCAAAGCCAAATAAGTATTGGGAAACGCCGATGTCGCAGCGGATTCTCGATCTGCGATAGATCCTCGGGGTCGATTCACATTTTGTTCGTCTTGTGTCCAAGAAATGACGCGAGTTTTCGCGCCCGGCTAGTTCATTTCTCCGTGGTCCATTCTCTTTCCGTGCAAGCGCGCGAGCGTCCTGCGTCGATTGACATTCCAAGCCTCTGGTTGCGAGACTTCTTCGTATGCAATATCGCGGGGAAGTTGAGTATGCTGGGCAGCGCAAGTTACGGGCACGCAACAAACCTTACTATCGACTGGCGCATTGGCCCATCTGGATCTGGGTCTTCTTTCTGGCGCCCGGACCGCTGACCTTCTCGCTCTTCGCTACAGGGTTTCATCGCGGCAACATGGCCTGGATGGCCGCGGTTCTGATCGGCACCGGCATTGCCGGGTTGCGCGGGCGCATGCCGGGCGTGGAGCCCTGCCCCTACATTCTCCGCTTCGACGAGGACAGGCCCAACCCGCTCTACCGCCGCATCTGCTACAGCTTCGCGTGGAACGCGGCCCTTAACTTCGCCCTGCTCAACCTGGCCGGTCTGCTGATCGCCGTGGTCACCGGCGTCTGGCAAATGAAGCAGATTTACACCTACGCCTATGCGCCTCTCTGCGCCCTCATTCTGCTGCTGGGCCTGCTCGGCAAGTTGCCGCGCGTGGGTCCCTCCACCAAGGGCGAAGGCACGGAGCGCCGCTACTTCTACGGCACGGTCTGGGCCGTCACCGCCGGGCAGACGCTGCTGCTGATTCTATGGAAGACCCTGCCGCGCAACCACACCACGGACATCGTCAAGTTGGCCGCCTATGTTGCCGTTCTGCTGCTGATGGCTCTGTTGGCCTACCAGGGAAAGCTCTACCGCACCCGGCCTATTCTTCCCGGTGAATGGGCGGTCGCGGACTGACGGTGCGGCCTGTGCGCCTGCAGGCCTCTTCTACAGTTGCCGCCCTCCACCTGTTAAACTCGGTCTGGTCATGGTCCCCGCAAGTCTTCTCATCGTTGTCGCCGCTTATCTGCTCGGATCTATTCCTTCCGGGTACCTGTTGGTGCGCATTTTCCGCCATCAGGACATCCGCTCGGTGGGTAGCGGCAACATCGGCGCCACCAACGTGCTGCGCTCCGGCGGCAAGATTCTGGGCGCGGCCACCTTCGTGGTTGACCTGCTCAAGGGCATGTCGGCCGTCTGGCTGGGCGCGTTCCTCGCGGTCCTGTTGCTTCCTCACACTCCGGTGCGCGACCTTGAGGCATTGGCGGCGCTCGCGGCAGTTCTGGGGCACATGTTTCCGGTGTGGCTCGGCTTTCGCGGCGGCAAGGGCGTAGCCACCGGCTTTGGCGTCTTCCTGGTTTGCGCTCCCTGGGCTGCCGTGGCTGCCTTCACGGTCTTCGCGGTGGCTCTCGCGTTGAGCCGTTACGTTTCGCTGGCCTCCATCCTTGGCGCGGCCAGTTTCCCCGTCTTTGCCTGGTTCCTGGTGTCCGGCGACCGGCCTCCGTTCTTCATCGCTGTGCAGGTTGCCGTTTCCCTGCTGATTATCGCCAAGCACCACCAGAATATCCGCCGCCTGTTTGCGGGCACGGAATCCCGTCTGGGAGCAAAGAAGGAAGCATGAGCCGCATCGCCGTATTAGGTTCCGGAGCCTGGGGAACCGCCATCGCCCTTTCGCTGGACCGCCGTGGCGGCCACCAGGTATCTCTTTGGTCGCACAGCCCGGAAGAAGCCCGGCAGATCGCCGCGGCTGGCGAGAACACACTGTTCCTCCCCGGCTTCGCTCTTCCCGCCTCCATCGCTGTTACTGCGGATTTCGCCCCGGTCCACGAGGCCGAGATCCTGGTCTCGGTTATTCCTTCGCAGTTTCTGCGGCCTACGCTGGCCCGACTTCGCCCTCACATGCATGCGGGACAAATCATCGTCAGCGCCACCAAGGGCGTTGAGGATCGCAGTTTTCTGCGCATGACCGAGGTTATTGCCGCACAGTTGGCGCTAGCCGCCACGGACCCGGCCGGACTTCCGCTCGCTCCGCTGAGTTTGCCGATTGGCGCCTTGAGCGGTCCCAGTTTTGCGCTTGAAGTGGCCCAGGGACAGCCCACCGCCGTCACCGTGGCCTTTGACGATCCGGCCATTGCCGCCCGCATCCAGCAGGAGTTCTCGTCGGAGACGCTGCGCCTCTATACCTCGACCGACATCGTCGGCGTCGAATTGGGCGGGGCGCTCAAGAACGTCATCGCCATCGCCGCCGGCGTGGCTGCCGGAGTGGGGCTGGGCTACAACTCCGCCGCCGGCCTGATCACCCGCGGCATTGCGGAAATCACGCGCCTCGCCGTGGCTTGCGGCGGATGCCGCGATACCCTGGCCGGACTCTCTGGGGTGGGCGACCTGGTACTTACTTGTACGGGCTCGCTCAGCCGCAACCGGACGGTCGGACACGCCCTGGGCCAGGGCCGCAAGCTGCCGGAAATTTTGGAAAGCCTGGGCGGCAAAGTCGCGGAAGGTATCAACACTACCCGCGCCGCGCTGGGCCTGGCCCGCCGGTACGAGATTGAAATGCCCATCACCGAACAGATGGCGCTGATCCTGGACGAAGGCAAAGACCCCCGCGAAGCCATCAAGGAGTTGATGCTGCGGCCGGGCAAGGATGAAATCCAGAGCTGAAAAATTCGAGTTGTGGTTCCAGAACGCGATGCAATCGAAGGCGAGAAATCATGATTCTTGAAACAGAACCTGCATTTTCTCCCATGCGCCCCAGGCCGGCAAAATGGAGTGCGGCGGCGACAGCCCTTTGGACATTGATTGTCGTCCTCATCCTGATTCCCTATGGCGCTACCGCGCAAAGCACGACCCCCTCGGCGGCCGCATGGGAAAAGACGGCGGGAAGCAAGATGGCATTCGAGGTTGTTTCGATTCATCTCGAAAAGCCCGGCAATTTCAAACCACCTCTGTTTGCGCTGAGTCCCGACGACTCCTATGTTTCCACCGGCGGCCGCTTCTTCGCCGACTTTCCGCTCCTTGTCTACATCGAGTTCGCGTACAAAATCTGGTTGACCGATGAGCAGAGGTCCGCTCTCACGGAGCACCTGCCGAAATGGGTGAGTTCGCAGAGCTTTGTGATTGAAGGGCGCGCGCCCGGAAATCCAACCAAGGACCAGATGAGGCTGATGGTGCAGTCTCTTTTCGAGGACCGATTCAAACTGAAGATGCACTTTGAAACGCAAACCTCTTCGGTGCTGGCCATGGTTCTGGATAAGCCGGGCGCCACCGGCCCAAAGCTAATCCCACATGACCAGGGTCCTGCCTGCGATCCAAACCCTCAGCTGACGGACCCGGCATGGGTGGCAAGCCACAAAGACATATTTCCAATCATCTGCGATGCGTTTATCCTGCGCGGCGGGGCAGATGGAAAAATGAAATTGGGGTCACGCAATACCACTATGCCCCTGCTGGCACGCTCGCTTCCGTCCGTCGCCAGTCTGGGCCGGCCTGTGGTGGATCAGACCGGCCTCACCGGCCGCTACGATTTCGCGATGGAGTGGGCTCCCGAGCCGCACACCGCGCCCATCCCGGTTGCGGACTCGCAGGAGAATGAGGGATCGACGACTTTTCTTGAGGCATTGCACGAGCAGCTTGGGTTGAAGTTGAAGCCCGCCAAGGCTCCGATCGAAGTTCCCGTCATCGACCATGTAGAAAGCCCTTCAGAGAATTGATGCTTTTAGAGGGTGATCGCAGGTGCTGAATTCTCCCAGCACCTTGGGTACCGCCAGCCAGTCGCCGGAATATCTGCGTGACCGGGAAAAGGCTGGTTGAGATTCGAGGTTTCCCAGGTGCCCAAATGCGAGGCACCTGGGGCAACCATCTTCCGTGGTTGTGCTGACTTCTCCGGGTACCTGGATGTTGCTCTCTATCCTCCGGCGATGGCGCCCAGGATAAGCAGAGGCTCCTTGCCTGTCGCGACCGCTTCGGGCAAGGGTGCGTCTGGCGAGTCGTGCGACAAATCCTCTTCGCAGGCGAAGAAGCGCAGGAAGGGACGCCGCTCCAGCGTGACCTGGTCGCGGATGGTGCCGCGCAGCATTGGGTAGAGGGCTTCGAGAGCGTCCAAAATCGAGCGCACGGTGACTGGAGCCGCTACTTCGATCTCGAATTCACCCTGGACCTGAGCCAGGGTGCGCAGATGATAGGGAAGCAGCACGCGCACCTGCGGACGGCGCGCGGCTTCGTCCTGCATGGGCGCGCCGGGACCGGTCATGGCAGCGTCTGCACCTCCACAGACAGAACCGCGGGCAGATCGCGGACGATGGGCGTCCAACTGTCGCCCGCGTCGGGTGAGGCATAGACCTGGCCGCCGGTGGTGCCGAAGTAGATGCCGCACTCGTCCAGCCGGTCGACGGCCATGGCGTCGCGCAGTACGTTGACGTAGCAGTCCTGCTGCGGAAGTCCCCTGGTGAGCGGCTCCCACTCGTTGCCGCCGGTGCGGCTGCGGTAGACGCGCAGCTTGCCTTCGGGCGGAAAGTGTTCCGAGTCGCTCTTGATGGGGACGACATAGAGCGTCTCGGGCTCGTGGGCGTGCACGTCGATGGCGAAGCCGAAGTCGGTGGGCAGGTTGCCGGAGACCTCCCGCCAGTTGTCGCCGGCGTCGTCGGAGCGCATTACGTCCCAATGCTTCTGCATGAAGAGCACCTGGGGCCGCGTGGGGTGCAGGGCGACGTGGTGGACGCAATGGCCGACCTCGGCCGTGGGCTCAGGGATGAAGTTCGAAACCAGGCCCTTGTTGATGGGCTTCCAGGTGAGGCCGGCATCGTCGGTGCGGAAGGCGCCTGCTGCGGAGATGGCGATGTAGATCCGGTCGGGGTTGGTGGGATCGAGCAGGATGGTGTGCAGGCACATACCGCCCGCGCCGGGCTGCCAACGGGGACCGGTGCCGTGCTGGCGCAGGCCCTCCAGTTCCTCCCAGTTCTTGCCGCCGTCGGCGGAGCGGAAGAGCGCCGCGTCCTCCACCCCGGCGTAGACCGTCTCCGGGTCGGTAAGCGAGGGCTCCAGGTGCCAGACGCGCTTGAACTCCCAGGGATGGGGAGTGCCGTCGTACCACTGATGGGTGCCGGGAACGCCTTTGTAGGTGAACTGGTTGCCGGCGGGCGCCCAAGTGAGGCCTCCGTCGTTTGAGGTCTGAATGACCTGGCCGAACCAGCCGCTGGACTGCGAGGCGTAGAGCCGGTTGGGGTCAACTGGCGAACCCTTGACGTGGTAAATCTCCCATCCGGCAAAGTGGGGACCGCTCACTTCCCAGTGGTTCCGCTTGCCGTCCGAGGTCAGAATGAACGCGCCTTTGCGCGTTCCCGCCAGTACCCGCACTTGGCTCATGGGACTCCTGTTCCACCCCGCTCCAGCCGCGAAAGCGGACTTGCAGCAAGGTCCGTGCTGGGATTTTTGCCCAATTCGAGGACCGGGTGCAAGGGAAATTTTTTAGCTCGCCGGCCTGGCTGCCCGGCTCCAGGTTCATGGAGGAAGTAGCCGAATAAGCTCACAGGGACGCGGCGAAGACGTGCGGGTGGTAACATCAAGGCTGACAGATGCCTACGAAAAAACTGAAAATCATTCCCCTGGGTGGTATGGGCGAGTTCGGCATGAACTGCCTCGCGCTGCGTTGGGAAGACGACATTATCGTGATCGACGCCGGGTTGATGTTCCCGGAGTCGGAGTTGCTGGGAGTGGATATCGTGGTGCCCGATATCTCCTACCTGGTTGAAAACAAAGCCCATGTTCGGGGCATTCTCCTCACCCACGGACACGAGGACCATATTGGCGGACTGCCCTGGCTGTTGAGCGAGCTGAAGGTTCCGGTCTACGCCACGGAGTTCACGCTGGCCTTCGTGGAGGGCAAGCTCGAAGAGCATCATCTGCTGGATGAAACCAAGCTGATCGAGGTCACGCCCAGGCAGAAATTCACCATTGGGCCGTTTACCATTGAGCCGATTCACGTTACCCACTCTCTGGTGGATGCGGTTTCC
>Ga0182016_10006585_pt1 | contig 12145 bp, 13 predicted proteins | sample 712S2MmetaG_FD_120491 | JGI IMG/M metagenome (GOLD analysis project Ga0182016, IMG submission 120491) | Permafrost microbial communities from Stordalen Mire, Sweden - 712S2M metaG | ecosystem: Environmental > Terrestrial > Soil > Wetlands > Permafrost | place: Sweden: Stordalen | collected...
CTTCGCGCGTCCAAGATCATGCAGGAGCGCGCTCTCGCGCACGAGAAGATCCGATTCGCGTGGAACACGAAAGTGACCGAAGTACTCGGCGACGACAAGGTCTCGGGTCTCGCGGTGTGCGACACCGTGACTGGTGATGAGCGAGTCCTCGACGTGACGGGCGTCTTCGTCGCCATTGGCCACGTGCCCAACACGACACTGGTCGCTGGACAGGTGGACCTCGAAGAGAACGAGTACGTGCGAACGGGTCCTGGTTCCTATACCAATGTCGACGGGCTCTTCGCCGCCGGCGACGTCCAAGACCACGTCTATCGTCAGGCGGTAACATCCGCCGGATCAGGGTGTATAGCCGCGATCGACGCCGAACGTTGGCTTGAGGCGCAAGGTCACTAACGTTCACCCGCTCGCTAGAGTGGACGATGCGACGCACGCGGCGTCAAACTTTGGAGGTTCTTATGAGCGAGCAGATCACGACCCTGACGGACGCCACGTTCGACGAAGTCGTCGGCGCGTCTGAGAAGCCGATCCTGGTGGACTTCTGGGCCGAATGGTGCGGTCCGTGCAAGATGATCGCGCCCATCCTCGAAGAGTTGGCCGTCGAGCAGTCCGACAAGTTCACGATCGGCAAGCTCGACGTCGACGTCAACGTCGCGACGGCCACCAAGTTCTCGGTCATGAGCATCCCCACCCTTTTGCTGTTCAAGAATGGTGAGGTCGTTGCGCGCCTCGTTGGCGCTAAGCCCAAGGGCGCGATGCTCCAAGAGATCTCCGCGAACCTGTAGTTCGTACCTCTGAAGAACGCACCTCTCCACATTGGCGACGCGGGTGAACGCGTGCGTGAGTTACACGAACGTCTCGCCTCGCTCGGTTACGGGTCGACGAGTGACGCCAGCGAAGAGTTTGGCGAGGGCACGGTCGCGGTCGTCGAAGCGTTTCAGCGCGCACGGGGACTCCCCATCACCGGCGTCGTCGACGAGACCACGTGGGAGCGCCTGGTCGAAGCGGGATGGCGACTTGGACAGCGCCTTTTGTACACCAACGAACCCAAACTGCGCGGCGACGACGTTGCGGAGTTGCAAGTCCGACTCGCTCAGTTTGGTTTCAATCCTGGGCGAATCGACGGCATCTTCGGTCCTCTCACCGAGGAGGCCCTGCGAGACTTCCAGCGAAACTGCGCACTCGAACCGAGTGGCACTCTGACCAGGTCGACACTGACCGAGCTCGAGCGCATGGGATCCCCGCGCGGCGATCGAAGCCTGGTCACCGATGCACGAGATTTGGCTGGATTCCACGAACCGCCCTCGGGCCCGCTCGTGATCGCCGGACAGAGTGCACTCGTCAAACTTCTCGCCGCGGCCTGTGACAATGACTTCAGGGTTGAGGTACTCCTCGACGAGAGCCCCGATGTCGTCGCGGCCTACGCCAATGACCACGGCGCGTCGTTCGTGCTCTCGATTCAAACCCTCAAGCACATTGAGGGAGTTCACCTGCACTACTGGGCCAGTTATCGGTCACATTCGCGCCGGGGCGAGCAGTTGGCAAGTCTCGTCGCCGCTGCCTGCACTCGTTCCTCGCAACTTCCCCGCGTTGACGTCACGGGCATGGCGTTGCCGATTTTGCGTGAAACAAAGATGATTACGATCCACATCGAACACGGTGAGCAGTCCGAAGCGACGTTGCGGGAATTGGCTCAGGTAATCGGTGCCGTGATGGGTGAAGTTATCCACAGGTAGGGCGTATTTGGCACTCAGAAGAGACGTTATTGAGTGCCAAAGTCCTTTAATTTAAAGCAAAACGTGAGAAACCCACAACTTCATCCACAAGTTGGGGATAACTTCAACTTGAGGCTTATGTTTAAGGTTGAGGCTTACTTCGGGTTCGAGATGGCGATATAGAGCCGCTCGAGGTCATCGAGGTCCGCAAAGTCAATGATTATGCGGCCATTGCGCCCTTTTAGGTCGACGTGGACCCGAGTATCGAGGTAATCCTCGAGTAGGTGCTCGAGTTCTGCCACGCTGGCGTCGGGGACAGGACGAAGCCGCGGAGCGCCTATGCCAGGGCGCGCAGCCGGTTCTACGTCGACGACGGCCTTCGGCTCGAGGAAGCTCTTCACCGCCTCCTCCGTTGCGCGTACCGAGAACTCATTCTTGATCACCCGGGCGACCATGGTGGACTGGGCATTGGGATCGGAGATCGCCAACAACGAGCGAGCGTGCCCGGCGGTGATCTGCGACGTGGCGAGTGCCGATTGCGCCGCTTCACCCAATTGCAGAAGTCGTAACGTATTCGTAACATTTGCCCGACTCTTCCCCACTCTCTGCGCCACCTGCTCGTGGGTGAGATCGAACTCATCGATGAGTTGCTGGTAGGCCGCGGCCTCCTCCAATGGATGCAGGTCCACGCGGTGGAGGTTCTCAACGACCGCCTGTTCGAGGGAGAGTCGATCGTTCACGTCGATCTGCACGAGCACCGGCATGTACTCGAGTTCCGCGATGATGGCCGCACGCCAGCGGCGCTCGCCGGCGATCAACTCGTACTGCCCCTCTTCCCCGTCGACGGGACGAACAATGATGGGCTGTAGAACGCCGAGCTCTCGAACCGACGATGCCAACGTCTGAAGCGATTCGTCGTTGATGGCCTTTCGCGGTTGAAAGGGATTGGGACGAATCGATGCGATGGGGACCTTGCGCAGCGGTCCTTCCGCCGTTGGCGTTTCAACTGCCGTACCGTCTTCGTTCTCGGGGATGAGGGCACCGAGGCCCTTGCCCAACCCTGGTTTCCTAGCCATTCATGATCTCCTCTGCTAGAGCGCGATACGCAATCGCGCCTTTGGATGTTGGGTCGAATACGGTGATCGGCTGTCCGAACGACGGAGCTTCCGCCAATCTGACCGTCCGTGGAATAACGGTTCGACAGAGTTCGTTTTCGAAGTGACGTCGTACTTCCTTGGCCACGTCGCCTGAAAGGGTGATTCGTGAATCGTACATTGTGAGCACAACCTTAGAAATCCGCAATGTTGGATTGAGATTGCGCTGCACGAGGTCAACGATCCTTTGGAGCTGGGTCAGACCCTCAAGGGCGTAGAACTCGGTCTGCACCGGCACCATGATCTCGGTCGCGGCGGCGAACGCATTAATCGTGATAAGGCCAAGCGAAGGGGGACAGTCAATGAATATGTAGTCGAAATCCCCCTCAACTGAGGTCAATGCCTTCTTCAGTCGAAGTTCCCGCGAAATCACTGAAGTCAGTTCCTGTTCAACGCCGGCCAGGTCAAGGGTTGCGGGCGCCACAAAGAGGTTGTTGTAGCCCGTGGGCTCAACAATGTCGACCATTGGTACGTCATTGAGCAGGACGTCGTAGACAGAGCGTTCGAATTGACGCCCGTCCACCCCAAGGCCAGTCGTGGCATTTCCCTGGGGATCAAGGTCAACAATGAGTACCCGCTTGTCCCGTTCGGCCAATGCTGCGCCCAATGACGTCGTAGTGGTGGTCTTGCCCACGCCACCCTTTTGGTTGGCTACAGCAAAAATCCTCATCAAGCTGGCATCCGCCATGAGCCTCTTCCCGACCTAAGGAATCCCGACACAGCGTCGAACTCCTGCCATTCAACTCGCTTTTCCGCGAGTCGTCAAGTACCGATGTTTCACGTGAAACATCGAAACCACTTCTCAGAAGAATGTTTCACGTGAAACAATCCTCAATTCATAAACACAGACCGCACAAGAGTTTCACGGCTTTTGTGGACGCACCTCGTTGAGTTTGCTCCGACAATGTTTCACGTGAAACATCAGAACAGTGGTCTCTTGCGAGGTGTCCCGACAGACCTAGGATACTCCAACGGTGTGTGGGCGACCTTCGTAAGTACCTGGTAGGCCGCTCCGTGACGTTCGCGCCCTTCTGAGTGGAGTCCCAAGGCTGCCAGACCTTTCGAATCCCAGCGATCGGTGACCTCATCGTCCGGCGGCTCGGAAACGATCATGACTCCCCCGATTGCCAGAAACTGTGCGCCGCACTCTGCCGTGACCGAGGGCGGGCCAAAGGACCGCGCGGTGACCAAGTCAAAAGATTCCACGAGTTCTTCGTATCGGGCGATCTCTTCGACTCGCCCAATGATGACGGTCCCGCCTTGTGGTGCGCCATCCCATTCGAGTACTTCTTCAAGGAATCTTCCCCTTTTCACCATTGAGTCAGTGAACACACCGCGACACGCCCACCTTTCCAGCAAGAAGAGACCCGGCAAACCTCCGCCACTCCCGAGGTCCAGGAATGAATCTGGGGGAGTGGACCTTCGCTCCTCCCAGCAGAGTGCGAAGCCCAACGAATGAGTGAAGTGCGGTTCAATCGCCTTAGGGCCTAAAAAACCCCGCGCCCTCGATTCCTCGAGGGCGCGGGGCAACCATTCGTTGTTCATTGTTCAATTATGACGGCGCAACCACCACAAAGCGGCGAGGGTCATCACCTTCTGAGCGGGTAACGACATCGGGATTGTCGGTGAGGGCATCGTGGACGGCCTTGCGGTCTGCAGCCGACATCGGCTCAAGTGCACGCTCTTCACCGGTAGCGATGACGTCAGTGGCCACTTGCTGGGCGAATCGACCAAGCGCCGCGACTCGACGCTCGCGGTACTGTGCCACGTCGACGAGGATCCGATCCGTTCGGCTCGGGCTCTTCGATTGCACCACGGTTCGCGTTACTTCTTGCAGGGCCTGCAATGTCGTCCCGCGAGGTCCAACCAGCACTCCGAGCTCCGTCGGCGGATCAGCGTTCACTGAAAGCTCAACTGTCTCTTCGTCGAGTTCTTTCACGGTGATCGCAGCTTGAATGTTCATCGAGGCCAAGAGGCCTTCGAGAAACTCCTTCGCTATCGCTCCTTGCTCGGCCAAGGAAATACCTTCAGCCATGGTGTCCTCCTTTGATGGACTCTTTTCAGATTTCGGGGCCGGCTTCTTGCCGCCCTCCTCTTGGCGTCGTGCGCCACTCTTCTCTCGTTCTTTACGCGGGCCGTCGCTCTCACTCTTCGGACCGCGTGTCTTCTCGTTGCGACCGGCGCCAGTGCGGGGGCGCTCTTCACGACCTCCCGAACGACGCGAGCGCTTGGGGCGAGGGCCGCTAGGACGCACTCGGGCCCGTACGCGAGCTTCGCCGCGTACTCGGCCAAAGAGTCCCGCCTTGGGCTCCTCCATTACTTCGACCTCCGCGTCATCACGGTGCACCCCTAGATGGGCCAGCGCTCGGTCCGTCGCTTCTTCGATTGATTTTCCAGTGGTTTCTACCCAATCCATGGGTTAACGGGCCTTTCGTTTACGCTTCGCTTTGGAGCGAGACTGTGGTTGCGGCTTAAAGGTTGAAGGTTTTGGAGCGGGTCGTTTCGTCGGTTGCGACTGTGGCGACTTTGCCTTGGTCGGAACGGGCTTGGGGGCTTCAATTGCTGGAGTTCCGGCTTCGAGTGCGTCATCAGTCCCGGATGGCAGCTTCTTCTCGACGCCACGATGGGGATCCATGAGACCGGCGCGGTACATGAGTCCCTGAGTAATTATGCGGATGCCTGTCGAAATAATCATGTACAACACCACTGCGGCAGGGATTGCCATGTAGAAGAATGCGAAAATCAGTGGAAGGAAGCGCTGCATCGCCTGCTGTTGGGCGGGCATCTTCGTTCCGAGCTTGACGTTACGGTTGTTGATCTGCGCCATCTGGAAGTACTGCAGACCCACCGCCGCCAGGACGAAGAGTGCGAAGGGGATCTGTGCGAGGAAGGAACTGTGAATGCTGAAAAGCTTCAAGTTCAAGTCCATACCAAAGGCTTTGATCTGACCGCCCGAGTGCACGAGGGAGGTGTACATCTTGGAGTGCACGGGGATGTAGCGCGGTAGCGAGACCAATTTTCCGTGCACCAACGCCTTGTTGGCGAGGCCCTTGATGACGCTGTAGAGCATGAAGAGGAACGGCGCCTGGAGTAGGACCGGGAGACAGCCACCGATCGGGTTGGCGTTCTCCTCCTTATAGAGGCGCATCAACTCTTCGTTGAGGGTCGCGCGGTTCTCGGGACCCTTGTACTTGACTTGCAGCTTTTTGATCTCGGGCTGGAGTCGCGACATCGCGGCCATCGACTTCGTGCTCTTGATCGTGAACGGTGTCAGCGCGCCCATGATCACGATCGTGAGCAAGATGATGGCGACGGCGTAGTTCGGGATTAGTCCGTAGAAAAAGGCGAGTAGCCACCCGAAGGCGCGAAAAATGGGTTGGAAGACCGATCCAACGGAGTGGGAAAGCGAGCCAATCACTGGAAACTCCTACTGTTCGGTGCTTCGGGGACTAGGTCCACGCCGTGTGGGCCCAAGGGGCGACAACGACTGATCCGGCGCAGGCTGAGCAGGGATCCGCGCCACGCGCCGTGGGTCTCGAGGGCTTCGAGCGCGTAGCTCGAGCACGAAGGATAGAAGCGACAAGGTGACACGCGCCCTGACGTGAGTCGTTGGTATGCGCGAATGACCCCGATGAAGGCCTGGGCGACCGGCGACGACTTAGCGCGCACCGGCTCGCTCGAGGGCTTCGATGAGGTGGTGCTGGAGTTCTTCATAAGAGAGATTTCCTGTCTCGTTTCCGCACCTGATCAGGTACTTACCGGGCTTGGGTTGAGGGTCGAGGTTGTCCAGGAGTGCCCGAAGTCGCCTGCGAATACGGTTCCGTACCACCGCATTGCCGACTTTTCGACTGATCGCGTAAGCCACGGCGACAGACGAACTCTCAGTGGCTTCGGCGACGAAACTGATTCGAAGCGATCCACTTTGACCCCGTCCTGACGGTGTAGCGAACAACGCGAACTGCCGTCGGGTGCGAACCCGATCGGGCACGTGTTCCTTAGACCGTCAACTGGTGACGGCCCTTGTCACGACGGGCTTTCAGGACGGCACGACCGGCACGCGTTCGCATGCGCGCACGAAAACCATGCGTTTTAGCCCTTTTCCGTTGATTCGGCTGATAAGTACGCTTCACAAAATCCTCTTCTCAAACATTGCGCTTCGCGGTACCCCCTGGGGGTCGCTGGCGCGCCACTGGGAACAATCTTACCTGACGAGAGAGTGCCCCCCGGCGGGCGCTTTCAAATAGGTGTATGGTGACTCTCCCGCAGACATGACGCGAGCTTCCCTGAGCGAGCAGCCTGTGGATAATGTGAAGTTCTAGCTGTGGAGGAAGCTCGTGCAAGGTGGTGAGGAGATCTGGACCGCACTACGCGACTCCTTACGTGGTAACGCTTCTGAGGCAGTTTGGGCCGCCGGACTTAACACACTGCGCCTTGTGGATTACCACGATAATGAAATTGTGATTGGTGCGCCCAATCAGATTCAGTTGCTCCGTGTGCAACAGCGCTATCTGCCCTTCATCACCGAACAGGCGCAGCTCTTAGTCGGGCGCGAAGTCCAAGTTTCGCTCACCGTCACCGATGCATCCGAGGAGAACAATGTGCTGGGAGGCGGCGTAGAAGAGCCCGACGTGAGCGTTCCCGCCGTCGCGTTCGCCCCGAGTGTCGATCGTCCCGCTCGACTCGATCCACGCATGACCTTCGATTCCTTCGTGCCGGGTTCATCGAACCGTCTCGCGTTCGCCGCGGCCCAGTCAGTGGCTGAAACTCCTGGTCGTGCCTACAATCCGCTCATGATCTACGGGAACTCCGGTTTGGGCAAGACCCACCTCCTACACGCCATTGGCAACTACGTCCAGGAGAACTATCCCGGGCGCAAGGTGCTCTACGTGTCGACCGAGACCTTTCTTAACGACTTCATTCGTGCGATTCAAACGCGCACGCAACTCGCGCTGCACGAGCGCTACCGCGAGAACGACGTTCTCTTGATCGACGACATTCAGTTCATGGAGACGCGCGGCGAAACGTTCCACGAGGAGATCTTCCACACGTACAACGCACTGCACGGCGAGGGCAAGCAGATCGTCTTGACGTCGGACCGATCACCACGCGACCTCGCCGGACTGCAGGAACGATTCCGTAGCCGTCTCCTACAAGGACTTGTCACCGAAATCGACCAGCCGGACTTAGAGACCAGGATCGCGATCTTGCGCTCTAAGTCCGAACGCGAAGGAATTGCGCTACCCAATGACGTGGCTGAGTGGATTGCGCACCGCGTCCGCGACAACATTCGCGAACTCGAGGGATCGATCACGATGCTGCGCGCCTTCGCCAACCTGCGCCAGGAACCGATCTCCCTGGAACTCGCCAAAGCGCACCTGACGAACCTTGGTCAAGAGCAGGTCGTTCTAAAGCCCGAGACAATACTTTCGGTCGTCGCTGACTTCTACGGTCTTTCCGTCGAAGACGTGCGTGGTTCGAAGCGACTTCGTCCACTCGTCCATGCTCGCCACATCGCGATGTATCTGATACGTGACATGCTCAATAACTATTCGTATCCGATGATCGCGAGAATCTTCGATGGTCGCAATCACACGACCGTCATCAGCGGTGTCGAAAAGATTAAAGAGCAGATCACCGTCAATCCTGAAGTACTCGCGCAAGTCAACCAACTGAAGCGTCGGCTCCAGGGGGAGAGTCGCGAATAATTTGTGGGCAACCTTGGGGTCACCTTGTTGATTACAAGTTGACAACCAAGACGTCGTGCACATGACTTCAAGGTTGAGTGGCGAGGGTTGAAACAGTTAGCAACAGAGGTGTGTGTAGAGAGACTTCGTAAAAGACGGTTCTGATCAGGATTGTTGGAGAGTACTCCACATATCCACAGACCTACTACTACTAAGACTTCCACACATACAAAAACACACCGTAATCTCAGTAGCAAAGAAAGGCAGTCCAATGAAGTTCAAGTCTGAGCGCGACATCCTCGTTGAAGCACTGAGTGCTGCGAGTCGAGTTGTTGCTACACGATTGATCGGCGCCTCGTCGGGTGTGCTTCTCTCGTTAAGTGGAAACCAGTTGGTCGTTACCGGCACCGACCTCGATATCACCGTGCGCACAACCGTTGACGTCATCGGAGTCGAGGACGGTTCCTCCGTCGTGCCGGCCCGTCTCATTGTTGACGCGGTGCGGTCACTCGAAGCGGGCGCGGTCACTATCTCGAGCAACGAAGAGACCGTGGAGGTGTCGCTAGGGCGCGCGAAGTTCTCGCTGCGAACGTTCTCCGTGGCCGACTACCCCAAGCTCCCACCCATCACCGGTCAACTGACGTCGATCGCGTCGAGCGACCTCATCCAAGGACTCAACCAAGTCGTGCGCGCCGCCGCGAACGACGACGCCAGACCGCTGTTAACCGGTGTTCTCTTCACGACCGACAACGGTGTCCTGCGAATGATCGCGACCGACTCGTACCGCCTCGCGGTGCGCGACGTGCCAGAGGTCGAAGGTATCGGCGGGGCGCACGACCTGCTCGTGCCGGCGCGCGCCCTCCAAGAACTGCAGCGAGCCGCGGCGTCACTGCCAGAGGACGGCCAAATCGGTGTGACCTTGACCGACGCGGAGATCTGCTTCGTGGTGGGGGGGACCAGCATCGCGTCTCGTCTCATCGATGGGAACTACCCGTCAGTACTCCAGCTGATTCCCGCGAGCTACCCCAACCAGCTGCGCGTCGCGAAAGATACGTTGCTCACGTCGCTCAAGCGCGCCAAGCTCCTCGCGAAAGACTCAACGTCGTCGGTTCGTCTGACGATGAAGGATCGCTCCGTAGAGATCCGCACCCAGAGTCACGACGCCGGTGACGTCGAGGACAATGTTGACGCCGACTACGGCGGCGAGGAGATGACCATCGCCTTCAACCCAAGTTTCCTGATCGACGGTATTGAAGCCGTACCCGGTGACGAGGTGGTATTGGAGATGTCGGACTCGGTGCGCCCAGCCATGGTTCACGGTGTTGAGGACACGCGATTCCGCTACCTTCTCATGCCGGTGCGCGTTCAGTAGCGCAGGCGATCGTCGTGGGTCTCCACGAGCTTCGATTGCGTGATTTCAGGCTCTTCCAGGAACTCTCCTTCCAACCTGACGCCAGTGCGATCACCGTGCTCCTCTCGGCCAATGGGACGGGTAAGACGTCGGTCCTCGAAGCCGTCTACGCGCTGGCCACGGCTTCGTCTTTTCGCACGAGTGTGGCGAGCGACATGATCCGTGCCGGCGAGAGCGCGAGCGAGGTCCACGGCGTGCTGTTTCAGCGAGAGCGGCGCATCCAGGTAGACCTGACGCTCACGAGGGGCACTCGAAACACGGCGAAACGAATGCTGGTCAACGGCCAGCGGCCAAAGTCCCGGGCAGAACTCGCTGAGGCCCTCCCGCTCACGGTCTTCACGCCTGAGGGGGTCGACATCGTTCGCCAAGGACCCGAGAATCGCCGACTGTTCCTCACGAACTTGATGACGGACGTCGACCCCACGAGCGGTGATGTCATCGAACGCTTTGCTCGAATTCTGAGTCAGCGAAACGCTCTACTGCGCGCGTTGGGCGGTGAGCGCCCGACGTCATCACAACTGGGAGAGCTCGACGTATGGACGAGCGACTTCTGCAACGTGAGCGATGAACTCATCACGCTTCGAATACGTCTCCTTGACGACGTTGCACCACTGGTCGCGCACTACTACCACGAGCTCGCCGAAGACGACTCGCGCGTGGAACTTTCCTACGAGCGGTCGTGGCGTGGTGACCTCGCGGGCGCCCTACGTGACGCGTACGACGACGATCGATTTCGCGGTCACACGACGGTTGGTCCACAACGTGATGACATCGCACTTCATCTCAACGGACGCGACACTCGTCGTCAAGCGTCCCAGGGTGAGCAACGCTCGCTCGCACTCGCACTTCGTCTGGCCGGTCACGAACTGGTGCAACAACGTCGAGGTGTCGATCCATTGCTGTTGCTCGACGATGTCTTCAGTGAACTCGATCCGATGCGGAGCGATCGCCTCTTAAATCTGCTCCCAACAGGGCAAACACTTGTGACGACCGCTTCGCCACTACCGACCGCGATGCACCCCGCTGCGGTCATTGACCTCACGAAGTTTTCGTCATGAAGGCGCGCGACGAACAGCCGGCGAAGTTGGGCGAGCTACTCAACACGCTGGCGGGGCGACTTCGAAAAGTTGATCTTCGTGACATTGACGAGATACGAGAACTCTGGCCGCGCATCGTTGAGCCGGTCATTGCCGAGCACTGTCGACCCGAGTTCGTGAAGAACGGAGTACTCCTCGTCACGGTGCCGTCGGGGGCGTTCGCGCAACGGGTCATGAGTGACGCGACGACGATTTTAGAGGGTTTCGCTCCACTCGCAGAACGTGCTCCGACGTCGCTTCGAACGGTCCTCGCCAAGCCCTAGAAATAGGCAAAAGAAGTGCTCGTTTGAGGCCTTTGGAGGGCCGAATGTGACATCTTCTCGGGTAGGATAGAACAGTCGAAAAATTGTGTTCGACTGCGCAGAAAGCGCCACTATTTCGCCACCGAAAGGATGCCTACGTGCCCCAGAAGACCAAGGGACCTGCTAGCTACGACGCCAGCGACATCACCGTTCTCGAAGGTCTAGAACCAGTCAGGGTGCGACCGGGCATGTACATCGGTTCGACGGGACCCTCGGGCCTCCACCACCTCATTTGGGAGGTCGTCGACAACGCCGTCGACGAGGCGATGGCCGGTTTTTGCACGCGAATCGACGTGACGCTCCTCGCCAACGGTGGCGTTCGCGTCGTGGACGACGGCCGCGGAATTCCCGTTGGCGAGATGCCCGCATACCCCGGTAAATCGGCAGCCGAAATCGTGCTGACGACGTTGCACGCGGGCGGAAAGTTCGGCGGTGAGGGCTACAAGGTCTCGGGTGGGCTGCACGGCGTGGGTGTCTCGGTGGTGAACGCACTGTCGAAGGAACTGACGCTCGAAATCGACGTCGACGACAAGCATCACGTGCTGGTGTTCAAGAACGGCGGCAAGATGCAAGGCAAGATGAAGATCACCGGTCCCGCACCGCGCGGACGAACCGGTACGACGGTCACGTTCACACCCGACCCGACGATCTTTGATGACACGGAGTTCCGCGCGCAGACCGTGCTCGAGCGTCTTCAGATCAAGGCGTTCTTGAATCGCGGACTCGAGATTCGATTCGTCGACGAACGCGAAGGTCGTCAGGCGAAAGAGACCTTCAAGTACAAC
>Ga0182016_10006587_pt1 | contig 12143 bp, 7 predicted proteins | sample 712S2MmetaG_FD_120491 | JGI IMG/M metagenome (GOLD analysis project Ga0182016, IMG submission 120491) | Permafrost microbial communities from Stordalen Mire, Sweden - 712S2M metaG | ecosystem: Environmental > Terrestrial > Soil > Wetlands > Permafrost | place: Sweden: Stordalen | collected...
CCGGCAGATTCACCACATCCTGCCAAGGCCATAACCGCACACCCAGGATGGCGATGCCGACAATTGCCAGCAAGATCAATGGAGTCTGTAATGTAGATGGTCGAGCATTGCTCATGAAGTCGTCCCGGCTGCTCTCACTTCTCGGTAAGGTTCGAATTAATCATCTCTTGGAGAGCTCTCGTGTCTGCCATCCGGTCGCGCTCGGCTTCGGCAATAACAAACTTCGCTGCGAGTGTCTCTCAGTCGTCCGTTCGACTTCGATCATCTCAGGCGAAATCACAGATTCCGCACAGTTTGAATGGGTCTCGACGGAATCTAATTTGACCATCGCACGAGGCCAATATAAAAGTGAATAAGGTGTCTCTATCGCTATATCTCTTTGGTGCGTAGGGAGTTGCAGTGAAGCTGCACAGAGCAAGTCCTCACACGCTCACGAAAGCGGGACCGCCAAAGGGGGCCATCTCCTTTTCAACCGCGGGTTCGGTCTCATCCTCGACCGGTACACGCGCTAACTCCCATGCGGAACGATCCTTAAGTAGACGCGAAACCAATGCAGTATGCATGGCGTGCCCCGCACGTTCGGCGACCACGTGACCTTCGATTCGCTTACCCGCCAGGGCCAGATCACCAATCAAGTCCAGCACCTTGTGGCGCACATATTCGTCAGCAAAGCGCAATGGGCCATTCTCAGGCCCGTCGGGACCAAGAATGATCGCATTTTCAGGACCAGCTCCCCTGATCAAGCCCATATCCTTAAGTCTTTGCTCATCAACCTTGTAGCCAAACGTTCTCGCCGGCGCAATCAACGTCCCGTACGTCTCCGCGGCCAAGTCAATGCTGGCACGCTGGTGACCGATCGGGAACGGAAAATCGATGGCGTACTGAATGCTGTATCCGGAGCCGGGATAGACGCCGATGAATTTATTGCCGTCGCGCACTTCCACTCCCCGCAATACGCGCACATACTCGCGCCGCCGCCGCTGGGTGCGGATGCCCGCGGAATGAAATGCCTGAACGTAGGGCAGCGCGCTTCCGTCGAGAATCGGCAGTTCCAAGTTATCGAGTTCAACAATGACGTTGTCGACGCCCATGCCGACCAGCGCCGAAAGCAGGTGTTCGGTCGTTGAAATCAACACACCTTGCCGCATTAAACTCGTGGCATAACTGACTTTAGCCACATTTCGACCGGTAGCGGGAATTTCAAAGTTATCGAGATCCGTGCGCCGAAAGACAATCCCTGAGCCCGCTGGAGCCGGCAGAAGACGCATGGTCACCGGTGCGCCCGAGTGAAGCCCGACCCCCGAGAACTCCAAGGGTTCAGCTACGGTTTGTTCCAAATGCGCGTTTATAGCCAAATACAAACTCCAAAACAATGCAAACGGGGCGCTTTCAAAAGGTTAGACGCGCTTTATTACATCTGTCCTGTGGTTGTTTTGCCACACTTTGCATCAAAACAGGCCGAATTTGGGCCGGAACGAAGCTGAATCGTAATGGTGTAAAGGTCGTAGAATCTTAACGTCCGGCCGTATCAGGCTGAAAGGATTCTCACTTGATCGAAACTTCAGATAACTCCGTGCCGATGCGCGCATTGTTGGCAGGAGCCCGCCGAAAAGAGTCAAAATTGGTCGATTTTATCCAAAAAATAGTGCGAATTGAGTCCCCTTCTGACCAAAAAGAGGCAGTAAATGCATGCGGGGATCTGGTTTTGGAACACGCACGGGCCTTGGGCGGCCGCATCAAAATCCACCGGCAGCGGGAGTTTGGGAACGTCATTGAAGCCCGTTTCGGTCCGAAAGGCAAGGCTGCCGATGCCGGCCGAATTCTCCTCCTCGGCCACATTGACACCGTCTGGCCGCTCGGCACCCTCAAAACCATGCCTTGCCGGATCGCGGATGGGCGCTTGTGGGGCCCTGGAACCCTCGACATGAAGGCTGGTGTAGCGATGGCGCTCACCGCCATCGAAATGCTGACCGAGGCAGGCTTGCTCAATCACGAGGTTATCCTGCTGCTAAATAGCGATGAGGAAGTCGGCAGCCCGGTATCGCGACCCATCACGGAAAACCTGGCCTCTCAGTGCTCCGCCGTCTATGTTCTTGAACCGGCGCAGGTTCTGGCATGTAAGACAGCGCGGAAAGGCACTGGTAACTGGCGCGTCGACATTCAAGGGATAGCCGCCCATGCAGGCGTCGACTTCGAAAAAGGAGCCAGTGCCCTTAAGGAATTGGCGCAAGTGATCGACACAGTCAGCGGGTGGACCGATCTCACCCGTGGGCTCACGGTAAGCGTCGGCCTCGCCGGTGGAGGCAGTAAGACAAATGTCATACCGTCCGAGGCCTGGGCAGAAGTCGACGTACGCATCGCCCGCAAGGCTGACGGCCCGCGCATCGAGCGCAAATTCGCAGCTCTCAAGGCCGGGGACAAGCGCTGCAAGCTCACCATAACCGGCGGCATTAATCGTCCGCCCATGGAGCGAACCCGCGGCACGGTCGCGCTTTACCGGCGAGCACGCTCGCTGGCGGCGGATTTGGGATTCATACTCGACGAGGCTTCGACCGGCGGCGCCTCCGACGGCAACTTCACTTCTGCGCTAGGAATTTCGACCCTGGACGGGCTGGGAGCTGTTGGGGAAGGCGCTCATGCCAGCCACGAGTCGATCGTGATCGAACATCTCGCACCGAGAACGGCGCTCATCGCCGGATTGCTCGCGACTTAGCAGAATAGTCGTCCGTCAGCGAAGCCGACTCACAAAAAATGAAACTGAGTGCCCCATGTCTGGATTTTCAGACATGGGATCGCACAAACCCAGTGAACACAAATCGCGGTCCACCCACCCTACTTCGTCATGTGAAGATTCAGCGCAGACTGTTCCATCTGACTCATGTCCGCCGCCGTCTTTGCGTTGCACTTGAACACAATCAAAAAATCTCCCAACTGCGTAGCTATCACCGTCGCGGGTTCGCCATTCTGCGTATAGCTCAGCTCGTCAAACACCACTCCGTGCGCATTCTTTTTTTGCCCCCGGTTGATGTTCGAGAGAACCGGGCCCGGCCTTAAACTGTGCGCGATTCTGTCGACGAAGTCGGCGCTGTTCTTCACGCCTGTCGAGTGCGGACCTGCCACATTGAGCTTTTCTGCCACTACGACCACACCGTACGGCTGCTGGCCCTGTCGCGCGCTAAATAGCTTAAACGCATAGGCCTTGGGATCGTTGTCAGCTGCACTCGGAGCGGGAGCATTCATTGGCTCCAGCATCGCCGGCCAGCTATAGGTGAAGTGGAAGTATGTGTTGACATAGGATTTGGCCGCAACATGGCCATCGGTGGGCGACACAGCATAAGCGGCACTCGCAAAAAGCGCAGCCATAACGACAACAAGGATCTTTATCTTCGGCATAGGGGTAGTCTCTTCCATCATTATGACCGTATTTGCGTGACTTGTGCCATGCCGCACTCACCGCCAGGCATGCCCAAAATACCACTGAAATCGTGCCGGAAACGCTCAAAAGGACACTCAAAGGGCATGATTTTTTCGCGAAAAACAGTGCTTTTCCGGTCAAATTAACGCGAAAATCGACCATTTTTCGTGCCCAATTTCTCCCTTATTCGTCCAGATTCACGTCGTAGAGATTGACTGTCGACGTACGGGCGCTCACCACTGGAAGATCGCCGGGAGCCAGACCGATAAGCCGGTAATCGGTAGCGTCGATAGGGCGCAGATTGTTAAGTGTCGCCACCAGTTCAACTTGCCCGGTAGGAACAACAACCCGATAAATAGGCTTGCCGGCCTCAAGAAAATCCTGGAAATAGAGGTGGCGGCTATCGCGCGACCAGGACGGATCGCCGACGCCATGGGTTGTGAGCGTCGTCCATCGTTGGGCAGCGCGGTCATAGAGCAGTAAAGCCTGTTGATCGAGGCGGATAGCGGCAATATAACGCCCGTCCGGGGAGATGCGCGGACTGAAAAGCCCGGTAGACCCAGGAATCTGCGTCACCTGGCGCGTCTGTATGTTCACGGTGTATATAGCCTTAGGCTGGCGGCTGTCCATGCGATCGGGCAAACGGCCAAAGACCATCGATTGCCCGTCCGCCGCCCAATCGGGGTCGGCTTCGTTGCGATCTTCGCTGAGGATCGGAATGGGCATTCCGCCAGCGGAATCAACCAGATAGATCTTCCACGGCTTCCCAGGCTCGTCGGCCATCAGAGCCAGTCTTTTGTCGTCCGGCGACCACTTCATGGCAAAGATGCGGAGCGGAGGCGTGGTCAATTCGATGCGCTCGCTGCCGTCAACCCTGCTGCGCCACAACGAACTGTCAGACGCGTTGAGCCACGCCACCCACTGCCCGTCGGCAGAATACTCGGCCAAGTCGGAGCGGCTCAGATTCCTGTTGAGGGGAACAAATGGAGCGGATCGGCCTTGCGAACGAAGCAACTCCATCTGCCAGTTAACCCCAATAAAATAGACATGATGGTTGCCAGGAACTGTCGTAGGCGCTTCATAGTCCAACGGCCCGTTGGTGATTTGGCGAGGGGAGCGATCGCGCAGGATCCACGGGCGTTCACGCAGCTTCCAAATGTCGCTGTGACCGTTGTGAAGAGACTGGAAGACGAAATCCGTGCCGTCCGAAGTCCAGTTTCCGCAGCATTCTGACGCAGGCTGGCTCCAGCCGGGCAATAAAGGATGAAGTCCTGAGCCATCGGCCGCAACTTCCCACAGTTCAGTGGTTTGCCGCTTCGGATCGCGCAAGGTAAAGCGCAAACGCCGCCCGTCGGGAGACCATCGCAGCCAAAACGCCAGTCCTGGAGTCGAAATGAGCTTGTGCTGGTCGCTGCCATCGGGTCCCATGACGGTGAGTTCATTGCCTGAGGCCACCAGAAGTCGGCGTCCGTCCGGCATCCAGGTTGCGTCATGGCCCAGGACATTAGGAACCCGTCGTGCGGTACCGCCCAGGGTCGGGACGATCCACAAAGGTTGCTCTGGAGCGGCCTGCAAGTGGCTGCGAATAATCAGCCCAGAACCGTTAGGCGAAAGGGATCCGATCAGCGGCGCACCAATCTCCGATGGCAGGTGAAAATCGCTGATTTCCCCGTTGGCAGCCAGCGCGACCGCCAGTCCAGGAGTGCCGTTCTCAATTCGAGAAAAATAAAGCCGGGTGCCGTCACTCGCCGAACTGGAGAAGCTTTCGACGTCCATGTCGTTTTCGAGCACCTGACCGGAATAGGTAATCTTTGCCACACGATAGGGGCGTCGGACAGCAGGACGCATCAAGAGCGCCGCCGTGAGAACGAAGCCCATACCCACGACGCCGGCCGCCGCCCACCACCAAACAGCGCCACTTTTCGCTGGCGCGTAGCTTGCAATGGTTAGTGGGAGCATGACAGGCTCGGAAGCGGCCGGTGTGACCTGTGCTTCCACCACTTTAACCGGAGCGATGAACCGGTAGCCTCGCTTGGCCAGCGTCTCAATAAATCGCGGGTTCTCGGCCGAATCTCCAAGGGCATCGCGCAGTTTATTGACCGCAATGCCGAGGCCGTGGTCGAAGCCCACCGTTGTGTGGGCGCCCCAGAGCTTCTGTTGCAACACCTCGCGGGAAACGACTTCGCCCGGTCTCTCGATGAGCGCGGCCAGCAAATTGAAGGGCTGACTCTGTAACCGCACGCGTACACCTGAGCGACGGAGCTCGCGGGCAATCAGGTCAGCTTCAAAAACGCCAAACTGAACCCGATGGCCGTCACTACTGTGTTCTTCCAACGCCATTTTTGTGCAAAAGACCCCATATACAGTCTAACGGAGCGGATTAAAACCAGTGCACATTAGGGCCGGGTTGCCTTTAGGTTCTCATTTTCGGAAGAGATATGTTTGCTTATGTAATTGAAAATGAGCATTTTGTTCGGATAGCTCCAAATGATCGGGAGTGGGCGTCGGGTGGATTGACCACTGTTGTCTCAGGAGAGTTTCGTAGGTCGTGGTCACGAGGATAGGCATTGGACCCGCCGAGTCCACGGACCCGTAAGTGCTCGGTAGTTTTGGAGGATTCAAAGATGTTGAAGATGTCCACAAGGAAGCCCGACAGACGGCTCCTATCTCAAATGCTTTTATTCATACTTGTTGCTATTTCCATTCTGATGTTGCAGCCGAGACTGACTGCGCAATCGGATCTGGCTAGCATTCGAGGAAGCGTACAGGATCAAACCGGGGCGGTAATTCCCGCCGCAACCATTGAACTGCAGAACTTGGACACCGGCGTATCGCAGTCGGCCACCAGCGATGGAGTTGGCAACTTCCACTTCGAAGCGCTGGTTCGTGGCTCCTATAAGGCCACTGTCGCGGCTCAGGGCTTTGCCAGTCAAGCCGAGAGCCTGACGCTCAACGTCTCACAGATTCAAGCACTTAACTTCAAGCTGCAACCGGGCTCAAATACCACCACCGTCACGGTGACGGACGCCGCCCCGATTGTGGATACGACAACCTCCTCGACCGGCACAGTGATTGAGGGAACGCAAGTAACGGAACTCCCCCTGAACGGACGCAATTTCACGCAGCTAGCCTTGCTGGTCCCCGGCATCACGCGCGGCGCCTATGGCAGCGATGCGGAAGGCCTGAACGGAAACGCGGAAACTTGGCGGTACAGCGAAACCGGTGGCTCGGCCTTATCGGCAAACGGACTTCGCCCCCAGTCGAACAACTTTGAACTCGATGGCCTGGACAACAACGACGCGCTCGTGAACACCATCATCTTCATGACGCCCGTCGACGACACCCAGGAATTCCGCGTGACGAACTCCGTAGCCCCGGCTGAATTTGGCAAGGCAGGCGGCGCAATCGTCCAGAACTCAATCAAAACCGGCGGCGACAAGTATCACGGATCGGCTTTCCTCTTTGATCGCGATCAGATTTTTGACGCCAGTCCTAATTACTTCAGCCCCACGACAGCAGCTCCGTCCTTTCATCGCACCCAATTTGGTGGATCGGTGGGCGGTCCTCTGCCGTTTCTGCACAACAAAGTGTTCATGTTTGGCGGTTATCAAGGTTTGCGTCTGAAGCAGCCGGAAGGGCTTGCCTTCAATCCGGTGCCCACTGCGCTCGAACGTACCGGTGACTTTTCGGAGTTGCTCACCAACTCCGCCAGCGGAATTTCGACCACCACCCCCAACCAACAGGTGACCGGCTGCACCACCAATCCGGGGCCAAACGGAACGATCTATGATCCGCTGACCTGCCAGCCCTTTTCATATCAAGGCAAAGCTAACGTCATCGACCCGGCCCGCATGAACCAGGCGGCGCTCAATTATCTCAATGCATTTCCGCTGCCCAACAATGGTCCGGCACAGGGCAACAACTCGCTCCAGAACAACTACGTTTCAGAACCCTCGATGGTCCAACGCTACGACGATTTCGACGTGCGTCTGGATTGGAAAGCGACCTCCAAGGACAGCGTCTTCGGCCGCTACAGCTACGGCGAAGACGTTCAGATCAAGCAGAGCCAGTTTCCCAACCTGCCTGCAGGCTACGGTTCGGGTTACAACCCGGTTCACCCGCGCGGTGAGGCGGTCGGCTACACGCACGTATTTAACTCCAACATCGTCAACGAATTCCGTTATGGCCATGTCTATGACTTTTACGGTTACGTTCCCCCGATGGACAACATCGCGGTGTCGCAGAACCTGGGCATCCTCAATGCCAACCGCAATTCGCTGCTTGGCGGCGGTGCTGCCATCAATGGCGATTGGCCTGACGTTGCTTACACCGGTGACGGTGGACCGTACGTTGTGCCGCAATCGAGCAACCAGTTTGTCGATGCGGTTTCATGGACCAAGGGACCGCACACGTTCAAGTTTGGTTCCAGCATCGAAAAGCGGCAGGTTTCCTACTGCTGCGCCAGCAATGCAAAGGGCTATTTTGGCTTCAGTCAGGATTTCACAGGGTTTGCCCAGTCAGATATGTTGTCGGGCTTTGTCAACGACTACAGCATCGGCGTAGCCAGCAACTACTTTGTGACAAACAACTGGGAGACGGGATACTTTGCCCAGGACGACTGGAAATTTAACCGCCGCCTGACCCTGAATCTGGGATTACGGTATGACCTCTATACCTTCCCCTCTGAACAACATAACTACCAGTCCAACTTTGATCTGGCGACCGAGACATTGCAGGTAGCCGGAACCAACGGGTTGTCGGACAGCATCGTCAAGACCAACAAAAACAACTTTGCACCGCGCATCGGCTTTGCGTATGACGTCTACGGAAACGGCAAAACCTCGCTCCGTGGCGGCTATGGAATCTATTACTTCCTCGATCGCGGCGGCATCAACAACCAGTTGAGCGACAACCCTGATTTCAACGGCTCGGCCAGCTATTCCGATTCGCCTTCGCAGGGCAGCTACCGCAACACCTTTACCGGACAAGCCGCTCCGGGTGTCAACAACAACCAAGCCATCACCACGACGCTTCCGTTGCCGGCTTTTGGTTCAACGGTCGATCGCTCCAATCCGGTCAACTCGTCCTTGATTTCGATCAACACCAACATGCCAACTTCGATGATCCAGGAATGGAACTTGCAGTTGCAGCAGCAATTGACATCGAACACGTCGTTGAACATCGCCTATGTGGGCACATCGTCGCAGCATTTGAGGAGCTATTTCAACCTCAACGGCCAGGTGATGGATGAAGCGCCGCAAACCTATCTCTATCAGCGCTTTAGCACGATCAATCGGATCGAAGCCAACGGCGCCTCCAACTACAACGGCCTGCAGGTGTTCCTGAACAGCAACATGCAGCACGGCATTCAGTACACGGCAGCCTACACGTGGTCGCATTCGATGGACGACTCGAACGGCGCATTCGGCACCGGTACGAGTGGTTCGGGCATCTTCATTCTGCCTACAGGCCCCAGCTTCAAAGACAACTATGGGAACTCCGATCAGGACGAGCGCCAGGTATTCACGTTCAGCGCGCTCGGCGATCTTCCTTTCGGCAAGGGCAAGCGGTTCGGCACCAACGTTCCGACGGCGGTAGACGAAGTCATTGGCGGATGGCACTTGAACGTCATTTCGACGCTGGAAACGGGTACGCCTGTAACTGTGACCAACGGCAACTACTTCTTTCCGGGCGTGAATGGCGATCCGACCACCGCGTCGCAGGTTAGTGGTAGCTTGACCAACCGCGCCGACGTCATCAAGCCGGTTCACTATACCAAGAGCCTGCACGAGTGGTTTGACACCACGGCCTTTGCGCGCGCTCCTGTGCTCAACGGGAATGGACAAACCAGCACCTTTACCCGGCCGGGTACCCTGGGCCGCAACCAATTGTTTGGACCTGGGTATCGCAACCTGGACGCGTCTCTGTTCAAAGACTTTAGCGTGATCGAGGGAGTCGTTGGGCAGTTCCGCGCCGAGGCGTTCAATATTACCAACACGCCGGCTTTCACCAATCCTAACGCCGATCTGGACAACTGCTCCTATCCCGGTAATACGGTTACGGAAACTTGCCCGGCAAACATGGGTTCGGACAGCGGCAGTTTCGGACAGATCAACGGAACACGTACCCACTCAGAACGCCAACTTCAATTAGCTCTTCGCTTTACGTTCTGATCTACCTACAACCTGGGCCATGGCGGCGATCTGTCGCCGTGGCCACAGGGCATTCCTCCTATTTATCCTTCTCATTTCCGATTCCGGCTCGCGAGGCGCGTTGCTGGACTGGTCCTGCGCAATAGACGAAAGGTAATGCAATGACGCTGCCGAAGCGACTGATCGTGGTCGCTAGCTTCATACTGGCCTGCGGTATTTCTGCTTTGGGTCAAACGACTTCAGCTTGTTTGGCGGCTCAGGACGCGAGCAAGCCTTGTATCGACAAGATCGATCCGCCGGGATGGTGGGCCGGACTTCCCGATCCCATGCTGCTGGTGCATGGCGAAAATCTCAATCGCGCGCAATTCTTGGTCGACGGGAAGGGCGTGAAACTCGATCGCACGCAGACTTCCGACAATGGTCACTGGGCTTTTTTGTGGATTGAGACAGGCTCGGCGGCTGCGCAAACTTTGTCGATAACCGCCAAAAACAGTCAAGGCCAGGCGCGGCAATCCTTTGCGCTGGCTGCGCGTGCTCAGAATGCCGACGCGCATCGCGGATTCTCTTCTGCCGATGTGCTTTACCTGATCATGACGGATCGCTTTTCCCAGGGAGCTGCGACGAATCAGCCGGCAGGTCTCGATCGCGCCGATCCGCGCGGCTGGCATGGGGGGAACTTTACCGGCATCGAACAGCATCTCGACTATTTGCAGCAACTTGGCGTGACGGCGGTTTGGACGACGCCGGTGGCTTCGAATAGCGGTATGCGGCAGTCGTATCACGGCTATGCGGCGACGGATCTGTATGCGGTCGATCCGCACTTCGGGACCTTGGACGACTATCGCCAACTTTCGGATGGATTGCACGCTAAAGGCATGAAGTTGGTCATCGATTTGGTGCCGAATCATCTCGGCGTCAAGCATCCGTGGATGCTCGATCCTCCTGCGCCGGAGTGGTTTCACGGCACGCTGGAGCATCATCGCGGCGCGCAACATGATTTTCCTGAGCTCGTTGATCCGCACGCTCCCAAAGAGGCTTGGCGCGACATCACCACCGGCTGGTTCAGCGATGGCATGCCTGATTTGAACCAGGAAAATCCGCTGGTTTCGCGCTATCTGATTGAAAACGCGATGTGGTGGATTGAGACGGCGGATTTGGATGGGATTCGGCTGGATACGTTCCCTTATGTCGATCGAGCTTTCTGGCATGACTTCCACGCGGCGTTGCACAGTGTGTATCCGCACCTGACGACGGTGGGCGAGGTCTTCAATCGTGATCCGGAAATCACTTCGTTTTTTGCCGGAGGAGAGGCGCACAGAGGCATCGATACGGGCCTGGATACGCCCTTTGATTTTCCCGTTTATTTCACGGTGGGCGACGTGATCGCGCATGACAAGCCGATGACGGACCTTGCCAAAGTCCTGCGTCAGGACGCGCTTTATCCGCATCCTGAACGGCTGGTTACGTTTATCGGCAATCATGACACAGTGCGTTTTATTACGGAGGCGGGTGGCTCAGTGCCCAAGCTCAAACTGGCGCTTGGGTTGGTTTCCACACTGCGCGGTATGCCCCAAATCTATTCCGGTGACGAGATCGGGATGCCAGGAGGGAAAGATCCCGACGATCGCCATGATTTTCCGGGAGGCTTCGCGGGCGATGGGCACAGCGCCTTTGGCAGGGATGGCCGAACTGCGACGGAGCAGGAGGTCTTCTCGTGGACTTCGGGTCTGCTGGCCTTGCGTGCGGCGCATAAAGAGTTCCAAACCGGGATCGAACAAAACCTGTTTGCGGACGATCATGTCCTGGCGTTTGTGCGCAGTGCAGACACCGCGGGCTGCACACCCGACCATGCCAAGCAGCAGATGTTGATCGTGGTCAACAACGGTCAGCAAACCAGCACGACCGACTTGGCACTTGAAGATACTGCGCTCGCGGGCTGCAGTGTGTTTCAAGCCGTGCTGCCGGCCAGCGGAACAGCGCCGGTGATCAACACCGGCAAGCTGCATATCGATGAGCCGGCCGAGTCGATGACTGTGTACGAAGTGCGGTAGTTCTTCGTCACATCGAGTGACAGCCCTGCCGTCTCCCAGGGCTGTCATTTCGTATGGCTCGCCTAAGTTGGATTGGAGCGAGCGGCACGCCGATTGCCGAACGAATCCTAAAAGTTTTATGGGTCTTTATGCGGGTGGCCGTTACATTGAATTATGGTCCCGTATATCCTTCATCTCCTTCGAGTTCTGTGGCTTCCCGCAGCTTCATTCTTTGCCGGAGTTCTGAACACGATTGCGGGCGGGGGATCCTTTCTCTCCTTGCCCGCTCTATTGGCCAGCACTACGGCGGTCGGCGTGGGCGCGGTAACGGCCCAGGCCACCAATACGGTAGCCCTATGGCCGGGACAGCTCACATCGCTGGTGGCGTTTCGGAAACAGCTTCGTTCTTATGGTTGGAGCCTGCTGCCCTTGGGTGTGGCTTCGGGAATCGGAGGCTGGGTTGGCGGCTTGCTGCTGCTTCACACGGGCAACAAGCGGTTTCGCGAGATTCTGCCGTGGTTGTTGTTGTTTGCGGCAGTTATGTTC
>Ga0182016_10006588_pt1 | contig 12143 bp, 11 predicted proteins | sample 712S2MmetaG_FD_120491 | JGI IMG/M metagenome (GOLD analysis project Ga0182016, IMG submission 120491) | Permafrost microbial communities from Stordalen Mire, Sweden - 712S2M metaG | ecosystem: Environmental > Terrestrial > Soil > Wetlands > Permafrost | place: Sweden: Stordalen | collected...
CATGACGCTACACTAGACGAAAGATCGCCTTCAATTCCCCGGTCGTCTAATGGTAGGACAGCGGCCTTTGGAGCCGTGAATCGTGGTTCGAATCCATGCCGGGGAGCCAAAGACTTTAGAATCAATAACTTACAGACAGCACAGGGCAGGTTGTGCGGCGGTTGGTACAAAAACCTGTGGAAAACTACCCACCAGCCGCCCAAATTCCTGCCGTACACCGCAATACCGGCAAGCCCTCACCGACGCAGCCAAGCGCCTGGAAACGCAGAGAATCCAGCTTTCCTTCCAGAATCTCAAACTGGCGGGGTTCCAGATTCGCACGGCAGTGCCGGGTTGGATTCAGGATCGCCGGAAAACGGCGGGCGGTTTGTAGCGCCTGGAAGCGCTCCTGTTTGATCTGCCGGTTTAGTCGCAAGTTCCGACCGGCAGGAGTCCCATCGAGAAATCTGCCTGGGGAGTCCAATTGGAACTTTGCCGAATCCTTTTTGCCGGTGCTGCCGGGACGAAACCTTTGCAAAAACAATATCCGTCCCTGACAACGGGTGGGTGGGGTGTAATACACTTCCCCAGGGGAGGCTCATTTCAGATTTCACTGTCCCATTTGTTTTGGCGGGCGGCTGCGATCACGACGGCGAACAGGCCCGCCAAGGAGGTTCGCCACGAGCAGCACAGGCTGCTCAGAACTGCTCGACTGGTGTCGTAAGTCCCCGGCGACCGGCATGTTTCTTGGGGGCCAGCATGATATTCATGGTTGCCGTACTTGTTTCGTCTTGGGGCATTCGAGCACCGACCAAACCACGGGGCCCTCCACGAGCATTAATCGGCTGTCAGTCCGGCAAGCGTGCTAAGTTCAAAATGAGAATAAAATGAAATTTCTGACTGTATTGTGTTTGGCCTTCGTCGGTCTGCTTACATTTCCGGCGAAAGCGGCAACCCTCACGAGCACGTTTACGTATACCGCCAGCGGGACCATCGGCTCACAGGCGTTTACGAATGCCAGGATCACTCTGACCGCTGTTGGCGACACGGGGAATCGTGTGACGTATGGAGGAACGGCCCCAAACTTCATGTATTATATCGTCAACGATTCCGTGACGATCTCGATTTCGGGGGTTGGCACATTTCAATTTACATCACCCGCTCTTACATCCGTGGCAATTTATGGCGACGAGTTCAGCAATAACTTGCAGCCTGGTCTTCCTAACGTCGGCAATGAGTATATCTGTCTTATAGCGGGAAGCAGTGGGTGGTGCAGCCTCGACAGCTTACTCTTCACATTCAGCGCCAGTGTTATCGGCCCGTGGAATATGTCTAGTTCGTTTGGTCCGCTCACACCAACGTATTATCTACTCACGGGGTGGAACGTACTGTCTATGGGTACGAGCGGAGGTATGTTGAATATCTACGATATTCCCGCTACCTATAACGGGTCACTCATCGTGCAAGCAACTGTTACCACGACTATTGCCGTCGCTCCGACGCCATTGAATCTCTCGTATCAAATCGGCGGCGTTGCTCCGGTTGGCGTATTGCAAATCAGCGGAATGGGATCGGCGCAAGCCTTTACTGTTTCAAGTTCCAACTGGCTTTCCGTCAACCCGCCAAGCGGAACCACTCCAACAGTAGGTACGTCGCCGGTAACCGTCAACGTGAATACAAATGGTCTCGTCGCCGGAACAGCCAGCGGGACCGTCAGTGTAATGGAGAATGGTGCCACCATCATCGTGCCGGTGTACGTGACGGTTACATCGGCACCGATTCCCAATCCATACGACCTGAACGGCGACGGTGTAGTTAATGTTGTTGATATCCAGATGGTCATCAATGCTGCGCTAGGTGCCATTGGCGGTTCAGGTCAGGAAAACTGAAGCTCACAGGAGCGCCTTCACCAAACACGACGCCGATCTTGAATGGCTGGAATTGGAAGCGAAAACGGCCAAAGCGTGGATTGTGGGCCCGACGAAGCCCCGATTCCGCCTTGGGACTTCAGGAAAAGCTGCCAAAGCCGTTGTCCGTGAGTGACGGCCCGAAATGCTATTAACTCGCAGTATTCCAGCGATGAGCAGCAGTTTTCCTTGCACCCCACCGTGCGCCGTGAGGCGTGTTAACGTCGCTGATATGGCTTCGGAACCCGTACACGTTAAGATCGTTTCGATGGGTGATGTTGTGTTCACAGGGATTGTCGAGATTGACGGAGTAGACGACCTGGACCGTCACGCAGCACCCACCGAACTGCAAGGGCGTTTCGCACGCTTCATCTCTGCTGATCCGCAGAAGGCGACTTTGCTGCTTCATCAGGAGCCAACCGACGCCCATTTGAGGCACCAGATGTGGTTCTTTGATAATGCGCTTGGGTATCAGTTTACGATGGATGCAACTGATCCGCTTGGATTCAGCGCTGTGGCAGTCCACGTAAATCCTAAGACGGGCTTTGCTGGATATTATTAGGGGTTTTCGACTGAACAATCTTATATGTCCACGCAAATCGAGGTTCAGATTCACGACGATGGTGGTATTACACTCGTCGGCGTCAGCATGGTCGAAGCCTTCTGGTTCGACTACTTGCAGTTTAAGGCCCTTGCCCTGCAACAATCGTCGATCTTCCAACAGAAGCGCTTTCTTCGTGGGGCTTTGATGTCGTTCGTGGCCCATGTGTCTGGCGTTGTCGATAGTTGGTGTCGTCGAAAGGCAACGGATGATGGCATAGAATACGATGAATGGCGACGTGCGGAATTGGCCTATCACGGCAAGAAGCCATGGTACAACTTCTGCCTCGAATTGCAGTGCAAATCACTCGGCAGACATGCTGTAGACGCCGGAAGAGAACTGCCAGATTTCAACTTCAAAAAGGTCCGAAACCGAATCGAACACCTGGAGGACAATCACGATCTGGCGCTCTTTGCGGCTCTCACGTCAGAATTAATCCAAAGTGCCGAATCGGAAATGATCGGATGGCTCGAATGTGTCGGCAACGCACTCGGATATGAACGATTGCCTGATGCTCGAAAGCTGACCGACGAATATGCTGCGGAAATCCGGGCGGCGGGCGTGGAAGTCTTCGCAGCGGTTGACTGTTACCCTCCCGAAGAACTCGTAGCCCTGGATGATGAGTAGCCCAGGGAGAGCCAGTCAGCAAGTCATGAAGTTCGGGCGTAGAGCACCGCTGTAACAAAATGTAGTTCCGAAAATCGGCCCTTTCCCGTTGATTCGCCGCCAGGAAACTTGGCCTCGATCTTGTCCCAAATCGATTACGCTTGCTGCCAGTTGCCAGAACACCCCGCCACCACGACACAGGAAGCTCTCAGCGCCCTTCGGTCACGCCCGGTGGACACAGAGCATCCCCTTGCCTGGATAATGGCTGTATGGCGATTGCTACCCCAACCCGGCTCGAACTTCTTCGCCGTGGTCAACGCCTCGAATACTTCACCATCGCCTACAACAGCGCCGAAGGTCTGGTTTCCATCGTCGCCGGGTTGATCGCCGGGTCCGTCTCCCTGATCGGCTTCGGACTGGACAGCTTCATCGAAGTAGCTTCAGGGGCGGCGCTGTTTTGGCGGCTTCACCACGATCTTGACCACTCCCGCCGTGAACAGGTTGAACGGATCACGCTGAGGATCGTCGGCTGGTGCCTCTTGGCGTTGGCGGCGTACATCGTTTTCGAATCCGGCTCCACGCTGTTCCGGCACGAAACACCGGAGCGCAGCATCCCCGGCATCATCGTCGCCGCCGTCTCGGTAGTAGTGATGCCTCTGTTGGCTCGGGCGAAACGAAGGGTTGCTGCCGGAATCGGGAGTGGCGCAATGAAGGCCGATTCCAGACAGACGGATTTCTGCACCTACCTCTCTGCAATCCTGTTGGGCGGCTTGCTTCTGAATGCGATGTTGGGCTGGTGGTGGGCTGATCCCGTGGCTGGCATGGTCATGGTTCCGATCATTGGCACGGAAGGTTTTGACGGAATCAGGGGCAAGGCGTGTTGCGACGATTGCGGGTGCCGGTGAACTGCATCCCTGCAACTCATCTGCCACCAGCGGTCCTACACTCGATTTATGCTGCCCCGCCCAACTTTGGAACTGGTGGAAGTGGAATGCAAGGCGTTCGACCGGGAGAATTGGTTAGCCGAAGAAGCACTCGGTCAACTCCGAGCACAGTTTCCCCGGAACGCTGATCTCCGTCATGTACTCTTGAAGGTGCTCGTCCTCAACAAACTTTACGGCACGATGATCCGTGACATTGACGTTGAAAATGTCGCCAAGCACATCGTCGGGCTTGCCAGCGACAAGGGTCTCGACCAGCTTCTCGACCAAGGTTCCCTCGACGCCGTTTTTCTCATCACCGACTGCCCCGACCTGAAGCAGTACCTTTCGTTCGCCAGCAAGTTTTGCAGTTGGCACAACCAAACGGCTTATCCGATCTATGACGGGAATGTTCGGGAATGCCTCTGGTCCTACGGAAAGCAAGATCGATTCGCAAAGTTCCGCAATGAGGATCTTTGGTACTACCGGAAATTGGTCGAAACGATTATCGCCTTTCGCAACCACTATGGACTCGACCCGCTGACCTTCAAGCAGCTAGACAAATTCATGTACCGCTCAGGCGGTCAAATTCTCAAAGCACGCAAGGACGAAAGGAATAAATCGGATTCAGCTATCTGAAGCATCCGACTCGCACCGAGTACCTGAGAACCCGCCGCCAAAATGCCCGTCACCAGGGCACAGGAAGCTCTCAGCGCCCTTCGGTTGTGCCCGGTGGGATCGCCGCATCGCTGGCGTTGGTGAGGCTGCTGGCGGGCTTCTCGGGGATATGCTCTTCGACCGGCCCTGCTTCTTTGCCAAGGTCGCTACGGGACGCAGCAAGTTCTTCGGCCACCGTGGAAACCCTGTGAACAGTTGCGTTCTCTTTCGTCATGGCATTGCTGCTTGCAGGGGAATCTGCTGGATGAGTCACCGCCTCGGGTGGGCCTGTTTCGTCAGCAGTCGTTGCGGAGTGTCCCGATGCATCGCTGTCCCTCTCTCCGGGTTCCTGTTCCTGTTCCAATACAGTGGTGACAATCGGGGGCACAGTCTCCGGTGGTGCGCTCAAATCGAGGACGGCTTGGCCGAACGCTTGGGGCTTTGATATCGTGATCCCGTCGTGTGCGAGATGAAGCAAATCAGAATCCCAAGTCAGAAGAACGTCACACCCGGCACGTAAAGCGCAGGCGAGATGAACAGAATCATAGGGCTTGAGCTTGAGTGAACGGCACCAACGATGCGCCGATTCCGCAATGGTCCGATCCACGTCAACGATCTTGAAAAAACCGCTGCGGAAGAAGTCGATGATGTTTGAATCGCCGCCAGAAGCGGGCTTGCCGTGGTTTCCCTTGTGGACCTCCGTGATGGTGATGGACGACGTGTAAACGTGGAACTGCCCTGCCTCGGCCAAACTGAGAATGTGCTTTGCGATTTCGGCCCGATTCTCACGACCGATTTCCTTTCCTTCAGCATCGGTTTGAGCAATCGATTCCCCTTTAATCCAGGCGATGAAAACGCTGGACTCCAAATAGGGCCTCTTGTACTGTTCAGCCACGGCGGATGCTCCGAATATATTCTTCCGTGCTTAATCCGCCAGTGAAATCGGGATCGCTGCCGGTGAGTTCGGCAACGGTCGGTATGCGTCCCGTCGTTTCGATCAACCCGAAGTCGGAGACGGCGACCCTGACGGGTTCGCCCTTCGCATTGCTGAAGATTTCACCCGACACAATTACTCGGCTCCCCAACGATTGAAGCACTTTCGCCATAATGCCCTCTTGCTCGAAGTGACAGTTCACCGCCTTCTTGCTGACCGAATGGTAAATCACGAATTTCTTGCTGCCGTGGATGGAAATTGCTTCCAGACGGCCCTCGACGGAACCCACGGCCTCAGTCTTAGCTGGCAGCAATTCGCTGATGGTTTTGGACGCCTTTTCAGAAACCTCCACGCTTTGCTGCACTTCAGGAACACTCGCCACGAACCCCTTGGCACCGTTCTTGTGGATCAGAGAAACCATACCCTGAACCTTCCGCATCCCTGTATCGGTGAGGTACGGCGGGCTGGTGCCGTGGCACTCAATGTTCTCAAGCCCCGTCACGAAGGAAGTGGCAACTTCTGTGGAAACGTCCGTGGCTCCCGCCGTCTGGCGTTTCGACTGCCGCTGTTTCGACAAGACTTCCAATAGCAGGGTTCCGTTGTTGTGGAGCCGGGAAATGTACCAATCCAGAGTACCCGTAGATCGCCGTGAGATGGCTGTGTCAAGCTCTCGGAGAATTCCGATTACTTGGTGCGTGGCTTGGGAGTACGTCTCCAGGGAGACGGAATCGGGATCGCCTTTGATCTCAAATCTCAGCCTAGCCATTCCAAAACGTCCTAGCAAAACCGACGTACGTCAGCTTCCGATTCTAGCGAACTGCATCCTGAGCCGGGGTGTCCAGATCGAGCTTCGCTCCCCCGGCTCAGGCCTCAAAAACAACGAGTTCAAGCTGTCTTGCATACGACAGCACGGAATTCTTCTGCGTCGGATTGAGAAGTTCGAGAACTTCCGGCAAATCCATTTCGTGCAACGGCTTCGTCATAGCTGCACTCCCGTTCGCCGTTCCTGCGTTGCCACGCTAAATCAGCGCCTCGCTGCAAACGATCCGTGGATATTCATCCCCATCGGCTTGGCCGCTCATTCGGTCGAGCCAATCCCTGAGATTGTGTTGGCTATACGACCGGGCGAGGCTCTTCAAAAGCGCCTCTCCGGTCACGCTGTTCTTTCTTAGCAAATTCAGTTCCCGCTGCAGCGCCCTCGTGATCGGATTGCGGAACGCCTTCTCCAAAAGCGTGATCTGACCCTTCTGATCCTCATCTTCGGATGCACGGAAGAGAACGCTCAATTCACGCATAACGTAACGTTGGCCAAGGGTCAGGGACAACGACTGCTGCCGCTCCGACTGCCGCTGCTTTACTTCTTCATCGAAGATTCGTTTCACACGCATCACGGCAGCGTTGTAGCCGGTCGGCAGGGGTTGACCCTGGACATCAGCACCACACTTGATTGTCCCGAGAACTTTGGGAATGTCCCTTGAGGCAACAGCGCCCTTCTCGTCCAAGAGGAAAAGTTGCTGATAACGCCCCGCCTGACAGAACACGTACATCCCCTTCTGCTGCGACGGCTTTCCTGTACGGATGCCATCACGCAGGTTGGCGATGCGCTCGTATTCTGCCGGGTCATCCGCACGAAGTTGGCGCAAGATTTCTTCGGCTTCGTTCAGGTCAAGGAACTCCTCGCCTTCTTCGAAGTCCTCTGCTTCCGACCCGAGCGACTTTTTGTCATAGATGGCGTACATCGCTTCTGCGTTCAGTAGCTCGGTACGGTCGAGGATTGCCGAGTCTTCTCCGATGGTGTCGTGAATTTCCTGGATACGATTGTGAAGGCATTGCTTCAGCCCCAAATTGCTCTCAATGCCAAGTTCGGGCAGGAAGTTGAATGCGTAAACAACCTCGTGTTCGCTGCCAATACGATCAATACGACCGAAGCGTTGAATCAACCGAACCGGGTTCCAGTGAAGATCGTAGTTGATGATCTTGTTGCAATCCTGAAGGTTCAATCCTTCGGCCAGGACATCAGTAGCTACCAGCGTAGTCAGTTCCGACTCGCCCGTCTGGAATTTGTATTCCGGGTTCGCCCTGGGAGCGAAACGCCCGACGATTCTCGCCTTGCTCTTTTCACTGCTGTAGATAACGTCGATGTCGTCACGCTTGTCGCCGGGGTTCAGGTTCTTATACAAATAGGCCGCAGTATCAGCGTATTGGGTGAAGATCAGCCGCTTACCTTCTTTGAGCGGCATCTTCTTCAATACCTCCTTGAGCTTCTGAAGTTTGGCATCTTTATCCGGTGTGATCGGCCTGACCAGTACCATCATGTTGCGAAGGAGCTTCAGGTCGTGCCCGATGTGCTTCTTCAGTTTCTCGGAGTCGAAGTCAGCCAGAGCATACCGCAGGGACACCTGCCTCAAGGCATCGACGAGATCCTGTTCTTCTGCGGCGTTCGGCTCGTAGAGGATAGCTTGCGCTTCTTCGCCAGCGGGAACCACTCCCTCATCGAGCGCCGAAAGGAACCGTTCGTGCATTGTAATCATCCGTCGAATCGTTTCCTGGAAAGCGTAGACGCTCGACTCGAACCGCTTGAACATCAGAATCCGCATTAAACCCCGAAGGTTCTTTCCGGATCGTGCGAGAGTCACATAAGGTTCGGTTGTTTGCTTGTTCTTCTTGACGTAATGCCAGAGGCCATACCGGGCGTAGATCAACTCATCAGGCAGTTTGGCGGTGGTAGCCGATGTGCCAGAGGCAGTTTTGCCGATGTAGCCACGGAGTTTCAGATATAGCCCCTGGTACGTCTTCTCGATACTGTAGTCTACAGTCTCCAGTTCTCTCTGGGGAAAGAACTGGTGCTTACCGGCCACGATGACGTAAGCCTTCCGTTTGCCTTCCAGGTAATCACTGAATTTCGCCGCATCGACCTTTTCGTGCGTCTCGGCGTCGAAGCCGTGGAAACGCAAAATGTGATTGCGAGTTCGGCGGATCAGGATGTGCGACAGGAGTTCCCTGAGTTTGCGCTGCCCCTTGTCGATGAGTTTGAAGTATTCTCGAAGGTTCGGCGGATCGATGGGCAAATCAGTCTTGTCCTGCTGGTGGAAGAGCTTGATCTGGTGGAATACATCCCATGCGCTCTTGTTGCGGGGCGTGGCCGTGAGGAAGCAGACGGGTAGTCCAGCCGCCAGGAACGCTTCAACAACCTTGTATCGCTGCGTGTCAGGGTGCCGGAAATTGTGACTCTCATCAATCAACAGGAAATCACGATCTTTGAACTTCACATCATCGAGCAGTAAGTTGCCACTTTCGCCTTGCTGAAGAAAGCCGGTTGAGAGCACCCGAGCATTGAGGTGATAGACCTCGTTATAGCGCTCCCACATCTCCCCGAGCGGCGCTGGACAGAGAATCAGGGGCCGAGCGTGTTGCGTGCGCTCAAAGTGTTTCAGGATTGCCGCACCGATGTAGCTCTTGCCAAGTCCAACCACGTCGGCAACAAACACACCGCCATTGACCCGGATCATCTGAATCGCTTGCTTGACGGCGACCTGCTGGAAGGTGGCGAGGCGCTTGGTGATTTCGTCATCCCACAGAATGTCGGTCTCGGCATCCCCTTCGATACGATCCTTGACCAGTGTGTACAGCGTCTTCATATACACGTCGTATGGTCGAACCGGAGCCATAGCCCAGGACAGTTGAATTTCCTGCATCAGCCGGTCGTCAAACTCGTCGGACTCGGCCCAAAGCTCATCGAACCATCGAACAAGTTCCCAATGGTTGTTGTTTCCGTGGACGACGACGTTCAGTTCCGTGTTGTGGGTGATTCCGGCAAGGGACAGATTGGAAGAACCTACTACAGCGATACCTTTTTCATGCTTCGTTTGTTCGGCACCAAAAAGGTCATAGCTGGCTCCATACGTGAAGATATATGCTTTGGCGTGAAGGCGTCCCTTCGTGTAGACTTTGACGGACAGGCGCTTCTGTTCGATCATCCGAGCCAACGTCTTGATGGTCTGTTCCGCCTCGTCCGTCTGATCCATGACCTCGACTGCGCTACGAAGGTTGGCGGCGGTCTCGGTCGCCATCCGTTTTACCTCGGTGCGCTTCGCATAGACCTGACCTTCGGCGGCTTCCTTTACAAGTTCGAGCCTCTTGTACCCCTCTGCAATTTGCTCAAGCGTCTCCCGGTTGGTCGTGTTGCCAATAAGAAGCCTGAGTTCCTTGACGTGCTCCAGTTTTTCTGAAATGGCAGTGAAGCCGGAAAGAAAGAAGTAGCCGACTGCGAAACGAGCGGCTTCGGTCGAACCCAGGATCGTGTTGATCTGATCCACTAGGCGATCATTGCGGTTGTCGATAATGTCGTGGGTCATTGCTAAACCGCCTCACCCATGCTGCTATACAGTTCATTGACTCGACGGTTCAACTCGCCCTCAAGCTCGGCAAGCCGTCCATCCCTACTATTTGGCAGGGGAACGCCGTATCGCTCGAACTCCCGCAGAATGCAGTCCACTAGCGAGACAAACTCCCTCTGGCGTGCCTTGTCAACTGGCGGCACCGGGAACTGCTTCCAGTCTTCAGGGTATAGCTGAATCTTGTGCCGCCTTCTCTTTGCCAACCACGAGTTGGCGAACTCCGAGTTCATCAGCGCAAGAAGGTATTTCAGGTCAAATGCTTTTGAAGCAACCTCCGAATTCTCACGCCGAATGAGACCTCCATCATTCCCGCCACCTTCATCTGCGTACCTCGCTGACTTCTGAATTGACCGATTTCGGACATCTGTCAAGTAGCGCCACGGTACGCAGCAGCAAAAGGAATCCGTGCAGACCAATTGATTAGCGTCGTACACAACTCTAGGTGTCGTGCCACTGACCTTCATAATTAACAGCTTCTCAGGAGCCTCATACAGTTCAGGAAAAGTTGGCCTCGCAAAGAGGGCTGGCGCACGCCTTGTTCCCCACTCCAAATAGCGAACTCGTTGGACAACCCACTTAACCGTGTCTTTACCCTGGACACAGGCTTTTGGATGTTGGCGATCCTTGATTTCAGCAATCACGTCTTTGGTCGTAAACTCGCCTCTAGCGTATCTTTCGTCGCTGTTTGGTCGAAGGCCCCAACTGAGGTAGCAGATGGTCTCCAATGGAACAACCAGAGAGTTAGTGTTACTTTTTCGTGGCACGCCGTCACTCTTAAAAATTAATGGGTTCCTATCCCAACAGTGTAATTAGCGTTCGGCTGGCAGCGGGAGGCGAGCGCAGCAGTGATAGATGTTTGCGATGAAGTTTTCAGCCGTGCGGAATCCGAAGGAGCGATGGCTGATGGACTTAATCTTGTTGTTCATTCCCTCGACGGCTCCGTTCGAAAGCCGGTTCTTAGTCCAGGGTAGGATGCCATCGAGGTGGCTCCGCAGCATACGCGCGAATTTCTTGAACGGCTCGAGCTTCGAGCGCATCGCCGCTTTCATCCATTTGGTCAAATGCTGCTCGGCGCGCCAGGGCTGTTTGTAGCTCCAGAACAGTTGGAAGACTTCCTTCAGATACCAGGCCCGCACCAGCGGCGTGTTCCAGCGCACCAGCGTGGAGAGCCGCTCTTTCTGGTTGTCATTGAGATTCCAGGGATTCTTCAACAGCAGCCAGCGGCTCCCTTTGAATCCCGTTCTTTCTTTAGCAGTGAGCTGCCGCCACAGTTCGAGGCGAACCCCATCCACCGCCGCATTGAGATGCTTGACGATGTGAAAGCGGTCGAACAGGATCTGCGCGTGGGGCGCGTAGTCCCGCACCAGATTGGCGTAGGCCGCCCACATGTCCATGCAGACGACTCGCAGCGTCTGGCAACGCCGCTTGCCCATTTCTTCGGTGAAGAACTTTTTCACCGCTTCTTCGGTGCGGTCTTCTCCGACCCACAGCAAAACCCGCCGCTCCAGATCGTAGACCACTGTCAGATACACCTGGCCTTTGCGTCGACTTACCTCATCGATTCCGATTACATGCACCGGCGGGCGCTTCCGGTGGCGCAGACCGTATTGCACGGCGCGCTTCACAATCGTGGCCACGCTTTTCCAGTTCAGTCCGTAGTGCCGCGCCGTTACCTGCCAGCTCGAATCGCGCGCCATCACCGCCACCGCGTTAGACAGCGCTGAGGTCGTCCGCGCCCACGGCTCGGCCCAGGGAAAATCCTCCACCCGGACCCCGCACCGGGGACATTCCACTCGCCGTGGGCGGTAGCGCAGTTTCAACGGCAATTTCCGCATCGACAGATCGTGCCACTCCCGCGGCTTTCGCACACTGTGCACCTTCCCGCATCTTTGCCGACAGACCCCGCAACGAAGTAAACGGCCTCCCCGCCGGTCGATGTGGACGACCATGTACCGCTCCGTCTCCTCGACTCTCGTCACGGTATGCGCCTTCAACCCCAACTGCCTTCTAAGAAACGTTTCGACGAGCACCTCGATCCCTCCCTAAGGATTAGATGAATCGAGGATTCAAGCAAGCCGCTCTGAGGCCAACCTACTGCATTTAAACCCCTTCAACTTCAATTACACTCTTTGGAGAGGAGCC
>Ga0182016_10006589_pt1 | contig 12143 bp, 9 predicted proteins | sample 712S2MmetaG_FD_120491 | JGI IMG/M metagenome (GOLD analysis project Ga0182016, IMG submission 120491) | Permafrost microbial communities from Stordalen Mire, Sweden - 712S2M metaG | ecosystem: Environmental > Terrestrial > Soil > Wetlands > Permafrost | place: Sweden: Stordalen | collected...
GGCGTGATGGTGGCTACGACCGGCATGTTCGTGGGTTATGTGGTTGGTTTCCTCTATCCCAACTTCCTGAGCGGCTCGAATCCCGGGCCGGTCTTCATGGCACTGGTAGCAATTGCTTTCTCATTCTTTGTGGGTTGGATTGCCCAGAAGGGGGTCGGCGCTTCAACGGCGGTCAACCTGGCCATCAACGTCGTGCAAATCTCCGCGCTCATGGTCTTCAGTGTTCTGGCGCTAAGCTACCGCGCCAACCATCCGTCCGGGACCCCGGGCTTTCAGTACGACACTCAAACTCTCGCCACGTACAGCTACCAATTTGCTACGGCCAAGGACGGCTCGACAGCTCGCGATTCGAAGGGCCTGCCACTCCCGTTGCTCGATTCCGCAGGGAAGCCGGTTCCATTCCAGATCACCTATCCGCAGTCTGACGCCAGCGGCAACTTCCTCGCGCACACCTCTGCCGCATCGGTCGTTGCGCCGCACAAGTTCAGTTTTGTATTCATTCAGGCCACTGTCGCCATTTTGATTCTAGTAGGCTTCGAATCGGTGACCGCGATGGGCGGCGAGGCGAAGAACCCCACCAAACACATTCCCATTGCCGTCATCGCCTCGTTGCTGATTCAAGGATTGGTTTGCTACCTGATCGAATATTTCGCGGCCAACTACTTTCTCAACTCCGGCTATACCATGCAAAGCGCCGCCGGCTCAGCGGCTCCCATCGGAGATATGATGATCATCGTCGGCGATGGCCTGCTTGGCCATGGCAACGGTAAGTACTTCATGCTTGGCGAGGCCATCACCGTGTTCCTGGCGTTGATCGGCACCACGCTCGCTTGCATGAATACAGGTGCCCGCGTGACGTACGCCATGGGCAAGGATGAGGAGGCTCCCAAGCACTTCGGTATCCTGCATGCCGGGTCGCTCACGCCGCGACGCGCCATTTGGACGCTTGCTGTCATTTCCGCGATCATCGGTGTTGTTGCCATCTCACTTGCATTCGGAGATTCGGCCGCGCCGACCGATGCTTCAATTGCGGCGCTTCCGCACGGCATCCTCTCAAGCTTTGGCTATAGTACGCATGACAGGATGGCGGCGTTGCCCAACTCGCTGCTCACAATCACTCTCACTTCCAACTTCGGCACCTTTATTCTGTACGGGCTCAGTTGTCTCTTGTGCATCGTTGCCTACGATCGCCGCCACGACTACAACATGATACGTCACAAGTTGATTCCAGGATTTGGACTGCTCGCCAACCTGGTCTGCATGGCGTTCTATTTGATCAGTCCGATATTCGGATTGGGAACCTTCAAGGAACCTTTGCTAGCGCTGGGTATCTCCGCAGCCTGGGGCATTTATGGAGCCTACTACTTCCTCCGCTCGTCGAAGGCCAAAGGTAAGCCGGTCCTGCTGACCGCGGTAAATTCCCGAAACTGGCACACCAAAGCCTAACCGCTCGACTGTCACGGCAGGGGCGCAGGCCTGAATCTGGAGTAGTTCCCGCAAAGGTCGGTGGTTGTAACTGCGCCCATTTTTGTGCTCACGCTCGTTCAAAATCAATCGCAATCCAGGCGGTAAGGATAGCAGTCCGCAATCTTGACGCGAGGTGTAAACGTATCTTGTATAGTGGCTTGGAGCAACCTATGGCAGCAGGAGAAAGACCAAATTGGCTTCTTGGACGCCACAACAAGGGACGCCTTTTCAGCGCGCGGCATGCCGTTGAGCCGGATGTTCCGGTAGATCGGCTGTGCAAGGACGAAGCGATAGGAAAGCCTGAAGTGGCACCCGTGGAACGGCAACGTCGATCATGCGCTGAGGCTGGTTGATGGGCTGAAGACGATGCTCGATGCCGAAGAGGTAGGCCCGGAGAGGCAAAAGCCGCTGCGCACGATTCGCGAATTCGGCAACTACATCGCCGCCAATCAGGCCTACATCCCGGATTACGGCGACCGCCATCGCAACGGCGAACGAATCAGCTCCGCTTTTACCGAGTCAGCCGGAAACCAACTTGTGAGTTGGCGAATGGTCAAGAACAACAAATGCACTGGACCAAGCGAGGCGCTCACTTGTTGTTGCAGGTCCGCGCGCAAGTGTTGAACGGTGATCTACGCGATACTTTCAGACGCAGGTTTCCAGGTATGAAAATGAGCTCCGATGACCTAATTCGCCGCGTAGCCTGATCTCAAGTTGGCCGGCACTGGAAAGCGGAAAGAAATCCGTCACCGCCCGTTTTCTTAGTGATTCGTAGCCTGGAGCGCCGGCGCAGAAGACTGACACCCAAGGGCTTCCATTGGATTATTGAACTGGTGCAATTTCAAAATGGTGCGGCACGGGCTGCGCTGTGTCATGGACCTTTTTCTCGATTCCGGCCTCAAGCCCACGGAGCGAATCGATCGCGCTGGCCGACTGCGAGATTCCGTCGTCGGCCAGAGGCACTTCAACATTGCGCCACCAGTCGAAGTGGATCTGTTCCTGCGAAACGGCGAGCTGATAGACTTTCAGCGTTTGCTCGCTGGCCGGAGTCTTGAGCACAGCCAGATTGACGCCCACGGCCAGCTCGTCCCGATTGAACGACCCGACTGAGTTGCCGTCGATTTTGATGGAGTAGACGCCCGTGTGTAGGCCTTTGACCTTGAGGATCTGCTGGTTCAGCGCATCGGTGATGTCGGAGCTTTTGATCATAAGCGTGAACGCGGCGCCACCGTCCCACCACGACTCCTCCCACTGCCTAAAGGGAAGCGGCAGAGCGTCGTCAAGCTGGGTCCAACTAAGCGAACCGCTGTTCGAGAGATCGGTGACCTTGGCGTCAATCGCCGACTCGACCTTGGCCGCAGGCTTCGACGCATCGATGGTAACTGCGCTCACCACCGGCCGCGCGCCCCAGGCCTTCAACAACTCTTCGGCCATGATCATGTGGCCGGCAAGGGAGGGATGTATACGGTCGCTGACGATCGCCTTTGCGGTCTCGGGATCGAGTTCGTAGGCCTTGCGTAGCATCTTCACGACATTTGTATTCATGTCGGCCGTGTCGAAGTGCGCCTGGTCGGCATAATTTCCGATCCACATGCCGAAACCGCGCATGACCTCATTGTATTCAAAATCCGCTGTGCCGTTCGGCGCGTGCTCGCGCGTGACATTGTCGTAAGGGGAGGGCTTGATGGCGGTGATGCGAACATCGGGCAGGCCGGCGCGGAGGCTCTCCACAATATGCCGGTAGCCGGAGTAGTACTTCTCGTTGCTGGCTTCTGTTGCGGGATGGTAGCCGCCGTCGTTCATGCCGAGCATGATTGTGACGACGCTGGGATGAAACCGAAGCACATCTCGCTTGAGGCGGGTATCGATGGGACCTCCTCCTCCCCCAGAGACTGAGTCACCACCCCAACCGGAGTTGGTGAAGGAGACATTGAGGCTGGGATAGCGCGTGGCGACGAAGGTTTCGACGATGGTGGTGTAAAGGCGCTGATCGGTGATGCTGTCGCCGTAGAAGACAACCTTGTCACCATCCTTCAAATAAAAGGGCTTGGACTGTTGAGCGGTACAGAAGGACGATGCGATAACTGCGGATAGCGCAAAAAAGTACGATAACTTCATTCTTGCTCCTTTGATTCCGCCGGCTAGTTTTGACTTCCTTGACTGCGGCGCGATTCCACACTGTTTGGTTCGTCAACCGTTAAAAGCCGATCGGCCTCGACGTTCTTGAGCGTCCGCACGATTCCTCTGGGCCAATGGATTTGAACATCGGTTGCCGAGGTTTGAGCGCCGCCGCCGGCAACGCTATCGCCGCCCCACCCGGAGTTTACGAAGGTCACATCGAGATGGGGATAGCGGGTGGCCACGAAGGTCTCGACGAGCACCGAATACTGACGCTGATCGGTAATGCTGTCTCCATAGAAAACCACCCTGTCCCCATTCTTCAGTTTGAACGTGTCAGCGCCGGCGGCCCAAGCGATATGCGCGGCCATGAAGACAGCAAGAATGAGTCCCATTCTGTTGTTCATTTGAACTCCTTACACGATGATATGAATGCCCAGGATGATGGCATTCGCGATTCAGTGTGCCGGTGTATCCGGGTCTCGCTCTTTCGATCCGGTGCGGGTGGGAAAGAGTTCGCTGAAGAAATCCAAAATGACGGCGTCCTGCGACGGGGCAAAGAAATATCTATATGCGCCCGACACCGGGAATACGGGCCGTTTTGAATGGAATCCCTCGCTATGGAACCGATACCAGACAATCCCATCCTATATCACACTCGTCCGATTGGCAAAGTTTCCCGCGGTGGCTGGTTCTGTTCAACGAATGGCGAGAGCGATCAGCTTCTGCGAAAGACTATATGGGTTGCATCGCTCGACAGGCTGGCGTGCGGAATTGACCCCTGAGTGTGGAGTTTTCCATTCAGAAGTACTTGGTCGAAAAAGAGCCCGGGTTTGCCATTCTGCGCTTCGATTTCGATCGTCTTTCCGTCGAGGTACTGAATCTGCGCCTTCGGAAAGAGAGGAGCACCGAGCGTCCAATCGGGCTTGCCGGGACAGAGCGGAAACAAACCGAGAGCGCTCAGGATGTACCAAGCGCTCATGGCGCCAGTGTCTTCATCGCCCGGGAAGTTGTCGACGGTGTAGAGTTCGTTGAGGACGCGATGAGCCCAATACTGCGTTCGATCGCGGCGCCCCGCAGCCGTAAACATATAGAGAATGTTGTGGACGGGTTGGTTGGAATGCGCATACTGCCCAAAGTCCACGGCAGCCATCTCCGACATTTCATGGATTTCCTGACCGTAGCCACCGGCATCGAAACGGGGGGGCTGGGCAAGCATTTCCTCAAGCAGAGAGAGGAATGCCTCTCTTCCACCCATCGCTTCGATGAGGCCTTCCGCGTCGTGGAGAACATCAAAGCGATATTGCCAGGCCGACCCCTCCACGTATGTGCCGCCCCACGCATGGGGGTCGAAGGGTTCAAGCCAAGAGCCATCCGCCAGCTTTCCACGGAAGAAGCGGGTCTTGGGGTCGAAGATGTTACGCCAGTTACGCGATCTCTTCTCAAACATGGCCGCATCTTCAAGCTTGCCCGCAGCCCGCGCTACCTGTGCAATGCAGAAGTCTCCGTAAGAGAAATCGAGAGTTTCGACGGCGCCATCCCCGACCTGGTCGCTCGGAACATAACCCAGTTTCATGTAGGCTTCGATGCCCTGGCGCCCATAGCCTTTCGACGGGGCGCCAATCTCGGTGGCGTGCTTTTTGAGGCCGAGGTACGCGGTATCGAGGTCGAATCCCTTCAGCCCCTTTGCGGCCGCATCGCCGAAGACCGAATCAATCAAGCTCCCGGTCATCCCGCCTCGGTATCCGGGGCAGGGAAACTGCGGAAACCATCCTCCTTCTTTGAACGCGTTGACCCAGCCTTGAAGAATCTCGCTCAACCTTTCGGGATAAAGGAGAAGCATCATCGGATACCAAGCATGGTAGTCGTCCCAGAATCCATGGTCCGCGTAGAGGACGCCGTTCTCGACGTTTCCGGTATACGGACTTCGATGCACGGTGATTCCGGAAGCATCGCTCTCATGCCAGATGCGGGGAAAGAGCATCGTGCGGTAGAGGCAGGAGTAGAAGGTCCGGCTCTGCGCATCGGATGCGCCCTGAATGCGAACTCTGCCGAGGTTTTTTTCCCAGACTTCCGCGGCCTCATCCCGCACAGTTTCGAGTGTCTTCTGGCCCACTTCGCGAGAAAGATTGCGCTCAGCCTGATCGAAGGAGATGAAGGAGGTGCCCACACCGAGGGCAATGCCCTGGCCAGCCTCCGCGGCAAAGTGCAGGACCGCGATACGCCTGCCTTTGAGCTCTTTCACTTCGAACGCGGCGATAGGGACGTGGAGCTTGACGAAGTAATACGTCGCGAAATTCGATTGGACACCTCCGTTGCTCTGGCGGGTGAGCGCGGTAATGGCGCCATGGGCAAGATCGCAGTGCGCTTCGGCGTTTTCCCCAGGAAGGTCGATGAAGATGCCGGACGCTCCCGATTCCTGAAAGGTAAACCGCATGATGGAGCATCGTTCCGTGGGAGCCAGTTCAAAGAGGCAGCGATAGCGCGCGAGACGGAGTTTGAGGGAGTAGGGACTGATTTGCAGCTCTTTCGGGCGGTAAGAAGAAGCGCGATTGGCTGGCTCGGCGGAAGGGTCTCCGTTAAAGGGCAGGAACGTTGCATAGCCGTAGTCCTGGAGCCAGGGACTTAGCTGGTGGGTGCAGCGCACGCCTTGCAAGCGGTTGTCGTGCGGCTGAAAGAACCAGCCGCCGGTGTCGCTCGACTGCAGCGTCCAATGCGCCATTGCGAAGGGCAGGGCGACAATGGGCAGCGTGTTTCCCCTTGAAAACAGCGGCGTGGAGTCAGTGCCCTGAAGTGGATTGACAAGGTCGGCGAGGCGAACAGTGCCGCTCGATTGGCCCGCGGACGGCCGGTTTGCGGCACGATGGATCTCAGGCTGCTCTAGTTCGCCTTCCGCTCTCGATGCAGGATCAAGCGACGATGCAAGGGCAACTGCTCCGCCAAGTTTGAGAAAACTGCGTCTACTCGTGCTGCTGGCGCTCGTCATTGTGATCTCCCGCGATGAATTTCGTTGTTGGTGGAAAACGTGAAAGCCCAAAATGAACAGGTCAGAAGTGTTGCTGTGTGGCCGTCTCCTAATCGCCGAGCCGATGTTGAAGCTCTTCGAGGGTGAGCTGCTTGGTCTCCGGGTAGACGGTCAGCACGACAAAGAATTGCACGACCATCATGGCGGCAAAGAAGACAAAGGGATAGGCGCTGCTTCTGGACGCTACCAGGGGAAACAGGCCGGAGATGATGGCGTTCATGATCCAGTGTGCGGAGGTGCCAAGGCCTTGTCCCTTGGACCGGACGGCGGTGGGGAAAACCTCGCTAATGAATACCCAGATGACCGCTCCCTGTGAAAAGGCGAACGAGAATGTGTAGGTGGCGAGCATGGGGAACAGCAGGCGTTGAGGGAGCCGGTGGAACATGACGGCGGCAACACCGGAGAGCGCAATGACCATGCCGACAGATCCGATGAGCAACAGCGTCTTTCGGCCGATTCTGTCAATCAGGGTCATTGCAAGAAGGGTGGCAACCAGGTTCATGAAGCCCACCGCGACGGCCTGCAGGGCGGAGGAGATGCCGCTATATCCGCCTGCCGCGAAGATGTCGTTCAGATAGTAAAGAATGGCGTTGATGCCCGTCAATTGGTTGAACATGCCGATGGACACGGCCAGGAACATGGGAAACAGATATTTGCGCTGAAACAGAGGTTCAGACCCGGCCGTTTGGGCCGTCCCCATCGAAGTGCGCATGGATGCGACCTCAGCGGCCGCATCGTCGGAGCCCATCGCCCGCAACACGGCCATTGCTTCGGCGATTTTGTTTCGCGATACAGACCAGCGCGCGCTCTCGGGAACCCTCAGAAGAAGAAAGAAGAAGGCCAATGCGGGAATTGAAGCGATGCCGAGCTGCCAGCGCCACTCCGCCGCCCCCAGGCCGAGACGCGCGAGCAGGTAATTCGAGAAGTAGGCAAGCAACACACCGACGACGACATTGATTTGAAAAAGGCCGACCAGTCTTCCTCTCCACTTTGCCGGGGCCAACTCTGCCATGTAGACGGGGCCGAGCACCGAGGAGCCTCCAATGCCGAGGCCGCCAATGAAGCGAAATACGACGAGCGAAGGCCAGTTCCATGCTAGGCCGCATCCAAGTGCCGAGATGACGTAGAGGATTGCCATCGTGCGTAGTGCGCGCTTGCTCCCCTGGATTTGTCCGGCGTAGCCCGCTACGATCGAACCCGTGACTGTGCCCCAGAGCGCGATAGAAACGGTCAAGCCGAGCGCGCCGGGCGACAGGTGAAAGACGAGCGAGAGGCTATGCGTTGTTCCAGCGATCACGGCGGTGTCGAAGCCGAAGAGCAGCCCTCCAAGGGCGCCGACCGCTGTGCTCTTCAATAAAAGGGATGTAAGTTTCATCGTAGGGCAAGAAAGATCAGCAAAGGTGAAGGGATATCGACCCTGGAACCGATGCCATATAGCAACCCAATCATATCCCAGTTCTCCGGTATTGATCACGTGCCAAATCGAGAATACTTCGATTGAGGAGGGTAACATCTGGGATCGCGGCTAGTTTGGCGGCGATGGAGCTACCGCAGCCGGGCCGGCATCGGTCAGGTGCTTGTTCTGGTCGACAAGCTTGCTGAAAAGCTGCAGCTCCGCCGAGGCTTCGGCTGGTTTTCCCTGCGCCCGGTAGACCTTCGATAGCAGGAAGTGGATGGAGGGTTCCCGAGGGCTGTCCTTTTCAGCGAGAAGCAGGTCATCTAGGCCCTCGGCTGCGCGCCCTAGCTGGACAAACGTTCGCGCCCGATCGACGCGGGCCTGCATGAGATCGGGGCAACGTTCGACCGCTGCGTTGAGATCGGAGAGAGCTTCCGGGTAGCCTTCATTCTGATTCAGGCGGCAGTTCGCCACTTTCCAGCGGGAGCGGCAACTACCCGGATCGTTGACCAGCTCGGCCTGGAATTCCACCTGGGCGAGCGCCCACTGGCCCTGGATCCAATAGATATTTCCGAGGTGCTCATGGGTTCCGGGTTTTTCCGGGGCGGCCTTCACAGCGGCCTCGTACTTGGCCTGGGCTTTTGGGAAATTGCCCATGCCCTCCTGGATCTCGCCTTGGAGGTCGAGCGCGACGGCGGAATCGGGGTCGAGCGCCAGCGCCTTCGAATGTGCTTCCTGCGATAGCTGGAGGTAGATGTTTCCAAGCCGGTACCACGCCTCCTGATCGCCAGGGTCGCGCTGCACGCGGGCGCGGACCCGATCGGCGGCGGATGAGTAGTCCTTGACGGCGATCAGGGATTGTTCAAGCTGGTCTTCCGATCGCAGATCTTTCGGGTTCTCTTTGACCGCGGATTTGAAGGCCGCAATCGCATGGTTGGAATCACCGAGAGCCAGATACGCAGAACCAAGAACGGCATACGAGGGCGCCATTCTTGGGTTGAGGCGCAGTCCAGCCTGGAGCACCTCGATTGCGTTGCGATACTGACCCGAGTCAAAATACAGCGCTCCGAGGTTGTTATAAGCGGCAGCCAGAGATGGCGCCGCTTTGAGAATTTCGTTGTATTTTGAGATGGCGCCGGTTACGTCACCGCGGGCTTCGAATGCCCTGGCTTCAGCGTAGAGGCGATCTACCGCAGAGGGTTGCGACTGACTCCAGGCCGGCCCGCAGCCCAAAACAGGCCACAGCAGGCACACTGCCAGAATCGTGAACCGTTGCGACTGCATGGCACTATAATAGCTGACAACGGTACCATATTCGCGGGTCTTTCTGGAACAGGAACATGAGAAGAGGCCGCCAAATCGCGTTCCTTTGCCTGCTCAGTATCTGCCTATCCTGTGCCGCGGGACTGGCTGTTGCCCAGCCGGAGCGGGAGTTGGGGGATGTGCGGAGCCTGCTTGCTCAACATCGGCTCGCTGAGGCTGAGCAGAGTCTGCATCGTTATCTTGAACTCCATCCAGATTCCGCTTCGGGTCATTTCCTGATGGGGTATACGCTTTTCTCGCAGCAACGGGCTGTCGAGTCGCTGGCGGAGTACACGGCAGGAGGCCGTTACCGGAAGCCAGGCGCCGAAGATCTGATGGCGATTGCAGCGGACTATATTTTGCTGAAGGACAATGAGGACGCAGACAAATGGCTCTCAGAGGTCACGACGATTCAGCCCGAAAATGCTCTGGCGTGGTACTACCTGGGGCGCGCGCGTTTTTACGAAAGCCGTTACAGCGATTCGGCCGACATCTTTCTTAGGTGCCTGCGGTTGAATCCTCGCGATGTACGCGCGGAGACGAATCTCGGGCTCTCGTTGAAGGAGATGGGCGACGAAACAGGCGCGATTGCAGCGTATCAGCAGGCCATCCGGTGGGAAAAAGAGTCTGGCGCGAAGGATGCGCAACCGTATCTGGACCTGGGGTCGCTTCTTCGCCGTCGTGAAAAGGCAGAAGAGAGCCTGGGGTACCTTGAAACGGCCGTGGCCGAAGAGACTGAAAACCCAAAGGCTCACGAGGAATTGGGGCGCGCCTATGAAGATTTACACCGCAGCAAAGAAGCTGAGATGGAGTTCAAGAAAGCGATCTCACTGGCGCCGGACGCGTCGAGTCTGCACTACGCACTTGGACACGTTTTCAAGGCAGAAGGGCTGAATACCGATGCGGCGCGGGAGTTTGCAATTACCAGTCAGTTGAATGGCTCGCATTCTTCGAAAGAAGTGCCCAACCTCGATGTTCCGCAATAATTCGTCGATGTTCTGCAATAATTCATAGACGCGCGCGCCGCGGACCAACCGCGCAAGACCTGGGTGCAGAGAATGAATCCGCATCTGTCCAGTACCAGCAAAGGAAGAACTTCAATGGCGAATAGATTGCCGTGGCACACTCGAAACCGCTCCAGAAGCCCAATCGATTCGACGCGGGCGGTGTCGCGAGCGTCGAGAATCCGATGACAAATATCCGGGGCAACCGACCCACTCTTCACGATGTTGCAAAAGCGGCCGGCGTCGGCAACACGACGGTGTCGCGGGTGATCAATGGGGGCCATTACGTGGCACCTGAGATGCTGGCTCGCGTTCGGCAGGTGATGGACGAACTCGGCTACCAGCCGAACCAGGCGGCGCGCGCGCTGAAGAACGAGCGATCGAAGACAATCGGCCTCATCATTCCATCCATCACCGATCCATTTTTCGCCGAGTTCGCAGGCGTTGCAGAGACGATTGCCCGTCAGCGCGACTATGTTCTGATCCTGCTCACTTCTCAGGACAAGGCGCAACTGGAATTGGCCGATCTTCAGATTTTTGAACGCCATCGAATCGATGGGCTGCTTCTGGTTCCGCCGCGATCTGGATCGAAGGCGCTGATTCAAAACCTGCGCCGCCTTTCGGTTCCTGTTGTCGCGTTTGACCGCCCCATCGCCGGCCGCGCGTATTCAAGCGTGGTGTGCGATAACCTGGTTGCCGCCCAACGGGCAACGCGCCATCTGATCGAGCACGGGCGCAAGCGGATACTCTGCCTGGGCGGCGACATGAGTCTTTTTACGATCAGTGAGCGCGTGAAGGGCTATTCGGGTGTGATGACTGCGGCCGGGCTGGAGAGTCTGATCGAAATGGATGCGTCGGACTATGCGGCGGCGGACGAAGCGATTATGAAGCACATGAATGGAGGCGGAATCGATGCGATCTTCGGACTCTATAATCAATCGACCATCAGCGCTTACGAGGTATTGCAGAACCGCCGCATTGCAGTTCCGGAGAAGGTGAGCCTGGTGGGATTCGACGATTTCGCTCTTGCCGGAACGCTGCGGCCTTCCGTCACGGTTGTGAAGCAGGCGATTGTTGAACTGGCGCGGACAGCGGCCAATCTGCTGCTTGGACACATGAGCGGCGAGACGACGTCGCCCCAGCAGATCGAAGTGGCGTCGAACCTGATCATCCGCCAGTCATGCGGGTGCGAGCCAGACTGAGCGACATGCTCCCGCTTCAAGGCTCGATGGAGTAGCCATCCTTGAGGTAGCGGGCGATCATCTCAATACAGGCCTTGGCTGAGGCAGAGGCCATCAGTGACTCTGTCACCAAAAATCCATGTAGCGAGCCTAGCCATCTTACTGCTGTGACATCCACTCCCGCGCGAATGAGCCTCGCGGCGAATTGCTCGCCCTCGTCGCGCAGAACGTCATACTCGCAGGTGATGAGCAGAGTGGGGGGGAAGCCGGCAAGAGCGGCAGCCGGTAGGCGGAGGGGTGAGGCAAGGGGATTGGTTCCTATGGATTCATCGGGAAGATAATTCTCCCAAAACCACTTCATTGTCTTCTGACTGAGGTTTGGATTGCGTCCAAACTCTTTGTAGGAGTTGGTTGAGCAACTGTAATCGATGGCCGGATAAAGAAGGACCTGACAGAGCGGGATGGGCAGGCGTTCTTCGTGTGCGGATAGCATCAACGCAGCGGCAAGATTCCCCCCGGAGCTGTCTCCGGCGACTCCGAAGCGGCGCGGATCGAGGCCGAGGGACCCGGCACAATCGAGAACTTCGTTCACAGCGGCAGTGCAGGCTTCCAGAGAGGCCGGAAACGGATGCTCGGGAGCGAGCGGATAC
>Ga0182016_10006590_pt1 | contig 12142 bp, 10 predicted proteins | sample 712S2MmetaG_FD_120491 | JGI IMG/M metagenome (GOLD analysis project Ga0182016, IMG submission 120491) | Permafrost microbial communities from Stordalen Mire, Sweden - 712S2M metaG | ecosystem: Environmental > Terrestrial > Soil > Wetlands > Permafrost | place: Sweden: Stordalen | collected...
ATAAAGCCCACTGCTCCAATCAATGCCACAATTACGAGTACCAGTATCACCTCAACTGCACTAAAGCCCCGTTCGTCTGATTTAAGTTTGCCCACTTGGTTATTCCTTGTTGTTAAAAGTATTTGCTCTCAGCATACGCCGCCTAACAGCGTTATTGCAACAAGCGAGTAATAAAAAAGACGACTTGAGTCGTCTTTGATGTTTCTTGGTAGCGGCGAGTAGAGTTGAACTACTGACCCCAGGCTTATGAGTCCTGTGCTCTAACCACTGAGCTACGCCGCCATGATTCAAAGCCAAATATAGCATGTTTTATCTCTGTTGACTAGGCTTAGGCACTATAGTCGAGTCATTCTTGATGAGCGGCAAGACTGTTAAAATGTAAAGTAACATGGAAATTATTATCAAGCCCGGTAAATATGTGGTTGCAGTTAGCGGCGGTGTTGACTCAGTAGTCTTATTGGATTTATTAAGACAAAACAAAGACCTAGAATTAGTTGTTGCCCATTTTGATCACGGAATCCGTAGCAACTCAGCAGACGACCGTTTGCAAGTTGAACAAATAGCCAAGAAACATAAACTGCCGTTCTACCACGACGAAGGAAACCTTGGGCCTAATGCAAGTGAAGCAAAGGCTCGAGCTAAACGCTATGAATTTTTGAACGGTACTAAAAAAAAGACCAAATCTAAGGCTGTAATTACCGCGCATCATCAAGATGACTTACTAGAAACAGCCATAATTAATCTCTTGCGGGGTACCAATCGTCACGGTCTCAGCTCAATGTATTCAAGCGATATTATTCGTCCACTATTACCGTATCCAAAGCAGGATTTATTAAAATATGCCGTAGACCATAGTTTAGTCTGGAACGAAGACAGCACCAATCAGGATACTAAATATTTACGTAACTATATTCGCCTAGAGATTACCCCCAAGTTAACTCCCGCGCAGCGTGATAGCTTCCTGGGGATTATTAAAGGCAGTAAAGAATCTAATAAACAAATTGATAATTTATTAAACATTCTTCTGGCAACCAACTCAAAAAATGGGAAGATATCCCGAGTTTGGTTTATTGATTTGCCCCATAACATTGCCCGGGAAGTTATGTCTACTTGGCTGAGACAACAGAGTATAAAGTTTGATAAATCAATCATTGAGAGTTTAGTAATTGCCGCTAAAACACTGGCTTCGGGTAAGAGCCGAGACATTGATAAGGACCACACACTAAGAGTTCAAGGAGACTATCTGGCACTCCTATCGTCTGAGCGCTAGCCAAAATAAACTGTAGTCTGTATAATATCAATCACATATGGATAAAAAACCTTTCAAGAATGCTCAGAACCGACCCAACCCAACTAAAAGGGGCCTCAAGAATACAGGTTTCATTGCTCTAATTGTTTTGTTTGCAGCTGTGCTGTTTGCTGCCAACAATAAGGCAGCGACTCTGACTACAATCCCACTAACACAGGCTGTCGCCCAGTCTAATGCCGGAGACTATAAGCAAATTGCTATTAACGGTAATCAAATAACTATTACCAAAAAGAATGCTAAAACGGCTACCTTAAAGAGCTACGACGATCCAAACACCTCATTAAAGGACCAGGGCTTCAATATAAACAAAGTCACGATTTCATATAAGGCAGTATCAAGTGGCAGTAGCTTACTGACAATCGGATTAGAATATATCCTACCAGTCCTTATAATTGGTGGTCTATTCGTCTTTATGCTGCGAAGCGCCCAAGGTCAAGGCAACCAAGCACTAAGCTTCGGTAAAAGCCGCGCTCGTTTGTATGGCAACGAAAAAGAAAAGATCACTTTTAAAGATATTGCCGGTAGTGGCGAGTCCAAACAGGATCTTGAAGAAGTAGTTGAATTCCTAAAATTCCCTAAGAAATTTGCCGCTGTTGGAGCCAAAATACCTAAAGGTGTACTTCTAATCGGTCCCCCTGGTACTGGTAAAACCATGCTAGCTAGAGCAGTAGCCGGAGAGGCAAACGTGCCATTCTTTAGTATTTCCGGGTCTGAATTCGTTGAAATGTTTGTCGGTGTTGGAGCTAGCCGTGTGCGTGACCTATTTGCCAAGGCCAAGAAAAATGCTCCTTGCATTATCTTTATAGATGAAATTGATGCCGTTGGTCGTAGACGTGGTAGTGGCATGGGCGGCGGACACGACGAACGAGAGCAAACCCTCAACCAGATTTTAGTAGAAATGGACGGCTTCGAACAAGGCCAGACAGTAATTGTTATTGCAGCCACCAACCGTGCTGATGTTCTTGACCCAGCATTACTTCGCCCCGGACGTTTTGATAGGCGAGTCGACATTATTCTACCTGATCGTAAAGACCGTGAAGCCATCCTAAAAATCCACTTTGCTAACAAGCCGCTAGCTAAGAGCGTTGATCTTGATGCTCTAGCCGCCAAAACGGCCGGCTCATCGGGTGCGGATCTGGCTAACATTGCTAATGAATCAGCAATCGTAGCTGCCCGAAATAATCACTCCCAGATTGATCAATCAGATGTCACCGAGGCTTTTGAAAAAGTTGCTATTGGCCCAGAGCGTAAGAGTAAGGTTATGAGCAAGAAAGAAAAAGAAATCTCGGCTTACCACGAAGCTGGTCACGCCATGGTTGGTCATGTCCTACCAGATAGTGACTTTGTCCATAAGGTTACTATTATCCCACGCGGCGGTACTGGTGGCGTAACTTGGTTTATACCTCCCGAGGATAAAAGTTATCACTCCATCATTGAGTTTAAAGATATCCTAGCCCGCATGTTGGGCGGCAGGATTGCCGAGGAAATAATTTACGGCAAAGACCGGGTTACAACCGGAGCCGGTAGCGATTTACAGAAAGCCGCTGAGCTAGCGAGAGATATGGTAGTCAATCAGGGAATGGGTACAAAGCTCCGTGACCAAGTTTTCCATAGCGACGAAGGCATGATGATGGAACGGATTATGCATGAGAGAGAATATTCTGACGAAACAGCCAAAATAATAGACACTGAAGTTGAGAATCTAATTACCGAAGCAGCCGATCGGGCTAGGTTTGTTATAAAAGCCAACCTTAAGAAACTTGATGTTCTTGAAGCTTGTCTTTTGGAAAAAGAAACCATTGACGCCGATGAGGTAAAAACTCTGTTACACGGTTCGGTCATGCCAAAGTCAGCCAGTCTGTACTAAGCTTAAGCTATATTTTAGCTGCAAAAAATGCGACAATATACTCTATTACTTAATGTATTTATGTGTAGGTTATGAATCCAGTAGAACAGCCATCAACTCAAGTTAATAGCGAGGGGGTCTTATTACTCCTTCAGGTACCTCGTACTAACGATAAAAAAGAGTTGGCCGCCGAGCAAATGTTTGCCAGTTTACACGGTCTTTTAACCCTGCCGTCTAAGGGTCGATTCGCTAAACCCAACCGCGAGCGAATAAGCTTTGAAATAGCAGTACTTAAAAAGCGCATCGGATTCTATGTCTGGGTGCCTCGCTATCTGATGAGTTTCGTTGAAGAGCAAATCTATGCCCAGTATCCGACGGTTCATATTTCTGAAATTGAAGACTATGCCTTCATGCACGAAAAAGATTACGCCTCCGTCTTAACTACCGAATTAAAATTTATCAACAACGATGCCTTACCAATCAAAACCTTCCAAAGTTTTGAAGTTGACCCGCTGGCTGCTATTACGGCAACTCTAGCTAAGTTTGGTGACGAAGAAGAAGCTTGGATCCAAATGGTAGTTCGCCCAGCTGCCTCTAACTGGCATAAACGTAGTGAGCAGTATATCTCTGGTCAAAAAACCAAGCCCCTTGGGCCGGGGAGTTTAGTTGCTTCTTTCTGGGGCCCGCCGAACCAGAAGCCCGAGGCCGCAAAACTAACGGATTACGAACAAACTAGGGTTACCGCTGCTGAGGAAAAGAGTCAAAAACTGGCTTTTGAAACAGTCCTTAGGATTGTCTATAAGGGTAATATCACCGGGCCTGAAGCGAGACTACGTCTGCAATCAATAATTGCTAGCTATAAACAGTTCAATACGACTTATTTGAATGGCTTTGAACAGACCAAGGTAATTGATCGCCAAGTAGAAGCTTACTACCGAGTTAGAGCGATAGCTAAGAACCATTTTTTCTGTAATATTGAGGAAGTAGCCACCCTTTATCACCTACCTCACACTAACGTTGAAACACCGTATATTCTTTGGTCAATTGCCCAAACCGCCGAACCACCGGCTAATCTACCAATAATTGAAGGCCCCGCTAGTGAAAATGTTAGCCCGATTGGGACGACCAATTTTAGAGGTCACAATACCATATATGGCTTACCACGGATTGACCGCGGTCGCCACTTATATATTATTGGGCAAACCGGTACTGGGAAATCTGGATTACTGGAACTAATGACCATATCGGACATTTTTAGTCCTTACGGCTTTGCTGTCATAGATCCACACGGCGATTATGCTCAGAGTGTTCTAAAGCGTATACCACCCGAGCGAGTTAATGACGTAATTTATTTCAACCCTGCCGATACCGATTTTCCAATGGGCTTTAACCCACTGGAGATTTATGATCCTAAACTTAGAACTCATACCTGTTCTGAGCTGATTGGCGTCCTAAAACGTATGTTTGAGAGTTGGGGACCTCGGTTGGAGTACATCCTTAGATATAGTATTTTGGCACTGCTTGATTACCCTGAAGCCACCATGCTAGATATCACCAGGATCCTAACCGATAAAAAATTCCGTGCTAACGTTCTCAAGTATGTAAACGACCCAGTTGTCAGAAACTTCTGGACAATCGAGTTCGCCAGCTGGAATGATAAATTTGCTGCTGAAGCGGTTGCACCTGTACTTAATAAGGTGGGAGCCTTTACTGCCAACCCCTTAGTTCGAAATATAATTGGGCAACCCAAAAGCAGCTTTAATATTCGTCAGATTATGGACGAACGTAAAATATTAATCGTTAATTTGTCGCGTGGTCTAGTGGGCGAAGACAACGCCGCATTGCTTGGGGCTCTATTAGTTACCAAGATTCAAATGGCGGCCATGAGTAGGGCTGATACCTCAATGGAAGAGCGAAGCCCGTTTTATTTGTACGTCGATGAATTCCAGAACTTTGCTACCGATAGTTTCGCTACAATCTTAAGTGAAGCCCGCAAATATGGTCTCAACTTAACAGTTGCTAACCAGTATATAGCCCAGATGCTTCCAGAAGTTCGTGATGCGATATTTGGTAACGTTGGTTCTGTCATTAGCTTTAGAACAAGCGCTGATGATGCGCGGGCAATGCTTAAATACTTTGAACCAAAGTTTGAAGAGCACGACTTAGTCCACATGCATAACCGACATTTTGTTATTAGCATGACTATTGAGGGCGAGAAGGTTCAAGCCTTTTCATCTATTACCCTCAATCTGCCACAACAGACAGAAGATTATAGCCAACAAATCATTGACCACAGCCGGGCTACTTACGCTGTTAGTAAACAGTATATTGAACGCTTTGTGCACGAACGCTATCTTAGTCCGACTGATAATTATCCGGCACCTCAGAATCCCAGCCCACCAGCTATAGCTCCACGGGCAGAGCAGCCAAAACCTAAAGACACAGCTCCAAGCTCAGTAGCCCATACTGCTCTAACAGGTAGCATTGGTGAGGGCAGTATTGTCGATAAACCAAAACGCAAACGAACTCGTAAGCGTCGTTCTAGTAGCACTAACCTAGCTCCCCCTCAAACCTCAAATATTGAAGAACACACCATTAGTCTGCGCTAATTATTAGTTGTAATTAGCCCTCTATGCTATAAATTATGCATGGAGAACCACCTAAGCCATTTGGATGAATTTACTGAGATACTTTCTAACTACCACGTCTCCGATCGCGCCCAGAAAAGCTTAAAATCCGTAAAACTAATATTACTTGTAGGCCCCTCGGCTGGTGGACGCAACACACTAATCAATAAGCTACTGACTACCGGCCGTTATAATTTCATTGTCTCCGACACAACTCGTCGTCCAAGAACCAACGATGGCAATCTCGAACAAAACGGACAAGAATATTGGTTTAGAAGTGAGGAAGAAGTACTTACCGACCTAACGAACGGTGAATTCTTAGAGGCAGAAGTTATTCACTCTCAACAAGTATCGGGCATCAGCATGCGCGAACTAGAAAAGGCCTCATTAGATAACAAGATTTCGGTTACTGATGTCGATATTGGTGGTATTAATAAAATCATAAAAGCTAAACCAGATGTTATAGCCATATTAGTTTTACCTCCAAGCTTCGAAGAATGGCAACGGCGACTTGATTCAAGAGGGGAACTACATAGCAATGAGTATAATCGGCGCATGCAAACAGCTTTTAATATTCTAACTGACGCAAAGACCAATAAAGACTTAATAATTATCATAAGTGACGTACTAGAACACTCAGCCAACCAGGTTGATGATATTGTTGGTGGCAAGATTGATTTAGCCACTCAAAAAAAGGGCCAAGAACTCGTCGAAAACCTATTAATAAAAATCCGTGACACGCTGTTAAAATAATCAATTAGCACTCTTGACATGTGAGTGCTAATTAGATACACTAGCACTTATAAGGAATGAGTGCTATGACAAAACGACAAGAACAAATTCTGAGTGCCATTATTGAGCAATATGCTGAAGTCGCCAGTCCAGTGGGTAGTAGTCTCATGGCTAAACTATTCAGTGTAAGTAGTGCCACAATCAGGTCTGAAATGGCTGATCTCGAGCGCGGTAACTATATCATGCAGCCGCACACTAGTGCTGGTCGTATACCAACCGATAAAGGCTACCGTTATTACGTTAATAACTTAGCAAACGAAAAATTACCTACAATCGAAAATAGGGGCGAGCGAGCTCTTAGTGCCCGTGTCTCCGGGGGCGGTTTACCAGAGAGAACCATCCGAAATGCCGTAGAAACATTGGTTGAACTTACCGATAACCTTGGGCTAGCTACGATTGGACCTCAACTATACATGAGTGGTTTATCTAATCTATTTGGCCAACCGGAATTTATTAACGGTGACCAAGTCCAACAAGTTGCGAGGTTGTTGGACTCTTTAGAGCCATGGCTCTACGAAGCGGCTCCTAATGAACCGTTAAATGTCTATATCGGACAGGAAAACCCAATTGGTCGCAGCGCCGGCTGTAGCTTAATTATTAGTAGGTTTCGTAGCCCTTACTCCGATCAAAGCTATATTGGTGTGCTTGGCCCAACTAGGCAAAGCTATAGGGACGTTATGCAATTAGTCCGCCACGCCGGGGAAACGCTCGAAGAGGCCCTATATGGTTAAGAACGCCCCAGCACCAAAGGGTCATAAGCTTGATCCAAAAGCCCTTCAGGAGCAGATTGAGGAGCTAACTAAGGCCTTGCAACAAGAACGGGCTGATGCTATCAATGTTCGTCGCCGTTCCGAGGAAGATCGCTCCAAACTAGCCAGTTTTTATAAGGCCTTGGTGATCCGTGAGTTATTACCGGCAATAGATAATTTAGAGCGGGCCCTAAAACATACCCCCAAGGATCTAATCGACAGTGACTTCACCAAAGGTCTTCAGAGTGTAGTAAAGCAGTTCGATAAAATTTTCAGCGACCTAGGTATCGAACGAATTTTAACAAACGGTCAGATATTTGACCCTCGTTACCACGAAGCTGTCGCCATGGAAGAAGGTCAAGGCAGCCACGAAGTGGTTAGTGAAGAGTTACAAGCGGGCTATAAACTTGGTGATGAAGTTTTGCGGCACGCCATGGTTAAAGTAAAAATGGAGGATCGGCATGCATAAATATGATTGCGTATTAAAAGTAGAACTAGTAGAAGTTAATCAAGAAGGAGACAAGTAATATGGCAAAGATAATAGGAATTGATTTAGGAACAACCAACTCAGCAATGGCTGTAATGCAGTCTGGTAAGCCAGAGATTATTGCTAATTCCGAAGGAGCTCGTACTACGCCAAGCGTAGTAGCCGTTAATAAGAATGGTGAGCGCCTGGTTGGTCAAGTAGCTCGTCGTCAACAGGTCACCAACTCAGCTAATACAATTTACGAAGTTAAGCGTTTAATTGGTCGCCGTTTTGAAGATAAAGAAGTCCAAAGAGACATCAAGCTTATGGGCTACGATATCGTTAAGAGTGGTCAGGCCGTCAAAGTTAAGATGGGTGACAAAGAGTATAGCTCTGAAGAAGTTAGTGCAATGATTCTGGCGAAGCTTAAAGCTGATGCCGAAGCTTTTTTGGGTGATAAAGTAAGCGAAGCAGTAATTACTGTACCAGCTTACTTTGACGACTCACAGCGCCAGGCTACCAAAGATGCCGGTAAAATCGCTGGACTAGAAGTAAAGCGAATAATCAACGAACCAACTGCCGCTGCTTTAGCTTATGGTCTAGACAAGGGTAAAACCGACGAGAAAATTGCCGTTTATGACCTTGGTGGTGGAACTTTCGACATCTCCATACTAGAGCTCGGTGACGGGGTCTTTGAAGTTAAGTCGACTAACGGTGACACCCACTTGGGTGGTGCCGATTTTGACCGAGTCCTAGTTAATTACTTTGTTGATGAATTCAAAAAAGAATCTGGGATTGATGTTAGTGACGATAAGGCTGCTATGCAGCGACTTCGAGATGAAGCTGAAAAAGCTAAGATTGAACTGAGCTCATCTCAGGAAGTGGACGTCAATATTCCTTTTCTAACAGCTGACGCTAGCGGGCCAAAACACTTTGAGCACAAACTAACTCGTTCAAAGCTTGAAAGTCTGGTAGCTGATTTAATCGATAAGACTGCTGAACCATGTGAGAAAGCCCTAAAAGATGCTGGACTAAAGGCTAGTGATATAGACGCCGTAGTTCTTGTTGGTGGTATGACTCGTATGCCAGCTGTTCAGAAAAAAGTTAAAGATATTTTCGGTAAAGCCCCCATGAAGGGGGTTAACCCCGATGAAGTAGTTGCTATTGGAGCTGCCATTCAGGGCGGTGTCTTACAAGGAGATGTTAAGGACGTTCTATTACTAGACGTTACCCCTTTAAGTCTTGGTATTGAAACCATGGGTGGAGTAATGACTAAGCTTATTGAACGAAACACTACTATCCCAAGTAGTAAATCTGAAGTATTTTCAACTGCCGCCGATAACCAGCCCCAGGTTGAGGTTCATGTTTTGCAAGGTGAGCGTGGCATGGTAGAGGGGAATAAGTCTCTTGGACGCTTTGTCCTAGACGGTATCCCACCAGCACCTCGTGGCGTTCCACAAATTGAAGTTACCTTTAATATTGATGCCAATGGTATCTTGAACGTTACCGCTAAGGATAAGGGTACCGGTAAAGAGCAAAATATAACCATTCAAGGATCGGGTAGTTTAGACAAAGACGAAGTTGAAAAAATGGCTAAAGAAGCCGAGGCTCACGCCGAAGAAGATAAAATTAAGCGTGAGACAGTTGAATCAAGAAACGTTCTAGAAAATGCCATTTATGCGGCCGAGAAGCTGCTAAAAGATAGTGCCGATAAGTTAAGTGATGAAGACAAGAAGGTTATAGATGAAGCTGTTGAAGTAGCCAAAAAAGTAACCGCCGATGAAAAATCTGACAAAGAGGCATTTGAAGCAGCCGCTAAAGAGCTAAATGATAAGATAATGCCAATTGGCGCCAAGATGTACGAGAATGCGGCCAAAGAAGAACAGCCAGCCGCTGATGTTGAAACTAAATCTGATGAAAAAGCAGATAAAGATGAACCAGTAGAAGGCGAAGTAGTCGACGAAGAGAAGAAATAAGGCTATCGGGCTAAAAAGATATGGAAGATAGTTTTATCGAGGTTATCCTAACCTGTGCCAACCGCGAGGAGGCCCAGGCGATTGCCTCTACTCTACTCGACAAACACTTAGTGGCTTGTGCTGAATTTGCTAGTGTAGAATCCCGATTTTGGTGGAAGGGTAATATTAGTGAAGCTCACGAGGTAAGATTAACTATGCTTAGCTCAACCACTAAGTTTGATACAATTTATCAACAAGTGAAGAAAATGCATAGCTATGACACCCCAGCCTTAAGAGCTGTACCCATATCTGAGGTAACTGAAGATACTAAGATGTGGCTAGGGGAGTCTACAAGTGGCCAATAAACGCGATTACTACGAAGTCTTGGGGGTTAGTAAAACCGCTAGCCCCGATGAGATAAAAAAAGCTTTTCGTCGGGCAGCCGTTGAACATCACCCTGACCGAGGTGGTAGTGAAGAGAAGTTCAAGGAACTTAATGAAGCCTACGAAGTTTTAAAAGACGAAGCTAAACGCAAACGTTATGACCAGTTTGGTCATGCTGGCGTCGGTAGCAGTGCCGCGAGTGACGGTGGCAACCCTTACGCTGGCTTTGGTGGTGGCGCCCAAAGTGTAAACTTTGATTTTGGTGACTTGGGCTTAGGTGATATTTTTGAAAACTTTTTTGGGGGCGGTGGGCGCACACAACAACAACGTCAAACCCATGGCCGTGATGTTGAAACAAAAGTAGAAATTAGTTTTGAGCAAGCTATATTTGGCACAGAAGTCGAACTTCATTTAAGTCTTGAAGATAATTGCGAACACTGCAAAGGCACTACCGTTGAGCCAGGCTATAGTCTAAAAACTTGCGACAACTGCCAAGGACGAGGCCAGGTAACCAATGTTATGAGAACAGTTTTCGGTAACATTCAACAGGCTGCCATTTGCCCAAATTGTCATGGGACGGGTAAGGTCCCCGAAAAAGTCTGTACCGTCTGTCAGGGACGAGGAACGGCTAAAAAGGCTCAGAATATTAAACTTAAAGTCCCAGCCGGTATAGATGACGGAGCAACTATTCGCTTGCGTGAGCATGGTGAGGCAATAGCAAATGGTCCCAAGGGTGATCTATACGTTAATGTTCGAGTCAAAGCCGATAAGCAATTTACTCGCGAGGGAGACCTAATTCTTAGCGAAGAACATGTTGACATGATCGATGCTACTCTTGGCGCAGAGATTGATGTACTAACTATTGATGGCCCGATCAGGATGAAGGTACCTACTGGCACCCAATCCGGATCAGACTTTAAGCTCTCCAATCACGGTGTGCCACACTTAAGAGGCAACAGCCGCGGCGCTCACATTGTTACTATAATCGTTGACACACCGACGAAACTTAGCAAAAGACAACGTAATCTTCTAGAAGATTTTAGTGAAAATCCAAAAAAATCTATTTTTAACTAAAAACGTTCTATAATAAAATACTAGACATGCTAAAGCTTAAAAACAACCAAAATGGCTTCATACCACTTATGATTTCCTTAGTTTTGTTAGTACTGATAGCTATCGCAGTGGTATATTTTAGGGTTAGTCATGCCCATAGTGTCCAGATTAAGTATTGATATATATAAGTAATTATGTTATAATTAATCTATAATACCAACCCATGCAGTAAGGTGAAACCCCGAATGGCATTAGAAAAAAAATTAATCGGTCAAACTGAGCTTATCGACTTCCCGGAGTTAAATCTGGAGAGAGTCGCTGCGCGTATAGATACCGGCGCCAAAACATCAGCTATTTGGGCATCAAATATGGAGATAAAGGATGGGATTCTTCGATTTACACTATTTGATGAGGCCAGTGAGTATTACACTGGCGATGTTTTAAAAACACCAGTCCACCACATTCGGACAATAATAAGCTCGATCGGCACCAAGGAAGACAGATACGGAGTCAAGCTATTAATTTTAATATCTGGGCGTAGAATTCGAGCTTCTTTCACTCTTGCTAATCGTTCCTTGCAGACGTATCCTGTGCTTATTGGCCGAAATGTCTTAAGCGGAAAATTTTTAGTTGACGTAGAGCATGGTCACCAGTCACCGACAATCAAGCAAAGTCCAAAGCAGGTCGAGAGAGACCTCCTTATATAAGGAGCAATCATGAATATAATTATTTTATCTAAAGGCCCCGGGAACTTTTCCACCAAGCGTCTCAAAGAAGAAGCTGTTAAGCGCGGACACAGTGTCCGAGTTATTAATTATGCCCGTTGCTACGTAACGGTTGAACGCGGTAGTACGGTAGTTCGTTATAACGGGGAAGATCTGTCTGGTGTTGATGTTATTATTCCTCGCATTGCATCAAGCCTAACTAAATATGGATCAGCAATCGTTAGACAATTTGAAAT
>Ga0182016_10006591_pt1 | contig 12141 bp, 8 predicted proteins | sample 712S2MmetaG_FD_120491 | JGI IMG/M metagenome (GOLD analysis project Ga0182016, IMG submission 120491) | Permafrost microbial communities from Stordalen Mire, Sweden - 712S2M metaG | ecosystem: Environmental > Terrestrial > Soil > Wetlands > Permafrost | place: Sweden: Stordalen | collected...
AGCTTGCCTACATCGAGAAGCGCGGTTATCCGGTCTCCTATGTCGAGATGAGTGAAGAGCCCGATGGGGCCTATATGCTTCCCGAGGATTATGCGGCCTTCTACCTGCAATGGGCTACTGCGTTGCACAAAGTTGATCCAAAGTTGAAGCTGGGCGGTCCGGTATTCACTGGAGAAAACGAAGATATAAAGGTGTGGCCGGATGCGCAGGGCCGCACATCGTGGTTGAGCCGCTTCCTCGACTATCTGAAAGCGCACGGAAGGATGAGTGACCTTGCTTTTGTATCGTTCGAGCATTATCCGCTGGAGCCCTGCCAGATAACATGGGCCGACTTATATCGCGAGCCGCAACTGGTCGAAGGAATCCTGAAGACGTGGCGGGACGATGGCGTTCCCGCGGATGTGCCGCTGATGAACACGGAGAGCAACCTATCCTGGTCGTTGACAGATCCGATGCAGGACCTGTTTGCGGGATTGTGGCTAGCGGATAGCGTCGGTGCATTTCTAACTCATGCGGGACCAAACGCCGCTTACTATCATTCGCCTGTACAGCCGGAAGCTTTGCGATCGGGATGCCAGGCGTGGGGTACTTATGGGAATTTTGTAGCAAACGAGAAATTGGAGATACAGCAATACACAGCGCAATATTTTGCCAGCCAGCTCTTGAATCTGGATTGGGTGAAACATGGCGCCGGGATGCACGAGTTATATCCGGCAGCAGGGGACTTACAAGACGAAGCGAAGCACGACTTGATTACAGCATATGCTGTGAAGCGGCCAGGTGGAGAATGGTCTCTGATGATCATCAACAAAGACCCGACCAATGCCCATGCGGTAGAGATCGCATTCGACGGCAGCCAACAAGGGGCGACAGTGCAGTTCGCGGGGCCGGTCAAGATGGTGACCTTTGGCGCGGCGGAGTATGTGTGGCATTCATCCGGGGCAACGAGTCATGCTGACCCGGACGGACCACCAAAGCGCAGCGTCGTGGACTGGAGACCTGGACAGACGGTGTTACTCCCCAAGGCATCTGTCTCAGTTTTGACCGGCAAGGTAAGTGGGAGGTAATGTGATCGGCGTGGCTTGATTCGAGCGGCGCTGCACCTGCTCCGGATAATATGGTTGCAAGAGTGATCAACTTCCCACAACACTTACTCGAGGAGAATCATGTCCGGTTCGCGCAGAGAGTTTCTCACGTACAGTTCGCTTGGAATTCTAGCCGCCGCCATGCAGGCACGAGCACAGGCACCGGCCGAACAAACTCAGGAACTGCCTCCGGGCGCGCCGCCGGCTTTTGGCACCGCGCCCCCGGTTGGTCCGGAGGTTTCCCCTGCGACATTCGCCGAAGCCGAGAAGCTTGTTCAAGTCGAGATGACTGCGGCTGATATTGCAACGGCAGCATGCAATTGGCGTATGCAGATGGCGCCGCTGTTGGAACGCCGCACCGGACCGCGCAAGATTGAACTAGAAGCGAGCCTCGCGCCGGCGACTCAATGGAATCCCAGCTTGCCTGGAATCGCAAAGCCTGAGAACGGCGGTAATCGTTTCATTCGCAGGGCCGATTTAGGATTGGCGCTTCCCGGAAGCGACGACGCCATTGCCTTCGCTCCCGTGTGGCAGCTTTCCCGATGGATTGAAACCCGCAAACTAACCTCAACGCGGCTGACAGAAATCTATCTGCAGCGATTGGAACGCTACAACGCTCAGCTTCGTTGTGTCATTACGCTGACGCGGGAACACGCGCTTGCTCAGGCTCGGCAGGCAGACGCCGAAATCGCGGCAGGCAAGTATCGCGGACCACTCCATGGAATCCCATGGGGCGCGAAAGATTTGTTGGACACCGCAGGAATTCCAACGACCTGGGGCGCGGGGCCCTATCGCGACCGGGTGCCGGCGGCGGACGCTACAGTCACCGAGCGTCTCAATGCGGCGGGCGCCGTGCTGGTGGCCAAGTTGAGCCTGGGCGCGCTGGCCCTCAACGACATCTGGTTCGGCGGACAAACAATGAATCCCTGGCTGCTCGAAGAGGGCTCATCGGGTTCGAGTGCAGGGCCTGGTGCGGCTGTCGCTGCGGGACTGGTGGGCTTTGCTATCGGCAGCGAGACTGGCGGCAGCATTGTCAGTCCTTCAATGCGTTGCGGTGTTACGGGCCTGCGCCCCACGTTTGGCCGTGTGCCGCGAACCGGGGCAATGACGCTGTGCTGGTCGCTGGATAAGCTTGGGCCCATGGCGCGCAGCGTGGAAGACACCGTGATGGTGCTCAACGCGATCTCCGGGCCGGATGGACGTGATTTAGCAAGTGTGCCGAGCGAACTTGCATACGATGCTTCCGCCGATGTGAAAGGCCTGCGCGTTGGTTATTTCCCCGGATGGATGAAGGAAGCTCCGGCAACCGATGTCGATCGCGCCGCATTGCAAGCTGTGAAGAAACTTGGCATGAACCTTGTCGAAGTCTCTATCCCCGACTGGCCCTACGATTCGCTGAACCTGATCCTTTTTGCTGAGGCGGGTGCGGCCTTTGAGGAACTGACACTGAGCCACAAGGTGGATCAACTGAAAGTGCAGGTCCCGGACGCATGGCCGAATTGCTTCCGGCAATCGCGATTCTTATCGGCGGTAGATCTGGTTCAGGCAGACCGGTTCCGGCGCAAGGTTGCCGAAGAGATGGCGCGCGTATTCGCGCAAGTCGATTTGCTTCTCGTGCCTTCGCTGCGCGACGAGATGCTGGTGATTTCCAACTGCACCGGGCACCCATCGCTGACGCTTCGTGCGGGGTTTGTAGAAGTGTCGGAGGCGCGCAGCGATTGGGCGCCGGACCCAAAGAATCCGCTCCCCAAATTCTCACCGCCGCGCCGCGTACCCCATGGCATCACGCTTATCGGGCGGCTGTTTGACGAGGGCAAGCTAGCGGAGGTGGGGCTGGCGCTGGAGAAGGAGTTCGCTGTCGCCGGCGAGCATCCTCCTGGATTCTAAGATTCGAGTGCGAAAGAACCATCGACATTTCCATGCCAGTGCGGCATATTCTTGAGTCATGCCGATCAATTGTTTTCGCCAAAATCCTGCACTCAAGATTACATTGCTAGCGGCCTGCGCAGCATTGTCCATTGCCCTGGCCGCCCATGCTCAACAACCCGTGAATCCGCCCATTGTTTTGCACGCAGCACGGCTGCTCCAGATCGATACCGGCACGCTGCTCACGCCCGGCGAAGTTCTTGTCGAGGGCAAGCGCATTCGTGCCGTTGGTGCATCGGTGGAACATCCACAAGGCGCGAAGATCATCGACCTGGGCGATACCACGCTGTTGCCCGGCCTGATTGACGCACACGTGCACCTGTTTCTGCATCCCGGCGCGGAGGACTTGCAGACCGTCGAAGAGTCTGTCCCCTGGCGTGTAATCCTCGCCGAGCAGGCCGCAAAGGCCGATCTGCTTGCAGGCTTCACGGCTGAGCGCGACATGGGCACAGAGGGAGCCGGCTCGGCAGATACGGCAATTCGCAACGCCATCGACGAGGGCCTCATCCTCGGACCGCGCATGCGCATGAGCGGCAACGCGATCGACATTCTGGGTGGCCACGAAGATGCGAACCGCTACAACCCCGCGCAGCATGTGCTCTCAAATGCGGACTACGCCAACTCCGCCGAGCAGATTATCGAGGTCATGCGCGCGCAGCACAAAGAGGGCTCCGATTTCGCAAAGATTTACGAGACCGGGCCGGACCGCATGGTCGACGGGGTGCTCCAGACTCCCTATCAATACACAGCCGCACAACTGACCGCGGCCGTCGAGGAGGCCCACCGCCTTGGTGTTTTGGTCGGCGTTCATGCCATGGGCGAACCGGGCACGCTCTACGCGGCGCAGGCTGGTGTCGCATCCATCGACCACGCCACGCAACTCGGCGATGAAACCATGCGGCTGATGCGCGAAAAGCACATTCCCGCAGTGCCTACATTTGACATCTTCAAATACTTCGCGGATCACGCCGAGACCCCCGCCGCAGCCGCAAGAGAGAGGGCCTTGCTCGACTACAAGATTCAGCAATTCAAGAAGCAGGTAGCAGCGGGAATTCCCTTTGCCGTGGGTTCCGACGTTGGTCCGTTTTCGCACGGCACCCAGGCCGTCGAAATGGAGTTGATGGTGCAATACGGGATGAAGCCGCTGGCCGTTCTCCAATCCGACATGATTGAGGGCGCAAGAGTGCTTGGCTGGGAGGGGCAGATCGGCCAGCTCAAACCAGGCTACTTCGCTGACATAGTCGCCGTACCGGGAAATCCGCTGGAGGATATTACCGCGGTCGAGCATGTGAGCTTTGTGATGAAAGACGGCGCGATTGTTCGGCAATAGGGCGGCTCACTTCTGACTAGAGGCCGCGGAGGCTTGCGCGCGGCGTTCCTCAATCTTCTTGAGCGTTTCATGCCAGCGCTTCGATTTTGTGGGCGCAAGAGAGTCTTCGACTGCCTTGCGATAGCCGCCAAGGTAGATGGAATAGAGGATCGCCAGCGAGCAGCCAATGCCCCACATAAACCCGATGCAGAGACCCATTACGGCGGCAGGACCAAAATCCATGGTGCACGTCCTTTCTCGCGTTCCGCAGGGGCAATACTGATTTAGATTTGAGGTTTCCCACCCATTTCACGAATGAGACTGTGAGATGGATGGGGCACACAGCTTTTGTGGCTCGCCCGGACTACACGGCGACCGTAAAGCTGTCCTCGGTGCGTGAGACCGCATGGTAGAGTGTGTCGCGCTCCACGGGGACACGGCCGGCCGCGGTGATCAGGTGGCACAATTCCTTGCGCGTCATGCCCTGCGGTGTAGTGGCTCCGGCGTCGTGGTAAATCTTCTCCTCGATCACAGTGCCGTCCAGATCGTCAGCCCCAAAGCGCAGAGCAATCTGAGCAATCTTCGGTGTCAACATCTGCCAGTAGGCCTTGATATGCGGGAAGTTGTCTAGCAGCAGGCGGCTCACGGCGATCTGGCGCAGGTCAGTTAGTCCCGTGGTTACAGGAAGGTGGTCGAGCGGCGTGTTCTCGGGGTGAAAGGCCAGAGGGATGAAGGTCTGGAAGCCGCCGGTCTCGTCCTGGACCGCGCGCAGCTTCAGCAGGTGATCGACGCGGTCTTCATCGTTTTCAATGTGGCCGTAGAGCATGGTCGCGTTGGATTTGAAACCCATTTTGTGAGCGAGGCGCGCTGTCTCAAGCCATTCTTCGCCGTCGATCTTATGGTCGCAGATGATCGATCGGACGCGAGCGGCAAATATCTCAGCACCACCGCCGGGCATTGAATCCACACCGGCATCGCGCAGCTTGATAAGCGTCTGCTCGATGGTCAGTTTCGCACGCCGCGCCAGGTAGGCCACTTCAACCATGGTGAAGGCCTTGATGTGGACCTTGGGAAATCGCTGTTTCAAGCCCTCGACCAGGTCGAGAAAATACTCGAGCGGCAGGTCGGGATGGAGGCCGCCCACGATATGGAACTCTGTTACTGCTTCCGAATATCCTGAAGCCGCCGTTTCATACGCTTCTTCAAGCGCCATGGTATAGCCGGCCGGATCGCCCTTCTTGCGTCCAAACGCGCACAGCTTGCAGGCCGCCACACAAACATTGGTCGGATTGATGTGGCGATTGACGTTGAAGTAGGTGACGTCGCCATGCATCCGCTCGCGCACGTGGTTGGCCAGCCAGCCCACTGCCAGCACGTCCGACGACCCGTAAAGCGCTACACCATCGTTGAAACTAAGTCGCTCGCCCGCGAACACCTTGGCCGCAATCGGCTCGATGCGTGGGTCATAACTCCGAAAGGCGACAGGCTGGCGGGATTCCGCAATCTCGGTCTGCATATCTAGATGATACAGAAATCGCGGCTGAGGTTCATTTTTGGCCGGTTTCAACTTTACCCGCAGCGGGCTCAATCAGTACGCCGTCGTAGAGAGATGCCGCCACCATGCGATCTCCTGCCGCGCGGACCAGGTTAAGCCGGTAACCGGTTTTCCACCAATTCCAAGTCGTTGTTTTCGGATCGATAGCGTAGATCTGGTCGCTGCTTCTGGAACTTACCAGCACCCTGTTAAGGCGTGCGTCGAAGGTTAGATCGTCCACATCGCGGAATGGCAGGCGCTCGATCCAGAGCCACGATTTGCCGTTGTCGTGTGAGAAATAGACGCCTTCGCGCGCTCCGAGCCAAAGCGTGCCATCCGCTGAAAAGGCCACGCGATGGAGGCGCGTCAATGTGCCGGGAAGCTGCAGGGGCGTCCAGTTTGCGCCCGCGTCGGTGGAGAAAACCACAGCGTCCGACCGCGCCGCCGCCATGGTGTCTCCAACGGCCGCAACGGAAATGTATTCGCCTGAATCCATCACAGGGCCGCCTTGCCAGGTCGCCCCCTGATCCCTGCTCGTAAAGAGGCCGAGATTGGTGGAGGCCAGCCACAAATTCCCCGTGAGATCGAGGGCATTCACACGTCCATTGAAGTCGGACGCCGCCGGCTTGACCTCTTTTTTCGCACGAATCGGCTTCCCTGGAAGGGTCTTCCGGGCAGTCTTCAAATGCGTGTTTGAAATTGTATTTCTCGGCTCCCAATGCGGCGAAACCCCGGCCGACAGGTTCTGGACAAGAGCAAAGATGCCGCGGCTGGTCCCAGCCACAACCGTTCCATCCTGCGCCTGTGCCAGGGCGAAGATATCGCGCCCATCAAGGCCTTCACCAATCTGCTGCCAGCTGGTGCCGCCATTGAGGGTAAGGAACGCACCGCCATAGGTCTTGTCGTTGACCACGCCCGCGTACATGCGCGCAGCATCCGCGTGGTCCACCAGCAATGCATCCACCTTGCGCTCGGAGAAACCCTCGTTCGAAGTAACGAATGTGGCCCCCGCATCGGAGCTTGCCAGAACACCGCCGCGATCGGTGGCCAGCAGCACATGGTTCGGATCTTTCGGATCGACAAAGACGTCATTCACAATTACGCCCGCGCCGGTCAGGATCTTGAAGGTCTTGCCAGCGTCGGTGGTTTTGTAGAGCCCTTGCGTGGTCCCCGCGTACACAACGTCGCGATTGACCGGATCCTGCATGAGAACGCGCGTGCGGCGCGCATCGGTAGGGATGCCCACGATTTTATGAAACACCTCTCCGGCATCTTCGCTCTTGTAGATTCCGCTGCACGCGCTCAGGTAAACCGTGCTGTTGCGTGCCGAATCCACAATAATTGAAAAGACGTCGGAGTCTTCGATGACGCCCTGCTTGATGTTCTTCCAGTTTTTTCCGCCGTCTACCGTCTTCCAGGGCAGATGCCAGGTGCCGGCATAAACGATGTTGGGATCGGCGGGGTCAACCGCGAGCGACTCCACCTCGTGAAGCTCCTTGCTTCCCGGCGGGCTGATCAACTCCCAGGTTGCTCCGCCATCCGCGGAGCGAAAAACTCCTTCGAGAGTTCCGGCAAAGAGCACTTTTGGGTTAGAGGGCGCTTGCGCAAAAGAACGGATCGATTGTCCACGCAGGCCTGCCACGGCTTTCCAAGTGAGGCCCGCGTCATGGCTTATCCATAACCCGCCGTCGGTGAGACCGATTCTCCAGGCCGCGACGAAAATGGTGGAAGGGTTCGATTCGTCCACAACAATGTTGTCGAGGGCCAGGTCATCGGCCTGATCCAGCTTCACCATCCGTCGCCAGTTCGCGCCACCATTCAGCGACTCGTAAATCCAGCTGTTGGTGGTGCCAAGATACAAGTGGCTGGGTTGGCCCGGCACGGCGGCAAAGGCTCGCGCATCCCCACCGGGCGGCCCGACCGCGCTCCAAGGCGACTGTGCCGGCAGCTTTGCAAAACAAATCGCGATCAAACAAATAGGAATAGCCCGCGCAAGGATTCCGCGCCGGCTCAGGAACTCAGGACAAATCCGCACAAGGCTCATTCAAATAACCAACTCCAGGAATACAGATGCAAAATATGGATAAAAAACAGCCTGCAAAATCGATGAGGCTGACCAGCTTGCCGGTCAGCCTCAAATCGTTGCAAGAGGAATCACAAAAGGGTTGCGGTACCCAGGCCTTCCCGAGATTACGGGAAGGCCTGGGATATTGATTCACTGCTTGACCGGGACAGACAGCCTAAGTGGTTGGCGCTGCCTTCTTGGTGGCTTTCTTCTTGTGGACAGGGGCCGGAGCTGCTGTGCTTGCCGCCTCGGCCTTATGGTGGGCGTGGTGAACAGGCGCGGTTGCCAGGGGCTTGCGTACCTCAGGCTTGACCACCGATTCATCCACAGGAGTGGTTCCATTCACTTCTGTCGTAAAGCTTGCACCGGCAGGCACCAGGTAGTCTTCAACAGTCTGACCAGGCGTGGAACCGATCACAACACTGATGCGGGAAGCATCGATGCCCTTCTCGGTAACCAGGTACTCCTTGGTGTTAACGGCGCGCTGGGCAGCAAATTCGATTTCCTTTGCATGCCTCTTCTTGCCCTTCGCCGGTGCTGTCGCCATTTCCTTAGCTGTGGCTTCGCCCACAACAACTACCTTGGCGTCGGACTGACGCTGCAGGTCGAGAGCAACTTCGTCAAGGCAAGCCTTGGCTTCGTTGTCAACGCGGGTGGGACGCTTCAGGTCCTTGGTGAAGGTGATGCCGCAGAGAGACTGAGTGTGAGCCACAGGAGCAACGTACGGGGCCGTGATGGTCACGCTGGTGTTCGCGGTTGCTGTCTGTCCCTTGTCATCGGCAACGTTGCAGGTGATTCCAACTGCACCTGTCGGCGCTCCGGCGGAAGAGAACGTGGCGGTTGTGCCGCTGCCGCTTACTGAGCCAGCCGAAGCCGAGTAGCTATACGTGAGCGGACGGTTCTGCGGGCTCATCCCCATGGAGGTGATGGTGCTCGTCTCGCCGGGCTTGATGGTGCTGGGGTTGGCCGTGCAGCTGACGGTTGGCGGCTCGTATGCGCGCACCGTGAAGCTGGCCGAGCAATCTGCCGTTTCTCCGGGCTTCAAGCCTTCCTTGCCGGCTTTGCCTTCCTTCACAGTGCCCTTTACCGTATAGGTGCCTGCCGCCAGCGAGGCGGTGGCGATGGTAACGGTTGTACCGTTGCCCGTGGCGCCGACACCGGACCAGGAGTAAATCACATTGGCCTTCGGATCGAGTGCTCCGGCAGTCGCAGTCACGGTGACTGGATCGCCAGGGAAGATGGAGGTCGGGTTGGCCGAGCACGCCAGGGTCACCGGCGGCGGCGGCGCAAAGGTACCGATGTGATACACGAAGCCGGTGCTCAAACGGGCCATGTTGAAGTTGCCGCGGATGCCGCCTACGTCAGGATAGTTGGCATGAGTGTACTGGAAATCCGCCTGGAAAACACGAATCGCCAACTTGTGATTGAAGAACGGCGTGTTGTAATCCATACCGCCGCCGACCGTTAGCACCGGTCCCCATGCGTCGGCGACGGAGGCGCCCACCATTCCATCGTGTTCCACACCCACCAGGCCATGAACGAACGGCGTCAGATCTGGAGAAGGAAAGCGGAAAATCAAGCCGGCGCTGCCGCCCGAAAAATCGTCATCCGACCAGGTCGATCCGCAACTGGGGCAAGTCGGAAAAGATAGATTCTGATTCGGAATATGCTCGTCCGCTTCGATCTGCACGCCCACATACTTATTGAAATAGCGAGCAACGCTAAAAATCGCGCCATAGTCGATGCTCTCGGCAGTGATTCCGTTCGATGTTGTCCCATGGGGCGCCAGATAGCTATAGCCCGCAAAGACATCCCACTTTGAAATAGTCGGATCGCCGCCGGCAGTTGTGGACGGTTTGGCTGAATCCTGGGCTGCTACTACCAGGGGCAGAAAAGCCACAAAAGCCAGGGCAAGAACCCAGCTCATAAATTTCGGTACACGAGAGTACATGCGTTTATCCTCCGCAACAGATCTGGAAACGGTCGTTTAGTTAGAGCTGTTTCGAGCTCACAAAATTGGCTCGGACTAACTCGAATCCGCATAAAGCGGATCGACGGGGTGTCCCTACAGCACTACTAAACGTACCATAGGTCAATTCCCGTAGAACATCTTTTTCAACAACATGCAGTATTCAATTAGGCAATTTATCGATCGGCCTGCCGGTTACTTAAGTAACCCATCGATCGAAGCACAGTGGCAGTCAGTCCACTCATCCTGCATTCAGCGTCTTCAACAGACTTCTCGGTTCGCGCTGTATCTTTTCTTGTAGAAGCGTGATCGCGTATAAAAGTTGCTCCGGGCGTGGCGGGCACCCTGGTACATACACGTCGACCGGAATCACCTGGTTCACGCCCTGAACCAGCGCATAGTTGTTGAATACCCCGCCCGAGGTGGCGCAGGCGCCCATCGAAATCACCCATTTTGGCTCCGGCATCTGATCGTAAAGCCGACGGATGACGGGCGCCATTTTTTGCGAAACCCGCCCTGCGATTACCATCAGGTCCGACTGACGAGGCGAAGGGCGGAAGACCTCGGCGCCGAAGCGCGCAATATCAAACCGCGAAGCGCCCATCGACATCATCTCGATCGCACAGCAGGCCAAACCGAATGTCATGGGCCAAATGGAGTTCTTCCGTATCCAGTTCACGGCAAAATCCATCGACGTCAGGAAAACGCCCTCCGGCTCTTCAAAGCCGTAGCTCACTTCTTTGAGCTTGGTGCGGTTGTTCGCACTGCTCTCCAATGCCCCAAATAGATAGTGATCCCGCTCTTTGATAGCCGCCATTGCTCTAATATAAACCCGATTTAGAGGACCTGGGATGGTCAGAATTGCTCGAATTCAGTTTTAAGTGGCTAGTTGTCAGTCCTCTTCCCCGTTTCCCGGGTTCCGATCGCCAATTGCGTCGCACCGATAACCGAGCACTGAATACCGACAACTTCAGTTCTCAGTCAGAAATTCCAAATAACTCGTAATAAAACCATAAAGACCCGATAGAGCCGCTTGCGTTATCTCGCTGTCTTTAAGAAAATCGGGAATAAGCAATCATTGCCCTGCCAATCTTCGATCTGTTGGCGGCCTTTACCGGTCGCCGGTCAGTTGTGAACCGTGTTCAATTCAACAGAGACACCAAACACTCCCCCGACATCCGCAATCCATCCGCGGAAGAACTTCCGGAGCGGAAACAACCATGCGCAGTCGCACTTTACCTATCGCCCTCTTGCTCTTTCTTCTGGGATCTTCAGCATTCGCCTTCGCCCAGGCACCCGCCTCTTCTTCTTCAGCCCCCGCGACACAAGCGCAGATCGCCGCTCTTCAGCAAGCTGTGCAGAGCGCCCGGTCCGCTGGCGACAACGCCTGGATGCTGGTCTCCGCGGCCCTGGTGCTGCTGATGACCGGCCCAGGGTTGGCACTTTTTTACGGCGGGCTGGTGCGCAAGAAAAATATCCTCGGCACGATGATGCAAAGCTTCGCCATGATGGGGCTTGTGACAGTGCTTTGGGCTCTCGTAGGGTATTCTCTGGCCTTTGGCCACGGCTCCAGTTTCATCGGGGGCTTCGAGCACGTTTTTCTGCGCGGTGTGGGACTGACACCCAATACGGACTACGCTCCCACCATTCCCGAGCAGACCTATATGATTTACCAACTCATGTTTGCCATCATCACCCCGGCACTCATAACGGGCGCCTTTGCCGAGCGCATGAAGTTCAGTTCCATGGCTGTTTTTTTATCTCTTTGGTCTTTGTTGGTTTACAGTCCGATGGCCCACATGGTCTGGGGCGTCGGCGGCTTGCTCAACTCGACCGGCGGCCACTTCCCTTCTCTTGATTTCGCCGGCGGCACGGTTGTTCACGTCACATCGGGCGTCTCCGCGCTGGTCACTTGCCTTTACCTCGGCAAGCGGGTCGGTTATCCGCACATCAAAATGGCGCCGCACTCCATGGTGCTCAGCTTCATTGGCGCATGCCTGCTGTGGGTGGGCTGGTTTGGTTTCAATGCCGGAAGTGCGCTGGCGGCTAATTCGCTGGCTACCAGCGCCTTCGTCAATACGCACTTTGCCGCCGCCGCGGCCGCCATCGGCTGGTCCATTGCCGAGTGGATTCACAATGGAAAACCCACCGCCCTCGGCGCCATATCGGGTGCGGTGGCAGGCCTCGTAGCCATCACGCCGGCCTCGGGCTTTGTTCAGCCCATGTCCGCGCTGGCAATTGGTCTTCTCGCCG
>Ga0182016_10006592_pt1 | contig 12141 bp, 6 predicted proteins | sample 712S2MmetaG_FD_120491 | JGI IMG/M metagenome (GOLD analysis project Ga0182016, IMG submission 120491) | Permafrost microbial communities from Stordalen Mire, Sweden - 712S2M metaG | ecosystem: Environmental > Terrestrial > Soil > Wetlands > Permafrost | place: Sweden: Stordalen | collected...
AACAATTGATTTTAAATCTGATGGCCGGCAAGCAATTCGTAGCCATGAAGCCGAAATAAGAAAATGAAAGAAAGCCCTTGGAAAATCAGGGCCTTCCTCGCTTTTCAAAAAGGGAAAGTGCGGCTAAAGTGATTCGTGCGGTTACGGCATGGTGTTGAGACAGGCCCAAAGGCCCTCCGGGTGCGGAATTCATTTGGAGGGGAAGAATCCCCGCCCCAAAGGGCGGGGATTTGTGCGGCGGCTTCCATAGGAGGCCAGGTTGCTCCAACGCGCTGCCGCAGCTGCAGGTGGGGTTGTCCCGGGCCATTTGCAACACCAAATCTTCCAAGCATTTGAGCGTGGACGGGCGCATCGGCGCGGAAAGCTATTTCGATTGACATTTCAATTCGCGTCGTTGAGAAATATGAGGTGTTTGTTTTTATCTCCCGATTACTCCTTCGCTTTTTCGCGATCATCGCGTGTTTGACTCTTTTCTCGCCGCGGGCCGGAGCCGCCCTGGACGTCGGGGGCTCTCTGTTAACGCACGATTTCCTGCGCGATGCCACCAATCACTTTAACCCGATCCTGCCAGCCAATTTTGACCTGGAAGGGACCTGGCGCCTGGATCCCTCCCCGCCTCACACGCCTTATCCTTATGGTCCCTATAACACGTCTGTTGCGGATGTCACTCATCCAGAGAGCGAACTGGGCAATACGGAAACCGAACATTACGGAGTGGATACGATGACCTTGACCGCGGATGGCTTTGAAATCGTTCAACCCGTTTTGACCAACGGTCTGCCGACAAATTCTGGTTTGTACACGACCTACGATACGTCCGTAGTGTCGCCTTACGATTCTTCGGAACGCATTTTCATTTATTATTACTCAGGTTTCCTGACACATCGGATGGCGATTGGATGCCCGGATTTTTTTGAGGGTGGCGGCCTCATTCGGACTTATTATCCTCCCACGACCCTTTTCATTCAGGATGTTACCTTTCAACTAAACGCCGCCCTCGAGTTGCATTTTGACTTGAAGGGAACCCTCATGTGGTCGGATTTCGTCTTCAGCGGGTTGCCCACCAATGCGCCCGCGTATCCTGAACTTCCGAACATGGTCATCGCCCAGCGCCAAGGAGGGTATCAGGATTTGAGCGAATTTACCCCTTACGATTGGTTGGAAGCGCCGGCCCAAGCTCCGTATCTGGGCGTGTTTCAGAGTCCAAGCGGGGATACAATTACCTTCGACGGCGCGGGGGCCTGGGCAAACTCCGTGGGGACGAATCGGACCGACCCGGGTTCAATTTTCTATGCGAACGAAGCTATTCTTGACTACGTCGTTACCGGCATAGGGGATGCTTTGGCCGTGCCCGAATTGGGTAATGCCTGCACCTACCCGCCAAGCCCGCCCTCCTACACCAACAGTCCCCCGCCGGAACCGCCGGATCAGAAACGGTTTAATTTTGATGTGACCGATTTCGCCGGCGGCAATGGGTTTCTCACCGGGGTTGAGATGAGCAGGACCTTCTGGCGGCGGGTGAGCGGCCCAGCCGCCGCACTGCCGACCGGAACCATTTCCGGCCAACTGACCGATCCCACAACGCATCTGACGATCGTCCGAGGCTCGGTTTATCTGTATTTACAGAACATGGGCTTATCAGCTCCAACGAAAGGCGAGTCGCCCTCTGATTATTATTTCTACGTGTCCTCCAACTCGACGTACTCCGCCGTCACAACGGTCGATTCCCAAGGCAATTTCATTTTTACCAACGTCCCGGTCTTTCAGGCCGGCTCCTCCAGCGCCGGATTGCTCGCGGCGCAATACGCCATCTTTGCCAGCGGCGCGGAAGCCAATGGCGTTGACCAAAGCAATCCCATTATCTATTATCAGGACGCCGTCGTCGCAAATCTCTCCCCGCAAAGTCCGCCGGCGCCGATGCGGGTTCCGCTGCTCTCGCTCTCCGACCTGAGCACCAAGAAGAATCTCGCTACGGCGATTGTGAACCTGTCGAGATCCTCGCAAAATTATCCCTCCGAAGAAAACCTCGTGCTGGGCGACATCGCCACTTATCTTCAAAACAACAGCGCCATCACGCCGGCGCAAGATGAGGGCGTCAAGCGCGCCATTTGGGGAGAGCGCGCCATCCAGGAGGGGGCGTTGGATGCGCAGGCGCTGTTCCCACCCATGCTCAAATCCATCGCGACCGTAATCAACACGGTTCTCAGTGATACTCTTCCCAACACCACGGGTCGGGGCGCGCAGGGAAAAGCGTTTCTGACGGCCCAAAGAAAGGGCGTGCTTTCGCCAGGGGACCTGGCCCAGTTCAAAATCGACCCGAATCTCCCCGGGGACTGGGGCGCCAATTTGGTGATCGACGGCTACAATGCTGAAGGCATCGACCTCATCGACAAGATGCTCAACGGCCTTGGAGCGGGAATCAAAGCGACCCTGACGGGCGTAGGAATGGAGGAGGGAAAGGTCAGCAGCATTAGCTCCGGTTTCATCACGGTTTTAAAAACCATGACCAAAGCCTTGCGAGGCGCGAGCGGGCTTGGCTCCAAATCCCGCGTTCCTCCTGGCGTGGACGCGGTGATCAGCTATGTCGTCCCCCTTTTCGCCTCGACTCTTTACGACAACGGCCTGCTGCCCTTTTCCTACTGTTCGCTCACCCTTCAATCCGCGCGTGATGACCGGCTTCTCATGGAGCAGTGGACCAACTACAACCCAACGGCTTACCTCAACGATTTTCAGAACGCGGCCGGCGTTGTTTCGAACATGGCGACCCAGGTTACGTACGCCAACCAGGCGCTGGCCTACATTACGGCCATTACCGACACGGCCGGCTCTTCCGCCAAGATTTTTAACTTGTTAGGCGAAATTCCCGGCCTCCAGCAGTTTGCCGCCGCTGGAAAAGCGGCCGAGTTGGTGGAAAAGCTCGGCACCGGGGCTTCTTTTGCAGTGCCGGAACAGGTCATCTATAACTTTCTTCCCACCCAGGTTTCAAACGGCGTCTATGCCGCTTTTGGCTATCCGCCACCGCCAACCGATGCGCAAGCAAAGAACCGTTCCTCAACATTGCATTTCCCTCGAGGCAACCGCAAAGGCGCGCCGATTCCATCGTCAACGCTTTCAAATTGGCTCACGCAGGCCAACTCGCAGTTGACCAATCAGATTTCCTCCATTCTCAGCGGGTTGGGCAGTAATAACATCGGCATGGTCATCACCCAAATGGTTCTGATGCCTCCCACCCTGGGCAATGCCGTCACGGCCTGGGACCAGGCCGCCAGCCGGGTGCGCCAAACTGCCGGCACGTCCACCAACGCCGCCCTCCCTGAGGATGCGTTGACCGGGTTTGCCGCGGAGGAGTCCTCCTGCACGCTTCTAGCCGGCGCATTCGATTACGAGTTGATCGAACTCATCGAGAATATCATCGCCGGAACTTATTCGGGTAAGACCGATACCAATTACCTGGCCGCCGTGACCTCCGCGCAAGTGGATGGAGGAACGCTGCTGGCCAAACTGCAGAATCAATATTCCTCCCTGATGGGTCTCGCGAACAACTTTGATCTTTCCGGCAGTTTGCCGATTGTCGAAATCACCCTTACTCCGCCTATCTCGCTCACCACCGGTTACCCGTGGGCGACCTATAGCAACGAAATGTTCGTGATGACTTCGCACGTCGCCAACGTCAGCGCTGTGGCCGTCAGCAATGTCACGCTGAACCTCGATATTCAGGGCGGCACCGGGGTCGCCGTCAGCGTGTCAGCAACCAATCAACCGTCAACAGCGTTGACGCTTGCGGCCAATGACGGCGTCAACGGCAGCGGTCCTGACGAAGCGACGGTTATTTGGAAGATTCAATACACGGGCGCGCTGGACAGCCAGAGCGCGTTCTTCGTCCTCAGCGCCCAGGAAAACGGAAGCAATGCCGTTTCGTTTACATCCGACGATGTCTCGCAAACGTTGCAAGCGGATAATAGTCTGGTCTCCAATCCCGACGGAATAGCTAACGACTGGATGATCGAGTATTTTGGGCATCCAAACGGACAAGCTTCAGACAATTCGCTTCCTAACGACCCCGCGCCAAACGGCGACGGATACACGATTTTGCAGAATTATGAACTGGGCCTGAACCCGGTTGGAACGAATCCTCCAACGCTTGTCGCGGTTCCGACGACCAATGTAATTCTAATGTTGTCCCAAGATTTTGTCGTGCTGGGGCCCAGCAACTACACGGCTTCCATCCAGGTTACCTCGCCGGGGACCAACACTGCGTATTGGATGGCAACGGTTGCCAAATCCGTTCCGGTGGCCCTGAATCCTGATTCTTCCGTTCTTGCGACCAGCGGGCAGTCTCTTACGATTTCATTGCCGCCCACTTACAACTACCAGTCTTCTCCGGCAGTTCAGGCTACCCTTCAAATTGCGCCGGCCGGGCTCTCCTCGGGGCCGACACAGTTGGTGACGCTTGTCATCCAAGGCGGTCTCAATGCGCAGAACGTGGTGACCAGCGGCCCGCCCATTATTATCCAACAACCGGTGGGCGTCGCCGCGCCGGTTGGTTCTACGTTGGAATTGAGTGTTGCCGCCCAGGGCGCGCAACCGCTCCGCTATCAATGGGAGTTCAATTCCGCCGCCATCAAGGGTGCGACCAGTTCCAGCCTGACTCTCAGCAATGCCGTCGCGACGCAGTCCGGAGCTTATCGCGTGTTGGTGAGCAACGCGGCCGGCTCGGTCTATAGTTCCAACGCGCAAATTGTAATTTATGCGGCGACCAATGGCATAACGCTTATGACAAATGGGCCGGGCGTCATCCTTCCGGGCTTTAGCGGCACAAATTTAATAGACGGCAATCACTACACCATCACTGCCGCGCCCAAACCGAATTGTTTGTTCGTAAATTGGACAGGCGGGGCCACGCCGGCTTACACCGTCTTAGGCTCGAACCTGCTGCTCGGGTTCCAAATGCAATCAAACCTGGTCTTGCAAGCGAACTTCATGACGAATCTTTTCCTGGCCGCGGTCGGCTCTTACCATGGACTTTTTGCGCCCATGGGAGAGCCCCGCGCCCAAACCAATTCCGGCTCCTTTATTTTGACGCTGGCGTCCACGCGCACGGTGTCGGGCAGATTGCAATTGGGGTCCAACGCGGTATCGTTGAGCGGGGCATTTGACCTTTCCGGTGCCGCGCACCTCGATTCTCCGCGCCGCGGGCTGGCCCCAATTCTCACGACACTGCAGCTTGATGTTGCCAATGAGGCGGTGGCGGGCAGCGTCAGCGATGGAACTTTCGTAGCGCAACTGGTTGGAAATAAAGACATTTTTACGGGCAAAGAGAAGGCGACCAATTTGGAAGGCAAGTATGTCTTGACCATGCCGGGAACGGCCAATCCAGCCCTCGGTCCCGGCGGTCCGAGCGCGGGGACGGCAACGGTGGATGCGCTCGGCAATATTCTTTTCTCCGGGAGCCTAGCCGACGGCACGACGTTTGCCGAATCCAGCGTAGTGTCCAAGGATGGTTACTGGCCGTTCTACGCCTTGCTTGATAGTGGCCAGGGGTCGTTGTGGGGATGGAATGTTATTTCCAACCGCGCTATTCAATCGGCCCCATCTTTAAGCTGGATCAACGCCACTAATTCGTCCAAATCGGCGCTCTACCGCGGCGGATTTACCAATGAGGCCGCGCAGTGGACAGGCGTCGCCTACGATTCGACGGCTCGTCCCGTTGCCGGTCTGACAAACGCCGTCATCGTTTTCAGTGGCGGCGGTTTGCCGGGACCGCTGACAAATCATCTCACCATCAGCAGAACGGGCGTTGTTAAAGTGACCGACCCGGCTGGGTCAACACATGGGTTGTCAATAAAGATCAATTCGAGCAGTGGCGCGATTACGGGGAGTTTTATCGACCCCGCCAATGCGAAGGAATCATTCAAACTGAGTGGGGTCCTTCTGCAAAATGAACCGGGCGGAACGGGCTATTTCCTGGGCGAGACGCAAAGCGGTGTGTTTGTCATCGCCCGTTAAGTTAAGATTTAGAGATTGCTTCAAGAACACTCGAAGGTGTCTGGCATTTTTGAGATGGCTTAGTTCTGTCGATAACTTTTTGACCAAAAGTAGCTTGCCCCCGGCGTAGAGTGAAGGCCAATACCCGAAAGATTGCTTCCGCGAGTAATCGGTTCGGCTCGCGAGAAGTTAGCATCGAAGAGATGGCGCCCTCGAGTCCACTGAAAAATCTGTCCACAGCCCAACAATCCCGGCGCCTCTTCCATCCAAATATTCGCAAAATTCGAAACGGAGATTAATGACGGCACCAACTATTCCGAGCAGCTTGTGCGCACCTCCGTTGTTCCGCCGGAAGACGGGCTCTATACATTCTGGATTGCCGGCGACGATACCTCCGAGCTCTCCCTGAGCCCGGACGAGAATCCGGCGGATATGCAGTACACGGTTCCGGCGGGCGTCATCATCCCCGGCGGCGGATACCTGGTGGTGGCGGCTTCGCCTGGCAGCATGGAAGCCGTTTATGGAATTACCAATGTCTTAGGGCCCTACACTGGCAGCTTGAAGCATGCGGAAACCCTCCAGTTGCTGGATGAACAAGGCCGTCTGCTGCTGACGGTGCCTTACACCGACAAGTTCCCCTGGCCGGTGGCGGCCGACGGCACGGGCCATTCCATCATCCTGGCCAATCCGACCTACGGCGAGGGCGACCCGCGCGCTTGGGACATCAGCGAGATTCGGGGTGGCTCGCCCGGGGCGATGGAATCGTACCGCCCCGCGCCGCAACGCAATGTGGTGATCGACGAGGAGCCGGCCCATGCGGAAAACCCGGCGGTGGCACGGTACGTCAAACTTTACAATCGCAGCGCCAGCGGGGTAGATCTTTCCGGCTGAGTTTTGACGGATGACACGACCGTCAATCAATTTGTCATTCCTGAGGGCACGTTCATTCAGGCGGGAGGCTTTCTTGCTTTTGATGCTGCCTTGGGCTTTGCGCTTAACCCGGCCGGGGACACCATTTTCTTGATCAACTCCAACCATACGCGCGTGCTGGACGCGGTGGCGTTTGAAGGGCAGGCCGACGGCGTCAGTTTTGGCCGCTGGCCGGACGGGGCCAATGATTTTTACCCGCTGCAAACGCCGGAGCCCGGAACCAACAATAGCGGCATCGTGATTGGCAATATCGTCATTAACGAGCTGATGTATGATCCGATCAGCAAGAATGATGATGATCAGTACATCGAGCTTTACAACCAGGGGAGCAACACCGTTAGCCTGGCGAATTGGCAATTCACCGCAGGGGTGAAATTTACTTTTCCACCAGGCGCGAGCATCGGTCCCAACGGCTACGTCGTGGTTGGTCTCAACACCTCCGAACTTTGCTCCAAATATTCGAACCTGAGTGCCGCCAACAATTACGGGAATTATTCGGCCAAATTGTCGCATGATGGCGAGCGGGTGGCGTTGTCCATGCCGCAATCGCTCTACGGCACGAACACCATTTACGTGGTCGAGGACGAGGTGATCTACGACGCGGGCGGCCGATATTCCGGCAGCCCGTGTGCCTACGAATGGAAATTCTGCGATGACGACAAGTTTCCGGGAGGGACGTCCCACAAAAAGTTTCATATTCCCAGCGCCACCCCCGGGTCTGACATCAGTCTCCAGCGGAGCCAGTTGGCCTTTATCTTCCTCCGGGCATTGGCGAGCCTTGGCTTTACAAACGCTACATGGTTCGTTACGTCAATGGCAACCGCTGCGGCGGACCGAACGGGTGATTTGCGAAAGCGTTTTCAATGGCGAGAGATTCACTAAAAGCCGAGGTTCTCCTCTTTGGGTTTAAGGCTAACGAGGTAAGCCACCAGGTCGTCCACCTCGGCGTCCTTGATCGTGCTCGCCCAAGCTGGCATGTTGAGCGGGGGCGGCGGGCGTTTGGGGTCGAGCGCTGGAATCTCGTGCTGGCCTTTGAGGATGCGCTCCTTCAATTGAGGAAGAGTGTAACCATCGGCGACGTGAAGCAGACCCGGGACTTGTTCAGCCGTCTTGGAATTGGGGTTCGGCACACCGCCTTTGGCGCCAGGTCCATGACAGCCGGCACAGCCGTACTTGCGGAAGACTTCCTGGCCGCGTTCGGCTGAGGTCATTAGGGAGGGAAGAGTTAAAGCGACGGCCTGTTCACGCATGTGGATGAGAAAATCGGTGAGAGCGCGGGCTTCAGCTTCGGTGAAGCCAAACTTTGGCATGACAGAGCCAGGAGTGACGCTTTGCGGGTCGCGGAAATGTTGGATCATCCACTCAGGGGCGCGCCGGAGGCCAACGTCATCCAAGGGCGGACCGACTTTTCCCCCTTTGCCGTTGACAGAATGGCAGCCGAAACAACCTCTGGATTGGAATAAGTGCAGGCCCTCGCGGGTATTAGGCAGAACCTTCATGGACGAATAGTAACCCGCGGCTGATTCGCCCGTCTGGCTGAGCATGAAGAGAACAATGGCTTGAAGGTTTGTCTCCGAGAATTTTTGTGGGGGCATGACGGAACCGGGCGTGGCGCTGGCCGGGTCGATGAAATGCTTTTTTAGCCATGCGGGCGAACGGCGCGCGCCCACCTTGTCGAGTTCCGGCCCAATAATGCCGCCGGTTCCGCCGAGTTTGTGGCAGCCGCGGCAACCGCTATTCTCAAAGAGTTGCTCGCCCTGGGCCAACTCGGGAGCGGCGGGATTATCAGCAGCTTCGTGGCATTGGCCGCAGGAAGCTTGGATGTATTCCATCGGCAGCATTGGCTCGTCCCAGTGCGGCACTTTGCCGTGGGCGTCAGCCGTGGTGGTGGCGCGGCCCTGGCCGCGATGGCAGATGGTGCAACCGAATTTCTCGAAGGGATGCTGCTCGTGCAAAGGGTGGTAGCTTAGAGGTTGAGGGTAGCCGCCGTAGCTCGGGTCTTCCACCGCGATATGGCAGGTGGTGCAGCGATCGACGCGCTTTAAGTCGGGCAGGACGACCTGCCGGACTTCGACAGGGATATGTTCAGCCACCATTTTTGCCTGGGGAGTGGCCGCGCGGCGGACTTCCTCCTGGATATATTTGCGCTGATAGTCTTTCCAATCCCGATACTCGTCCCGATAGTACCCGACAACAACCAATACGCCGACGAGGAGGCCGAGGACGGTAAACCAGCCATACCATTTGCGGAGGGAAAAGTCTGTCACGTTAGTGGCCCTCCGTCACGACTGGCGGGTTTCTCCACGGTTCCACCCAGGACCAATTGGGCCCGCGGAAGAAGCTGCCGATGATCGTAAAAATGACCGCGACCGCGAGACAAAACGAGAAGATCGTATTAGCGACGACACGTTCGCGGGCGAACCAGCGACCGACCCCCTGACGTTGGCGGTCAATGTAGGGCAGGAGGGCCAGCGCCGTGACCAGCAGTCCCGGCACGACCACTCCACCCCAAAAGGCGGAGTAGCTGACCAATTCCTGCAAGCCGAGAAAATACCAGGGAGCCTTGGCGGGATTGGGAGGATGGACGGCGTTGGCGATTTCCTCCAGGGGAGCATTCCAGAAAATCGCCAGGAACAACACCACCGCTGTAACTAATAAAAACAGGAGCAATTCGCGGAAAACCAGATGCGGCCACGAAAAGACCTCATCTTCAGGATTATTGCCGACTTGTGGTGTGGTTCCGCGCGCGAGTTCCATCAGACCGTAGCTCTTGTTGGTGGGGAGTTGGCCGAGGGGAATCTGCTCAACGAGGTCCCTGGATTCATCCGGGCGGGACAGCCCGCCATCTTTGCGCACGCGAAAAAGGTGGATCGAGATCATGAGGACGGCGAGCGCCGGCAGGACGATCACATGCAATGCGTAAAACCGCGTGAGCGAGTCCTGGCCGACAATGTGGCCGCCCAACATGAGGTACTTAAGCTTTTCACCAATCACGGGCGCATACCCGGCAATGCTGGTGCCGACGGTAATGGCCCAAAAGGCCAACTGATCCCAGGGCAGAAGGTAGCCGGTGAAACTCAAGCCAAGTGTGACCAGGAACAGGCCCACGCCCAGAACCCAGTTGAATTCGCGCGGACTCTTGTAAGCGCCAGTGTAAAACACGCGGCACATGTGCAGCATAACAAAGAGCACCATTAGGTGCGCAGCCCATCGGTGCATGTTGCGGATCACCAGTCCGGCGGAGACGACAAATTGCAGGTCCTTCATAATGTCGTAGGCCTTGTCTGTGCTGGGCACGTAATAAAACATCAGGAGCACCCCGGTTCCGCAGAGAATGAAGAACAAGTAGAGCGAAATCAGGCCCAGCCCAAGCGAGTAGGAGGCGCGCAGGGCGTGGCGGTTCACCTTCGCCGGCTGGACGTGGAGCAGGAAACTGGAGACCATCGCTTGCGAACGCTCCAGATTGCTTTCCGGCAGGCCAACGCGAAAGATTGATCGTCCAACGCGCGTGCGCGTGAACCATTTCCAGGGGCTTAAGGGAGCTGGTGAATTCATATCACGAGATACTTGTCCTCAGCGACACGCTGGCCTTTATCCACCAGGAGGCGATTGTCTTTGCTCAAGGTCACGGCGAACCAGTCCAATGGTCGCGGCGCGGGGCCGCCTTTGACCACGCCCTGATCGTCAAAGACGCTGCCGTGACAAGGACAATGAAAGCCGTTGCCCGCGCGGTTGACCGTGCAGCCGAGGTGCGTGCAGATCGCGGAAAGGCAACGGTACGTGTTGCCTTTGCGCAAAATGAAAACGCGCTCGTCATCCAGGAAAGTCACCGCGCCATCGAGGAAATCATCCGGCTTGCCAGCCTTGAAGCGTTGATCCGGTTCAAAAAGGACATTGGGCACCAGAAACCGCACGGCGCCGGCCGCGGAGGCCGTGACGGCAAAGATGGCCGCCAGCCAACCGAGGATCAGTTGGACGAAACCGCGTCGTGAGGTTGGATTTTCGGGAGGGTTCATATTAGGCGGGCATAAGTTCTACACGTTCCATCGTAATGGCTCCTGTCGGGCAGCGAACGGCGCACAGACCGCAACGAATACAACGGGTTTCGTCCTTGATGATGGCACCCTGTTCGCCCGCGCCGGGCACACGCCCGTAACGAGCCAGGAAGGCCTCCTGCAACTTGGCGTCTCCGCGAAGATTGGCGACATCCACGAGGCGCAGACAGTATTCAGGACAGACATCGGCGCAGCCGCCACAGAGGATGCACTCGTCTCCGTTAAACACCGGGCCAACATGGCATTTAAGGCAGCGATCCGCCTGTTGCCGGGCCTCCGGCTCCGGGTAATCTCGTTCCACTTCGGCGATGCCAATGCGCCGATCCACCGGCAGCGTTGGCGGAGGACGGCGGAGGAATTTTTCGTAATCAGGCTTCATGCCGTATCGCAAGGTATCGAAAATCGTCACACGCGCTTGTTGCGGCGCGTGAGGAACAGAACCGGTGAGAAACTTGGCGATCGAAGCCGCGGCTTTTTTCCCTTCCGCGACCGCTGTGATAATGATGCGCGGCCCGAAAGCCACATCGCCTCCCGCGAAAACGTCCGGACGTGAAGTGGCCATGGTAGCCGGGTCCGTTTGCAACGTTCCGCGCGGAGTCACCTTCAGATTGTCTTCGGGACAAATCCACGAAAGGTCCGCCGATTGGCCGATGGCTAAGACCACCGTGTCGCAATCGACCGTTTCCTCGCTGCCCTCGATGAATTGTGGATTAAAGCGGCGGTTTTCGTCAAAGACGCGGCTGACTTTGATCAGTTCGAGGCCGGTCACTTTTCCATCGCGGCCGATGATTCTTCTGGGACCAAAACGTGGATGGAGTTGGATTCCTTCCTGTTCCGCTTCTTCAATTTCTTCGCGGGCGCCTGGAATTTCCTCGCGGCTTTCCAGGCAATACATGTGAACCTCAGGCACGCCTCTGCGGATCGCTTCCCGCGCCACGTCCAGGGCCAGGCGCACTTCGTCGGGGGCCTCTGGTTGGCGCGCGGTCAATTGCTCCAGTGCGGACGCCGCCTGGTGCAGCGCTTCGCGCAATTCGGCCTCGCCCATCCCGGCAAATTTCTCTGCTTGACGCACCACGGACCGAGCCACGTCGAAAGCCACATTGCCGCCGCCAATGACGACGACCTTGCGCCCGAGGGAAACGCGGAAGCCAAGGTTGACATTCAGCAAAAA
>Ga0182016_10006595_pt1 | contig 12138 bp, 10 predicted proteins | sample 712S2MmetaG_FD_120491 | JGI IMG/M metagenome (GOLD analysis project Ga0182016, IMG submission 120491) | Permafrost microbial communities from Stordalen Mire, Sweden - 712S2M metaG | ecosystem: Environmental > Terrestrial > Soil > Wetlands > Permafrost | place: Sweden: Stordalen | collected...
CACTCGCTTCATTCGGGTGGCCGACATCGACTGGATCGAGGGCGCAGGAGTCTATGTGAATCTGCACGTCGCCGGTAAAGAGTTGCTCTACCGCTCCGCACTGAACGAGCTGGCCGGCCATCTGGATCCCATGCGATTCATCCGCGTTCACCGATCCGCCATCGTAAATATAGACAGCATCCTGGAGCTTCACCCGATCTCTCACGGCGAGTTCGAGATCGTTCTGAAAGACGGCCACCGCTCACGCGTCAGCAGAACCTATCGCACACAGCTTGAGAAGCGCCTGGGCCAATCCTTGTGACGATGCAGACCGGGCGGCAAGGTCTTTGAACTGCCATCGATAGGAAACGGGAAACGCGCTTGGCTCCGGCAATCGCTTGGCCGCATAGTCGCCGGCTCGTATACTGGCTGGGAGATAGCGGCTGCCGTCGTTATCGAGAAAATTAAACACAGGCGGGCCGTGTCCCCGATGGCGACTTCCGGCCCGCGACACCCAAATCCGAGCTTTGTACGAGTGGCGCGTCAACCGTCCCAAGCTTCCCACATCGCGACATATGGCCAATCATGATGCCCCGGTTTCGTTCGGGCGCTATTATAATTGGTGCGCGATAGCCGGGTTGAGCCGCTCTCTCCGAGCGCGTCACACGGTCACAGGTCCTCAAAGAGGGCATCAATATCGAAATCGGACTCAGCGTCAAACTGATCTGGATCGTCATCCTTCTCGTCGGGAGGAGCCACCTCCCCGGCTGCGTCTGCCACGAGTCCCCGCATCGCGCGCACCTGATCGATTACCCTTCGGACGGCTTTTGTTTGCCCTGGAGCGATTCTGCGCAGGTCCCAGAGGACATCCGCGAGGGCGGAAAGGCAGTATGCGGTGTGGTCGAGCGTATCATATTCCCCGAAGGTTTCAATTGACCTGACCTCATCGCTGATCTGCCCCAGCACCCTGGGAATCAATTCCTTCAACTTGGCAGAGAATCCGAGTTGGGCCAGAAACCGGGGTTCGGTTTCAGTGATGGCAAAACACATCTGGACCCAGCCTGCGAGGATCTCTTGTTCAAATACGAGAGACGTACCAGTTTTGAGTGCCCTTATTAGCCTCTGATCTGTCGCAACCCACGACTGTTCGAACTTGGGAACAGGGGGCAGAGGCTTTACGCGGATAGACGCGCTTCCATAGATTCGGAGTTGCTCGTGCGATAGGACAGTCCGCTCGCTATCCCACGTTTTGCATGCCGCAAGGCAAACGGCAGACAGGACCTCACTCAGTTGTCGAGCGGTCTTTGGTGATGCGGCAGAATTGGCGGCACTTTCGAGTGCAAGCAGCAATTCGGTGGTCTCGGAGGTGTCCCCGCTCCGCACGATCGAAAGACACCGGTCGGCCAGTGACTGCCACGCCTCGTCAAAGGTCATTAATGGAAGAGACCTTTTTCCTAAAGCTCCGCCTGTATCGGAAACGGCAAGCTTGATTCCGGGAAGGCCCATCTTATCGAGGAATGCAATCTTCAACGTCTGATCGTTACTCAATTCTTCAATCACGAGATCGCGGTAGCTTGGGTGCATCCAATCCACGTACGTTATTCCCTTTACGAAAGACTCCCTAAGCTCCTCGAATACTTCCTCGGAGGGGCGCCGTTCTGCGTTTGGGCAATGCTCGGCATATACACGGAATACCGTCAGGAGAGCTTTATCGTCGCCCACTTCAAGCAGGGATATCAGAAACCACTTGTGCGAATTCGGAAGCGATCGAAACGCCTTTCGCATTCGCTCTGTTGGGTTTCGTATCGCCTCGCGAATTCCTGCCATGAGTTCGTTAGGCGACTTCAGGTTGACGTGCAGGGCCGGCAGCGCCTCAGTGACAAAACGACGAATCCTCTCCGGAGTGAAGTTTGGGTCATGGACAATCACGTATGCATTGGATCGAACCAGCGCACGGTGACCGTCGTCAAGGTGAGCCGCGCGCGCGTGACGGTAAAGCATTAGAGCTTTCTCCCTGACGGAAAGTAGACTTGCATCCACGAGAACCGCAGCAGGGTCCGGAAAACGCCGTGATCGGAGCTGAAGATCCATGGCACGCAAAGCTCTTTCGAGAATGTGCTTTCGGCTGGTCCACAGCAGCCAGTGTTTCGAGTCAAGCGCGCCGAGAATCGGGGCCATCTGGCTCTCCCACTTCAGTCCACGTCCCGGGTCATACTCGGTCCTTCCGAATGCATCATCTGCGATGAATATCTGGTTCCGAGTCTCGTCGAGCCTGGCGAAGAAATCTCCAGGCTCGCTGCAAACGATAGCATCCCACCCGGCGGATATTTGGCTCAACGCTACTATCCAGGCTACGGCTGTTTTGCCCATCTCAGGAGGGCCTTCCAAAACAGCGAAGGAGTGGTCGCGAAGAACCTCCCAAGTGCGGAGGTAGGCGGCAGTCGGGACAAAGACGGCGCTCACGTCGCGGGCCTGGTCCAACACGCGACGAGTGAACTCGATATTCTTCCTGTCGACAGCACGTTGAAGCAGTTCGTCGAGATCTCGAAGCCCTAAGATCTGAGGAAAGGACCTTCTCACTGACGTATGTTTATCAAGAAGGTCACAGACATCGGCAGATCCAAATGAGTGGACCATTAATTTAGGCAGGTACCTCTGAAGCGTGTCCTGAATCTTAATCCTCACGGCAGGCCGCACGGGAGCATTCGTATACAGGACATAATGCTGAACACGCGCCCACTCCGCTCTGGTCTTCCTGGATTTTGAAGCCAGCCGTTCCCTGATTTTGATACCTTCCTTCTGCACTGAATCTATAAGCGCATTGTCCGGCCTAGCGCCTGCCGCGTTGGCGTTCTCCACGAACTTCATCTGAAAGAGAAACGGCCCGTTGCTAGGCGTTTGCCGAAGGGGAAATGGAAGAGCGCCGTCATAAAAGGCATCCCGCCCCATGTCGCCGCGTCCTCCCCAAGATTCGATCGCGAGGCTCAGTTCGGTTTTGAGGAGCGACTGGATAAGCCACTCAAACTGTACACAGCCGAGATCGTCAAGCCGGTATCGAATCATCGGTGACCGCTCCCTTTTCGCCCGCCAAGGAGACAATGATCGAGTCGGGATGTTGGGGCATCAGCAGCGACGGCCGTGGACGCTGGGTCCGATGGACGCACAAGGATTTCGTCACTTGACGAGTATGGGGCACGGCACATATTTGCGGCACGATACCCTTCGAGTATAATCCCGCCATACCAATTGGCATTGGCATTGGCGCTTAGCCCTCAGAACTGGCCTGAGAGAAAGGCAAGACAGAGCCGAGTCGACAGTATTGACGGCCGAGTGAACGTATCGCCGGCGAACTCGTACAAAGCTCAGACCGATCCCGCCGCCCGGTGACCTCGATTGGCTGGAAACGGCCTTCGGGGAAGGCCGGCTGGATTACCGAGAAGTCGGCATCGCAACTGGAATGGGTGGCCGGCACCTCAACAGTTTGGGCGTGATCGGTCCAAATGGATGAAGCCGACGTTTCAACAAACGGGGACTTTGGGTGAACGGCCAATCTGTTGTCGGGCTCAACAATTAGAGAATGCTTCAGCCCGCTGCCTGGCCGGCAGCCATCGGCGGTTCGGGGGGCGATTTTGGCTTCGTCGTCTTCACCTTGGCCTTCGGGCCAGTCCTATCAAGCCCGGCAGCGCTTGTTACTGGCTCAATCATCATGATTCGGTCGATCAACCGTTCTTTCACGATATCGCGACGCTCGGGCGCAATTTGGTCCGCAAGCTCGATGGCAAGCATAGTGTTCTGAGTGCGAACCAACTCCGCGTAGAACATGTTCAATTGAGATATGCTCTTGTTGTAGATATAGAAGTTCGCTCCGCCGATGAACTGAATGAATAGTCCTGATATCGAAGACAGCGTCGCTAGCTGAGTATTGCGGTTTGAGGAGAAATAGAAAAGCCAAATCCCACCGATGAGAGTGAGGAGCCCAAGCGAAATCGCGACCACGCTGAAATTGAAGCTGCGCCGGGCCTGCCCTTTGTTGATCGTGTAGTACTCGGTGAGTTGATTCAGGCTCAATTGGATCGTGTCCAGCACGCCCACGCGGTTCTCTTTCTCAATTCGTTCCTGGATTCTCTCGCGTTCCTTTCGTATCGGCCCAAGTTCAGAGTCCTGACCGGGAAGGTATGCGAGGGCGGCGGTAAGAAAGAGCACGCCGGGGATCAGGAAGGCTGGGATGAAAAATTCGCTAAAGGCGTACAAGGTCGGGATCACGCGGCTGAGCGCCACGAGCCAGAAAATGGTGACGGCTACCAACACACCGCCCGATGTGAACAAAAGTGTCCTTCGGGCCTTCGGTCTTTCTCGGAGCAAAGCTGCTGCCTTGAGCGCTACGTCTGGATCGATCATCGCAGTTAATTCTAACTGAAGTAGAGTTTGTTAGGGGCCAAGCACACGCGACGGCCTGCTGATCCGTGCAAATAACGGTGGGTTATGCGATGGAAGCCATCAACCTTATTTGCTCGGCGCCGGGCTCGTCCAGTGTTCCTGCGCAACGGCATCTCTCCATGCGGAACCTAGTGGTTGGAGCGTCAGCCAAGTCTCTGCGAGCGTGCCCCCTCGATCTGTTTGCCTACATTCCTGTCCCGCTGGAAATCAGAATAGCGCCTGGCCCTGCTTAGCACTATCGTGTTGGCCACCACACGGGCGAAAAGTCGCCGACTCGTTGAATGGCGGTCGACGCAGACTCCTCAGAAACGCCTTCGCGTCACCTCAAAGGCAGGCGCATCCAGCCATACTGAACGCGCGGCTTAGGAGGCCGCCAGTATGGCACGTCGGCAGAAGACAAAGAAGCGGCCAAACCCGAAAACGGTACTTCGGCTCCCCGACCTGGAACAGTCCAAAAACGCAGTACTGAATTCGCTCGCGGCGGCGAGTTCTCAAGAATCGTACGGCCACGCAATCGATGAATTCATCGGCTGGTACTGCTCGGAGCCGCGGCTGGCGTTCAATCGAACAGTAGTGCTGCGATACCGGTTCTACCTCGAGCAGAAAAATCTCGCTCCGTCGACGATCAACGTCCGCCTCGCCGCTGTGCGGCGGCTTGCGTATGAGGCGTCGGATTCCGGTCTTTTGAGCCCCGAGTTGGCGGCAGGCATTCGACGGGTGAAGGGCGCCAAGCGGCTGGGAACCCGGATCGGGAACTGGCTGACGGCGGAACAGTGCCGATCGCTCCTGCGCTCACCATTGCCGGATACTCTGCGGGGGAAGCGGGATCGGGCCATCCTGTCGGTTCTCATCGGATGCGGTCTCAGGCGCGCCGAGTTGGTTGGGCTACAGGCTGGTGACCTTCAAATTCGCGAGGAGCACTGGGTTGTGGCCGATCTAATTGGCAAGGGCAAGCACATCCGGACGGTTCCGATGCCGGCCTGGGTCAAACGGGCTGTGGATGCCTGGACGGAGGCGGCGGGAATCGCGACTGGCTTCATCTTTCGTGCTGTTGGCAGAACCGGCGCAGTCTGGGGTGACCACATCACCCCCAAAGCCATATGGCACGTGGTGAAGGGGGCTGCGCGGGGCGCTGGAATCGCGCACCTCGCTCCTCATGACCTTCGTCGGAGTTGCGCGAGGCTCTGTCACGTGGCCGGAGGAGAACTGGAGCAGATTCAGTTTCTGCTCGGGCATGCCTCGGTGCAGACGACCGAGCGATATCTCGGCTGCAAGCAGAAGTTGCGGAACGCGGTGAACGACGGAATTGATCTAGCCGACGCGTGATCACGTCGGGGTCCCCCAACCGGACTTCTTGTGCGCTCGGCGACCTCTGTACGAGCAGGACTTTCGACAAGCATTTCAAATCGGCCTGTGCCGCCTCGTGGCCCTGATATTACTCTGGTTGCCCGAACGTCCGGCGGGCCCTCACCACATACGATAAACTCCTGCCGGGCGCGCCCATTTCGGCTTCGAGGAGGGCGATCCTTCTCTGCGAGATCAGGAACAGCGACTGAGCGACTTTCCCCCACTTGATCTTAAGGAGGTTTTCGGCTACCTCCCCGGCGAGCGTGATGAAGGTCTGTATCGAACCCTTTCTGATCTTGACCTCGTGCAGCCTCATGTGCTCTTCGTATTGGCGCAGCAGCCATTCGAGTTCCTGAGCAAGCTCAACCGGCGACAGATCGGATTTTCCCACACCCGACATCCAGCGGCGGAGTCCAGCCAAGCTCGTTTTGGACTGGAGATCTTCACGAAACTCGATGATGCGATCGAGGGATGTGGCGTCATCAGGCGTTGGAAGTTTGCGGATTAGCAACCTTTCGACGAAACCGCGCTGGATACTGCGATCGGGCTGGGCCTTCAAATGTCTATTGGGCGCTGTAACGGCAACTGCGTCGATGTTCCAGGAGTTACGGAGTGCAGCGCATTCAAGTCGGCAGGCCACGTCCAGCACTACTTGTATCAAATCCCGGGAGGTAAACGGCAGTTTTGGAGAGACAATAGCGTCCCTCGAGTTTCGCTGCCCTAGTTGGAACCCAATCATGCCCGGCTCCAGGCTTGGGACGATCACGATGCGGTCGTCTTTCCATTCCAACCGCTCGATACCGGTATTCATCTTCGCGGTTTCATTGACACGAAAAACAAGCCCCCTTTCTTCGAGCCAGTCCAAGTCAGCCGCGAAAGCTGGGGACTTCGCCCGGCAATCCCAGTCATTCGCTGGATCGTGAATCACGGCAATGCGATCAACCAGCAGCAAGAGCTGCTTTAGGCCGGAGAGATCAGTCGAGTGGCCAACGGCGATAACTTCCCCCGGCTCCAAGGATGGTTGCACGATTTTATTCTAAACGAACGTGACCGCAGCCCTGTCCCTCTGGTCTGGCAGGGCTCCTCGCCAGCGATTTGATTGGCCCGAAACGAAGTTCGAGGAAGTGAGCCGCGGGCGTCACACCGCCTCAATGTTCCCCGTTTGAGTTAGCGCTTATGAAGGTCCGCCCCACCTTTTGTGCTTTCGCTTGCCCGGCGATCCCTACCCCGCAGCCCTCAGCGTCACCACCTCCGCGACTCCCAGCACGAGGGCGTACGTCGCAAACAGAAATGCGCCGTAGCGGCCTCCCGACGCGGCCTGCAGCCGGGGCATGAACGTCGCCAGGTGCGAGAGCACCACTGCCTCGCCGATCATTCCGGGGATCGCCAGCAGGAGCATGGCGGAAGCCCAGTGGGTGGGCGCGACCCGGCGCCATCGCAGGATCGCGATGCAAATCGCCGCCGAGACAATCGGCGAAAGAACGAAGCTCGCCCAGTAGCGCGCGCTGGTTGTCTCCAGGATCGCCACGCCGCGAGCCGCATAGTAAATGGTCCCCAGAATCCAGATCAGCAGACCCACCAAAAACAAAAGGGCCGCGTCTTGTGTTTTCATGTTCCCTCCTTGCGGTACGATGTACCAAGCGGTATGTGATGTAAATGTACCACGTGGTACATGCCAAAACAAGAGGAAATTCCGAAGCGGGAACAGCTTATCGACCGGTGCCTGTCGGCGTTTGTCCAATCCGGCACCCTCGAACTAAGTCTCGACCATTTGGCCGCCAAAGCCGGAACCAGCAAGCGCATGCTGGTGCATTATTTCGGCGGGCGAGAAAACATCGAGGAGCAGGCCATGACGCGCCTCGAGGAGCGCCTGCGGGCGCAGTTCGCACCGGAAGCGTTTCCCGCCGGAGTGACGGCCGAAACAGTCGTCATCGCCCTGTGGGAGCGGACCACCGCGCCCGCATCGCGCGGCGTTCTGCGGCTGATCATGGATCTCTCGCGCCGCGCCTGGAGCGGGTCGGCGCGCGCAAAATCATTCTACGAAGAGCAGCGGCGCCTGTGGACACACTTGCTCATGACGTACATGCCCGACCGGCAGGCCGTGGACGAACTGCTGCAACTTTTTCAGGGAGCAGTGCTGGCGTTTCTCGTGACGGGCGATCCCCAACCGGGAAGACGTGCGCTCCAGCGCTCCGTAGCAAGGAGGAAGCGATGACACCTTTTAGCCTGGCGGAAACCTGGCGTCTCAATAATCGAGCCAACCTGATGCTTCTCGACTCGTTGAGCCCGGACCAACTGAACCATACGCCCTTTCCACGAGCGCGCAGCATCGCCGATCAGTTCGCGCACCTGCACAACGTGCGCATGATGTGGCTCGAAGTCCAAATGCCCAAAGCTGCCAAGCCGCTTCACAAAATCGAGAAAGGAACGGGCACGAAAGCCAGCTTACGAGACGCGCTGGAGGCATCGGCCGATGCTTTCGCGAACATGCTGACCGCCGCCGAAAAGACGGGCAAGCTGCGATCCGCCAAGCGCGGCATCTACCCGTTCTTCGCGTACGCCATTGCCCATGAGGCTCACCATCGCGGCCAAATCATTGCCCATCTGAAGCACGCCAGGACGCCGGTCGATCGCACCCTGGGTTTTGCGCTGTGGGAATGGGAGAAGCTCTGACGGCGCCGCTTAGTTGGTATGTAGAATTGAGGATATGAAAGCGAGGCTGACTGTTGTCGCGGCGTTCTGTGCCTGTTGGTTGAACGGGCAGCAGACGGCTCCCCAGCCGGAGGGGCCGACCATTCCCAAGCTGACCGACGTGAACCAAGAGATTCTGAATCTCGTCATCCACGATCAGTGGGATCGCGGCATGGACATGTTTGGCGGCCGGACCGTCCGGCGGCCCGACGCCCCCAGCGGCGACCAAATACGGAAGAATGACGAGGAGCGGCAGGAAGCCGCGAAAAAGCTGGTGGACGCTGGGAAGCTGCAAAGCGGCAAGGATTTCTTCTACGCCGCCCTGATTTTTCAGCATTCCTTCGAGGGCCCGAACCTGATTCTGGCGCACGCCCTGGCGGCCACCGCCGCCGCGAAGGGCGAGGCTAGCGGGAGGTGGTTGACGGCCTCAAGTTTCGATCGCTATCTGTGGTCGCTGAAGCAGCCCCAAGTGTTCGGAACTCAATTCAGTCAAATGGGCGGGGGTTGGTCGATGGAGCCGTACGACCGCACCGCATTGTCCGACGGCGTTCGCGCGCTTTGGTGCGTGGTCCCGCTAAAAGCCCAGGAACAGATTTTGGAGGATGCACGCAGCGGCCGTACTTTGAGTTCCACGGGAATTCCGGACTGCCACTAACCTGCGATAAAGTACCTGACAATGAATAAGACCGATCTGCAGAAGGAGTGGAGACAGCTCGCATCGCCCTGGATCGCGGAGATGCGCGAAGGTCGAAATCCGGCGCGCCGGGGTATGCTGGACCCGGTAGCGATTCGCGCGTGCGGAGACGTTCGCGGCCGCCAGGTGCTCGATTGCGGATGCGGGGAAGGCCGCTTTTCGCGCATGCTGTTGGAGTGCGGAGCAGCGCATGTGTTAGGAGTCGACCTCTGCGTGCCTATGATCGAAGCTGCCAATCAGCTGGCGGCCGGCAAAGATACCTATCGCGTGGCTGACGTGGAAGACCTGAGCTTCCTTAGCGACAGTAGCTTCGATGTCGCCGTATCCTACCTCAACCAATGCGACCTTCCCGCCTTCGAGGCGAACACGCGGGAAGTTTTTCGGGTGCTGAAACCGGGAGGGCGATTCGTCGTAGTCACCGTACACCCGATGCGTTCGGCTGACGGACCCTGGATGAGGACCGATGGCGTCAAGCAGCACTATATTCTGGATCGTTACTTCGATGAAGGCGCGCGCCGTTGGAATATGCTGGGCGTGGACGTCACGAACATTCATCGCACGCTCTCGACTTATATCCAGGCATATCGCCAGGCGGGGTTTACTATCGATGAGTTCATCGAGCCCGCACCTACTGCCGGGAATCTGACGCTATTTCCCGAGCTCGACGATGAATTGCGCGTTCCCAATTTCATCGTTTTCGTTTTGGGCAAACCCCAACGTGTTTCCGGGCCGCGCGCGTGAGCAAGCGATTTCGCCACATGGCGTGCTAGACTGCCGGAAGTGGCCAGCCCCCCGAGCCGTCTCCTTCTGAGCTATCTCGCGCCGTACGACCCGCACGTCTCCGACCTCACCCTGGCGCTGCGCGAAGTGGTGCTCGACGAGGCCCCAGACGCCATCGAATCCATCTCCAAAGGCTACGCCGTCGCGATTGGATTTTCCTTCACCGGCAAACCACTGAAGGACGGCTTTTGCCACGTCGTCACCTACAGCTCCCACGTGAATCTCGGCTTCAATCGCGGCGCCCAGCTCGCCGATCCGAACAAAGTGCTCGCCGGCAGCGGCAAAATGATCCGCCACATCGCCATCCACAATCGGGACGACCTGAATCGCCCATTCCTGCGGCGGTACTTGCAGGCGGCCATCGAACAGGTGGCCGAGACACGCCGTTCGCGAGCCTGAACGTAACCTTTTCCCACTCGGACAGTACTATTTTGCGTACGCTGGCGGTTGCCCCGTCGTATATAGGTTAAACTCGCCCCTCCGCAAGGGTGAGCCCGGAGATCGAATACATGAAATACGCGCTCAGAACGCTTTGGAAAGACCGCGGATTCGCCGCCATGGCGGTGCTCAGCCTGGCCATCGGCATCGGCGCCAACACGGCGATTTTCTCGCTCGTGAACGGAGTTCTGCTTCGCCCGCTCGATTTCCCCGACCCGCAGCGTCTGGTCGCCATCTCCATCTCCACCCCGGTCTTCAACAATGGAGCACCGCTGCCCATCAACATCGCCCAAATCGTGGAATGGCGCAAGCGCACGCAGTCGTTCGAAAGCCTCGGCGGCTACCGCAACACCACCATCAGCCTCTCTGGCGACGGCCGCCCTGAGCTGATTCCGGCGGCGCAGGTGTCGGCCAACCTCTTCGACGTGCTGGGCGTGCAGCCGCGCCTCGGCCGCTCGTTTATGGAGCAGGAAGACCACTACGGGCAGCACCGGGTGGTGATTCTCGCCGATTCCATCTGGCGCCGCCGCTTCGGCAGCGATCCCTCGATCGTCGGGCGCAAGCTCACCTTGGGCGGCGCGCCGTATACCGTGGTCGGCGTACTGCCGCCCGATTTTGAGTTTCCGAATGAGTCCAACAGCGTCGGCGGCCTGCGGCTCACCGGGCGCATGGAGATGTTCCGCCCGCTCGGATACCAGCCCGACGATGCGGTGCCGCATGGCGGCGACCTGAACTACGCCGGCATTGCGCGTCTCAAGCCGGGCGTTACCATCGAGCGCGCCCGCGCCGAACTCGCGGCCGCGGAAAAGGCCATGGATTCCGCAATCGGCGGCGAAGACTGGCACGTTGCCCCGGTGATGATGCCGCTACAACAGAAAATGACAGGCGACATACGGCAGAGCCTGATCGTGCTGATGGCCGCCGTGGGCGCGGTGCTGCTGGTGCTGTGCGTGAACCTGGCGAACCTTTCCATGTCGCGCGCGGCCGGGCGGGCGCGCGAGTCGGCCATCCGCACCGCGCTGGGAGCCAGCCGCTGGCAGCTGGCGCGGCAATCGCTGGCGGAAACGGGCGTGCTGGCGGCGGTGGGCGGCGGACTCGGTATCGCGCTGGCGTTTGTGGGATTGCAACAACTGCTCGCCGCGGCGCCATTCGATTTGCCGCGGCTGCGGGATGTCTCGGTGGATGGCCGCGTGCTCTTTTTTGCCCTCGCGCTTTCGGCCATCACCGCTTTGCTATTCGGAATCCTGCCGGCGATGCGCAGCGCTTCCAGCGGCGCGCCCTACGAGACTCTGAAATCCACCGCTTACTCCAACGCCGGCGGACCAACCGGATTGCGTTTGCGAAACATGCTGGTTGCCCTCGAAGTTGGATTATGCGCGGCGCTGCTGGTTACCGCGGGCCTGTTCCTTTCCAGTTTCATGCGGCTGACCACCATTCCGCGGGGGTTTGACATCGAGCGCGTGATGGCCGTCGATGTGGCGCTGCCGTGGACGAAGTACTCCAAGGACACCGACGTGACGCGCTTCTTCGAACACGTCCTCGAGCAGGCGCGTGCTATGCCGGGAGTGCAATCGGCGGCGGTGTCCTCTTACCTGCCGCTCGAAGGCGAGAGCTGGATCGATATCGTGGGTACGGAGAACGATACCCGCCCGGAATCGCAACTCCCAAACCCCAATTTGCGCTTCATCAGCCCGGGCTATTTCCAGACGCTGCACATCCCCCTGCGCGCGGGCCGCGATTTCACGGATGCCGACCGCAACCATCTGACCGCC
>Ga0182016_10006596_pt1 | contig 12138 bp, 15 predicted proteins | sample 712S2MmetaG_FD_120491 | JGI IMG/M metagenome (GOLD analysis project Ga0182016, IMG submission 120491) | Permafrost microbial communities from Stordalen Mire, Sweden - 712S2M metaG | ecosystem: Environmental > Terrestrial > Soil > Wetlands > Permafrost | place: Sweden: Stordalen | collected...
GGCACAAAATGGATGGCGGCGTAGCGTGTAAAAGCCGAAAACTGCGTGTCGAGATTGTCATTGTGGGTCTGCAGCGCGAGAACGCCGAAATAAAACTGGTCGGTTTCGTTCTCATCGATCTGCGTGGAATCCAGTTCGCTGGGGCCATAATCTCCCATGGGCTCCTGGCCCGCGATATCCGGAATCTGGAACTGACCGACGAAGGCGCCGGCCATGTAAGTCAGACGGGTGTTATCCCCAAAGAGCGTCGATCCATAGCCAAAAAACCGTCCCTGCGTCGTGTTGTCGTGGATCGGATCCTCGGTCGGCATGCTGTTTTCCAAACCCTGCCCGCTCTCCAGATACTTGCCGGTCAAATAATACTGCGTCTGGCCGACCCCGCCGCCGTACTCGAGACTCGCGCTGCCCGTGTCCCATGTGCCGCCATTGAGATCAAGCGTTCCGCCCGAATCCGATTCGGTTTTCGTGGTGATATCCACAACGCCCGCGGTGCGCAGCCCGTATTGGGCCGGCAGAGCGCCGTCGAGGAGATTCATACTGCTGATAAATCCGGTTCCCAGAATGGGGCCCAGCGCCGAAACGCCGTCCGGAAGCTGGATGCCGTTGACGCGGTACTGGACATTGGCGTATTCGTTGCGGATGTGAAAATCAGGATTGCTGATGGCCGAATCGTACGATACACCCGGGGCCTGCAGAAGCACTTTGTCGATGGGCGTATTACCGCCCTGGGGCAGCGCCTGAAGGGCCTGCTGGTCCATGTTATAAGCGGTGGCGCCGAGCGGGGGGAGGATGTCTTTTTCACGCGCCTCGTCGAGCTGTTGATTTTTTTGTGTGAGCTCCGCGGACATTCCCGTAACAGTCAATTCCGGCATGGTGACGGTGGTACCCTCTGTCACCGGACTGGATAAGGCGGCCGGCGTATTGGAGGAAGCGTCCGGCGCGCCGCTTTTATTGGCGTCATCTGCCATGACTGCCCAGGGCAGCGCCAAAAAAGTTACGGTAACCATCGCGTTCCTTAACCAAAGTTTCAGGAACTCCCGGATTTTATCAGTACTTCTCAAACCCGTCCGACCCGATAACATTTCAGCTGCGGTTTCTTGTTTCATCATTTTTTCCCTTTTAAAATTTAAAATTACCGAACGTCCTTCAACTGAAACCGGACCGGAATATTGACGCTGGTGGAAATGGGAATACCCGCGATTTGCGCCGGTTTAAACCGCCAGCCTTTCACCGCTTCCTGCGCCGATTCATCCAAATCGGAAAAACCCGAACTCTTCACCAGCGACACCAGGGACACATTGCCTTGCGCGTCCACTTCAGCGTGAATCAGAACAACGCCTTCTTCTTTAAGCCGCCGGGCCTCCAGCGAATAAACCGGAGGCGGATTGCGGTAATAAGCGGGCATTTCGGAAACCGATCCGGAAACCTTGCCGCCAATACCGGTTGGAATAACCGGAGTGGATGTGGGTTTCGACTTTTTATGGTGTTCCGCCAGATCGCTGTCCGAAGCCGCGTCCAGCTCAACCGTGTCCTCAACCGGCGTGGGAACCACCCTGGGATTTCCCCCTCCTGCCACCGCTCCCGCCATTCCATATTCGGCTTTTTGGGTCATCACCCAAGTGCCGCCTAATAAAACCACCGCGTGCAGCAAAACCGCCAATCCCGCGCTGAGCTTCCAGCGGGTCTCGTTACCGCTATTTTCAAAGTATTCGCGGATGCCCATCCGCCTGCTACTTCTGAGCCGTAGTGGTTCGAATGGCGGTATGTTTGATTCCGGCCTGGCGGATGGCGTCCAAAACCAGTACCACTGATCCAAAATCAGCTTTTTTATCGCCATGGATAAAAACTTTCGCGTCGCCGTCCGAATCCGACAGGGCTTTTAACCTCGCGGGCAGTTCATCCATTGTCGTCTCGTCTTTGTTCCAGTAAATTTTTTCATCTTTCGTAATCGTAATGGCCACCGGCGCTTTCGAGCTGTCGGATTTCGCCGAATGGGCCGAAGGCAGGCTGACTGGAACTGAAACATTTTTAATCATCGAAAGGGAAACCATAATGAAAGTCGCTAGAAGGAAAAACATGATGTCGATGAGGGGAATAATTTCGATGCGGGCGCGTCTTCTTGCCTGAGGATTGGGAATCTTCATCTTATTTTTTTTCCTCGCGAAGCATCAACTCGACCTGAGTACCCGTGTCTTCCAGTTCGCGCCGCGCCTGTTCGAGCCGGGCGTTTAAATAATTAAACGGAATCAAAGCGGTCACGGCAATCACCAGACCAAAAGCCGTCGCGATCAGGGCCTGGGCGATACCGCCCGTCAAAACAGTCGGAGCTTCCAGGTCTTGATCGCCCAGCAGGCCGAAAGAATGAATCAGCCCCGTTACGGTTCCCAGCAGGCCCAGGAGAGGGGCCAGGGTAATCACCGTATCCAACACGGACAATCCACGGCTAAAACGGCTTAACTCACGGTTCGAAGCCTGTAAAAAAGCGTTGGAGAAGGATACCTGCCGGTGTTCCAAAGCGTAGTTCAGAACCCGAACCACATAATCGGTAGACTTCACCCCTACCGCTTTCGCGTCGGTTTCATTCTTTTTCTCAAGACTCCCGAAAAAAGATTCCACATCGCCAAGATTTCGAAGTTTGGCTTCATTCCAGATGAACCAAAGCCGTTCCAAAACCACCGTTAATGTCACCATGGAAACGATCAACAGGGGCCACATGACGGGACCGCCTTTTAAAAACAATTGAATCACTTTGAACTCCTCCGGATGAATGACTTTAAAGAGCGCGTTTAGTTGAAATCGCCTCTCAATTGATAACGATTATCAATAAAAGTTTTTAGAATGCAAGTCTTTTTCAAAAAAATTAAAATCGTTGATTTAGGTTGAGGGATCGATCCAGGGAAACTAGTATTGAAACCCGAGGTGAATCATGAGTTCTAAGCAGAAGTTTATTCTTATATGTCTGACCCTGTTCTTCGCGTTTTTCCTGATTACGGGGAGAATCCCAACCAATTACGGCAGCGCTATCGGCCGCGACAGCGATCCGGGCAACTATTGGCTGATCATGCTCATCTTCGCGGGGATCATCCTGATTATCCTTTACCGGTTTTTAATCACCTGGTCCAAAAACATAAAACTGAAATAATTTAAACCGCTCCACTTACCCCCGCGGGCAAAGCCGGTTGAAACGGTGACAGGAAAAACATGAAAAAAACCATTTTCACTTTTATCTTTCTGTCCGCCTTGGCGTTATCCGCTTCCCTTTTATGGAGCGATACCATCAGCACCTGCGCCCCCCAGCAAAATGTGAGGGTCGGGCCCTATATCACCCAAACTGATTTTTGGAACCAGGGCAAATGCCCCGGCACCCAATGCGTGGACATCGACGACCAGACCGGTTCTTTTACCGTGACCCAAAACACGCCCATCTGCCCGGATGTTTCCAGCTACCCATCCATGGTCTATGGCAGGGCCTGGGGACAAAATTCCGCCTAGAGCGCCTTGCCGGCCCTGCTCAACTCCCTGGCCTCTGTCACCAGTTCCTGGAATTTTACGCCCGCCTATACCGGAAGCTGGGACGCGGCTTATGACATCTGGGTCTGCCCGGATAATAGCTGCGGCAGTTCGGGTTTCAACGGCGGGGCCGAACTGATGATCTGGATGGATTATTACAACACCACCGGCTGGAAAGTCGACATGGGCCCGGTGACCCTCAGCGGAAAAGCCTGGGAAGTCTGGCAGACCGACATGGGCGGCGGCTCGAACAACTGGAAATATGTCGCCTACCTGTCCCAGACTCCGGTAACTTCCGTGAACAATTTGGAGCTTAATGATTTTCTAAAAGACTCCATCGCCCGAGGCTATCTCAAACCCGACTGGTACCTTTACGCCGTGGAAGCAGGCAACGAAATGCGCAAAGATGGCGTGCCCTTTACCAGCCACAGTTTTTCGGTTTCGGTGAATCCCTCCGTCAGCACCCAGACCACCTATGGCGATGCCGCACACCCAGGAACACCCACCCCGGCCCAGCCAACACCGGTCAGCGCGGATAACGTGATTCAGAATTTTTTATCGCAAAATCCGCAGGCGGGAAAGACTTTCACCGATGCGATCGGATCCTCTTTGGTCTATCTGGTAAAAGACAATCCCAATCAGCCCGGTTCTAAATTTCTAGCCATTCATTTTGACGAAAAACCCGGCGGCTATTGTGGAGTGACTTACCCCACCGAATATCAGGATTGGACCAGCGCGAAAGCGGTTCGTTTTTTAATTTACTCAAAGGTTCCGGTGGTGATGGGCTTTGCCTTCAAGGATAAAAATAACAACCAGTACAGTGCCGACGCGCCAAACACTAAAGGCACAGGCTGGGAAACCATTCAAATCCCCGTGGATTCTTTTAAGCTCGATTCCACTTACACACCCGCCGACGCGGTCAAAGGCGCGCCTTTGGATTTAAGCTCCGTCAAAAGTTTTAGCCTACAGCCCAAAACCTCAGTTCAAACCACTGTGGGGATCGACAGCTTAGTGGTAGTGAAATAGAAGAACACCCAAAACATAACTAATTTAACCACCAAGGCACCAAGGGCACCAAGAAATCTTTAATATTTAAACCAAGTTTTTTCATCTTCCCTTGGTGCCCTTGGTGTGCCGCCCGTCAATAAAAAATATTGAGGGCGGTACTACCCCGAATGATTCACTTGCGAATCATGAACCAGGGGTGCCTTGATGGTTAAAAATGTTGAATGCCTTATCAGTTTTTAACTGGCGGCGCGGTTTGCTGGGCGGGAGCGTTTCCGCCGTAATAACCAGGCCCGTCGCAATAGGGGCGGTGCCAGAAGTGGCAGACCGCGAAGATGGCAGCGGCGATAAACAAACACTTTAAAAAGCCAAACCGGTGGCACCTGCCGCCATGGCAGCCCCCGCCGTACCATCCGCCTCGAAATCGCCCGCCCCAGCCTCCTCTTCCAAAATTTTCCTTAAAGAAATCCTTGCGGGTTTCCATACGGAGTTTTTCCTCCGCGATAATGCGTTCTTTTTCCTGCTCATTGAGTTCCATAAACTTCTCCTTAAATTTGAACTGGGAAACAATTACTTTCCCTGGTTGAAGAATAGGACCCCGCCAATGGGAAAGCTTTTCAACGCCGTATCACTTTGTAACAAATGGTAACAATCCCCAAACCAGCCTCAGCCGCGTGCTAAAATTCCAAAAGAAATTAGGAAAGAAAAACCATGGCCCCCAAGAAACAAATCCTTATCATTGATGACGACCAAAAACTAACCGAGCTTTTAAAAAGCTATCTGACCCCCTTTGAAATGAACGTGCTCACCGCCAACCACCCCACCGAAGGGCTGAGCCTCTTAAAAACCCGCAGGCCGGACCTGGTGATTCTGGATGTCATGCTTCCCGGCAAAGACGGTTTTGAGGTTTGTAAGGAAATCCGCAAATCGTCAAAAGTTCCCATCATCATGTTGACCGCCCGGGGCGACGTGACTGACCGGGTGGTGGGACTGGAAATTGGGGCGGATGATTATCTGCCCAAACCTTTCGAACCCCGCGAACTGGTGGCCCGCATCCAAACGGTTCTGCGGCGGCTGGCCCCTTCCCCCCTTTCTGGCGGGATGATTAAGTCCGGCGCTTTGACGGTGGACTTGGATCAACGCTCCGCTTCACTAAATGGAAAAGATTTGAATTTGACCACCACGGAATTTGAGATTCTGGTTTTGTTTCTCAAAAACGCAGGCAAAGTTTTAAACCGCGACTGGATTATGGATTATCTGAAAGGTATCGAATGCGAGGCCTATAACCGCTCCATCGATATCACCGTTAGCCGTCTGCGCAAAAAACTCAAAGACCCGGCGGGAAAGCCGAAATTCTTCAAGACCATCTGGGGCGAGGGCTATTTGTTTGTCGGAAAAGTGTCTTCTCATGGCGCGTAAATATCCACCCTGGGACAGGCATGACATGCATTGGCGTGAAATGCGGCATCAACACCTGCACCCTTCCCAACGGAACAAATTTTGGATCAAGCGCGGGGGGCCGCCGCCCCGCCACTGGTTTTTTCTGCGCATCCTCTTCGCGGTCTTTTTGCTTTGCGTCCTGCTGACCCTCGTTCCTCTTTTATTCGGCGGTCAGTTTTCCATGCAAAGTTTAACGCACCACCTGCTCTGGGGTCTGGTCATCATGGGCTTGGCCTTTTTCATTCTCAAACGCATGTTCCGCCCCTTCCGAATGCTCATGAAAGGCGTTCAGGAAATTTCCAACGGAAACCTGGATTTCCGATTTGAGGCCCGGGGCCACCACGGCGAGATTTACTACCTGGCCGAGAATTTCAACCAGATGGTCAAGCGGGTGCGGGAAATGGTGAAGAGCAAGGACCAGCTTCTGCTGGATGTGAGCCACGAACTGCGCAGCCCCCTGACCCGCATGAAAGTGGCCCTGGAAATGATGCCCCAGAATAAATTGCGGGTTTCCCTGCTGGAGGACATCGCCGAAATGGAAAAAATGCTGGCCGAAATTCTGGAAACCCAGCGTCTCCGGGGCGAAAACGGCAAGCTGGTTTTAGCCCCCGTGGATTTGGCCGCCCTCACTAGAAAAATGATTCGAAAATACAAAACCCGAAAACCGGGCGTCATCCTGACGGGTAACCCCGCCGCGCTGGTCGTCCAGGCGGATGAAACACGGGTCGAAACCGTTCTTCAAAATGTTCTGGAAAATGCCTTGAAATATTCCGCCCTTCCGAAAAAGACCCTTCGGGTCCCGCCCGTACAGGTCAGCCTGGAAGAAACGAAAAATTCCACCCGGGTCTTAGTGGAAGATTCGGGAGTGGGCATACCCCTCACCGATCAGGAAAAAGTCTTTGAACCCTTTTACCGCGTCGATAAATCCCGTACTAAAGCCACCGGCGGCTACGGCCTGGGGCTGAGCCTCTGCCGGGAAATCATGCGGGCCCATGGCGGAGAAATTTCACTGGAAAGCGAACCAGGAAAAGGAACCCGAGTCATTCTGGAATTTCCCAAAATACCTTCCCCCGGAAATTAGCCGAGACCGGGCTTCTTTTTAAATTAAGCGGGGATTGTTTTTCTTTTTCTGTTTTTCGGCGTACATTTGCTGATCGGCTTCACTGATTAATTTTTCCATATCGCAGGGATGCGCCGGGTCATAAACCGCGGATCCCACGCTAAAATCCAATCGATAACTGTTGCCATTCACTGCGTTGCGGGCCTCCACTTTTTCGGGCAAACGCTGAATCATGGCGTTGCTTTCGTGGGGTTTGTCCGTGGTCATCGCGGCGAATTCATCCCCGCCCATGCGGGCGACGAGATCGGTTTTTCGGAAATGCCCTAAAATGATGCGGGCGAATTCTTTGATCATTTCATCGCCTGCCTGATGGCCCAAACTGTCGTTGACGCGTTTTAATCCGTCCAAATCAATAAAGAGTACGAGTAAAGCGGCTTTGGCGCGGGCGACTATTTTAAGCTGCTGTTCGGATAGAGTCATAAAGCCGCGCCGGTTGTAAAGCCCTGTAAGTTCGTCGTGAACCGAAAGATTTTTGAGTTCGGCCTGATATTTTTTTCTTTCCGAAATATCCATGAAAGCGCTAAGCGCGTGGGTCAGTTGGCCCTCGCCGTCAAAGATGGGCGTGCCCCAAACTTCAATGGGAACAACCGTTCCATTCGGCTGGCGTATTTCCATATCGTCCTGGCTGGTTCTTTCACCCTTCAGCGCCCGGGTAATCGTCATTTTCTCCAATGGATAAAGCTGGTCCGTGCCGGTCACATAAGTCTGATATTTTTCCGCCAGGGTTCCCGGGTTGGAAGGCATCAATCCCCGGCCCAAAAGATTGAGCCCGATTTTGTTGGCGTAATAGGGTTTTCCATCCGCTTCGGCGACAAAAACGCCCAGGGGAAGACCGTCTAAAAACTGAAAAATAACCGCGTCTTTTTCTTTCAGTTTTTGATTCAGCCTGTTTTCCAATTTAATCTGCCTCTGGATATCAAGACCGGCTCCTATGATGGCCAGAGCGGCGACGAGGGTGACGATAAAAATAGTCCAGCGGGTGTTTCGCTCGGTGCGGTTTTCCTCCGCGTCGCGCAGAACCAGCAGGCGGTTTTCTTCGTCATTCATGCCGTCGATGGTTTTCATGATGGCGTTCATGGCATTAAGCCCCGTGCCTTTTTTAATGATCTTCGTGATTTTTTCCTCGGTCATGGTTCGTCGCAGTTTAACCACCCTGGCATAGATGCCCATGAAAGTGTCGATTTGGGGTTTTAACACCATCAAATTCTGCCGTTGAACCGGATTGTCCTGGGTGAGGTTGGTCACTTCCGTCAGAGATTCCGGAATCAAGGGAAGGCACCCGTAATAGGGCCCTAAATACTTCTCATCGCCCGTAATCACATAACCCCGGGTGGCCTGTTGAATATCGGTTAATTGATTGGTCAAAACCCCGATTTTTTCAATGACCTGGTGGGTGTGATAGACCCAGCCGAAGGATTTAAATAATTCCGTAGTGGATTGATAGGAAACCCATCCCATGGCGACAATAACGACGAGGCCCAGCGTGATGACGAGGCGGATTTTTTTGACCGGAGAAGTGTTGGAAAGCATTGGTTTTCCTCAATAAAGTTGGAAACTATTATACGCCCTAATTTCTCAAAATGAATGACGCCGGACAATCTTGACTTGCGTTACGGAATAGCGGTTTTGTCACGCCGGAAGCCTCGGCGCGGCTCTCTTCGTTCGGTTTCCCAACTGAAAACTAACAGCTTCGATTCACTTCGATCTGTTACACTCTCCCGCTGCTCTTCGTTCTGGCCAGATTCAAACAATTTAAATATCAGGAGAAGTCATGGATAGCCTTACCCTTTTCGGTTTAGTCGCGGTTTCCTTAATGCTCATTTTTTATTGCCTGGAACACCGGGGCCGCTTGTACATTTTGGGTTTTGCCGCGTCCTGCTTGCTGGGATCCGCTTATGGTTTTCTGCAAGGCGCGTGGCCCTTTGGCATGGTGGAAGGAATCTGGGCTCTCGTTGCTTTGAGACGCTGGTGGACTTCCCCCCAAAGCAAACCAACCCAGAAAAGAAAACGCTCAAAAAAGTAATTTAAAAAAGAGTGACCTTGGAACCTGCCTGTTCCGTTGTTGGCGATCAAAAATAATAACAAAACAAACAGGCAGGTCTAAAGTTTCGAATGAGGCCTCTCAGTTCATTTTTTCGAATAGGTCGTAGCTTTCTTGGCTCCGAAAAGATTCCAATCCAGCGAAAGCATTCCCGGACCGACAGCCAGTAAAAAGGCCGAACACATGATTTGGGCGTAATCCGAGCGGATTTCATGCAGTACCGCCCAAATGCCCACCGTCGGCGGTGCTGGCGGCAACGGCAACGGGTATGTCCCCAGATACAAGGAAATCTTCGTGGAAAGAATCGCCACAATCATTTCGCCGATGAATACCAGACTGATCAACCGGGTGCAAAGCCCAAAAATCAAAAGCAATCCCCCGACAATTTCCAGACAGCCAATTCCCGTCGCCAGGTCCGCCGGAAAGGGAAAGCCCAGCTTCGTAAAACGGCCCACCCCCTGGTTGGTATAAACAAATTTCAAAATCCCCTCCCAAAAAAATACGCCTCCAGCCATCAGCCTAATCAATAAGACCGCCTTAGGGGTTTTTTCAGGAACTTCCAAGAAAAAATCAAATAACTGGTTCATCACCGTCTCCTTGAATCAAAATTTAAAACCTCGAAAGTAAACCGGGTAGCCGCTCATGGGCCCTGAGGTAGCGTTTCCCTTCGGTTTTTCATTCGCAGACCCTAGTAGCAAAACCAGGCGTGGAAGGTTACCGAATTTTTAAAGACCACTCCTTCCAGGTAATTTCCTCCTTTCCCTACAGAGTCTGTCGTGAAAAAATAAAGCGGTAACCTTTGTCAGCCTTCCCTGCTATGTAGAAAGATGAAAATGAGAACGGGAATATAAATTTGGATTTCAACGACGACCAATGGAAGTCCTGGGCCTTTTTAATGGGTCAAATTCAGGAAGGCGACATGGAAGCCTACGCGCTTCTGCTGTCCGAAATCAGCCCTTTGATCTTCAACTATGTCCGCAAACGGGTTTTTAATCCGAGCCAGGTGGAAGATGTCTATCAGGACGTTCTTTTGACTTTCCATAAAGCCCGGCACACTTACCAGACAGACAGACCCTTCAGCCCCTGGCTTTTTACGGTGGTCCGCAACGCCGTCTGGGCCGCCCTTTCCAAAAGACACAAGGTCACCGCCAAGGAAGTCCAATTTGAAACTTTGCCCGAAACTTCAGTACAGATTCACAAAGAAGAAGGATTGGAAGACGATCTGCAGGACGCCTTAAACACTCTGCCTGAAGCGAACCGAAGAGCGGTCGAGATGTTGAAACTCCAGGGGATGGATTTGGAAACCGCCGCCAAGGAATTGGGTATTTCGAAGGTGGCTCTCAAAGTCAGGGCACACCGGGGCTACGCCCAGCTTCGAAAAAAGTTGATGAGGGAAAATTAAATGAAAAAAAAGACAGCGACACAAAATTACATCAAAAAACTGCCGGACATCCAGCGGCGGGCGGCTGAAAAACTGCTGGCGGAGGCCAAACCTTTCAAACCTGTTCCCTCGGTTTTAAAACAGTGGCTTATCTGGCTTGGCTTGGCGGTGCTGGTGGCTGGGCTGTCGCTTTGGATCATCAAACCCCAGGACGACATTCTGCAAAAATTACTTCAACTGCCTTCAGGCTCTTTTATGCTTTTGCTCTTCGTGGGTTCAGCTTTGGCCGCCTGGAACGGTATCGCCTCCAGTATGCCGGGCGAAGAGCCGGGCCCAGCCGCCAAGAGCTGGATGATCGGCATTCTGGTCGCCCTCATCGCCATTCCCCTGTTCTTTTTCACCTCCGACAATCTGGCTGGCGTTTTGGAACATAACGCGGAGTCTGGCTGGTTTTGTTTTCGAACGGTGGTGCTGGTGGCCATTCCCTCCTGGGTCATGCTGGCCTGGATGGTTTCCCGCAACGCTTCCTTTCATCCCGGCTGGACTGGCGCCTGGCTAGGCATCTCGGCTTTTCTGTTAGGCACCGGTACCATTCAAACCCACTGCACCCATTGGGAAACCACCCACATTCTGGTCAACCATTTACTACCTATGGGCCTCTTTATTGTGATTCCGATTTGGATTGGGTCCCATTGGCTAGCCCGCTGGAAAAAATAATTGGGAGCGTTAGAAAACTTTTTGGACCGAACCTTTATTTGACGATTTTTTCGAGTTCAGTAATGAGGGCGGGCAAATCCAAAGAAACCACGTCCCAGACAATGTCATAATCCACATACATATAATCGTGGACGACTTTATGTCGCATTCCAACAATTAGTTTCCATGGAATATTTGAAGTTTCGACTCGCAGACTTTCCGAAACATGAGAAGCCGCTTCCCCAATGGTTTGAACCATGTGGGTTAGCGCGAGCCTCAAAACTTCGTCTTGATCGTATTGGGAACGGGTTTTACCTTTGAGAGCGGCAACAGCCTTCCGGGACATATCCAGCATATGCCCCAGATAAATCGATTCATCCTTGGGCATAGTGAATTTCAGCCCCCGCCAACACCTTATCCCTCATCCGCGGATTGAGATATTTAGCGTTAACAATATCGACCTTGCGGCCATCCAATAACTGAGACAGTTGTTCTTCAATTTCAATAATCCGAAAGCCAACAGGAAATTGGGGATCAAATTCCACCAAAACATCAACATCGCTATCCGGTTTAAACTCCCCGGTCAAAACCGACCCAAAAAGTGAAAATTTGCGGATATGATTCTGGCGGCAAAAATCGGCTATTCGGTTGTCATCCACTGTAATTTGTGTCGGCATTTCATATCCTTATAAACTAACTTAAAATGATTATAACAAAGGCTATTTCAAAAGCGGCTCTCAAAAAACTTCTGAATCTTTTTCCAATAACGGCGGACAATTCTATCCGTTGATAGATGTCCGCCTTTGGGGAATAAATTCAGTTTTGCTCCGGTTTTGTGGGCAAAAGCCTCCACCGACTTCCAAGGCACATAGGGATCATCCTTGGCGTGAAAGAGCATCAGCTTGCTGGGATCAATTTCATGAGCGTGAAAAACGGGGTTATAGA
>Ga0182016_10006599_pt1 | contig 12134 bp, 5 predicted proteins | sample 712S2MmetaG_FD_120491 | JGI IMG/M metagenome (GOLD analysis project Ga0182016, IMG submission 120491) | Permafrost microbial communities from Stordalen Mire, Sweden - 712S2M metaG | ecosystem: Environmental > Terrestrial > Soil > Wetlands > Permafrost | place: Sweden: Stordalen | collected...
GCGGCTGGGTCTCCAGCGCTGACCGAGAGATCAACCACGAATCCACCTCTCGTCGCCCGATAGATAGCCAGCTGCGTTCCCTCCGGAATGACGCAGGCGTCGGCGCCGCCTTCGCGGATTCGTGCGGCAATGGTTCCCCCACCCCCACCCCACTCCTCATCCACCACCGATTCAAACAGGATGTCTCCCCCGGTTTTTACGCCTGCCCTTTTCAGCGCGCATATGACAGCAGCATTGGCGACCAGGCCTCCTTTCATATCGAATGACCCCAAGCCGTGAACGCGGCCACCTTGATAGACCCCCGACCAGGGCGACCGGGACCATGGCGCTTTCCCCGCCGGCACAGTATCCATATGGCCATTGAGCAGCAGGCTCTTCCCGCGGCCCGTTCCGGTGAGTCTTGCGGTGAGGTTCTTTCGCCCCCGATAGGAACGGTTTTTCCTGACCAGCGGATTCCCCGATCTCTCGATGAACTCCGTTGCATAGAGTTCGGCACCGACACCATGGTCGCGGAAGAAGCTTTGCAGCACCAGTTGGGCAGGCGTTTCATTTCCACCCGGCGGAATGGCTACGCTATTCGTTCGGACCAGTTGCTGCAGCAGCCGTTTCAGGTCGCCCTTGAGTGGTTGGATGAGCTTGCGGACATCGTGCCCCGATCCGTCGGTCATTGAACGACCCCAATGGGTTTCCGAATGGAATACATGCAGCAATCACCTCAAATGGCTTTGATTCGTAGCACAATGAATGCTTTGTCGGGCGCACAAAAAATGTTCCGTGCCCCGTTCTTGCGCCTATTTTCTGGCGCAAGGGCGGGAAACCTCAACCCTCAACCAGCCTTGTTCATGAGAACGTTTCCAATGAACACATCTCAATCCGCATCAAAAGCTGGGTGCCCCATCCATTGTGCGTTCTTTGCACAATGGGTGGGAAGCCTCAACCCTCAACCAGCCTTGTTCACGGAGATCGCTCAACCCTCGAACGGAACAAAACGAAATATACAGAAAGATCACCGGATTGTCTCCAATAACAAATAGTGTATTTCCATCCGGGGAAGCCGATACGGCAATCCATCGATCATTTCTGCATCCCGTGAGGCTGGCAAAGGCTTCTACGCCATGCCATATTACAGTAGTGCGAACTTTTCCCTTGACAAACGGTCTAAATGACAGTAAAACCATCATATTTCGACAGCAAACGAAATCAATGCTGTTGAGTTCGCAAGTAAACAATAAAAACATAGAACGCCGTACCTTCAACCGGTGGGAGACCAGCGCAAATGAGACGAATTGAAAAAAGCAAAAACACGGGAAACCGAATTCTCAGCCCCATACCAGGAAAGTCGGCTTTACTTTTCTCATCGTTCTTACTGATCCTCCTGTTCGCAACCACAGCTCTTGCCCAGTACACCACCGCACGGCTGAGTGGTACCGTGCAGGACAAAACCGGTGCCGCGGTCCCTGGGGCGACGGTGACCGTCGAGCAGGCGGGCACCGGATATAAGCAGGAAGTCAAATCCGGGGCCGCCGGTGAATACCTGTTTCCCAGCCTCCCCATCGGCAGTTATCAACTGACGGTTGAAATGACGGGTTTCAGCACCTATGTCCAAAAAGGCATCGGTTTGGAAGTCGGACAGGCAGCCAGCCAGAAAGTCACCTTGGCCGTCGGAGCTGTAAGCCAGCAGGTCACGGTGGAGGGAAGTGCGAACCAGGTGACCACCGACGATGCATCCATCTCGCAGGTGATCGATGAGAAGAGCATGGAGAGCATGCCCCTGAATGGCCGCGAAGCGCAGCAACTCGTCTTTCTGGTCCCCGGCGCGGTCGATGTCACCGGACAGAACTGCGGCTCCAATTGTGAAGGCGGTGTCCTGCCCGGTGAGCAATATGCGAAGGTCAATGGCGGTGGTTCCAACGGCGTCTACTACCTATTGGATGGCGTTGATTACAACGACATGTATATCAACACCAATCTGCCGTTCCCAAGCCCGGACGCGCTCCAGGAATTCAATGTGCAAACCGATAACATGAGCGCCGCTTACGGAAACGCTACGGGCGGAGTGGCAAATGTCGTAACCAAATCCGGTACCGACCAATTTCATGGCGATGCGTTTGAATATCTTCGTAACTATGCGATGGATGCCAAGAACTACTTTGCTACTTCACCCGACCCGTTGAAGCAGAATCAATTTGGCGGAACCATCGGCGGGCCAATCCTGAAAGGCAAACTGTTTTTCTTTGGATCGTATCAGGGCACACGCCAAAACACGTCCAACAATGGCCTGACCGCCCAGGTGCCGACCCAGGCTGAGCTTAATGGAGATTTCTCGGATCTCCTCGCCTCCGGTACGGTATTGACTAACCCCGACCCGAATTCGCCCTACCAATTCAATGGCAACAATATGATCAATCCAGCGGCCTTTGACCAAACCGCGCTCTATTTGCTGAATCACATTCCACTTCCGAATGACCCGACGGATGGGCCGAATTATCTGAAATACAACGGCGCTCCATCTGTCCAGAATACCGACGAGTACTTGGTCAAGATTGACTACAACCTCGGCAAACATCATATTAGCGGGCACTATTTTCAACTCAGGTACAACGTCCCGATCATCATTCCTCCGTCGAGTAACATCCTCGCGGGCAATGGAGAAGATCCACAAAAACAGGACCTGAAGAATGTCAGCGTGGTCGACATCTATACGATCTCTCCCAACATTCTTCTCAATAGTTATTTTGGACTGACTCGGAAGACCGGACTGACGGAATCTCCGGCCCCCTTCAATATCGCCCAGGCGGGCGCGAACATCGCCCAGCCCACCAATTTTCCAGCGACGTTGAACGTGAGCGTATCCGGAGAGTTCACTGTTGGAGACCAACCGTCTCCTGGTACATGGAATCACAGCGACATATCCGATCGTGAAATCGCCACCTTCATCAAGGGACCGAATGAGCTCCAGTTCGGGGGCGAATGGGAACACCTCAACATGCCCATGGGAAATTCCTATCAATCCGATGGCAACTACACCTTCGGCGGCAACCAGACGGGAAGCAATCTCGCCGATTTCATGCTCGGCGATGCATCCGCGTTTGTCCAGGCAGGCGGTTTGTATCTGAACTTTAGCGGAAACGATTGGAGCGCCTTCGTTCAGGATAACTGGCATGCAACTTCACGGCTGACCTTGAATGCCGGTGTGCGCTGGGATCCCTTCTTTCCCTACACGGATAGCGAGGGACGCGTAGGATGTTTTGTACCGGGAGCGCAGTCGACGCGCTACCCGAATGCGCCTCAGGACCTGATCTTCGGCGGAAGTAATCATGATGCAGGCTGTCCCGCATCCTCGATTTATAACAACCTGAGTAACATCGGGCCGCGCGTGGGTTTCGCTTACCAATTGACGCAAGATGCCAAGACCAGCATTCGAGGTGGAGCTGGGTATTACTATCAGGCGCCCAATGGAGTTGCGTTTGAAGATGTTGTCGGCATTCCTCCGTTTGCTCCGATCATCAGCATCAATAACACCAATTTCACCAACCCCTATTCCGCTGCTGGAATCGCAAACCCGTTTCCCGCCTCATTTGGCCCTGTCAATCCAGGCGCAGGCGTGGGGTTTCCGCAGGACATAGCCTTTACACAGATCTTCGATAGACACTTCCGTCTTCCCCAGATCCTGACCTATAACCTGACCTTCGAGCACGAGTTTGCCGCAAGTTTTTTCATGCGACTCGAATACGCGGGAAATCACGGTGCTCACCTGGGTGGCACCGGAGATCAAGAGGCCGGTCTTTTGCAACTGAACCCCACCGGGCCATCGGGCAGCCGCATCTATCCCAACTTCGGGTTCATCGCTTCCATCAATTCCGGAGTCAACAGCAACTACAATGCAGGCCAGTTTGAGCTTGAAAAGCGCTTGGGTCACGGCCTCGCCTTTCAAACGAACTTCACATGGTCGCGGGCTTTAAATGACTTCGGTCCCAATGGACAGTATGGAATATTTGGAGTCTACGGCATCAATACCTGCGCCTGCGGCCGCTCGCTCGACTACGGCCCAGACGCCGGAGACGATAACGAAGTATTCCGTTTCTCAGGAAACTACGCCTTCCCCAAAGTACCGGTGAAAGGGATACTGGATCAGGCAATCAACGGATGGAACTTGAGTGGAATCACAAACTGGCAGTCAGGGTTTCCGTTCACCGTGTTCGCACAGGACGACAACTCCCAGAGTGGGATGGGAAATGACCGTCCGGACATTACAGTTGCAAACATCAGGGACACGCAGTTGGCTTCCGGGCGCTCGCATACCGACCAGCACACGGAATGGTTCAACACCAATGATTTTGTTCAAAATGCGATTGGCACATACGGAAACATCGGCAAGAACTCCCTTCGCGGCCCGAGGCTTTTCACAACAGACCTCGCGCTATTGAAGGCCGGAAAAGCGGGCGAACGCATCAGGTATGAGTTCAGGGCGGAGTTCTACAATGCCTTCAACAATGTCAACTTTGGGAATCCCGACGGTGGGCTCCAGGATGGAGCCGGTGTCTTCGGAGCAATTACCTCTGCCAACGATCCTCGTATTTTGCAGATGGCACTGAAAGTCCAGTTCTAGCCAACCTATAATTCTTCAGGGTGCCGGGATATAACTAAGTTGGCAGCGACGCCACTTATCTATCTCCCGGCACCCTGATTACTTAGTCGTCGTAATGGCGTTCAACCGGGGATGAATGGACTCGATCGGAGCAAATAGCATTCTTAAGATGCGGGAGAACTGCTGGCGCATTCTGCCGGTTGCCGGATTATTGCCCTGCCTGCTGGGATTGGGAACAGTTTCCGGGTATGCCCAGGTCAGCAAGCCTTACGTGGAGTCGGCGCTGGCGCAACCCTCGCGGGATGTTCCTTCGCGGCAGTATCAACTGCAGGAATTCTTGTTGAAGCGAATTCCTCAACTGCCCATCCCCACAACGTCCGCACTGTGGAGTGCGGAAGAAGAGCGGGTGCGCAAGCATGTTCTCGACGACGTTGCCTATCACGGCTGGCCGCGTGAATGGATTGATGCTGCGCCGAAATTCGAGGAAATAGGCATCATCGAAACCAGCAACGGATATCGGATTCACAAGCTGCGTTTTGAAGTTGTGCCGGGGTTCCATTCGACCGCTCTGCTCTATGAGCCCGCAAAGATAACCGGCCGCGTTCCCGCCATTCTGAACCTGCTAGGACATGAGCCGGATGGAATCGGAGTGGAATACGAGCAGAAACGTTGCATCAACTTTGCCAAGCGCGGCATCATCGCTCTGGACGTGGAGTTCATCGGTTTCGGAGAACTCGCGAATCCGGAAAACGCACACGATTTCGCTTCCCAGTTGAATCTGGTTGGTTCAAATGCGCTGGGAATCTTTTATCTTTCCATGCGTCGCGGGCTGGATTACCTGAGCGGATTGCCACAAGTTGATAGTGCTCGGATCGGCGTGACCGGGCTTTCCGGAGGCGGATGGCAGACAGTCCTCTTGAGCGCCCTGGACCCAAGAGTCGCGGCTGCGGTCGAGGTGGCCGGGATTGGATCGCGCGAGTCGAATCTTACTCACCCTGTAGATACCGATGAAATTGAAGAGGACGCGCCAGATCTGATGGAGGGTCAAGATTATCCTGAATTGATTGCGTTAAGAGCGCCTCGCCCCACGATGGAAATCCATAACGGCACGGATAGCTGCTGTTTTCGGGCGCCCATGGTGAAGCCCTACATCTATGACCAGGTGAAGCCGTTCTTCCAGCTCTACGGGGCCTCCGATAATCTGGCTTGGCATGAGAATCTCTATCCTGGGTCGCACAATTATCAGTTGGATAACCGCAGCCAAGCCTACCGATTCTTCAGCACACAATTCAAACTGCCATTAGTGGATGGCGAAATTTACAGCGACGATGAAATCCGAACCCCTCAAGAGCTTTCCGTGGGTGTGCCCGCCGATAACTTGACCTTCGTCACCCTGGCCAGAAAACTGGCGCTGGAGATCCATCGCGAACCGCCGCCGAATGACAGCAAAGCGCGCCAAGCGTGGGCGCCGTCAGAGCGGGAAAAGCTGAAGTCTGTCGTCCGATATGCGCCGGTATCCATGGTACAGGCCCTGCGGGTAGATAACGACAGAAGCTTCCATTTTCGCACCTTGTCTTATCGTTTCGATTTCTCCAATGACCTCAGCGCCAATGGCATATTATTTCGCGAAGAAGCTGCTCCGGAGAACGCGCCGGTGACAATCGTGCTTGATGACAAAGGTCACAAAGCTGCCACAAATGTTGTGACTCAACACTTGGACCGCGGGGAACAGGTGTTGGCGCTCGATCTTTTCTTCGACGGTGACCTATTGCCCGATCGCGTGTCGTGGGAACTACTCGCAGACAGTAGCGGCGCTCGCCCGTTGGGTTTGGAAGCCGCGCAAATGGTAGCTATTGCAAGTTGGTTTCATTCCACCACTGGGCAGCCTGTACAGGTGGAAACAGACGGCATTCGCAACCAGGTAATTGCCTTGACAGCTGCCGCCATCGCGCCCGGTGAGTTCTCTGCCGTGGTGAACCGTAATGGCATGAAGAGCCTGAGCTACCTGATGGATAAACCGGTCCCTTTTCGCTCCGCGCCAGATCTCTTCTGCCTCGATCTATACAAATTCTTCGACATCGATACACTCGCAAGTCTAGCTTCACCTGGAAAGGTCGTCGCCCTCAACACTCTGTGGTGAACGTTGCGTCTCTCTCAAACTCGGAACCGGTTGCATAATTCAGGCTTTGAAAGGGCACGACTTTAGTTGTGCCGCTTGATACGCATAAAATCCGGGCTTTAGCCCCTGAGGGATGTTCTCTGTTTGGTTGGAGAGCATTTATTCAACCTGCTCCAGTGAGATAAGAACTTATCCCTGCGTCGCAATCGCTGAGATATTGCGCTGCATCCACCTGGATTGCGTAAAATCCGGGAAATCGACAGGCGCGCTGCCACGGCTCACAGAAGCAACGCTGAGCGGCCCGACCGCGGACCAGGAAGCCGCATCGTACACGTCCATGTCTGGCGGAAGGCCCTCGCGCACGCATTGCAGCAAGCGATAGAGCATGAGGTAATCCATGCCGCCATGTCCGCCGATCTTCGCCGCGAGCTCGCCTTCCTTCTGCCAAAGCGGATGAGCGTACTGCTTCCATGTATCGATCGACATATACGACTCATCCTTGTTCTGACCGTCAAGATAGATGCGCGGCGGATAGTCCTCGAAGATGCCTTTGGTTCCGGCAATAAGGTTGATGCGATCGTACGGGTGAGGTGTGGAGACAGCATGCTTCACCGTAATAGTCAGTCCCTTGGCAGTCTTGATCAGCGACGTATTCATGTCCCCAGTCACGTAGCGCTCTTCCATCCGCGGATCTCCGGCCTGGAGGTGATCCTTGCGATATGCATCGAGCCCTCGCTGCGGCGTGCTCATCGAGACCAGATAGTCAAAACGATCGCCGCGCTGCATGCTCATATAATTCGCAACAGGCCCCAGTCCGTGACTGGGATACAGATTGCCGTCGCGCATCGTATGTTCCGCCCGACGCCACAGTCCTTCCCCTTTGTTCGAGAACAGCTCCTCGCGCAGATCGTGGAGGTATGCTCCTTCCCCGTAAAGAAGCTCGCCGAATTTACCATCATGCACCATACGGAGAATCAAGGTCTCGTTGTAGCCATAGCAACAGTTCTCAAGCATGATGCATTGCTTGCGCGTTTCTTCCGAAGTCTTGACAATCTTCCAACATTCATCCAGCGTAACCACTCCGGGCACTTCAATGCACACGTCCTTGCCCTTCTTCATGGCGGCGATTGCCATCTCCGCATGCCAGCTCCATGGGGTGGCTACGAGAACCAGGTCAATATCGTTTTTGTCCAGCATGTTCTCGAAAGCATAGGGTCCGCCCGTGTAAAGTTGCGGCTTAGTCTGGCCCGCTTTTACCACCAGGGACGCGGCATGATCGGCATGCTCCTGGACGATGTCGCAAAGCGCGACCACTTGTCCGTCCGCCGCCAGCAGATTCTCCAGCAGGTTCGTTCCGCGTCCCCCGGTGCCGATGAAGGCAACCCGCGGATTGCGCTTATCAAAAGGCACATCGATCATGGAGCCATGCGTTGTTGCCGGCGCGTCTTCAGCATTGGCCCGTCCAAGCGCACGCAGGCTCACCGCACTTGCAGCGCCCATCTGTACGAACTTGCGGCGGCTCCAGTTTCCCAATCCACCATTCTGCTGGTCGGAACTCATAGTTTCATCCTCATTTCTGCAATCTTGGCAGTACGGTGCTCGGCAAGGGCTCGGCGCACGAAATCTGTTCAATTACCGATCATAGGCGATGAATCGTGATAAATTCGAAAACACTCGGAAGTTTCGCAAGCAATCGTAGATATTGGGTTCGCCCACGAGATTAGGGGATGCCGCTGCTCCTGTCAAGACTGGGATACGGTATCGAGCCCCTAGCAGAGCGGCTTCGTCGCCAGCCATCAGCCAGGCAGGGAAGTTCCGCTGAAAGCCATATTAACAGGGTATTTTGCCAATTCTTCCGCGAATCTGGCTTTCGAGAGACAGCAATTGCCCTTGGTGAGAGGCCAATCCGGAAATAGATGTTTACAGCGGCAGTAGCACGCCATTACTCTCGTATTCAGAATCGAAAAAGAAATTAAACGACGATTTATGAAAGCCGATAAACGCTTTTGAATTTCATCATGAATGAGCAACATCCTGCGCCGAGGGCTTACGAATGAGAGATACTGTCGCCAGCGTGGAACAAAAGCTGCAACGAAATATTGCAGTCGACGCCTACCGCGGCCTGGTCATGCTGCTGATGATGGGGGAGGTCCTCCAGTTTGCGCACGTTGCTGCCTCCTTCCCAGGAAATTTTATCTGGAGGATTCTGGCCTATAACCAGTCCCATGTCGAATGGGTCGGGATGAGCCTGCATGACACCATCCAGCCGTCGTTCACGTTTCTGGTAGGTGTTGCGCTTCCATACTCGTTGAGGAGCCGTCAGAAAAAGGGCGCCACTTTCCAGAGCATGCTTGGCCACACCATTTGGCGCAGTTTCCTGCTGGTGGCCCTGGGTATCTTCCTGAGGTCTGCAAGCGGGCCCATCACCTACTTCACCTTCGAGGACACGCTAACCCAGATTGGCCTTGGTTACACGTTTGCCTTTCTGCTCGCATTCGTTCGTCCGCGCTGGCAGTGGACCGCGTTGGCGGGGATTCTTTTTGCCTACTGGCTCGCATGGGCACTCTATCCTGCGCCAGGCGCCACCTTCAACTACGCTGCCGTAGGCGTGCCGGACGACTGGCGCCAGCACCTCCTCACAGGGTTTGCGTCGCACTGGAATAAGAACAGCAACCTGGGGCAGGCGTTCGATGTCTGGTTCTTGAACTTGTTTCCCCGGACAAGTCCTTTCCTGTTCAATGAGGGTGGATATCTCACGCTGAGCTTTATTCCGACACTCGGCACCATGCTGCTGGGGGTAGCGGCGGGCCGTTGGTCTCTTGCCGCAGCTCCAAACATTCCCATGAGGAAGTTTCTGCTCGCGGGAACTGCGTTGGTCGCCGCCGGCCTGTTCTTTCACTTCACCGGAATCTGCCCGATCGTCAAACGTATCTGGACACCGTCGTGGACGCTATTCAGCGGTGGCGTGTGTTTTTTCTTTCTCGCCGCTTTCTCCTGGGTCGTCGAAATCAAAAAGCATCGCCGCATCGCGTTTCCGCTGGTCGTCGTCGGTATGAACTCCATCGCGGCGTACCTGATCGCTCATTGGTGCGAAGACTTCATCGAGAGCAGCATTCGTATCAATCTCGGCGCGCACGTTCTGAACATCCTGGGGCAGGCGGTGGAACCCACAGTCCTCGGCGCTATCACCTTGGGTGTCTACTGGCTAATGCTCTATTGGATGTACCGCAACAAAATATTCATTCGCATCTAGCACCAACTTGTACATCGGAGATGGAGCACATAAGCATGGACCGTGGAACCGACATGCCTCGAATAGCGCGCATGGCAATTTGCTTGTTCTGCTTGGCGTTGCCGATTGGAGCCCTCGCCCAGGTTGACGTATTGACGAACCGCAATAACCTGGAACGCACTGGGGCCAACTTAAAGGAGACCGTTCTTACGCCCGCCAATGTGAACACTCAGAAGTTCGGCATGATTTTCAAGCGGGTGGTGGACGATCAGGTTTACAGCCAGCCTCTGCTTGTGACCAACGTAAAAATGGCGGGCGGCTGGCACGATGTCATATATGTGACCACGGTCAACAATAGCGTGTATGCGTTTGATGCCAACGACGCAACCGCGACAATTCCTTTCTGGCACGTGAACTTTGGGACTCCCGCTAGCCTTAACGACGCGGACTTCGGTTGCACCGACATCAATGGCAACATGGGCATCGTCGGCACGCCGGTGGTCAATGCCAAAAAGACCACCCTGTATGTGGTGGCCCTGACCAAAGCCGGTGGCGGCTACTCTCAGCGCCTGCATGCGCTGGATCTTGCCACCGGAGCCGATCTGCCCAACAGCCCATCTACCATCCAGGCTCCCGGCTTTGACCCGCTGATGCAAAACCAGCGTCCGGCACTGGTTCTTTCCGGGGGCAATGTCTTCATTGGCTACGCCTCGCATTGCGACAAGGACCCCTATCACGGTTTCCTGATCGGCTACAGCGAAGCTTCCCTGAAGCAGGTTGGTGTCTTCAATACTTCGCCTGGCGGAAGTGAAGCGAGCATCTGGCAGTCCGGCCAGGCGCCTTCCGTGGATGACAAGGGCAACATCTACTTCATCACCGGAAATGGCAGTTGGAACGGCACAACGCAATTCAGCGAAAGCTTTATCAAACTCGATCCGCACCTGCACCTGCTGGACTGGTTTACGCCCACCAACCACTTTCAACTGGATAAGGATGACAACGATCTGAACGCTTCCGGCGCTGTCCTCATTCCGGGAACGCACCTGGTGATCGGAGGCGGCAAAGAAGGCGTGCTCTACGGGATCGATACAGAGCACTTTGGCCATTTAGGGGACGAGCATGCCGTTCAACACTTTCGCGCGACCGGTTCTCATCTGCACAGCATGGTTTATTGGAAGAGCGCCAGGAATGGGGCTGTACTGTTCATTTGGGGGCAGCGAGATCGTGCGCGCGCTTACCGGCTCATGGGTAACAAATTCGAAGAGACGCCATTTATGATTCGTCCGGATGTCAACGATGGCCACCCCGGAGCGATGCTCTCGCTTTCTGCAAACGGCGACAAGGGCGGGATTCTATGGGCTGCGATTCATGCCACGGGCGATTCATGGAACGAGTCTCGCCCTGGCATCCTGCATGCCTACGACGCCGACGATATCAATCGCGAGCTTTGGAATTCGCTGCAGAATCCGGGCAGGGACGACTGCAATAACTACTCCAAGATGGCGCCCCCCACAATCGCAAACGGAAAAGTTTATCTCGCCAGCTTTGGGACTGAAAACGTTGGCACCGGCCAGTTGTGCGTTTATGGATTGCTTCCCAATGGCCCTCCACCCGACGCGCCCTCCGGTGTTCGAGCCGCAAGCAAGGGGCAGTTCGTCGAGGTATCGTGGACCTCGGTGCCCGAGGCCACAACCTACACCGTGGAGAGCACACAAGGCGGCGTCGCGCATAAAGTTGCATCGGGTTTGACGCGCCTGGAGTTCACCGAGCCCGCAACCCATACGGAAATCGTCCAGTATGTTGTCAAGGCGGTCAACGCCAACGGGCAGAGCATCCCCTCGGCGTCTGCAAGCGTTGCAATCGACGGCGCCCCCACTCGACACATAATGAAAATGAACTGATAAAAATCTGTGTCGCCAGCCAGAGGAACTTTTGTTTCAAACTTCGAGGACGCCACGCTAGACCGGTTCCATGATAGGCATACCCAAGAACTCCGTGCCCCGTTCTTGCGATTTTTTTCTATCGCAAGGGCGGGAATCCACAATCGATGGGTACAGTTTCAGTGGAACCACTCTAGTGTCCTGAGTCGTTAATTCGTTCACAAAACCTGGCCACGGAATCTAGGATCTGGTCGGCGGTTTTGTGCCAGATAAAGGGTTTCGGGTCGCTGTTGTGTTGTTCGATGAAGCCATTGA
>Ga0182016_10006600_pt1 | contig 12132 bp, 14 predicted proteins | sample 712S2MmetaG_FD_120491 | JGI IMG/M metagenome (GOLD analysis project Ga0182016, IMG submission 120491) | Permafrost microbial communities from Stordalen Mire, Sweden - 712S2M metaG | ecosystem: Environmental > Terrestrial > Soil > Wetlands > Permafrost | place: Sweden: Stordalen | collected...
AAAAATTTACCGCATGGCAGGCGCTGATTCGCCTGAAGTGATGACGGCGAAAGATTTGCAGAAATTAATCCGCGACGCCGGCCGCATGCCGGTGGAGCGGGATACGCTATATAAAGAATTGAAACCGATGCCGGAAGCAGTTGCGCGTTAGCCTTGCGTTAAATTAAACAGAAAAAGGAACAAAAAATGAGCGAACCTATCGCAAATACTTCAGGGACTCCCGCACCGACACCAGCCGCGCCAGCTCCAGCGGCTCCCGTCACCGCGGTACCTGTGGCGGCGGCTACACCCACTACCGCCGCAGCAACAGCTCCGGCTGTTGCCGCGACCCCGGCCCCCGCTGCTGCCGCAACCGCACCGGCTCCCGTTCCACCGCCAGTTGAATTAAAATTCACGGCTAAACCGATGAAAATCGCGGTGGTTCCTTTTTTAAACGCCCAGCCTTTGATCTGGCAATTGGCCAAACATCACCACATTTCCCAATTGGCGCCGGTTGAAATGGCGAAACAACTGAAGGCCGGACTGGTGGATGTGGCTTTGGCCCCTATCGCGGCTTATCTTTTGGATCCCTCCTTAACGATTATTCCGATCGCGGCCATTGGTTCCAATGGGCCCGTGAAAAGCGTGCGCATTTTGTCGAACGGTTCTTTAAAGAGCGTGGAAAGACTTTTCGTGGATTCCCGGTCGCAAACTTCGGTTTTGCTGGCCCGGTTGATCCTCAAAAAATGGTATGGCGTCAAAAATTTGGAAGTGATGAATGTCGACGTTGACCAGTTCAAACCCAACCAGATTAAGCCATGGGAAGCGGCACTTCAATTTGGCGACAGCGCCTTGATAGCGGCTCCGACCGGCATGACGGTGACGGACCTGGGCGAAGAATGGGCCATGCGTACCGGAAAGCCTTTTGTTTACGCCGTTTGGATGGCCCGAAATGTACAGATTGCCCGGGAAATCGAAAATGATCTTTTGGCCTCTAAGAATGAGGGCGTCAAGCATTTTGCGGAAATCGCCGAGCATTATCACGGCATCTGGGTTTTCCAGATTCCGCAAAGCAAAGAGTATTTGGAAAAGAATATCAATTATTCCTACGCTGCGGAACAGGTTCAAGGCCAGCTGGAATTTCAAAAACTTTTAAAAGAAGAGGGGATGGTTATTTAATGAGCACCGCCACCATTGAGACGCTTCAAGAAAAAGTTCTCGACGGATACGTGATCAACCGTCAGGAAGCTTTAGAACTTTATCAACACTCGTCGTTGAATGATTTGGGCGCTGTGGCGAACGCGTTGCGGCTTCAAATCAATGGCGACAAGATAGCCACTTACCTCATTGACCGTAATATTAACTACACGAATGTCTGTGTGACCTATTGCAAGTTCTGCGCTTTTTACCGTGAAGACGGCGATAAAGAGGGCTATGTGAATGAGGCTGAAAAAATTATTCATAAAGTCACTGAAGCGAAAGAAAAGGGCTGTACTCAGATTTTGGTTCAGGGCGGACATCATCCCAGCCTGACTTTGGATTGGTATCTTAATATGATCTCCAAAGTCAAAAAGACTCATCCGGATGTAACTTTTCATTCTTTTTCACCGCCTGAACTGATTCATTTTTCCGGCCTTTTTAAAATGCCGGTGATTGAGATTTTGAAAAAGTTTAAAGAAGCGGGAATGGATTCCATGCCGGGCGGCGGCGCCGAAATATTGTCTGACCGTGTCCGTAAAGAAATCGCGCCTTTAAAGGCCACGACCAGCGAATGGCTGGGTGTGATGAGAGACGTGCATTCCCTGGGAATGCGCTCAACGGCTACCATGATGTTCGGCCACGTGGAAACCATCGAAGAACGGATTGAGCATGTTTTTCTTATCCGTGAATTGCAGGAAGAAACGGGCGGATTTTTAGGTTTTATTCCATGGCTTTATCAGCCGGGCAACGAAAGCCTGGGTCTCAAGAGCGCCAGTGGACAGGAATACCTGAAAACCCTGGCCCTTTCCCGGATTATCTTGAATCGTGCTTTACCCAATCTTCAGGCCTCCTGGGTTACCCCGGGAAAGAAAATCGGCCAATTGGGGCTGATGTATGGAGCCAATGATCTGGGCAGTATTATGCTGGAAGAAAATGTCGTGGCTGCCACGGGTTTGCGTTATCTAATGAGCGTTGACGAAATGCGCCGTTTAATCAAAGAGATGGGCTATGAACCGCATCAACGAGATACTTTTTACAATCTGGTCAACTAATCATTTACCTTTTATAAATTCGGGAGTTTGTTATGGAAATGTTGGGTATTGATCATGTTGTTTTTACCGTTGGCGATATTTCTGAAGCTGTCCAATATTATTTGAAATTGGGGTTAAAGCTTGTATTGCAATCGGAACAGACTGGCGCCGCAGTTATGTCGATCAGCGCCGAACACCCCAATCTGCTTTTGTTAAGGGCGAAAGAAGAAATTAAAAAAGGCGGTTTGGAACGCCCGCGTTTTTGGATAGAGGTCAAAGACGCCCGGACGGCGACCGCGGAACTTAAAGAAAAAGGGTTTCAGTTTGCCCGGGAACCTTTTTTGATTCCAACGGGTTGGTTAGTCGAAGTGGTTGACCCGTGGGGAAATATTATTGGTTTTAACGACTATCATCTTCAGCCGCATTTCGGCCGGGAAAGCTTTACGCACAATCGAAAGGACCGTGTTTCGTGAAAGAGTACAACGAGAATCATGCCAAGTCGGGCGTTTCAATTAAACTGCCGGCCATAGAAGTATTTCCCAATCAATATCTGGGTTATACCATCCGGATCGAGATACCCGAATATACGGCTGTTTGTCCCAAAACGGGCCTGCCTGATTTTGGAACCATTGTTTTGGAATATGAACCGGTCAAGTCAGTCCTCGAGTTAAAATCTATCAAGAGCTATATTCTGGCTTACCGTAATGTCGGCATTTTTTATGAAAACGCCGTTAATCGTATGCTACGGGATTTTGTGACCGCGGCTAAACCCAAATGGTGCAGAGTCACCGGTCAATTCGCGACCCGGGGTGGAATGCATTCAACGATTATCGCCCAGCATGGGAATGGTCGGAAAAACAGTTAATTTTAACCACGATTCAGGCCGTTTTAAAAACTTGAGGGCAGGTGTATACTTTTATTCTGTATTCAGTTTCGGACTAAGGTGGAACCAATGGATTTTAAAATAGAGAACGAGTCTTGATAATAAAGTCCGGCCTGATTTTTTTACTTTTTGTTCTTTTCCATCCTTCAGTTTTAAAAGCCGATACCGATTCTTTTGTTAGAAACTATAACCAAGGCCTATCTTTCTTTTCCAATAATCGCTTCGAAAAGGCCTTGTCTCACTTTCTGCAGTCCGCGGATGAAAATTTCAATTCCTGGCAATCCTATGAAATGGCCGGTTACTGTTATTTTGAAATGAGAGAGAAGGACGGGGCGTTGGAAGCTTTTGAAGAAAGTCTTAAGATCAACCCCCAGAATCAACATCTGACAAAAGTTTACATGGATTTAAAAGCTGGTGCGGCGGATTTGCCCTTAAGACCCGTGGTTGACGCCGGCGCCTTTCTGCCCGGCACCTAAAATTTCTTTCCTTTCTTAGCTTACTTTTGCTCCCGGGGCCTAGTGTATAATCACCGCCATTAATCCCAAGGAGCTTTTATGCCCGTCAAAACAGAGTGGACCACCAATACGTTTGGTCATGTGTATAACGGCAAATCCCTTTACAAGGGAAAAACGCCTTTTCAATCCATGGAAATTTTCAAGAATGAAACCTTTGGAACGCTATTGTTTCTGGATGGGAAAATTCAAATTAGCCACGGGGATGAAAATCGATATCACCAATATTTGGTTTCGGCTCCTTTATTAGCCCATAAAAATCCCGAAAGTATTTGTGTTATCGGAGGCGGGGATTGTTTCGCGATTGAAGAGGCGGTTAAATTCAAAAGCCTCAAGCGCATTTTGATGGTTGAGATCGACAAAGGTGTTGTGGATTTTTGCCGGAAGAATTACCCGGTGATCGAAAAAAGTTTGAAGGACAAACGGGTTGAGATTGTTTACGAAGACGCCCGTAAATGGCTGGAAAATAATAATGAAAAATTTGATGTTCTGATTATTGATTTAACCGAGCCCCACGGCCCGTCCAAAATGCTTTACACTCAGGAGTTTTATAAGATATGTAAGACCCGCCTGAACGCAAAGGGTCTCATCGCTATTCATACGGACAACTATTATTTGTTTCCAGAATCATTCGCTACGATCTATAAAACGTTTCACTCGATATTTCCCAATATTCTGACGGCTCGGGTGGACATGCCTTGTTTCGGAATGGGCTGGACCTACCGAATGGCTTCTTCCGCTCCCATTTCCGTGAAATTGATGGAATCCAATATCCTCAAGATGAAAAAAAAGGGAATTAACTTTGACTATTTTACGCCATCGACCTACTTGGTACAACCAACCAACGAAGAGTTGAACATCTTAAAGAAACGTGGAAAAATTTCGACTGATAAAAAGCCATTTGATAAGTTTGAAAAAATGGAAGAGTACGTCACGAAATAGGTTTTTAGTTTGAGGGAAAAGTAAGACTACGCAAATAGTTTTGAATGTCGGAGGAAATAATATCGGTTTTCAAAAACTCATAACACCGCACTTTTTTACAGGTTTTAGCCATTTTATTGACGCAGGTAATGTTTCGGCAGGGGCTTTCGGATACATAAGTTTTAGAAATAACGTCTTGATTGGCCCCGAAATATAGAGGGTCGGTCGAGTCGTAACCAGAAAGACGGGGCGGAGTGGCTCCGAAAATCGTAATAACAAAAGTTTTATTTCGAAACTGAAATTTGCCCGATTTGGATACTTTGCGAGCCGCCGCCATATGCGCGGGGCCTGTATCTCCCGAAATAAACACATCAGCAAAATCAATTAAAGCCCCATAAGCTTCCAAAGACACAGTCGCTGGAACAATAGTGATTTTGGATTTTTCTTCAGGTGTCATTTTTTCCAATAATTCGGTCTCGATATTTTTAGCCGTATAACCTACCCCCAAAAGAATCGAGACATCAAGCGAAGTCATTTTTTTAAGTATGGCGATTTGGTCGCGATGTGGAATTCGGGTGAAGATCGATGCTGTATCGGGATTTAAGAATAAAATGGGTTTGTTTTTAGAGATATGGTTGTCGGTTAAAAAAGCCTCGGCATCTTCTATGGCCTTATCTGAAAGGGTTAAAGGAACGCCCGTATATTTTTCGTTTCGTTGAATTTTATGTTGGGTTGACAGGTAATGATAAGCAAAGTCATAGCAGGTAAAGGCAATGTGGCTGTTGCCGGCCTGGTCAATTTCGTTTCGAATAATTTGAGGGACGATAGTAACGTAGTTAAGAATTTTTTGGCCTTTAGGAAACAGACTTTCGTTTTCGAAAAAGGGGCTACAGTTATAACAAAGGTCGTAATTATTTTCGGCAGCGATACGTTTGACGTTTTCTAGATCGCTTTCGCTGGGGAAAACAACGCCATTAAAGACGGGATAAAGATTCGAAATGTTTGGATTTCCCTCGAAGAGGGAGGCTACGGCTTTTTTCACAATAAAATCAACACGAGCGTCGGGAAAAAAATCTTTAAAAACTTTTAAGCCACCCTGTGCCAAAATGGCGTCGCCGATATGAATATCAGGGATGACAAGAATTCGTTCGAATTTTTTAACACTTTGCACAATTTTGAGGTTTTTCTGGTTGATGTGCCGGATGAGCAGTTTGTTTCCGCCGATCGGCGGAATAAAAGTATTGAAAAACCAAGCGCCGCCCTTGGGGAACCAGGTAGTGAGAATACTCGTGAGATGGAATAAAAACTTTTGAAATCGATTATCAAGCATAACGCCGGATACTTTAAGGATGTCGGGAGTCTTGGTCAATAGTCCTAGTCAAATTCGACTTACCAAATGGTGATCGCAAAAGAATAGGCGCTCCAGCGCTGGAGTGATAGGCTAAGCACATGAGCCAGCGTCTTGTTTTGTTCGCCAAAACTATTTTAACCATGGATCGTCCAAAGCCTATTGAAGATGGATTTGTGCTTATTCAAGATTCCCGTATTTTGCAGGTGGGAAAAAGATCGGATTTATATTTTTCGCCTTCTCTGAGAATGCTGGATTTGGGCAATACCCTTCTTTTACCGGGTCTGATTAACAGCCACTGTCATTTGGATTTTACTCTTTTCAAAAGCAAAGTGAAGTACCAAGGCGGGTTTCGCGAGTGGCTGCGGCAAATGGCGGTCAAAAGCCGCGCGACCACACCGGCTGAATTCAAAAAGTCTATCCAGAGCGGCACCAAACAAAGTCTGGCTTTTGGAACTACCACTCTCTGTGATGTGGCCAGCAGTTGGGAAAGTTATCCTTTGCTGCGGAAATCGGATCTGAGGTCTTTTGTTTTCTTCGAAATGATCGATATGGCCCAGCCTTCAACCGAAAAGTACTGGAAAATTTTTCAGCAAAGATTAAAAAGCCTTCTTCGTCAGGCTCCCTCCACCGATACTTGCGGATGGGGGTTGAGTCCGCATACGCCTTTCACGGTTTCCAAAGAACTTTTCCAGTTATCGAAAGATTTCTTAACTCATCACCGAGATGTTCTTACCACCATTCATGTGGCCGAGAGCCGGGAAGAATCGCGTTATTTTAAGAGCGGATCCGGGCCTATGGCTGACCGGATCAAAGTTTTAAATCCCAGTTGGACTATTCCGCACTCGACGACGCCGGTCCAATATTTGAGCCAGAATGGCTGGATGCCGAAATTGAATCTGGGTGTCCATTTAAACGAGGTAAACGCCCAAGATTTAAAATCGCTGGCCAAAAATCGAATCGCCGTGGTCCACTGCCCCGGGAGTCACGCTTATTTTGACCATAAATTATTTCCCTACGGTCGAATGAAGAAAATGAAGATTCTGGTTTGTCTGGGTACGGACAGTTTGGCCAGCAACCAATCATTGTCTCTTTTCCGCGAGATGCGATTGTTTCAAAAAAAATATCCTGAAGTTTCTTCCCAAGAGGTTCTTTCCTTAGTGACGGTAAAACCGGCGCAGGCTTTGGGCCGGGGCGGCGAATTGGGCCGCGTGAAGCCGGGGTATTTGGCGGATTTCATCGGTATACCGATGCCTCAATCGAGACGAAAGAAACAAAACCTATACGACTATGTAGTGAACTACAAGAAGCCGGTTTCTTTTTCCATGATCAATGGAGAATCCAAACTTCGATTAGCCGAAACCCGGCGTTAATTCGACTCGTCCCCGCTCATCCAATAAGCTTGAACGGCTTTGCGGGCGTCCAGGGTCGGGGTCAGCGCGAGAATGGTGACCAATCCAGTTTCCGAATTTTCCTGCCACCAGCCATAAGCGATTTTGGCTTTAGCGTGTCCCTGAACCTCGAAAATTTCAACCTGGCAGTTCCACCAAGTGTTATCGCCATTGCTTTCCTCTACCAAGACGCTTTGAACATGGGTGACGGTGCAATTATGGTTTTCGTGAATGCTTTGTTTTAAGGCTTCAATTAGGTTGCGGGGGCGCTGAACCATAAAATACCTTCGCTTTTATTTGATATTACATTTTTTATGCGGTCTTTGGGTTTTTACTCCTAGAAGTAGTGAATAGGCTTTAAAACTGTGGTTTTTAGGGCCTTTCGTTCTTGACAGACCTCTCAAAAACCCTATAATTCAGGCCCTTGTAAAAAAAGCCCCCTTGTTTTGGAGGAGGCCAGCCGTTTGATTGATAAAGAAGGATTAGGAAAAGAAAATGCAAAAGACTTATTTGCCGACGACAAAAGACATTCTGCGCAAATGGTGGATCGTGGATGCGAAAGATCAGGTGTTAGGCCGCCTGACTTCTCAAGTCGCCGCTATTCTCCGCGGAAAGCATAAGACGACTTTTACCCCTCATGTGGAAAACGGGGATCATGTGGTCATTATCAACGCGGAAAAAATTGTGCTCACGGGCAAGAAATGGGATACCAAAGCCCATCACCGTACTTCGGGCCGGCCGGGTGGATTATCAACCGAGCATTACAAACAGCTTCGTTTATCCAAACCGGAAAGAATTTTGGAATACGCCATCAAGGGTATGCTTCCTAAAACCTCTCAAGGCGACCATATGTTTGGCCGGGTGAATATTTATAAGGGCGAAACCCACCCTCATGCCGCTCAAAAGCCTGAGCCTTTAACCCTGAAGTACAACGCTAAAAGAGGAGTCAATTAATGGCGGCTGCTAAAGAACAATTTATCGCTACTGGCCGTCGGAAAACTTCCGTGGCCCGAGTTATTTTAAGGCCTGGAAAAGGCAACTTTACGGTTAATGGTTTGCCGATTGAAAAATTTTTCCCTGATCAAAAATTGCCGGTTGTCAAATCTCCTTTGGAGATCGTTTCTGCTTTGGGTAAATATGATGTGTTCGCCAACCTTACGGGCGGCGGAGTAACGGGACAGGCAGAGGCCATGCGCCACGGTATAGCCCGCGCCTTGACGAAAATTGACTCTGAGTTGAGAGCTCCTTTGAAGGCTGCTGGTTTCTTAACCCGCGATCCGCGTATGGTTGAAAGAAAAAAATACGGGCGCAAGAAGGCCCGCAGACGCTTCCAGTTCTCGAAACGTTAATCGAGAAAAGGATTTTCCGATCCCACGTTCCGCAAGGTGCGTGGGATTTTTTATTTCCACTAAAATTTTTAAATGGATTCAAACCCTCGTGAATCACAAACCGCAAACTACTCCTAAGCTGGCCGTGAATGCCGTGGTTTTTAACGAAGGAAAAGAAGTGCTCTTAGCCAAGCGCACGGACAACGGTCTTTGGTGCATCCCCGGCGGTCATGTGGATTTGGGGGAGACGTTGGTTCAAGCTTGTCTTCGGGAACTGAAAGAAGAGACGGGTTTAACAGGCGAAGTGATCCGGTTGGTGGGGATTTATTCGGATCCGAAAAACTCGCTTCACATCGCTCAGGGGCCCGAGTGGCACACGATTCGGGCGTCGTTTTTATGTAAAATTATCGGTGGTACAATCACCCCGAGCGAAGAAACGAGCGAGATTCAATATTTTGACGTTCATCAGCTGCCGCAGATGATCACGGATCACGCTCAAAGGGTTCGGGACGCTTACTCCGATTATCCCGCTGCGGTTATCGGATAGTTCATTCCATTAAAAAGAGGAAAAATATGGCTACTCCGAGCAAAAAAAAGAAGCCGGTCACTCGTCGAAAAGGGTTCCGCGAACCGGGTCAAAGTTCCAATCCTTATATCGCCAATGAGTTTAAAGAGCAGGATACCTGGCGGATGTTTAAGATCATGTCCGAGTTTGTGGAAGGGTTTGAGGCGTTGCGCGACATTCGGCCGGCGGTAACGGTTTTCGGTTCGGCTCGTACTCAAGAAAACGATAAGGATTATCAGCTCGCCCGTCAAATTGGGGTCAGTTTATCCAAAAAAGGTTTCTCCATTATTACGGGCGGAGGGCCGGGCATTATGCAGGCGGCCAATCAAGGCGCCCATGAAGCGGGCGGCAAATCCGTAGGCTGTAATATCGAACTGCCCTTTGAGCAAAAATCCAATCCCTACGTTAATTTGCCGGTGGACTTTCACTATTTTTTTATCCGTAAGGTGATGTTTTTAAGATACACCTCCGCGGTGGTGGTCATGCCGGGCGGGTTTGGAACCATGGATGAATTTTTTGAGGTTTTGACCCTGGTGCAGACCCATAAGATCGACCCCTTTCCCATCATTCTGGTCGACCGCGAATTCTGGCAGGGCGGATTAGATTGGATTAAAAAGTCCCTTTTGGGAAACAAGTATATTGATCCGGATGATTTGAAAATCTTTCAACTGGCGGATACGCCTGAAGAAGTTACCAAAATCGTCACGCACTACTATAAATACAAAAAGCTTTTATAGGCTCTTATGCTAAAAACGCTGATCTTTATTTTGCTGGGTCTTGGCCGGGCTTCCAACGTCTATTCGGCGCCGTCGTTTAATTATTTGGATTTATCCAAAGTGGTGAATCGGGGCGTAACCGAGTCCTTTGATGATTCCGCCGTGAAAGTTCAGGATCTACAGGAAAAAATCGCGTTTAAAAATATTCCCGTGGGGCTTCAAACTTTTCGGGGCATTCCTTTTCAAATTTTGGACCCTGCCCAGAACAACGGCCGTTCTTATGTTGTCTTAAAGGGCCATCATCAAGCTGAATTTCCCGAAGCCGTTTCCATACCCGCAGGGCATTTAAAAGCCGCGGAACTTTATTTTCTTCACACCTGCCGGTGGGGCGGAACGGCACCCGATATCAAAGTTGCTGAATATGACGTGGTTTATGACGACGGCCAGGTGGTGGTGATTCCTTTACATGTGGGCGCGGAGATCAGCAATTTTTGGTACGCGGATGACACATCGGCCAGCTTTATCGCCTGGTGGAATCAATACAAAAACGCGGACATGGGGATCAATCTGTTTCCCTGGAAAAATCCACGGCCTGATGTGCCAATTCAGTCCATTATTTTTAAATCAGCGTCCAAAATGCCTATTCCGATTCTTTTCGCGGTTACGGCTTCAAACCAGGAAGCGCCTATTTCTGCGGTTTCTCCCAAACCCGAAAAAACTGTTCAAACTGACACTTCCCATTGGGATATTTTTACTGCCGCCAGCTCTTCCGTTCAAGGGACGGTGTTGGATATGAGTTCTCTTTTGGAAGCTCCGGCGGGCAAGCATGGGGTTTTAAAAGCGGATTACGAGAAACTGGTTTTTGCCGATGGAACACCGGCTCGATTTTGGGGCTCTGTTTTGAGCGTCGGTTGGCCAAACTTTACACCCGCACAAGAGGCGCAGGTGGCGGACCGCTTAGCGAGTTCGGGTTCTAATTTGGCGGCTGTTGATCTTTCCAAAATCTCTTCGGTGCCCCAGGTTTTGTCGGGGTTAATTGAATCTTTAAAAACGAAGGGCATTTATGCCTATCTGATTAATCCTAATAAGCTGGTTTTACCCCCGGCGCTCGCCAATGACCCTGCGGTTATTTCGGATGGAATTTTAACCCTGGGACAGGCGGTTTGGAACAAACCGGCGGCGGACACCCTGTTGCCGCTGGCTTTTAAAGACGACCCCATGACCCTTCATCCCGATAAAAGTCTTCCGGCTCAATTATCCTGGGTAAGGCCTCTCGGTGTTCCCTACGGCATTTTTTGGCAGGACAGCCGTCCCAACGAATATTTATCCGAAGCGCCTTTGCTCATGGCGTCCTATGGGCTCTTTGAAAACTGGGCCGCGGTTTTGGGCATGAACGTTTCCGAATCGGACTGGGCGAATGAAGTGGAAATGGACGGTGATTTATCCAACAAGCCGTCTTTGTGGCTTCAATGGCCCATCGCGGCGCTGGTTTATTTACGGGGCGATTTGAAACAGGGACAGTTATTTGTGCTGAAAACCCAGGATCCCTCCGAATTAAGCGCGGTGAATCAATTAAAAGTACTGGCTCATCGTTCGGGGTTTAATCCTGGACATCATCGATTGACCACCGATCCCATGGGGGAAGTGGGGCTGAAGCTTAAGGTGCCGGATCAAAGTTTCACCACTGATAGTAAACAAATCAATTGGCGCGGTAATATCGGCGTGGTTCAAGTCGAGAGCGCCCGATTTCAGGCGTTTATCGGTTTTTTGGGGAATCGAAAATGGAATAATGAAGCCTGGTCCGTGGAAACCCCCAATTTGTTCGCTTCGATTTGCGCGGTTTCTTTGATCGACGAACCTCTTTCCACCTCAACTCATTTACTGGTGTCGGGTGTGACCCGCATGGAAAATTCCGGAATGATTTACAACCAGGCTAAAACGAAGCTTTTTGATCAAGGCAAACCGCCCGTGCTGGTGGAACCCTTGATCGCGAAAATTACGTTGAAACGATTTCGCAAAGATCCCAATTTGAAAGTGCGCGGTCTGGACGCGAATGGAAAAGTGGTGGCGGCGAAAATTTCATCGAAGTGGTCGAAGAACAATCGCGTTGGTTCAAGTGCTGGATACCAATGGCACTGGGTGATTTCCTGGGTCCCTTCCATTTCCTATCTGGAAATTTACCGCTAAGCACCCCACTTGAATAAATTGAAAAGCTTTGTAATATTTGAATTGTGCGATAATATTCTTGATAACTAAAT
>Ga0182016_10006605_pt1 | contig 12126 bp, 8 predicted proteins | sample 712S2MmetaG_FD_120491 | JGI IMG/M metagenome (GOLD analysis project Ga0182016, IMG submission 120491) | Permafrost microbial communities from Stordalen Mire, Sweden - 712S2M metaG | ecosystem: Environmental > Terrestrial > Soil > Wetlands > Permafrost | place: Sweden: Stordalen | collected...
CACCATCGCGCGCCGCAAGCCTCCTTCGGTGCCATACGCGTTGGTTGACCGCGCGCGGAGACTTTGAGAGGCGGAAGAAAAAACCGGCAGGAGCGACACCAGGAGATAGACGGCCAGGAGCGGGATGACAATCTTGACCACCCTGACGAATTGCGATACTCCAAACATCGCGGCAATACCCGCGCAAACCGCAACCCCTGCCAATTCGACCACCAGGGTGCGTGACCCGACCACCGGAACCGAGAGAACCAGGGCAAACACCGCGGCCCACAGCAGCCCCTTTTTGGCGAACTTCTGATTCATCAGGCCATAAAAAAGCAGCGCCGCCACAATGGCGTTATAGAAAGTCGGTCCGGCCACAAAACTGAATGTACCCGAAGCTCTGACGTGTTCTTCGACGTAGTAAATCTGCTCGGCGCCCTTATAAGCGCCCGCGTTCAGGATCGAGCCCTGCGGCGCAAGATACTGCGCTACCTCCAGAGCCGCCAGCGGCAGCATGAGCCACAAAGTGGCCGCGCCAAACTTGCGCAGGTCGTCTGCATCCAGGTTTTCGCCCATGATGAAGGCCACAGGAAAGGGGAGCAAATAGGAACGCAATCCGTAAACTGCGGCAATCCACGAGTTATCTCCCAGGATCATCTGCAATAGGCAAAGACCCAGAAGCGCGCATGCCAGAATTCCTATGACGACCGACCATCGTCCCGGCCATTTATTGGTGCGATACGCTTCAATGATGATGAGTATCGCAACCGGATCGCGAACCAGCAACAAAGGCGCGGAAAACCCCGGCAGCACCCATTTGCGCAACGCGCCCTCGAAGATCAGCAGCAGAAAATACAGCCAGAAGAGCTTCTTCAGCGCCGGCATTTTGTTGCGGCGCGGTCTTGCCGGAATTTGCCTTCTCACTGGCACGCGGCGATGGCCTCCACAGTCTCGGCAAAATTGTTGCGATAACTCTCCCAGGACGCATCCGCCGCGCTTGCCTGCGCCTTGCGCGACATCGCAGCCAGCAGTTCCCGGTCGACGTGGAGCGTGTGCAACCGCTCGGCAATCAGGTCTGCGGAACCGACAGGCACCACAAAACCCTCTTGTCCGTCGTGAACCAGATCGCTGGCGCCCACGTTCGGCGTAACGATGACCGGGAGCCCGCAGGCCAGTGCTTCGGTGATCACAAGGCCGAATCCTTCGCCGAGCGAAGGCAACACCAGCACGTCCGATTCCATCATGACATCCATCACCCGCTGGTGGGGCAGCGTCTCGAACCAGCGCCATCGGCGAACCGCTTCATCTACGCGAGGATTGGGCCGGAACCGTCTTCCCACAAGCGTGAGCTCGACCTCGGAACCAAGGCGATCGACAGCATCCAGAAGGTAGCCGATTCCCTTGTGCTGCACCAACCCGCCGACAAACAAGACCTGTAGCGGCCGCGCGGAATCGGTTGCGATCCGCTCCCGCCGCCGGATGGCCGGAGCTCCGTAGTGCACCACGCGGATTTTTTCTTGAGGGACCGCGCCCGCCAGAGTTCGCCGCACATGTTCGCTGGCCACGAAAATGTAGTCTGCCAGGGCAAGCTCTTCGTCCTTCCACTCCAAATGCTTTGTAGAATCCACGAGATTGGGAAGAAGCCCGGCGAACTCAGGGCTGCGTTCGGCTTCCTCGGTGAGCAGACCGCGCACCCAGTACCAATAGCTGCTGGTCAACTCGTAAATTGTCTTGATTCCTAACCGCCTGGCTTCGCGGAAGGTCTCGCGTGCGCCCCCCTCATAGGCGTACACCACGTCGGGACCGAGGCTCTGAACGCGCCGCGCCACTTTGGCGTCGAAGTGCCGGTAGACGCCAATGATCGAAAAAGGCCGCTCTCCAGAGGTCATAAGGCTGTTCAGGAACTTCGGCCTGATGCCCAGGCGAACCATCTCCCTTGAGGGAACGCAGATGATGCGCTCTCTGGGCGCAACCGCATACGTGCGCCGCTCGAGCTGCATCCGCATTCCGTGAGGCAGCAGCCGGTTCCAGCGAGATTGCGTATCCCAGGCAACCGTCGTCCAGAACTCCGCCAGCATTCCCCGTTCAGCAAGGCTTGCCAGGGCATTGCGGACATTCTGGTTGCCCGTCGGGTGAGAGATCAGGACGCGAGGCTTAGGCATTTTTTTGGCCTGCGCTTTGGGACGCCGTTTCTATCTCATCCGTCGATTCATCCGTCGATTCTTTTATCCAGCGCGCATAGAGGGCGGCGTGATCGTGCAAGCGGTGCCCTGAGTACCAGCGCCAGGCAGCGATGGAGCATGACTCTAATGCTGATGCCTGCGTCGCAGTCGCGGTGCGCGGGCTCAACACATGAACTCCGTCTTCCAAACCGTCGACTTGCCCGGAAAAATGCCGCGCAATCACGGGGACAACGCCATGGGCGCAGTAGCCGGCGAACACTCCGGATTTTGCCAGAGGCATGCGCGGATACGAGAGAAAACCGAAGGTCGATCGAGAGAACTGCCTGGCGATTTCCGTCGCGGGTAAGACGCCCATTCGCCTCACGGGAATCCCGTCGAGTTCGCCGGGAGGCTCAAATTCAGGACCGATGTCGAGAATCTCCTGAATCCCTAGCTGCCGCAACATGGTTCCGAGCGCGGACAGATCGCGATAGGCGTTTTGCCTGGTTCCGCCCAGGCCAAAAACCGCCATCACCGGATCACGGTCGGCGAGGGGAATATGTTGTTGCGCCTCTCCCACCTGGGAGAACACCGGCATATATTGAATGGGCGAAGCGGATTGCGGCACAGTTTCTCGCGTCAGCCAATCCACATAATTGCGGGTGTTGGTCACCAGCAGATCGCACGCCCCGGCGATCCTTCGCACCGCTCTCTTTTGCCGCTGCGAGTACCAGAATGCGGATTTCCATGGCATTCCGGTCGCAAACAGTTCATGAAAGAAGACGGCAACACGAAAGCGCCCGTCTGCCTTCACACTTCCGAGCGCCTCAGCAAGCAGGGTTGGCGCCCCGTCGGCAGAATACCCGTAGCCGCTCAAGTGCACCAGAATCGCCGCTGGTTGATTCCCGCTGAAAGCAACGCAGGCATTCAGTAACTGATGCGGCGCGCAATGCGTAATGGAATACGGAAGATCGCAGCGTTCATCCGAGTTAAGGACAACAAACGCGGAGTCGATGCCGAAACTTGTCCTCAGCTCCGAGGCAAGGGCGACGGCATGATCGCTGACCCCGCAGCGCGTGGGCTGGAGCCGCGGAACAACCTGAATGATCTGGCGATTTCCGGGCATCTTCATACGGGATTCGCCCTGTTTCGGATAGCAAGCAAGAGTGTACAGCCTGGAGGGCTGCTGGTTCGCATCGACATTCCGGCTTGAGAGGCGGACGGATGCGCTCCGGATGCGCAGGCTTTGCGCGCCTGCATTGATTCGTCAAAATCGGCTTTAACCTCTCCCAAGGTACTGAGGCATATTCGCTGAAGCGTTGCAGGGTTCCTTAAAGATGCGTGTCAGATCCTCGGCCTGCACAGAGTCGACTCGATGCTGCGGCACCATGGCAATGCGATTGTCCGCTTCGCAAAGTACACGGTAATGGCCTTCCATCTCCGCTCGCATATCTGCGCCCCACGCCCACGAGCCGAAGCGGGGGTCCATGCTCATCAAAATCAGATCGTAGTGCTCCCCGTCAATTCGCTGAAGAATAGGCGCGTCATCCCAGACCTTCCGCAGCGAAAAATTTCCGTAAACGTAAGGATCCAACAATTGCGGCTCCCGGCTCAGCAACTCCAAATAGCTTTGGTCCGAGAGCATCGTTAAACTCGAAACCCGGGAGGCGTCAAGGTCAGAGGGCAATGTCTGCGCGAGGAGAAACTTCTGGTGAGCAAGGAGGACTGTGCTTGCAATTAAGATGGCCACAGGAATCCAGGTCCTGCGCATGGTCCACTGTTCAATGCGACTGAGGCCGGCAGGGATCATAAGGAGGGTTAACATCCAGGGAAGGATCAGGTAATTGGTGCTCGCTCCAACATTTGCCATCGCGGCCAGGTTCGACACGCTGCCAAAGATCACCGCCAGAAGGATCGATCGGTAATCCCTCCTCCGCCAAATTAGAACGACCCCAAGCAGCGCCACGCAAATCGGAACGAGGGCTACTGAATTCGCGCGCAGACCGAAGATGGCCCCTTTAACGGGCCCGTACCAACTGATTACAGCATTCCGTGACGCCCAATAATTGGCCAGGAACGGCTCCCTCCGCAACGACAGTGCGGCGAGAATAAATGCGGGAATCGGCACGCTGCCGGCCACCAGAGCTCCCAATTCCTTCCATCTCCTGCCAATCAAACAGTCAAGTGCCAAAGCAAACAGCACGAGAGCGGTGGTCTGCTTTGTGAGCCAGGAGAGCGACGCCACGGCGGCAGCCACGAAGACGAGCCAAATCCGGCCTTCGGCACCCAGGTAAATTCGCAGCGCCAAGAGTATGAAAAAGACCGCAAGCACGTCCGGCCTCGCGCTAGCGGCCCATGGCACCGCCCACGCACAAGCAAGGCCTAAGACGACGGCGATCCAGGCCCATAGAACTCGCTTTTCGAGCTTCCAGCAAATCAGGCCGGCGCATACCGCGCAGCCCAGATAGGCGCCAAACGTAATCGATCTGCACAGGATCGTCGTCGTCAACGGATCCCCATGAGCGATTCTGGCAAGGACTGATCCAGTCCAATAAAAAACTGGCCCGTAGAGTTGTACGTTGAAAGGAAACTCATACGGCGGAGAATAAAGCCTTCCCGTGTGAAGCGCCATCAGGAACGAGTAAACGGAGGCCCCCTCGGGATAAGTAACCTCGTTCCGGAGGAATATGATGCGAAAAAGCTTTCTCAAAAAAGCAATCGCGATAACCAGGTAGGGCAAGAACATCAGTGCTGTTAAAGAGCTCGCGCGCGTCCGCCTCACGGCATTATCCTCGCAGATGGAATATGCAATTCAGATTCAACTGTTGCCTGCCAAGGGAGAGAAGCGGCGCACTCCGTGTTTCGCGCAACGCTGCCACGGCGTCGTAAATCGGCGACATTTGCGCAATGAATTCGGGGAAGCTTCCGCCCCCGGCGTCCAGTATATTCAAGGGTGACGACTGTACATGGGACTGGCAGGATTGACCATCCTGTACGATCGTCACGGACAAGAAGGTAAGTGCCATGCTCGACGCCGCGCCATCGATATCTTCGTTTCACGTCGTGATTCTCATTCCTCTTCGAGATGACTGGGCCCCGGCTGTAGAGCTCATTCGCCGTCTCGACCAGGCCATCGCTCCCAATTCGTATGTGGTGGATATTCTCCTGGTAGACGACGGTTCCATTCAGGACTATCGTGCCGTGGATTTTCCGTCTCGTTTTCAGACACTGAGAAGCATACGGATACTTCGTTTGCGCCGAAACCTCGGTCACCAGCGCGCCATCGCTGTCGGCTTGGTCCATATCGAACGGGAAATCCCATGCGACGCAGTTCTGGTTATGGACGGCGACGGCGAAGACACGCCGGAAGGAACCCTGCAGCTGCTGCACGCTTTTTCGGGAAAGACTGCCTTTTTTGCCAAACGGAGCCGGCGAACAGAGTCCATTACGTTCCGAGTGTTTTATCGCCTGTACAAGATTTTCCATTTCTGCCTTACCGGCGTGCGCGTGCAGGTTGGAAACTTCAGCATTCTGCCGTCAGGCTATCTGCGCACGCTCGTGGTGATGCCAGAACTGTGGAATCACTATGCCGCCGCGGTCTTTCGTTCCCGCTTGCCGTTTACCGCAATCCCCATTCCGCGAGGTCACAGAATTGCGGGAGAGTCCAAAATGAATTTCGTTTCGTTGATCGTGCACGGGATGAGTGCGATCTCGGTCTTCGGGGACGTCGTTGGCGTGCGGCTGCTGGTCGCATCTTTGGCTGGTACGGCGATGGCTTTGCTCGGCATCGTGGCCGTAATTTGCATCCGCGCATTCACCATTCTGGCAATCCCCGGTTGGGCCACCTATGCGGCGGGAGCCCTGGCCATCATCCTCATTCAGTTCATCGCCATGGCCTCCGTCTTCACGTTCACGATTCTTTCCGATCGAACTAGCCTCAGCTTTTTGCCGCTCCGCGATTGCGGCATGCTTGTCGAGGGGGTCAAGGACATTTATCGCAATGACTGAACTTCAATATGTTGGCGATGAACTGGGGTTGTTTGCAGAGGTTCGCAACTGGAAATCCTATTGGGCGCGTCAACTTCAGCCTTTCATTCACGGTGACATTCTCGAAGTTGGCGCCGGAATCGGAGCCAACACGCGGTTTCTTGATCATGGTGTGCGCGGACGCTGGGTATGTCTCGAACCTGATCCGGAACTCGCCGCGCGGTTGTCCAGCGACTTGTCGGAGATAGGAAGCAATCGCTCATACGAAACTGTGATCGGTACGATCAAGGATCTGGACGAGCGAAAGGAATTTGACACCATCATTTACATCGACGTTCTGGAACATATCGAGAATGATCGCAAAGAGCTGGGAGACGCGACAGCGCTTCTGCGCGCGAACGGCAGAATCATTGTGCTTTCCCCCGCGCACCAATGGCTGTTTTCTCCATTCGATGCCGCTATCGGACACTTTCGGCGTTACAACCGCGCCACGTTGCGAAACATCACTCCGTCCAGCCTGCGTCTGGAGCGGCTGTTCTACCTTGACTCCGCCGGGATGCTTCTATCCTTGGCCAACTTCTTGCTTCTGAGTCAGTCGATGCCGACCAAGAGGCAGCTCCAGTTCTGGGATCGTTGCATTATTCCGGTCTCACGCGTCCTCGATGCCTGCACTTTTAACCGCATCGGAAAATCGATCGTCGGGGTTTGGCGTCTGGAGCAGGGGGTTGCGTAGTAAGACGCGGCGCTTCCACACCAACGCGTTACTGTCTCATCGTGAGCGCTTCTACGACGCGCAAGCGGCCCGCGCAACAACTCTCTCGCTCGTCTTCACTCGCGGCGCTTCTCTGCGCGCGTCGCGCGCTCGCCGATCTTTCTTCGCACTCGGTTCCACTGCCCATCGATGGCCTCGAAACCCAACGCCTGCCGCAACAGAGCCCACAACTGCCTGCGATTGCGCTCCTTCGGGGTCACGCTCGACCAGAGCAATTCGTCGATCGGCCGCGTACCGTTTCCGATCTTGCCTGAGTAATGCATGTGGCTGATGGGCCGGCGTTCCACCTGAATGGTGCGTACCAGTTCGAGAACGTCCTTGTAATCGCCCGCCCACGAGGAAGCCCAATTGTGCGGCGGCCGGCAAAGATTGAGCACCCGCCAATGCGCAACCAAAAGCGTGACGTGCAGAAGAGTCTGATCCTGCCAGATGAGCACATCCCGGTGCGCTTCCATCCAGGCCAGCGCCGCCAGCAGGTCGGCAGGATGTTGCGGCGACCTGTGACACAGAAAATGCCCGGCAGTGAAAGCGGCCTCGAGCGATCCTGCGCCCATCAATTCCTCGAAACGGCGCGGCTCGCGCAAGTTGAACTTGCCGCCAGTCGTGAATTCATAATCGGCGTGCACCAGGTCTTGGTTTTCCAGGTAGGGAAACAACTCCTCCCAGTTCATCAACGCGACCACGTCGTTATCGGAGTAAATAAACTCGTCGAACTCACCAAACCAGCAGAGGAATCTGCGCAGATGGCCGGGATTGCACTGTGAGATCCGGGCCTGGACTTCTTTGAGAAATGCCAACCCCTCGGGGGAAAAATCGCCCATCGACAATTGCTCGACACCATCCCATCCCGCATCCAGTACGGCGGGGCTTCCGCCATAGGGAATCATGCGAATAGGCAGGCGACAGCCGCATCGGCGGATCGAAGCGATCAGATTGTTGCACTCCGCTTCGCTCTGCCGGTTGGCGACAAGATAAATACCTCGCCGCGGTGCCGAAGCTGGTTTTTGTTCCATAAACCCGATGGACCGCGCCAGATCCTGGCTGCCTGGCAACGCCTTTCATCACAACGCAATTATTGGGTGGTTCGGTAGAGTAAAACTCCCGTGCCTAGGCCGACCGCGGAAGCGATCGCTTGTACCGTCACAAGTCGCGCACGGCTTATTGCGACGTACAGAACATCTTCATCCTTCAGAGCCCCCGTCAGCAGCCACGCCTTTAAAGACCTGATGGACGGGAATCGTAATGGCTTCTTTGCTGCCGTCATCCATGGTTCGCAGCAACTGCGTTCGCTTGAAATCCGGGGAACGATTGGCGCCGCCAGACGTGTCTCCTCGCGACCGCAACGTGCACGCGGCCGCGCGATTACTGATATGCAGTCCTGTAGACCGCGACGCTGGTACCGATGCCGAGCGCGGAATTGATGGCCTGCTCCGTGATAAGTTTTCCGTTGCTCGTGGGAACGTACAGGATATCGCCGTCTATCAGAGCCACATCCGGAGCCTTGCCTTTGTAAATCAAGTTCACGGGAATCGTAATGGATTCTTTTCTGCCATCGTCCAGGGTTCGCACCAGTACTACGCGTTTCATTGCGGACGCATGTCCGCCATTGCCCGCGAGCGCCATCACCTCCTCGACCGTCAGAGCGCGCCGCCCATCCAGCAAATAAGCTCCGGGTTTGGCCACATTGCCTCCGACATACACAACACCGGCCCTCGGAATCAGAATTGAATCGCCCGGGAAGATCTGCACGTCCGGGATGATTGGCTTGAGTGCCGAGGGGTTGTATTCGACTGGGATGGGATTTCCAGGATCGTCCTTGTGCGTGATAACGACATGCGATGCTGCGAACGGATTGATGCCGCCGGCGGCGGCGATGAGATCGTTCAGCTTGTGAACACCCAGAGCGGGATACACTCCGGGCGTCCTAACCTCTCCGTTAATGGTGATGCCCTGCGTAGCATACTCCGAGATGAAAACCGTGGCGTGAGAATTGGCGGGCAGTAGAATCTGCCCCTCCACGTAAAGTTGTTCAATTTTCGTCGCCGCCTCATCCGCGGTCATACCGGCCACGTGGACAGGGCCGATCAGGGGAACCGTGATGTCTCCCATCTCATCGACCCGATAGCGGCCAGACAGGTCCGAATTCTCGAACATGGAGACTTCAACCAAGTCTCCGGAGCCAATCCTCAGGGGCGGCACGGGGTTGGGCGCTGAGGCACTCGATTGCTGCGCCATCCCCACCATGGTTTGTGCGCACAAGAGAAACCAGAACGTCATCGCGCGCGCCAGTGTCTTGGCCATATTATTCCCCCTTCTCTTCTTCTTCATACCCGTAGGCTCGGCTGGAAGACGTAACGCTCTGTCGATAACCGTACCAATAATCCTTGGCATAAACGCCGTAGCGGTAGGTGTAGAAGTTTTCCAGGCGGAGATCGACATCGTTGACCACGACGCCGGCAACGGGAGCGTTGATGCGCCACAGCAGATCGCGCGCCTGGATCAGGGCGCGTTTACGCGTCACGCCGGCGCGCACCACGAGGACCACCGCATCGGCGCGCACGGCCAGGGTCTGCGTATCCGAAACCGCGAGCAAAGGCGCGGTGTCAATCACGATCCTGTCGAACTGCTGTTTCCACTGCCGCAACTGCCCCTCCATGCGATTGGAGGAAAGCATTTCTGCGGGGTTGGGCGGCCGCGGACCGGTGGGCAGAACGTGCAGAGTCGGCAATTCCGGCAGCGGAGCCGGCAAGTCCAGATACGATCCCGGTTGCGTGAGCACGGTCGACAGGCCAAAGCTCTGGTTCGGGATCCCAAATACGCGATACAGGCTTCCCCTGCGCAGATCGGCGTCCACCAGCAGAACGCGCTCTTCTCTTTGCGCAAGAACAATGGCAAGATTCAGAGCCGTGGTGGTCTTGCCTTCCTCGGGGAATGAACTGGTGATGACGATGACGCGCGGCGGGTTGTCGATGGAGGAGAGCAACAAAGCGCTGCGCATGCTCCGGTAGGCTTCCGCGCCGCTCGACTTGGGGTCCCACAGGGTGATCAACCGCTGCTGTGCCAAGACCCCCGGAGCCGCATCCTCCTTGCTCTCGCCCTTTTTCCATGCGGGCCCGGAAGACATATGCGGAATCGCCGCCAGGCTGGGCAGCATCGACGCCTGCTCGACCTCCTCCGATGTGCGCAGCCTGTCGTCGATCGATTCAATCACGAAGGCGAGCGCGGCTCCGATCACGAGGCCGCCAACCAGTCCCAGCAACAGGATCATGTTCTTACGCGGCCCCACCGGAGAAAGTGGGACATCGGCACGGTCAACCACCGTGATGTTCGCCGCCGACATGCCCGCGCTGATGGTCGCTTCCTTGAGATTGGTTTGCAAAGTGTCGTAGAGATTACGAGTCAGTTCAGCCTGGTGGCGGAGCATGCTGTACTGCGCCACATCCTCGTTGAGTTTGTAGGCCGCATCCTCCTGCCCACCAAGGCGTTTGCGCAGCGCATTTTCCAGTTGCACCGCGGCCTGGTATTCGTCCTGCACCTGCTTGCGCGCCAGTTCTGATTCCTTATTGATCTGCGCCTGAACCTTACCGATCTCAAGATCCATCTGCTGCATCGCGGGATGCCTGGGGCCATATTTGGTCGCCAATTGCGCGCGCTGCGTCTGAAGGTTGGTCAGCTGGGTGTAAAGCGCTCCGATGGCCGGATCATCGCCCATCAGGGCTTCCATGTCCGGATTCATGGCATTGAAATCGCGCATGCGCGATTCCTTCATGATCCGGTCCGCCTCAGCGTCATCCAGATCGCTGCTGATGTGCTCCAGTGTCTCGAGGGTGAGATTGGAATTCTCGTCCGCACCCACAATGTTGTGCGCCTTCTGATAATCGGCCAACTGGCGCTGTGAGTCCGCCGCATCCTGCTTCAAAGTGTCCAACTGTTTTTCCAGCCAGTCGGAGACGTGTGCGGTGCGCTCAAAACTCACCCTGAGACCCTGATCGGAATAGGTATCGACCAGCCCGTTCACGATCTCGGCGGCAAGCCAGGGGTCGGTTCCGCGATAGTGAATCTCGAGGATCCGCGTACCGGGGAGGATGGTGATGGAAAGTCCTCTCTTCATCATGCCGATCATCGCGCGGCGCTCCAGAGGCGTGATGGGCGCAGAAGACTGCGATTGTCCAGCCCCATCCTTCCCGTTATTCTGGCGCAGCTGGCTGACAAGGTTGATACTCTGTGCGGCTTGAAAGAGTACGGTGTCGCTCTGGATCACCTGCATCTCGGTCTGGAGCGCGGCGGGATCATCCTCTCCCATCAGTGCCATTTCCCCGTTGGCCACCTGATTCGGCTTGATTTCGACGCGCGAAACCGTTTCGTAGACCGGCGGCGTGCGAAACGCGTCCCAGGCTGCCGCGGCCAGCGAGAGAAGCGTCACGGCCACAATCGTCAGGCGCCGCTTCATGAGCACACGCCATAAATCCATAAGAGAGCGCTCGGCCGGCGAGATGATAGTCGTCGGGTTTTCGACTGGCGGGCCCGTTGGGGCTCCCGACTGAGGTTCAAGAGACATGGAAACTCCTAATCAGCACATTAAGATAGCAGGTTACGCGGCGATGGGTTGCCGCCAGATTGCCGCACAAGCCGTCTGAAGCAATGCCAGCCTCAGACCGACTCTCCACTGCTTATTTTCATCCTTCACAGAGCCGAATACTTCCCAAATACTTCGTTGATGGTTGCCGCCGTGCGATCCATGGAGAAACGCGCGGCAAAACACGGTTGCGCGCGGGCCGCCATCGCGGCTTGTTCCGCTGCGGGTAAACTGAACCAGCGCTGCAACAGTCGCACTGTGCCCTCGAGCGTGTCGTCATCGGCCAAACCTACCCCGTCGTTGGCGATTTCCGGCCAGATGTTTACGGAGTAGCTGAGCAATACCGGACGCCCGGCCCAAAGTGCCTCAGCCACGGAAACGCCAAAATTCTCCTGGTGCGATGGCAGCACCAATGCCTCGCATGTCCGCAGCGCGCCCCATTTTACTTCACCGCCAATCATGCCGGGCCAGTGCACCCGGGCGGCGATGCCAACTTGCTCCGCTCTGCTCTGGAGCTTGGCCTGCATTCCCACCTGGTCAGGACCGGCCATAACAAGGTGCACCTCAGGGGCGGCAGCGGCCACCCGGGCAAACGCTTCAATCAACAGATCGCAGCCCTTTTTCTCATGAAGGCGCGCCAGAAAAAG
>Ga0182016_10006607_pt1 | contig 12125 bp, 7 predicted proteins | sample 712S2MmetaG_FD_120491 | JGI IMG/M metagenome (GOLD analysis project Ga0182016, IMG submission 120491) | Permafrost microbial communities from Stordalen Mire, Sweden - 712S2M metaG | ecosystem: Environmental > Terrestrial > Soil > Wetlands > Permafrost | place: Sweden: Stordalen | collected...
CGGCCCTGGGCATCCCCGTTCCGCGCGCGAGCGCGAGCGATCCCGACATCACCGCGACGATCGTGCCCGCAATGCGGGCGCAAGAATATCGCCTGGACGTTCGAGGTTCGCGAGTTCGCATCCAGGCGGGAAGCCCGGCCGGCGCGTTCTACGCGGTCATGACGCTCGCGCAACTCCCGAGGCGCGCCGTCGCGACGTGGTCCGTGCCCTGCGTGACGATTTCGGACTGGCCCGCGTTGCCGTGGCGAATCCTTTCCGACGACGTCTCCCGCGGACCGCTTCCGACGATGCGGTATTTCAAGGAACGCATTCGCACCATCGCCGCGTTTAAGATGAACGGCTACTCGCCGTACATGGAACACGTCTTCGTATCGCCGACGGATCCGCTGCCGGCTCCGCTCGACGGCATCACGCCCGCGCAGTTGCACGAACTCGACGGATACGCGCGTCGCTTTCACGTCGCTCTGATTCCGGAACAGCAAACGTTCGCGCACATGCACGGCGTGCTCAGCGTCGAGGAGTACGCGCCGGCCGCCGAACTCCCGCACGGCTTCCTTCTCTCGCCGGCTTCGCCGGTGGCGCGCGACTATCTCGCGCGCGTCGTGACGCAAGAGCTGGCGGCAGTTCCAAATCCGCCGTTCTTTCATATCGGTTCGGACGAGACCGCAACGCTCGGCCTTGGGACGACGTCCGCGTACGTGCAGCAGACCGGCAAGAGCCGTGCCTACGCCGATCACGTCGCCGCGATGGACGCGCTGGTCGCGCCGTCGGGCGCGCGCGTGATGCTCTGGGACGACGGCATCGAAAACGATCCCTCGATCGCGCCGCTGCTGCCCAGGCCCGCGGGCCGGGCCCCCGTGATCGTTAATTGGCACTACGGACCGCAGACCAGCTACCAGCCGTTCATCGATCTCGTCGCGCGCAGCGGCTTCGATCAGATGATCGCTCCCGGAGCGAACAATTGGAACGAGATCTTTCCCGACGTCGCCACCGCCGTCCCGAACGAAGATCTCTTCATCTCGCAAGGCAAAGGCGTCCCCGGCGTGATCGGCGTCTTCCAGACCGTCTGGCACGACGACGGCGAGACGCTGTACGAATCCACCTGGTATCCCGTGCTGTACGCGGCCGCTTCGGCGTGGGAAGAAGGGCGCGTCGACCGCGCGCGCTTCGATGCCGATTTTCCGGTTGCGTTTTTCGGCACGGACGATCCCGCGTACGCGGGCGACGTTGCGCTGCTGGGGGACGCCGTGAAGCGCCTGCACGCCGCGCCGCACGATACGACCGACGCGCTCTTTTGGGCCGACCCCTTCGATGCCGCCGCGGAGGCGCGCATGGACGGCGTGGATCTTCGCGCGGTTCGCCTCGACGCCGAAACCGTAGAGCGCGATCTCTACGACGCGCGCCCGCCGCTCCACGAAAACGCGGCGTTCGTGACGTACCTCGCTGCGCGGCGTTTGGACGCGCTCGCGCGCAAGTTTCAGATCGCGCGTGAAGTGCGCGCCATGTACGCGGACGCGCAAGCGAATGCGGGCGTTAAGGACGGTCCGGCGATCCGCGATCTGTTCTGGTCGCGTTACTGGATGTGGGAACTGCGCGACTCGTACGAGTCGCTCGCGCCGCTCTACGAACGGGCTTGGCGCTACGAGAGCCGCGAGGGACACTTGGCGAGCAACCTCGAGCGCTACCACCTGGCCGCGCAGCGCGCGATCGCGCTGGCCGACGCCATCTACCGGGCGACGTACGACGGGTACGTTCGTTCCGGAACGCTGCCGGCGTTCGACGGCGTCGTCAAGTGACCGGCCTCTTCGTTCTCTTCATCTTTCTGATCTTCGCCGTGCTGATGTACACGCGCCGGTTGCCGGCGCTGCTGGCGGTGCCGTTCATGGCGCTCGCAATGGCGCTCGCGGCCGGCGTCCCGTTCGGGCGGCTCGGCACGATCGTCACGACGGGATCGGCCGCCCTCGCGCCGGTCTACGTCGCGGTCATCTTCGGGGCGCTGCTCGGGCGCGTCGCGCTCGATACCGGCATCGCGCGCACGCTGGTGAACCTCGCTGCGGAATACGGCGGCGATCGCCCGTTCGCGCTGGCGCTGGTCGTGTGCGCGGTCGTGGCCGTCCTCTTTACGTCGCTCTCGGGTCTGGGAGCGATCATCATGGTCGGCTCGGTCGTGTTGCCGATCATGATGACGACGGGCGTTCCGCGCAAGGTCGCGTCGACGTTGTTCCTCATGGCGTTCGCGCTCGGCTTCATATTCAACATCGCGAACTGGACGTTCTATACCAAACTCTTCGGCGTGGTTCCGCAGCAGATGGTCCGGTACGCGATCGCGCTGGCCGTCGTGGACACGATTGCGCTCGTGGCCTACGCGCTGATCGCGTTTCGCCGCGACCGCGGATACGCGACCAACGCCGTGACCGGCGAGCGGCGGCAGCCGCCCGGCGTCAATCCGCTCGCACTGCTCGCGCCTATTCTACCGCTCGTCCTCTACTACGCGTTTCACATGGACGCGACGCCCGCGTTCGCCATCTCGGCAATCTACGGCGCGGTTTTGGCCCGGCCGCGCGACGCCGTACGCACGCTGGTTGCCGCCGCGATCCGCGGCGTCGAAGACGTCGCGCCGGCGATCCTGCTCTTCATCGGCATCGGAATCTTGCTCACCGCGACGAGCGAGCCCCAGTTTCGCGCCGCGCTCGAGCCGCTCGTGGGCGGCGGCTGGCTTCGCAACCCGATCGCCTACGTCGTGGCGTTCGGCTTGGCGAGCCCGCTGGTGCTGTATCGGGGGCCGCTCAATCCGTTCGGCGTGGGGATCGCGATCTTCACGGCGCTGTTGGCCTCGAACGCACTGCCGCCGATCGTCATCGTGGCCGCGGTCATGGCCGTCGTGCAGGTTCAGAACGTCTGCGATCCGACCAACACCGCCAACGTCTGGGTCGCGAACTTCACCGGCACGCCGATCGACGAGATAACCAAACGTACGCTGCCGTTTCAGGTTGCGGTCGCGACCGTCGCCTGCATTCTCGTGGTTACGGTGGGCGGAACGCTGTTCGGGATGCCTGCGTTTTCCGCGATCGTGCCGCCGGCCTACGCGGACGCTCTTCCCGCGGTCTCGCTCGCGCCGCCAAACGCGAACGGCCGCGTCGGCGTCGAGGACGACGGCTCCGTTCCGGCGCGTGCGGGCGCCGACGCCGTGGCGTCCGCGCTTTCGTCGCATGGATTGACCGCGCTGCGCACCGCTGAAAATCCCAACGCGGCGCCGTGCGACGGCAAACCGTACGCGTCGTACGTTCTCGTCAAGAGCAGCACGTTCGCGCTCGCGAACGGGACCGACCTCGACGTCGGCCTGGTGCTGGAAGACTGCGGCGGATGGATCGTGGACGAGTGGCACGACCACGAGATCGTACCGTCTGAGGATGCGAGCGCGGGACGCACGCTCGCGCTCCAAGGACTGGACCGGTTGGACGCCTGGCGCCGCGCGGTGCCGCAACGCGCGGCCAATCTCTTCGCGCGCGGCGTCGCGATGCAAGGCGGCGATCCGCCGTCGTACTTCTACGCACTCTTTAAGACGGTGGACGGCAACATGCGTGCGTACGTGCGCGCAGGCGGCCCCGCCTACCGCGACGGGCTTCGCACCGGCGACGTGATCGACAAACTCGACGGTCGAGACTGGTGGACGTACGGAACGTATCAGACGCAGTCGCGAGCCTACGACGGGCTTCCGCATACGTTCGAGGTGGAACGCGGAGCGCAGACGGTGGACGTGCGGCTCGGCACACCGCTGTCACCCGCCGAAATCGGAAACGAGGCGGTCGAGCCGCCCCCTTCGGAGAAACCCGATTCATGACGACCGTCGACCCGCAGCTCTCCGCCTACTGCGACGCGCACCGCGAGGCGTATCTCGAAGAACTCAAAGCCTGGATCGCGATCCCCTCGGTGTCGGCCGATCCGGCGCGCGCTCCCGACGTGCGGGCGTGCTGCGAGCGCCTGGTCGAGCGCCTCGGCGAACTGGGCATGCAAGCCGAAGTGCTGGAAACGGAAGGCCATCCGATCGCATACGGCCAGTGGCTGGATGCGCCCGGCAAGCCGACCGTGATGATCTACGGCCACTACGACGTGCAGCCCGCCGACCCGCTCGAGCTTTGGGAGTCGCCGCCGTTCGAAGGCACCGTTCGCGACGGCAAGATTTTCGGTCGCGGCGCGGTGGACGACAAGGGCCAAGTCCTGATGCACCTGGCGGCGATCGAAGCCCACATGCGCACGCGCGGACGCCTGCCGATCAACGTCAAGGTCGTCGTCGAAGGCGAAGAAGAGATCGGTTCGCCGAGCTTTGCCGCGGCGCTCGAGCGATATCGCGAGAAATTCGATGCCGACGTGGTCGTGATATCGGACACCGCCGTCTTCGCCGAGGATACGCCGTCGCTCACCACCAGCGTTCGCGGACTCGTTACGTGGGAGGTCGCCGTGCACGGCCCGTCGGAGGATCTGCATTCGGGGTACTACGGAGGCGTGATTCGCAATCCGATCGAGGCGTTGGCGCGCATCCTAGCCGGCCTCAAGGACGATGCCGGACGGGTCGCCGTTCCCGGCTTTTACGAGGGCGTGGAGGAGATTACGCCGCTACAGATGGTCGAGTTGCGTTCGCTCGACTTCGACGAAGCCGCCGAGGCGAAGTCGCTCGGCGTTTCGGAGCTGTCCGGCGAACGCGGCCGCATCGCGCTCGAGCGCATGTGGTTTCGTCCCACGCTCGAGATCAACGGCATCTGGGGCGGATATCAAGGGCCGGGCAGCAAGACGATCGTTCCCAGCTGGGCCAAAGCCAAGCTCACCGCGCGACTCGTCGGCGCGCAAGATCCGCTGCGCGTGCGCGAGCTCGTGAAGGCCCATATTCTCGCCGGCGCACCGAGCGGCGTTCGCGTCGAAGTCGAGGACGGCGGCGACGCGCCGGCGGTCGTGATGGGGCGCGAACATCCCGCGGTCGCCGCCGCTTCGCGCGCCATGGAAGCCGGGTTCGGCAAGAAGCCCGTCTACATCGGAACCGGAGGCTCCATCAAGCCCGTCGCGGATTTCGACCGCACGCTGAAGCTGCCGCAAGTGATGATCGGCGTCGGACTGCCCGACGATCGCATACACGCGCCCAACGAGAAGTTCAGCCTCTCGCAGTTTTACGCCGGCATCGCGACGATGGCGTGCTTGTACGACGAGCTCGGCGCTCTCGCGCCCGGCTCCTGATGGCGGGCGGGCGCGACTCGACGGAGCGGTTCGGCGATCGCGCGATCGACTACGCGTCGTTTCGTCCCGGCTATCCGGATCGCGCGATCGACGAATTGCTGGCGGGCCTGGGTTCGCCGGCGGCGCTCGCGGTCGCAGACGTCGGCGCCGGCACCGGCATCTCGGCGCGCGCGATCGCCGAGCGCGGCGCGCGCGTGATCGCGATCGAACCCAACGCCGCGATGCGCGAAGCGGCGCATCCGCACGCGCGCGTTTCGTGGCAAGACGGGACCGGTGAAGTCACGCACCTCGAGGACGCTAGCGTGGACGTCGTGTGCGCCTGCCAGGCGTTCCACTGGTTCGCGACGGCGAAGGCCATCGAAGAGTTCCGCCGCATCTCCCGGCGTCGCGCGGCGCTGCTCCAGAACGAACGCGACGAGCGCGATCCCTTCACGCGGGCGTTCGGCGACGTCGTGCGCGCGTACGCAACGGACGATACCGAAGCGCTGCGCATCGCCGCGCTCGAAACGTTCTCCGCTTTTCCGAACGCCGGCGTCTCGCGGTCGTCGTACGGCCATTCGCAGCGTTTCGACCTCGAGGCGCTGATCGGCCGCGCGGCATCGGCCTCCTACCTTCCCAAGACCGGCCCGGCGGCTGAATCCCTGCATGCGGAGCTTACGTCGCTCTTCGCGCGTTTCGCCGGCGGAGCGCCCGCGCTCGACATGGCGCTGGTCACCCATCTGATCCGCGCCGACTGGTAGAGCGATGAGCGAAGCGCGCAAATTGCGCCTCGGAATCGACGTGGGCGGAACGTTTACCGACGTGGTGGCGATCGATGCGGCGACGCGGGAGCTCGTTGCGAGCGTCAAGGTGCCGACGACCCACGATGCGAGCGAGGGGGTCGCGGCCGGAATCGTCGCCGGCATCGAGCGGATCTTGGCCGACGCCAGCGTCGCCGCCGCCGACGTCGCCTTCATCGCGCATTCGACCACGCAAGCGACCAACGCCCTGCTCGAGGGCGACGTGGCGCGCGTGGGCGTGCTCGGACTGTACGCGCCGCTCAACGGATGGGTCGCGAAGCGCCAGATGCGCTTCGGGGCGATGGAGCTTGCGCCCGGCGTCGCGTTTACGCCGTCGTTTGCGTTCGCGCGGTCGGACGACGCGCTGGGTACGCGAGAAGCGGTGGACCGGCTGATCTCCGGCGGCGCGCAGACCATTGCGGTCAGCGAACCGTTCGGCGTCGACGATGCGCTCAACGAAGAGAGCGCGGCGGCGTACGCGCGCACGCGCGGCGCGTACGCGACCAGCGGCCACGACGTCAGTTCGACGTACGGCCTGCGCGCTCGCACGCGCACCGCCGCGATTAATGCGGCGATTCTTCCGAAGATGCTGCGCACCGCGCGGATGACGCGCGAAGCCGTCGAGCGCGCGGCGATCGCCGCTCCGCTCATGATCATGCGCAGCGACGGCGGCGTGATGGACGTGCGAGAAGTCGAGCGCCGGCCGATTCTGACGCTGCTCTCGGGACCGGCGGCCGGAGTCGCCGGCGCGCTGCTGCACGAGCAGGTGACCGACGGCATCTTCGTCGAGGTCGGCGGCACGAGCTCCGATTGTTCGGCGATCCGCGCGGGCCAGCCGCAGATGCGCCCGGCGCGCGTCGGCGGCCACCGTACCATGCTGCAGACGTTGGACGTGAGAACGCTGGCGATCGCGGGGGGTAGCATGACGCGCGCGAACCTCCAGGGCATCGTGGACGTCGGACCGCGCTCGGCGCACATCGCCGGATGCGCGTACGCCTGCTTTACGGAGCCGGGCGCGCTCGAGGGCGCACGCCTCGAACTCGCCGCGCCGCAGCGCGGGGACCCGCGCGATTACGCGGTCATCGTGACGCGCGACGGCGCGCGCGTCGCCCTAACCGTCACGTGCGCGGCGAACGCGCTGGACGAGGTTCCCGCGGGGACGTTCTCGCGAGGCAACGTGGCATCGGCGCGCGCCGGCTTCGCGCTGCTCGCAGCCTACCTCGGAAAGGACGCCGCGAGCGTCGACGAACTCGCGCGCCGCGTGCTCGAGCTGGCGTCCGGTAAAGTCGTCGCCTGCGTTCGCGAACTCGTCTCGGACTACGCGCTCGAGGCCGCGCAGGTCGTGCTCGTCGGAGGCGGCGGCGCGGCCGGCGCGGTGGTGCCGCACGTCGCGCAAGCGATGAGCTTGCCGCATCGCATCGCTCGCGACGCCGAAGTGATCTCGCCGGTCGGCGTCGCCCTCGCGCTGGTGCGCGACGCCGTCGAGCGAACGATCGTGGACCCCACCGCAGAAGACGTCGCGCGCATTCGCGCCGAAGCGACGGACCGCGTGATCGCCGCCGGCGCGGCGCCCGATCGCGTCGAGGTCGCGATCGAAATCGACACACAGCGCAACCGCGTTCGCGCCGTCGCCTCGGGCGCCACCGCGCTGACCGAATCGGCCGCGCGCGGTGCCTGCGACGAAACCGAGCGGCGCGCTGCCGCCGCGCGTTCCCTGGGCGTTCCGCGCGAACAGGCCGAACGGGTCGAACTCACGCCGTCGCTCGCGGCGTACCGGGGTGCGTGCGTCGTGACCGGCGCCTTCGGGCGAACGCGAACGGTGGTGGACGTCCGCATCGTGGACGAACGCGGCGTGGTGCGCGCCGGCATGCGTGCGCCCGCGATCGAGCGGACGTGCGTACGCGACGTCGAGACCGTCCTCGCCCAAGCGCTCGAGGACGCAACGGCGTTCGGCGACGTCGGCCGCGCGCTTCCCGAGCTCTATCTCGTGCACGGTGCGCGCATCTCCGAATTCGCCGGACTCGCGAGCGCCGCGCAAGCCGTCGCGCTGGCAAAAGAAGAACTCGCCGGGCGGGATCCCGGTGAGTCCGTCGCCATCATCTTGGTGCGGCGGGCAGCCTAGCCGGACATCTGTTTTCCGGCGACCCAGGTCTGCGAGACCTTGACGTTCACGATCGCGCCCGGATCGACTTTGAACGGGTCGCTTTCCAGAATCGTGAGGTCGGCCTCCTTGCCGGGCTCGAGCGTTCCGATCCGGTCGCTCATGCCGATCTGGCCGGCGGCGTGCACCGTCACCGCCTTGATCGCCTCCTCGACGGAAACGGCCTGATCTTTGCCGACGACGGAATCGTCGATGCTGCAAACGCGCGTTACGGCGGTTTGGACCAATTGCAGCGTACCGATGTTGGAGCACGGCGCGTCGGTGTGGAGCGTGAACGGCAGGCCGATCTCCACGCACTGTCCGGCGGGGTCCATGCGGTACGCGCGCTGCGTTCCGAACAGCTGGTCGCGGTACGCGGCGCCGTAGAAGTACACGTGGTTCATGAGAAAACTGGGTTGCACGCCCAGCTTCTTCATGCGAACGAGCTGCTCGGGGCGCGTGATCGTGCAATGTTCGATCCGGTTCACGCCCGTAGGCGGATTCGCACCGTAGACCGTCTCGATGGCGTCGAGCGCGCTATCGAGCGTGGCGTCGCCGTTGCAGTGAATCGAGACCGGCCAGCCGTTCGCCTTGACGGCCGTCACCATCTTGAGCAACTCCGCCGGATCGTAGTTCATGGATCCCTTCTGCGTGCTGTTGAGATACGGAACGGTCTGGGCCGCAGTCATCGCTTGGTTGGAACCGTCGCCGACGATCTTGATGGCGTAGAGCGAGAAGAGCGAATCCGGTATTTGGGTCGCCTTCGCGCCCACGCCGTGTTGCTTGTAGGCGTCCCCCGACGCCATCGAGTCGTACATCAAGCTGATGCTCGCGCGGCACGGCGATTGGCTCGCGATGCGCTCGTAGTTCTGCAGCAAGTCGCCGAAGACGAGTACGCCGGCCTCGTGGACCGTCGTGTTGCCGGCCGCGGCGTTGGTTTTTAGCCAGTCGAGCACGGCTTTCCCGGCGAGCGCCGGCGTGATCGGCGGCACGCCGATGAGAAACGGCTTGAGCGCCGACTCTTCGAAAATCATGCCGTCGAACTTGCCCGAAGCGTCCCGTCCGAAGTGCCCGCCGCCGGGCAGTTCTTGGACGTCCTGCGGGATGTTCGCCTTAGCGAAAGCCTTCTCGAAAGCGATACCGTTGGCCGTCGCCGTGTGCATGTTGATGTAGTAGACCATGATCGGGACGGACGTCGAAACGGCGTCCAGATCCGCCATCGAGAGGTCGCCGCCTTGGAGCAGGTTGTCGTAGTTCATGAGATAGACCCAGCCGCCGGTCGGGGCTTTCGCGGCGAGTTCCTTGGCAAGGTTCAAGACGTCTTGCCGCGTCTTGTACCGCGGAAATCCCGCGTCGGTGAACAGCGCGGTCACCAGCGCGCCCGTAACCGTGTGTTGGTGCACGTCGATGAAGCCGGGAAGCAGCGTCCGGCCGTCGAGGTCGATGACGCGCGTCGTCGCGGTCTTGTGCGCCGTCACGTCGGATTCCGAGCCCAGGGCGACGATGGTGCCGTTCGCAATCGCGATCGCTTCTACGGAGCGCTGCGTTCCCGCCATCGGAACGATGGTGCCGCCGCGAAAAATCGTGTCCGCGCCCTCGGCTGCTGCATATGCGCGGCGCGGCAATGCCGCACCGAGCGATCCCGCCACGAGCGCCGAGCCGGCAATGAATTCGCCCCGGCTGAGGTCCACGCGGAAATCATCGATGGGTCCAAGGACGTTCGAGAGACAACCACGGCACATCGGTGCGAGCCTTTCTGATATGAAGCGCGATAGTTCTCAGGCGCGGGCTAGGCGGGAGGCTGGAGCGCGTCCTTCGCTTCGTTTATTCCGACCGTGCTGTGACTGCGGCTGTAGCCGAAGTAGATCAACAATCCGAAGACCAGCCATACGACGAAACCGAACCAGGGCAGCGGAATCCCCATGACGCGTCCGACGCCGGCGTCGACGAACGGAGCGAGCAGCAGCAAACTTGCCAGTATGGCGGAGATCGAGGGGATGAGGTAGGGGCCGAACGGCACCGAGAATCCGCGCGTGTCCGGGTAGCGCTTACGTAGAATCGGGAGCGAGATCGAGACGAGCACGAAGGCGGCCAGCGTGCCCATGTTCGTCAGGGATCCGACGATGCTGATCGGCGTGAAGGCCGCGACCAGCGCGATGAAGATCGTGAAGAGAATCGTGGAAAGCCCCGGCGTACGAAACTTCGGGTGAATCTGCGAGAAGACCGGCGGAAGAAGTCCGTCGCGCGACATCGCAAAGAACACGCGAATTTGACCGAACATCATGACGAGCAGCACCGTCGTCAGGCCCGCGATGGCGCCGAGCGCGATCACCAAACTGGCCCATCCCAGTCCGGGAATCTGATCGATCGCGTACGCGACGGGTTGAGGGACGTTCAAGCGCGTGTAGCTCACGATTCCGGTGAGGATCGCGGCAACGATGATGTAAAGAACCGTGCAGAGCGCGAGGCTCCCCAGGATGCCGATGGGGAGGTCGCGTTGAGGGTTCTTGGTTTCCTCCGCCGCGGTCGAGACGGCGTCGAAACCGATGTAGGCGAAGAAGACGAAGAAGGCCCCGAAGAGCGTTCCTCCCCATCCGAACGGGAAGTACGGAACCCAATTGCCCGTGTTGACGTGCCCGACGCCGATCGCGATGAAGAATACGACGATGCAAACTTTGATCGTCACGATGACGTTATTGACCATCGCCGATTCTTTCGTACCGCGATAGAGCAACGCGCCGATCAATAAGATGATGCAAAACGCGGGCAGATTTAAGATGCCGTGCAGCGGCTCGCCCGACGGCCCGGTGTCCCAGTGATTGTGCAAGAACTCGGTTGGTATCGCAAAGCCGAACACGTGCGAGACGACCGTCGAGAAATAGCCGGACCAGCCGATGCTGACGGTTGCCGCTCCGAGTGCGTATTCCAGCACGAGGTCCCAGCCGATGATCCACGCGATGAGTTCGCCCAGCGAGGCATAGGCGAACGTATACGCGCTACCGGCAATCGGGATGCGGCTCGCGACCTCCGAGTAACAGAGCGCGGCGAACGCGCTGACGATGCCGGCGATGATGAACGAAACCGTAAGCGACGGTCCCGTATACTTTGCCGAAGCGACGCCGGTAAGCACGAAGATTCCCGTGCCGATGATGGCGCCGATTCCCATGGCCGTCAACGACGCCGCACCGAGGGTTTTCTTGAGACTGTGAGGACTCGTGTCGTCCGCGCCCTCGGCCAAGATGCGTTCGAGCGGCTTTACTCGTTGTAGCATCCCGGCCTGATATGCTCTCGGCGTTGTACTCCCTTGTTTTCTCTCGACTCAGCTCCTGGGGCGGTCGCGGAAGAACGGGATGGCGAACGGATAGCGGTAAGGGCGCCCGTCGGCAGCCGCGACCGTGCCCATCACGACGAGAATCAGCGAACCGATCAAGATCGCGGCGACGAGCAGGGCGATAGCCACGAAGCCGGTCGCGAACCACGGAACGACGATTGATCCGTAGCCGTGGTGCCGCGCCTCGTGCCAGCCCGGCGAGGCGAAGATCGCCACGATCCACGCAACGATCGCGCCCAGCACCAGCGGCAGCGCGAAAATGAAGATCGTGAGCTGAAAGTTGAGCGACGACCGCGCGTGGCCCTCGACGAACTCGGAGTCCTCGGGTTTGGAGAGATAGACGACGAGCGGCCCGAGCACGTGGCCGAAGGGCATGCCGAGCAACCCCGCGAGCGACGACAGATGCGCCACCATCGCCCAGTTGCGCTCCGAGACGGTCAGCGGCTGCGTGATTGCCATGCTCCCGACTTAGCAGAAGCCCGGGAATGGCCTTCTCCGATTCCCGCCGAAGCCGCCAAGCCATGCGTGAGTTCGACGTGCTCGTGGTCGGCGGCGGAAACGCGGGTTGCGCCGCCGCGATCGCGTCGGCGCGCCACGGCGCGCGCACGATGCTGGTCGAGCGCTACGGGTTCCTCGGCGGAACGGCCAC
>Ga0182016_10006609_pt1 | contig 12124 bp, 10 predicted proteins | sample 712S2MmetaG_FD_120491 | JGI IMG/M metagenome (GOLD analysis project Ga0182016, IMG submission 120491) | Permafrost microbial communities from Stordalen Mire, Sweden - 712S2M metaG | ecosystem: Environmental > Terrestrial > Soil > Wetlands > Permafrost | place: Sweden: Stordalen | collected...
AGCCCTTCGTTGATGTTCTCGATATCCGTGGCCATGTCCTCGGCCGTCTCGTATCGATCGGCAGGGCTCTTTGCGAGAGCAGTGTTGATCAGGTGGTCCAGGGCCGGCGGATAGTCGGAGATGAAGTTTGAAAGCGGCTCCTGCGGTTCGCGAACCACGCGGTGCAAAGTCGCTGGATCGTCGCCCGGAAATGGCAGCCGGCCCGTCAGCAATAGATAGAGGATGACGCCGGCAGACCATATGTCGGCTCTTCCGTCAGCCTGCTTGCCCAGAAGTCTTTCCGGCGAGATGTAATGAAAGGTACCGATAACCATGCCGGTCTGCGTCTGGCCGGAGGCTTTCTCGAGTCGGGCAACCCCAAAGTCGACTATCTTGATATTCAGATCCGGCTGGACCATGATGTTCGCCGGCTTGATATCGCGGTGAATTACTCCCTTTTGGTGGGCATACCCCAGACCGAGGCAAAGCTGGCGGATGAAATCAAGCTTCTCTATGAGAGAAAACTGCCGCCCCGAGCGCAGCAAATTCTCAAGCGAGTCCCCTGGCACGAACTCCATCACGATGTATGGATTGCCCTCCTGCTCGCCAAAATCGTAGACCGTGACAATATTGGGATGGTTGAGAATGCCCGAGCGGGCCTCAAGCAGGAAGCGCTGGCGAAGCTCTTCTGTCGCATCGGTCAGGGTCTTGATGGCCACTTCGCGACCGACCGACTTGTCCATAGCGCGATAAACAACACCCATCCCCCCGACACCCAGGATGCCAAGAACAGGGTACTTGCCGATTTGGGTAACAGTCGTGCCTGCGTCCATAATATGTAGTTTCCGTTCGGGGTGGGCCGGAGATAGGTTCACAACATAATAAACCGGGATTGGATAACATGGCTAATACTTTCGCATGAGTTTGCGCCCGAAGGAATAAGCGCGATGGGCGGGAGGCGTGGCTTGGTATCGACCATAGGTGTAGAACCGTTCGACTGGGCTCCGCTACAATGCAAAACTATGGACGAACAGCCCATTGAAAAGCAGGAGACGGTTACCGTTGAGTTCACCATTGGCCTTGAAGAGGGCAAATTCACTGCCACGGCAACCGTCCCCGCCGGAAGAACCAACCTGACCCAGATATTGCCGGTGCTGCGGGATATCGAGGATTCACTGATAGCCGGCATCGCATCCCAGTTGAACCAGGTTGGCCACAAAATATCCTGCAAGGCCGGATGCGGCGCATGCTGCCGCCAGATGGTCCCGATCAGCATCTTCGAGGCCGAGGCGCTCGCTGCATGGATTCGCACCCTCCCCGAGGCAAGCCAACTGGAACTTGCCAAACGCTTCGATGCCGGGCTTCGCAAACTTGGCGCCGCCGGACTGATTGACCGATTGGTAGAGGAAGACGCGTTTGCTGAAGGCGAATCGGCCCGGCAATTGGCCCTCGATTACCTATATGTGCGCGTTCCGTGCCCTTTCCTCGAAGATGAGTCCTGCTCCATCCACCCCATCCGCCCTCTTGCTTGCCGGGAGTACCTGGTCACGTCTCCGCCCGAACACTGTTTCGATCCCGCTACCCTCAAAGCAGTTCCCGTGCCGCTGCCTCTCTATTTATCGCGGGTTCTCGGTCGCATGGGAGCCGAAATCGAAAACGATGCGCGCGGTTGGATTCCTTTGCTGTTCCTCTTTGCCTGGATGAAAGCCGGTGCGCACCCAGGCGAGGCAATCTCCGGCGACGGCCCCCAGGTCCTTCATGAATTCGTCAGGAATCTAGGACACGGCAGACGCACTTCCTGAAGCGAAACGAAACCTGCAAGAAAAGGCTGAGCTGCGCGTGTCACAAAAGGCGAGTGTCAGCCACTCTTCAACAGACAACGCCTGCAGGGCAGTCGACGAGCCTTTACCGAATGCCGGCGCATGCCGGAGTCGGAATATCCCTGGGCTCGATTGAAGGGTAAGTTGGAATGGCGACTATACATAATCAATTGACGACTAAAAGATGGTTGAATCTGTGCTGGGTAACGATGGCGCTGCTGATGACCTTAGGTGTTCGGCAGGCGCACGCGGGAACGGTTATCAACGCATGTGTGAATAACATTGATGGCGTTACGCGCATCGTGAATTCCGCAAATCAATGCCTGCCGTTCGAACATTTCGATTCATGGAATATCCAGGGACCGGCGGGGCCGCAGGGACCAGCGGGGACCGCGGGGCCAAAGGGTGCGACGGGCGCCCAGGGCGCTCAAGGTGCTGCCGGGCCGGCGGGGCCACAGGGTACTGCGGGTGCGCAAGGGCCCGGGGGTCCAGTTGGGGCAACAGGACTAACCGGAGCGATGGGACCAGCGGGCCCCGCTGGAGTTGCAGGGCCGGCTGGCGCGGTTGGACCTGCGGGCGCGGCTGGAGCAGCAGGAGCAATTGGTCCGGCTGGACCTGCTGGGGCAATCGGCCTGACAGGCGCAACTGGGCCGGCTGGACCGACAGGGCCAACTGGCGCTGAAGGACCAACTGGACCTCAGGGTACTCCGGGCGCGATTCCAGCGAATCTCCAGGCGATTTCGAATCAGCTGGGGACCAGTGGATACACCAACAAGGATTTTGTAGGTAGCTCTGGCCAGTGCTATATCGGCGATATCATTCTCAGCGTGAACGGATATGGCACCACAGGCGGTGTCGCAGGTGGCAGTTGGACACCTGCGGACGGGAGCGTACTTCCGATTTCGCAAGATGTGGCTCTTTTCTCGATCCTCGGAACGACCTTTGGCGGAGACGGGACCACCAACTTTGCGCTGCCGGATCTTCGGGCGTTCGCGCCGCAGGGGTTTCAGTATTCGATTTGCATGTTCGGCATATTCCCCTCAAGAAATTAAAACTAAAGAAGCATTATTCAATTGAGGGGGACGGCCTGCGAGCCATTCGCAGGCCGTTTTTCTTGGTCCGCCCGGTACATGTAGCTCTGGATTCAATGGGATGCTGCCCTGTTTCGACCATAAACTGGGAACTGCCATGATTGTCCGTCTGAGGCCTTACCAAACGCGAGATTTTGATTTCGTTCGCCGCTTGTACTTTGAAACCATGCGGTGGGCTATCGAGCGCGTGTTTGGATGGGACGAATCTCGGCAATGCGCGAGCTTCGCCGAGTGGTTCAAGCACGAGGAAGTTAGCGTGATTACCGCCGACGGTCTCGATGTGGGTTGGATCCAACAGCGTCTGGACGACAAAGGCATTCTTCTGGGATCAATCTATATTGCGCCGGCGATGCAGCGAAAGGGTATAGGCAGCCGCGTTATCCAGGCCCTTCTCCGGTTGGCCAGAAAGAAATCGAAACCCGTGACTCTGGCAGTCATGAAAATCAATCCGGCACGCGCTCTCTATGAGCGTCTCGGCTTCCGAATCACGCATGAGGACGAGTACAAAGTCTATATGCGGGCAGACCCGGCCGGAGACTGAGATATCGTCTTTGCTCTCGAAAACTCCGTAGCGTCTACCGCGCAAGGTCTGATCGGAGGATATGTTTTTTCCCGATTTGATCGGACGATCTGTTTTTTCCCGAAAGAGCGCCGAGCCGGTCAAAATTGATCGAGGAAAAACATCGAATTCCCGCTATACTGTCAGCATGAGAGGTAGCGACCTTCGCATCGGTCCGTTCAGACCTCGGAGCATCGTACTTGAGAAAGCGGCTTGGGTACGGGGCCTCGTGTGCCTGGCTGTCGTCACGTCTATACCGTTCGCCGCGGCTTTCCCCCAATCGCAGGTTGGAAACGGATTGCCCTATCCGCCCCCTCAGCCGGGCGTGGCGCCGATGAACCGCATGGCGAATCCAACGGCGGACGCCAACCGGCTCATGGTAGATTCGATGAAGCTGCAAAACAGCCTTAAGGCGTTTGAATTGTTGAATGTGCAGCGCCAAAAAGAAATGACATCGGACACCGCAAAACTGGTTGAGTTGGCCAATCAGTTGAAGACCGATGCCGACAGGGGCGTACCGGATGCGATTTCGATCCTTGAGATCCGGAGGGCTGAACTGATTGAGCGGCTGGCGCACAACATTCAACACAAGATGAGGGCGACTCCCTCCCAATAAGTTGCCCTGCCTGCCTCGGCGCGCCGGCTGCCGGCTGCCGGCTGCCTGGGAGGACTGTGTGCCCCGGCGGCGGATATCGCCAGGGGGGTCGACAGGCAATCTCGGTAACTCCCTTGCTCGAATTCGGCGGTAAAAGAATCGCAAAAAAGATACATTTTCACTCTTGCATTTTCTCTCTATACTGTGCGCATGAGAGGTGTGCGTATCGGATTCCCCCGAAATCGACCCGGTGAGTTAACGCCGCAGGTCTTCGTTGCTTGGGTAGAACCAAAAGCCACATTCCGCAGCGGTACAAAGGGCACGTGAATTGTGGAATCGCTCTGGATCGGAGGTTTGCTATGAAGATACTGTCAAGGTTTCGTTCCTTGTGCCAATTGGGAGGAAGTGCGCGCTCTGTGCGAAATTTGGCTTGCCTGGCGCTCTTCACCTTCGGCGCAGTTTCTCTAGCTGCAGCTCAGCAACCCGCTCCGGGAAGCGCGGCTCAAACCCCCGTGGCCCACGCGCCGGCAACTGCGGTGGCAATAGCGGACACTTCCAAGCCCACGACTCCTCAGACTCCCCAACAGAAGCAACTCGCGGACGACACTGCGAAGTTGCTGACTTTGGCGAACGAACTGAAAGCGGAACTCGATAAGAGCAGCAAGGACACGCTTTCGCTGAGCGTTATCAGGAAGGCCGAGCAGGTTGAGAAGCTGGCGCACAAGGTTCGGGACGAGATGAAGGCCAGTGTGCAAAATTAGAACGTCTTAAGTAAAGACATTGCCCTGGGTTACTCCCAGCCGCCAGAGCCCACGAAACCGGCCCAATACCAGGGATGCGTACTCTTCCCGGCGGCTCGGCGTTCCTGCAACATGGCGCGCGCCGAACCCCAGACGGCATCCGCGGTGGACGCGTGATGGCCAAGGCGCTCGGTGTAGAGCTCATGCATGAACTGGCGGGCCGCGTCGTCGTCGACAGGCCAGAGAGTCATGATGACGCTGCGCGCGCCCGCCACTCGAAAGGCCCTCTGCAATCCAAGCACGCCTTCTCCGTCGCGAAGCTCTCCGTTGCCGGTGTTGCATGCCGAAAGTACGGCCCAGTCCACGTTACTCAGGTCGAGGGAAGCAATCTGCTGCGCAGTGAGAATGGATTGCGCAGCGCCGTGATTGCCGCCGGCGAAGACCAGTCCCGAATGGAGCAGTGGGTTGCCGCTGCCGCAGCTCTTGTCCAGTAAAAAGGCATGCGTGGCCACATGCAGCACGCGGCTGTGCGCAGACTCAGAAAGGAATCGTGCAAGTGTCGCGTCGTTGCCGGTTACCAGTTGCGAGGGCTCCGCAGCATTCCATCGATTCCAGGTGGATGCAATGTCCGACACCTCCGCGGCGGTGCCCGGCAAGGACTGGAACTCAATTTTGCTGAACTCATCGCAGGCGGGAGTCGCGCCTCTCAACGTCGCTGGTGGAAGCTTGTATGCGGACAACTCGAACGATGGACTCCCAATGGCCAACAGGCCCGCTTTCTTTTCCACCTGACCTGTTGGCACCAGGTCGCGTTCGCTGGAGAGAGTATGGATCACGGGGCCGCGTTCAACGAGATAGCCGTCGCCATCCGGCAGTCCGGCAAAGGGGATCAGGTTCAGATTGCCATCAGCGACTACAAGCGCAAGCTGCGCATCGCCGATCTCATTCCTGAGCGGGTCCCAAATCCGCTGGCGGATTGCAAGGCCGGCATCGCGATAAGTGCGCTCGTTGCGGATGGAGCCAAGGCCGCCGCTGTGCGCCTCGGCGTCGGAGGCCGCGCGCGCCTTGCGAATCAGCTGATCCAACGAGGCGGCATCGCCCAACTTGAAGATGCGGATCTCGCCGGAGTCTGGATGGACCACGAAAGCGGCATAGGATACCGTATGTCCGTTTGTCGGGTCCAGCTTGTCTACAGCGTGCTGCCGATACAGGACATAAGAGATCAGCACGGAATGCGGAGGCAGATTGCGACGGACGTCTTCTGTTGCGATCTGATAGATTCGCTCATCGTTGCGCAGCGCGGCGCTGCGTTCAGCCAGCGAGCGCTCGATCGATTCCATGCGACTGGTGGCGGCGTTCAATTGCTCGGGCTTATCAGCGGTTTGCGCTTTTGAATTTTCCACCGCGAGCAGATCGGTTCTGGCCTTGTCCAGTTCTTTCAGAAGCCTGGCGGTTTCAGGGTCGTTGTCGGCGTTCAGATTCTTTTGACGCCGCGCCATTTCGTCGGCGACCAATGCGCGCGAACGTATGACCTCCTGATAGATCTCGTTGGTAGGCAACTCAGAGTGACCGAGAAGCACTGAGATGGCCGTGTCGAGGCCGTGCGGGCGCGTTGCATCGTAGGCCAGTGCCTGGCGTTCCGGCAATGTGCGCGCCTGCAATACGAACATCTCGCGGCTCATGCGGGCACTAATAAGCCCCTCTTCCACAGCCTTGGGCGGATTGCCACCCTGGGCGAGGGACATGGCGAACATTGCGTGAGTTCCCGCGAGCTGATCCATCGGCTCATATTTATTTTGCAGCGAGAACTCATAGGCTTTCCATGCGTCGGCGAAATGCCCGGTGCGGCTATAAAGGTTTGCCAGGTTGTGATGGACCTGCATTTCCAACGAGCTGTCGGATCCATACTGCTTCTCCAGCAGTGCAACTGCACGGTTCAGGTGTTCGAGCGCTTTGTCGAATTCCTTGAGCCGAATATAGTGGGCTCCCAGATTGTTCTCGATTACGCCGAGACGGTCGGAGTCGGGCATGACTTTGTAGGCGATGGCCAGCGCCTCCTCATCGGCGGCGATCGAGCCTTTCAAGTCTCCCATTTCAAATTTCAACGCGCCGAGATTGTTGAGCGATGACACCAGGTCCGGGTTATCCTTGCCGCCGATCTTGCGAGTGATTGCAAGCGATGCCTCGTCGGCGCGCAATGCGCAAGGGTAGTCTCCCAAGGCTAAGCAAACCACCCCCAGCTCCTCGGCGGCAGTCGCAGTGTCGTCTTTATCCGGGAACTCCTTTTGTGCCGTCTCCAACAATCGCTCAGCAATCGGCCTGGCCTCCGCGGCGCGATTGAGTGCAACCAGGACCTCAACCTCGACCCCGAGCGAGTTGAGAAAGGTCTGGCTGCGTGGGCCGGCGGCGGCTTTCGCCACTTGCACCTCACGATTGACCTCAGCCAATGTCTCGGTATCCACAACGCTGGCGTCGATCTGACTTGCGACCAGGTCATCCAACGCTTCGGCCACTTCGACCGTGTTGCCGGGATGCTCAGCTTCTGCTTTGCGCAAGGCTTCGCGGCACTGGGCGATTTTGTCGATCCCGGGCTTCGCCGCTTCCTTCTTTGGCTCATCAGGCGCTGCCGGCTTGCCGGCGGAAGGGGATTGCTGGGCCAGACAGTTCGCGGCGCAATACACCGAAAGGAGAATTGTGAGGGCACAGGTTGTCGTTCGATTCACCGAGACCTCCGTCTTGCATACGACCGACAGGGAAACGCGGTCGGCCCCTCTACCGATTTACACCCATTCCTTGAACCGATTCACTCGATCAGGGGAAGTACCAGTTACTTGCTGTCGTCGCCTGTGCGAACGTTTTTCAACTCAGAACGGGCGCGGCGTTCAAAATCTCCGCGCAACGCGATGGTGCGAGCCAGGTAGTGGCGCGCCGTAGTGGGGTCGTTGTGTACCAGGGCGATTTGCGCCAGGTAGTAAAGTGCCGCTTCCTGTTGCGGTGAGTCCCCGGCATCGGCAACGCTGCGAAGGGTTTGGGAAGCGGCGTCCAGGTCACCGTCATGCATCTGGCAGACCCCGCTATAGAAGCGGGCGGCAAGCGAATCTTCATCCGCGGCAGGAACTCGCGCCAGGGATTTGACAGCAGTGGGGCAGTCGTGGCCTGTGTAGGCCTTCATCCCCGATTCGAAATGCGCGTCTCCGCTCTGCCCACGGAGGTTGGGAGCCTGAAAGGCCGGCAAAGTCAGGTCAGCCAGCGAGGAAAGCGTTGGAGACGCTGGGGAAGATGGCTTGGACGGTGCGGACGGTGCGGCATTTGGAGCGGGGGCGACCGGCGCGCTGGCAACGGAAGGCTGCGTGGGCTGATGCCTGGCTCGGTATCCGAGAAAGCCCAGGAACAGGAGAGCTGCGATTGCTCCGAATGCAGCAAACCTGATTGGCCAGGGAATTGGCGCTTTAGGTAGATTCCGCAGTTGATTGCGAAGGGCATGCGTGGCTGCCTGAAGAGCTTCCACCTGGGCAAGGCAAACCGGGCAATCGAAAAAATGCTCCTCGAACTCCTGCGCTTCAACCTCGGCCAGTGTTCCCTGCAAGTAGGACTCAACGTATTCTTCGGCTGGTTTCCTTGTGCAGTTCGTCATTTTTTTTGTCCCGCAATAGAGTGGACGTTGGAAGCGGTTTGTGACGGGCTTCGAACAAAATCTATTACGCGGCGGGTTGCGCGCAGCTTCCTCTGCCGAACGACGTCCGGGTTCAGGCGCAGCCGCTCAGCGATTACGCCGGGCTTAAGCCCATCTACAAGTGTCATTTGCAAGATCGTCCTGTCTAACGGATCGAGGCTGGAGATGGCTTTTAACGCCAGCGTTTCCCGCTCTTGTTCGTCCGCTTTTTCTTCAGAGAACGAAAGATCGGGCAGATTATCCGGGAGTTCGAGCGATTCGGGCCGCCGAATTTCGCCTCGAAAGTGGTTGTTCAGCACGTTGCGGGCAATCGCGATGACAAACTGCGTCAACTTGGCGGGATCGCGCAGTTGTCCGCGCCGCAATGCGCAGAGCGCCTCGATCATTGCGTCCTGGAGAAGATCGGCCGCCAAATCCGGATTGCGGGAGCGAGCCAGCAACATGGCCTTGACGGGGCGCATATAGCGCAGAGCAAAGGTACGCTCCGCCTCCGGTTCCCCAGCCAGGATGGAGCCGACGAGCCGCTCATTCTCCAGCGCTGCCTCGTGGCCCGAGGAGACTGCTCCGGCGGTAAGGTCGTCGCTCATTTGTCCGCTGTTTTTCAACCCCAAGCAAGTGCTGCCATTCTCTCACAAATAACAACAGGATTAGAGGAATTGCAGGCGCTGAGCTACCCCATTCGGGGCATGAGCGGGAAAAGGAATCAGGGTTGCAAATGTGGCGAAGTCGGGCCGACTCCGAAGCTCTTAGAAATGGCGAAGGGACTCGGCCGGACTGGCAGGGGCGGCGTTGGGAGAGCCGACGCCATGCTCGGTGCGATCGACGTGGCTTTCGAGCGAACGGCTGACGAGATCGCGAGAGCCGAGACCAACGGCGAGAGAGAGGGTAAGAACAATGCCGCCGAAGAGGATGCCAAAGGCCAGCTCAACAACAACGCCGCCGACTTCGAGGTGATCGAGAACCATGGCGGCGGTCAGAACCAGCACCAGCCATTTGACGCCGAGAGAGAGAAACCGCGCGTATTGGAGTTGAGCGTTGACGGCTCCGATGAGAACAGACCGCGCCAGGAAGCGAGCAATGAGCGTACCGGCGATAAGGAGGAAGATGGCGCCGACAGCCCTGGTCAGGTAGGGCAGCAGGGAGATGGGAAGCGAGGCGGCAGACGCGTAGGAGGCATCGAATGCTGACGCGCCGATGATGAGTCCCAGAATGACGCTGGCCCAGAAGGAGGCTCGGGCGATGAGCGCGGAAGGCGAAGTTCCCGGCGTCCAGTCGGCTTTGCCTCGGGTCTGGGTAAGACGGTCGTCGAAACGGGCCCAGGCGAGTCCACGGCGTAAGAGCGCGGAGAGAGCCATCCCCACCAGCGTGAATACCGCCATGGCGACAAAGAAAGCGAGGATGCCGGGCAGGATGGCGATGAGCAGGGAGAGGACGCGGTCGAGCGATTGATGGAGTGCATCCGACATGTGATGCCAGATGGAGGCGTTGTCCGCATTAAAGGGCTGCGGCGCCGGACGCGGACTTGACTCGAGCATGACGGCCAGGATGTTATGCATCGGATTCACTCCTTGAATTCGATCTATTGGTGCGGAGGCTTGTAACTTCCCATAACTCAAAGTTCGTGCTTTCCCATATCTCAAAATCGAGATATGGGGCACCCAGGTTCCTATGGAGAATATGTGTCATGGGTTGAACCTGTCGGGCCAGCGCCAGCGTGAAACGAGATAGGGCTTGTCCGCCTCGAAAGCGGTGGCGAGAGCTTCGATATGCCGCTCCGCGTTAGTGCCCGAATCGGTGATGTTGATGTGGCTGGCGACCCACGCGAGATACAGCGGAATGAGTGCGCCGAGGAGGTGTCCGCGATTGATGGTGCGGAGCCGGTAAGCGATGAGGAAGTCATAGACGATGCGGGCCCAGAGGCTGTCGGGCATGCGAAATGTCGAGAATTCCGTAATGGAAAGGCGCTTGAGGCCGAGTAGCGAATTGGGAGGCAGCACCAGCGACCAGATTTCCTGCAGGTTGGTGTAGGCCAGGCGAAAGGCCTCAAGCATGGGAGTGATGTCCGTGGGTCCGCTGTTCAGTGGAGCCTCGGGAAATGGGACGCGGGGAGGCGGTAAATAGCGGGGGCGCTGCCAGAATGCGGCTTTGGCGTCGATATCGGCGAAGAGAGAACCGGTGACCGAAGCGAGAATCGCGTTAATGTCGGCTTCGGCTGGCTGTGGGGTTGCTCGAGGGCCGACAGCGACTTCATTGGTATTTAATCCGCCAACTGCGGCCTCGTTGATGGGCCAGAGAAGCGCATCGCCCTGATTCATCGTCGTAAATCGCTGGGCTGCGGCAGCGAGACGTTCGGCCATGCGAGGCGAGAGGCCGAGATCGACGGCCAGCGGAAAGCGGGCTCGGGAACTGAACAGCGCACGGGTGAGCGGATAAAGGATGGCCGAGTTGATGAGGCCTGCATGCGGAGGCAGGTCGTAACACGGGATCGCCAAGTCGGCGGATGAGTCGACAACCGCGTTGGCAAGGTCGCGCAGGCCAGATGAACTCAGCGAACCGGATCCGGGGCCCAGCATCAGGATTGCGTGCGCCTTGTGCTCAGCGGCCAGTTGGCCGGCAAGATCGAAGTCGGCGGCGGTGAGGGTCCAGGACGGATTGGCTTCGGGAATGGGTAGGATGCGAAGGCCGGGCCAACCATCGGTGGAGAGTGCGTCTGGGCTGGCGATCATCAAGCTGTCTGCTGCGAAGGTCGAGGTGAGATGGGCGAGGACCGCTTCCGATTGCTCCTGTGGCATGGATGCGAGCAGGACGAGGAGGGCGGGAGCGGGGAGTTCTTGCTCGGGTGAAGCGTCGGATATCGAATTCGCTGTTGCCATCGTGACTTTTCCGGGTTGAGGTTTGTGGCCGCCCACCCTTGCCGCGATGGAACTGCGTCAAGGATGGGGCACCCAACATTTGTGGGAGCATCGAGCTATAAAGCTAAGATGCCAGCCAGGGGAATGCGGAGCCAGGTGGGGCGATTGTTCAGTTCATAGAGCAATTCGTACAGCGCTTTTTCAAGCAGATAGGCACTGAGCAATGCCTGCGACTGCTGGGACGAAGGCAAGAGTGCGGGATTGGCGCCGATCATTTCGCGGTAGGCGCGGAGAAATTGAGAGGAGGCGGAATTTTGCCATAAGACAGCCCAGGCGGTCAGGCTTTCGCAGGCGGGCGAATGCGCGAGTTCGGGGTGAGCGGTCAGAAATTGGTCGAGACCGGCGTAGGCGGCATAAGAAAGGGAGCGGATCATTCCGGCCACGTCCTTAAGGGGGGATTGCTTTTGACGCCGTTCGGCGAGGGGGCGCGCAGGTTCGCCTTCAAAATCGAGCAGGACAAAGTCCACCGAGTCTGGATTGAGCGGCGATTCCGATTCGGTGGATGCACCGCTCGTCCGTAGAGTCTGGCCCAGGTGATAGTCCCCGTGAATGCGGATACGCTGACCCGCGGCTTTTGATGCGGTGATGGCATTAGCGCGTGCAAACAGGTCGATGCGGCGGGAAAGCAAAAGGGCGGCATTGTCTGCCGTGACGTCCTGGAGTGTGGAGAGCTTGATTTTCAAAGCCTCAAGGGTCGAAGTGATCTGGGCGTCGATTCGCTGCGCGTCGCGGACAAGGTCCTGAGCGGTCAAGGG
>Ga0182016_10006613_pt1 | contig 12123 bp, 10 predicted proteins | sample 712S2MmetaG_FD_120491 | JGI IMG/M metagenome (GOLD analysis project Ga0182016, IMG submission 120491) | Permafrost microbial communities from Stordalen Mire, Sweden - 712S2M metaG | ecosystem: Environmental > Terrestrial > Soil > Wetlands > Permafrost | place: Sweden: Stordalen | collected...
ACCAGATAAGGAAGATCGTAACGGGCGGCGGTTTGGCTGACGGCGAGACAAATCGAACTCGCATAGCCGCCCACGATCGCGGCGACGCCTGCGGAGTTCATGCTCTCGACGGCGGCATTGCCGCCATCCGGCGTCGACTGGGCATCGCCGAGCACGGCCTCGATCTTGGCGCCGAGCGCCTTGATCCCGCCCGCGGCATTGATTTCGTCAATCGCTATCGTCGCGCCCAGCCGCCCCTGTTGGCCCGAATAGGACAGCGCGCCGGACACCGGATGCAGGACGCCGACCTTCACGGTGGCTCCCTGCGCGCGCAATATCGCAGGCGCGGAGACAATGCCGGCGGCTGCGACGGCACTCAATCCGGTCGACTGCAGAAACCGGCGGCGGCTCACGTTTGAATATGGACGCGACATGACTGCTCCCCCTAATGGCCGGCGGGTAGACTAACATTAGTCTGGCGGCCCCTGCTATATTCGGTTCGCACCTCATGGGACGCCCGCATTCGCCATGACAAAAGCCCAAACCCTGATCGATAAACTATGGGACGCCCATGAAATCGTGCGTCGCGAAGACGGCGAGTCCCTGCTGTGGGTCGATCGCCATTACGTCCATGAGGGCTCCTTTCACGCCTTCAGCCGGCTGGCGGAGCGCGGCGCGGCGGTTGTGGAGCCCGGCCTCACCTTCGGGGTGGCAGACCATTACGTGCCTACGCGCGGGCCTCGCGACAGCATCGGAAATCCCGAGATCGCGCGCATGGTGCGCCAGATTGAAGAGAACGCGACCAAGCACGAGATTAAGCTGTTCGGTCTGAACGACCGGCGGCAGGGCATCGTTCACGTGGTCGGTCCTGAGCAGGGCCTGACACTGCCCGGTTTGCTGATTGTCTGCGGCGACAGCCACACCTCGACGCACGGCGCGCTCGGTGCATTTGCCTTTGGAATTGGCGCTTCTGAAGTGGCACACGTGCTGATGACGCAAACCATCTGGCAGCGACGGCCCAAACGCATGCGAATTACGGTGGACGGCAGATCCGCGCCCGGAATCGCTGCCAAGGATATAGCGCTTACGATCATCGGCACGATCGGCGCCGACGGTGCGACCGGCCATGCCGTTGAGTTCGCCGGTTCCGCCATCCGCACGCTTTCGATCGAAGGTCGGCTCACGCTCTGCAACATGTCGATCGAGGCTGGCGCGCGCTGCGGGATGGTTGCGCCTGACGACACGACCTTCGATTACGTGCGGGGAAGGCCCTTCGCGCCGAAGGGCGCTGCTCTCGAACAGGCGCTCGAAGCCTGGTCCGGGCTCAAAACCGATGACGGCGCCGAATTTGAGCGCGAGGTTCGCCTCGATGCCGATGCGATCGCCCCAATCGTCACCTGGGGGACGAGCCCGCAACACGCCTTGCCGATCGGTGCAAACGTGCCGAACCCCGCGGGCGAAACCGATCAGGCGCGCGCCAACGAGCTGCGCGAGGCCATCGACTATATGGGGTTACGGCCGGGCCAGAAACTGACCGAGGTTGCGATCGACCGCGCCTTCATCGGCTCCTGCACCAATGCACGGATCGAGGATCTGCGGGCAGCGGCCGCAGTCTTGGCGGGCCGGACCAGCAAGGTACCCGGACTGGTTTCACCCGGCTCCTCGCTGGTCAAGCGCCAGGCTGAGGAGGAGGGGCTCGACCGCATTTTCCGCGACTCCGGGCTGGAATGGGGTGAATCCGGCTGTTCCATGTGCGTCGGGATAAATGGCGATCTCGTCGCGCCCAGCGAACGTTGCGCCTCGACCACCAATCGCAATTTTCGCGGCCGGCAAGGGCCCGGCGCGCGAACGCATCTGATGTCGCCCGCGATGGTCGCGGCCGCCGCGGTGGCGGGCCATCTGTCGGATGTGCGTTCGCTGATGGCCGGACGAAAGGTCTAATCACTATGGAGAAATTCACGCGAATAACCGCGGCCGCCTGTCCGCTCAATGTCACGAACATCAATACGGATCAGCTCCTCCCGGCGCGCTATCTCAAATGGCCGCGTTCCGCGGGTCTTGGCAAGGTGCTGCTGCAGGACCTCCGGTTCGACGCAGAAGGCCACGAGCGGCCGGACTTTCCGCTCAATCAGCCGGATTTCCGAGCCGCCAAAATCGTCGTCGCCGGTCGCAATTTCGGCTGTGGCTCGTCGCGCGAGGCCGCTGTTTATGCCTTGTACGACTATGGCATCCGGTGCGTGATCGCGCCGTCATTCGGCGACATTTTTGCCGGCAATGCTATTCAGAACGGGCTGCTTACCGCGACGGTTCCCGACGAAGTAGCGGCAAAGCTGATATCACAGCTGACCGCCGCGCCGAAAACGCAGGTCAACATCGACCTCGAGGAACAGGCCATTTCATGCGGAGATCTCAGCTGCGGTTTCGGCATCGATCCGGTCCGGCGGCTGCGGCTGCTCAATGGCTGGGACGATATTGCGCTCACTGAAAATTTTCGCGACCGGATCACGGCGTTCAAGACAGCGGATCAAATTCGCCGCGCATGGGCTATTCCGTTTGATTAGGCTTTCATAGTTTCAGGTTACGCGCCCGCGCCTGGCTATTTCAGTAAATGGCATCTTTAAGCCAGCTCTAAGCGCGTTGAGAAGTTTTGGAGCGAAGGTATTTCATCACATCCCGCACGTTTTCGCTCAGGGGCATGGTGTATGCGCAATATAAGTTCAACTGTGGAAGCGGTGAGGCTAACCTTAGCGATGCCAGCGAGCCTTCGTTGAGCTCGACCGCCACCGTGCAGACCGGCAAGCACGCGATCGCGTTGCCTCGCCGAACTATTTCTTTCGTCGCTGTCGCTTCTTGCACTTCCATGGCGACCTCGTAACAGCCAACGTCGATCGCCTTCAGCGCTGCGTCGGTCATCCGATTGAACCGCGAATTGCGCAGGCCGGTAACGAACCTTGCCCGCTGCAGCTCCCCGGTCGTCACAGGGCGTTTATCCGCCAATGGGTGTTGCGGCGCGGCCACCAGTACGAGCCGTTCATGACCCAAAACTTCGCAGCGGACACCGGACACAGGCTTCAAAGCTAAAAAAAGCCCGATCATGGCGGCGCGGGTGCGCACAAGGCTGACGACTTCGTCGGCGGTTCCGACGCGCGTGATGACGTGTACTTTTGGATGATTTGCCGTGAAGGCAGTCAGTCGTTCCGGTAGAAAATGCGCCGCGATATCGCGTTGCACGGCGAGGACGATCTCTTGCGTGACCGCCGCACGCATATCCGCGAGTTTTTTGGTGGTGGCTTCCGATCGCTGCAGCGCGTCGACGGCAAAGGCGTAAAGCGCCTCTCCGGCCTTGGTGAGGCGGGGTCGGCTGCCGCGGCTACGCTGAAACAAGGACTGACCAAGCTGGGATTCCAGCGCTTTGATGTGGGCGCCGACCGACGGCTGGGCGATGCCGAGCTGGTTGGCGGCGATGTTAAAGCCGCCGCAGTCGACGACGCTTTTGAACACGTTCAGACGGCGGGGGCTGGCGGAGATCATCCGGGTGCAACTTATAGCCAAAGAGCTATAACTTTTTAGCCGGAAATCCCATTGCTTGGCTAGCGTCCCGTCGTCACTGTCTGCGCAATAAAACGCCGCGAGGGAGTGGACACGTGATTGCCGTTGCAATCGATATCGGCGGCACCTTTACGGATCTGGTCGGTTTCGACGACAAAACCGGGCACTTCGCCGATGCAAAGAGCCTGACCACCCCCCACGATCTGGTGCAGGGCATTATCGACTGTCTGAACAAGAGCGGGCTCACGGCGGACGCAATCGACGAACTCATTCACGGCTCGACCATCGCCATCAATACCTTGATTGAGCGTACCGGTGCCAAGACCGCGCTGGTCGTCACCAATGGGACGAGGGACGTCTATATCATCGGACGCGGCAATCGGCCCGAAGCCTACAATTTTTTCTTCCATCGTCATCGGCCGCTGGTACCGCGACATCTCACCCGGGAGGTCACCGAACGTGTGTTTGCCTCCGGTGCGGTTGAGACTCGGCTCGACCGGAGCGCCGTCGAGCAAGTTGCGCGCGATCTGGCGGCGGAAGGCGTCGACGCGGTCGCTGTGTGCTTCCTCCACTCCTACATCAATCCGGATCACGAACGGGCCGCAGGCGAGATCATTCGCGCCGCGCTACCGGATGCCTATGTGTCGCTCTCGCACGAAATTTTGCGCGAGTACCGCGAGTTCGAGCGCACGTCGACGACCGTGGTGAACGCCTATATCGGTCCCAAAGTGGGCGGCTATGTGCGTGGCCTAAAGTCGAAACTCGAAGGCATCGGTTTTTCCGGCAACCTGTCGATCATGCGCTCCAATGGCGGGGTGATGACGCCGGAAGTAGCGCAGGAGCGCCCCGTCGCGATGATGGAATCCGGCCCCGTCGGCGGCATCATCGCCTCGGCAAAGATCGGAGAGAAGCTCGGCTATCGTAATGTCATCTCTTTTGATATGGGCGGCACCACCGCAAAGGCGAGCCTGATCCGCGACGGCGAGCCCTCGCTGGCGCCAGGCTATTACGTGGGCGGATACGCCAGCGGGCATCCGGTCATGCTGCCGATGATCGATGTGGTTGAAATCGGCGCCGGCGGCGGTTCTATCGCTTGGCGCGACGAAATCGACGCCCTCAAAGTCGGCCCGCAAAGTGCCGGCGCGGACCCCGGCCCGATCTGCTATCGCGGCGGCGGTACCGAACCGACCATTACCGACGCCAATGTCGTGCTCGGCCGGCTCGATCCGAATAACTTTCTCGGCGGCACGATGAAGCTCGATGCCGACGGCGCGCGATCGGGCATCGAACAGAAGATCGCAAAGCCGCTCGGTATGAATGTAGTGCAAGCGGCACAAGCGATCATCGACATCGCCGTCAACAAGATGTCGCTTTGCGTGCGTGAGGTGTCGGTGGAGAAGGGCTACGACCCGCGCGATTTCGTCATGTTCGCGTCGGGCGGCGCCGGGCCGCTTCACGTTCTCGCTGTCGCGCGGGAATTGCACATCCCGACCGTCGTCGTGCCGTTGTTTCCGTCGCATTTCTCGGCGCTGGGCATGCTTCTTGCCGATGAGCGTCACGATTTCATTCGGACATATTATGCCGATCTCGCCGGCGTCGATTTCGCCAAGCTGATTGAAGTTCGCGACGAGATGATCGCGGAGGCGCAGGGGGGACTGCGTCACGCGAAGGAGGCCGAGCTGCAGGTGCGGCTCGATCTGCGCTACACCGGTCAGGAATTCACCCTGTCTGTTCCAGTCACGCCGGCGCAGCTAAAGAAGGGCGACCGCCGCGGCATCCGCATCGCCTTCGACAAGCTTTATGAGCAACGTTATGCTCATCACTCGCCCGACGAGCCGGTGGAGATGGTCAATATTCGCCTTGCCGCCGTTGGCCAACGACCGAAGCTGGAATTTCCCAAAAAACGCGGCGCCAAACGTCCGACGCCGCGTCGCCGGCTGGTCCATCTTGGCAGTGCTGCCAAGCCCGTCGCTTGCCCGATTTATGGCCGCGATACACTTTCGGCCGGCGCCCGTATTGCGGGCCCGGCACTGATCGAAGAGCACGGGACCACGACGGTTATATACGCCGGAGATAAGTGCCGAGTCGCATCCTCCGGCGAACTAATTGTTTCCGTAGGAGCAGGCCGATGAGGCGGAAGCGGGCAATCGAGGCGAAGCCGTTGCGACCGGCAAGGCCCTCTTCGACACAACGCAAGAGCATCAAGCGCGGCGTCACGCTCGACCCGGTGACGCTGGAGGTTATCCGCAATGCGCTGCCGGCTATCGCCAACGAAATGGCGGCCGATCTGCAGCGCACGTCGTATAATATGATGATCTATGAGGTGCGCGACTTCTGCACCGCGCTTGTCGATCCGAGCGGCCAGCTGATTTCGCAAAACGTCGGCGGCGTCTCCCACTTCGTCGCCGATCTGGGCGTCGTCATTACCGACTGCATGAAACGATACGGCGAAAAAGGGCTTGCGCCGGGCGACGTCATCATCACCAACCATCAGGCGGTCGCGGGCCAGCACCTCAACAACATCGTCATCTACATGCCCTATTTCTATCGCGGCGAGCTTCTGATGTTCGCCATGGTGCGTGCGCATTGGATCGACGTAGGCGGCACCTCGACCGGTTTCGGCGCTGGGCCGCAGGTCGCCGACCCCTGGCTCGAGGGATTGCAGCTCGACCAGCTCAAGATCTATCGCGAAGGGATGCTCGACGAGACGCTCTATCGCGTCATCAAAGACAACATCCGCTTTCCGGAATCCTCCCTCGGCGATATGAAGTCTCAGATGGCGGCCTGTCGGCTTGCCGCGCGCCGGATGGACGAGCTTTTCGACAAATACGGCCGCGAGACAATCCTGGCGGCGATCGATCGTATCTTCGATGAAACCGAGCGCAAGTGCCGGAACGTCGTGGCGCAACTTCCCGACGGCGTCTACGAAGCCTCGGCCTCCATCGACGACGACGGCGTGCTCAAGGACGAGCCGGTCCCAATCAAGGTCAAGGTCACGATCAAGGGCTCGTCGATGACCATCGACCTATCCGGCTGTTCACAGGAGCGGAAAGCGGGAATCAACTCCCGGACGCTCGCCGGAGCCCGCGTCGCCTACAAGGCGCTCACGGGTCCGCTCGATCCGGTCAACGAAGGCTCGTTCCGCGCGCTCGACGTCGTCATTCCGGAGGGCAACATCATGATGGCGCGCTTTCCGGCGCCGATGGCGGGCTGGAGCGCGATCGTGCCAACCGTTGTCGACTGCATCGTCGCGGCGCTCGCCAAAGCCATGCCCGACCGCGTGCCGGCCGGCCATCACGGGCTCCTCGGCGGGGCCGTTGTATTTTTCGGTCTGCACCCGAAGACCGGCAAACGTTTTGTCGTGCAAAGCCTCGAAGGTGGCGGCTGGGGAGGGCGCCCCTCCGAAGACGGTGAGTCCGGTACGGTGTCGGTTTGCCAGGGTGACGTGCGCAATGGCTCGATCGAGGGCATCGAGCTTAAATGTCCGGTGTTGGTCGAAAGCCGCGCGTTGCGCCGGGATTCCTGCGGCGCCGGCAAATATCGCGGCGGCCTCGGCATCGACATGCGGGTCCGCAATCTGGTCGAAGGTCATTGGAATTTCGAGCAGACACGACGCGCTCAATGTCCGCCGTGGGGCCTGTGGGGCGGGACGGCGGGTGAACCCGGCAGCTATCTGCTGCGGATGCCGGGGGAGACCGAATTCCGCCAGCTTGCGGGTGCCCGACTACCGGTTCCGGTTGGCGCCTCGGCGATCGTCCGAACCGGCGGTGGTGGCGGATGGGGCGATCCCTACGAGCGCGATCCGGCCCGCGTCATTGACGATGTGCGCGAAGGGCTCATCTCCCGCAAAGCCGCCAGCGAGCTTTATGGTGTCGTGATGCGCGACGATTTCACGCTTGACGCTGAAGCGATGAAGGCTTTGCGTAGCGAGAAACGAGCCGAGCCGGACGACGCGGTGACGGCCGCGGCAAATACCTAAGAATACAGCTCGCGGGCAGGAACAACTCGGGACAGAATGGTGTCACAAATGGCCCGAGGGTGTTTCGGCGGTAAGATTCGTGCGGCGCTCATCGTCTTCCTCGGCTTCGCGGCCTTCGCGCTGCCGGCCCACGCCTATGCCGACACGTTGCGCGTCGGCAAAGCCGGAAGGACCGCGTTTTCCTTTGTTCCGATCGACGTCGGCGCCCAAATCGGCATCTTCAAAAATAACGGCCTCGATCTTGAGCAGTCGAGCTTTGGCGGTGACGCCAAAGTTCAGCAGGCGATGGCGGCGGACAGCATCGATATCGGCCTGGGCTCGGGCCCGGGTCTTGCCTTCATCGCCAAGGGCTCGCCCGTCAAGGGCATTGCCGCGATGGCCGGACCGCCATTGATCTTCGCACTGGTCGTTCGCAACGACGGCAGCGTCAAGTCGGTGGACGATCTCAAGGGCGGCAAGATCGGCGTTTCCACCGTCGGCTCGATCACGAGTTGGATCGTCGACGAAGTGTCGCGGCAAAAAGGGTGGGGCGACGACGCCATGACCGAGGTGCCAATCGGCGACGACGGCGCCCGCGTCGCGGCCGTAAAGTCGAAGGCCCTCGATGCCGCGATCGTCAACCTTGCGGTTGCGCTGAACTATGTCGATCACGGCGACGGGCGCATCATTCTACGCTTCGGCGATCTGGTGAAGCACTTTCATGCCCACGTTATTTTCGCCACCGATAAGGCGATTGCCGCGCAGCCCGATCAATTGCGGCGGTTCCTGAAAGGTTGGCTCGAAACCATCGCTTTCATGCGTAGCCATAGGGAAGAGACGGTAAAGATCGCCATGCCCGTCCTGGATACCGACATCTCTCTCACCTCGGAAATCTACGATGAGTTGATGCCGATGTTCTCCGACAATGGCCGCTTCGACCCTCAGGCGTTGGCCGTACTGCAGCGCTCCTTTGTCGACATGAAAACGCTGCCGCAGGAGCCCGACATGAGTAAGCTCATCGATGAGACGTTCCTGCCTAAATAATTTGAACGTACGACGGGAAGGAAATTGGTAGTCATGCGCAAACTCATCGCCGTCTTTCGGCAGTTGCCTAACATCGCAGCAGCAGTCATCGTGTTCGCCGCCGCGATCACGCTTTCTGCGCATGCCCGGGCAGAGGATACATTGCGCGTCGGCAAGGCCGTCCCGGAGGCATTCTCTTTCGTGCCGCTCGATGTCGGCATCCAAGAAGGCATCTTCAAGAAATATGGTCTCGATGTGCAACCGACGGCATTTGGCGGCGATGCCAAGCTGCAGCAGGCCATGGCGGCCGACAGTATCGATGTCGGGCTCGGCTCCGGCCCCGGCATGGCCTTTATCGCCAAGGGCTCGCCGCTGAAGGCCATCGCCGCCATGGCCGGAGCGCCGCGATTGCTGGCTATCGTCGTGCGCCCCGACGGTCCAAAAACGGTCGCCGATCTCAAAGACAAGAAGGTCAGCGTCTCCACCGTCGGCTCTTTGACGGCCTGGCTTGTCAGCCAGACCTCGCGCCGTCAGGGCTGGGGGCCGCAGGGCATCAATATCGAACCGATGGGCGCATTGCCGGGCCAGATCGCGGCGCTCAAGCGTGGCGATATCGATGGCGTCATCATGGATATCAGCACCGCCTTCGATCTGGAGAAGAAAGGCGAAGTCCGCATTCTGGTGCGCTTCTCGGATATCAAGGATTTCATTATCCACGTCATCTATGCGACCGATAAAGCCATTGCCAATCGACCTGATGCTCTGCGCAAGTTCGTCAGGGGTTGGTTCGAGACCATCGCCTTCATGCGTGCGCACAAAGACGAGACCGTGAAAGTTGCCGGTTCCGTCATCGGCAAGGACCCCGACATCGTTAGCCGCACTTACGATGAACTGATGCCGATGTTTTCAGACGACGGCAAGTTCGCGCCGGCGGCCCTCGATGTCCTGTCAAAGTCCTGGGTCGAGCTTGGCACGCTGCCGAGCGAACCGGATCTCAAGATGCTCTACACTGAAGATTTCCTCCCAAAGTAAGCGCATCCTGCTTCCCTACAAATGAGCCCCGCCGAAGTAGCCATCCGCGTCCGTGACGTCTCGCACCAGTTCGGCGAGGCGGGCCAGGCACGGCATGTGCAAGCGCTGCTAAATACCTCGCTCGATGTGGCACGCGGTGAATTGCACTGCCTGATCGGTCCTTCGGGCTGCGGTAAGTCGACGTTGCTGAATATCATCGGCGGCCTCACCCCGCCGACGACCGGCTCCGTGACAGTCGCCGGCAAGCCGGTGGGGGGCCCAATGCCGCGCGATCTCGCCTTCGTTTTCCAGGAGAATGCGCTGTTTCCTTGGAATACGGTGTTCGAGAACATCGTCCTCGGCATGAAATTTCAGGGCGTCCCGAAGACGGAGCGGCACGAGCGCGCGCGCCGCGCGTTGGAAGCAGTCGGACTCGACGCTTTCGCCGGGCATTTCCCGGCACAACTGTCAGGAGGAATGCGCCAGCGCGCGGCGCTGGCGCGCGCTCTTAGCCTGGAAACCGATATCTTGCTGATGGACGAGCCATTCGGCGCGCTCGATGAACAGACGCGCACGGTGCTGGGCGAAGATCTTTCGGTTCTGCTTTCCCGCTCACGCAAGACGATTGTCTTTGTCACCCACAGTCTCGGCGAGGCCGTTTTTCTCGCCGACCGGGTCGCGGTATTCTCGGCGCGGCCTGGCTGCATCAAGGAGATCATCTCGGTCGACGAACCCCATCCGCGCAAGCCGTCGTTTATGACCGCGCCAAAGTTCCACATGCTGCGTGATCGGCTTTACGGCCTTCTACATGACGAAATCCGCAAGTCGATGTCGGAAACCGCACAATCGCGGCGCCGCTATGGCGAGGCCGCTGACGCCGGCGGGAGCAAGTCATGAACGGTGACGCTCGTGATCCGTTGCCGATCCGGCTTGCGACTTACGCTATCCAAGTTGCCGCTCTCTTGTGCATGCTCCTTCTGTGGTTCCTCGCGACCAATGTCTGGCATGTCAGCAGCATTCTGCTGCCCCGCCCACTCGACGTTTGGTATCAGTTGATCGATGTGGTCCGGTCCGGCGAATTCATTCGCGATCTCCGGGTTACATTCGGCGAACTTGCCGCCGCCTTCGCCCTTGCGACGATCCTTGGCGTTTCGGCCGGCTATTTCGTCAGCCGTTCGTCCTATCTCATCAAAGTGTTCGAGCCGCTCTTCGCGGCCATTTACGCCATCCCGATCATTTTGTTTCTGCCGCTCTATGTCATGATCTGGGGCCTCGGCCCGGCATCGAAGATTGCGCTTGGCGCCACCATCAGCTTCTTTCCGATCGTGCTGAGCACCATCGTGGGCTTCGGCAACGTCGATCGCACTTTGGCCGCGGCGGCGCGATCGATGGGTGCCAACAACACTCAGATGTTCCGCCATGTCCTGTTGCCGGCCGCGCTGCCTGTGATGCTCGCCGGATTGCGCATGGGCTTCACGGTCGCGCTGCTCTCGGTGATCGGGAGCGAAACCATCGCGTCGCTAGCCGGTCTTGGACATCGCATCGTCAATCTGGCGGAAAGCATGGAGATGGCGCGAATGTTCGCCTACATCGTTTTTGTCGTGGCGATCGTCGCTTTCCTGAACTGGGCTTTGTCGGCGTTCGAGGCGTATGGGCGATGGCGGTGACGGACCTCTACCCGCAGCGACGCGCGGCCGACACGGCTCTGGCGCGCTGGCTCAAGTTGCGCCCCGGTATCGCGCGGCTGGGTGTCGTCGTCTGTCTTCTGGCGCTCTGGGAGATTTCGGCGCGATATTTACTCGATCGCGACTTCATCAGCCCGCCTTCTGTCGTGCTGATGTCGCTCGGCAGCCTGTTCGCCACGCCAGGCGTGCCGGCCGCGCTGCGGCTCACGCTTTACGAAATCGCGGTCGGCTTCGTAGTCTCGGCGGTGATCGGCGCCGTCGTAGGCCTCGTCGTCGGTCTCAGCCGCTTCGCCCACCGCAGCTTCATGCCGATCATTCTTCTGCTCTACGGCTTGCCGCAGGTTACGATTCTGCCGATCTTCGTCCTTCTGTTCGGGATCGGGTCAGCCTCAAAGATCGCCTTCGGCGTCAGTCACGGCATGTTTCCGATCATGATTGCTGTGGCGGCCGGCGTCCAAAAGGTCAATCCAATTCTTCTGACCAGTGCCCGGTCGATGGGAGCGAGCCGCAGTCAGGTTCTGCAGCATGTGATCTTCCCGCATATGGTGCCGTCGTTCTTCACGGGCCTGCGTCTCGGCATGACCGGAGTTCTGCTCGGCGTGCTCTTGGCCGAGCTTTACGTCTCGACGGCCGGCATCGGCTATTTCACCAGCGTTTTTACGCAAAACCTCGAGCCGGCGATGCTGATCGGGCTGGTCTCGATGTTGGCGCTGATCGCCATTGTCCTCAACGAAGGCGTGCGTCGCGCCGAATTATACTATGAGCGCTGGCGCGCCTGACATGCGTGTGAGCGAGAGAAACAAAGCGTGAGCAAGAGAACATAATGGGCAAGCTAAGACTGACTGTGGCCTGCGGCGACTACGATATTGTGCGCCCTCTCAAGGAGGGCATCGTCGAGGCCGATGGGCTCGATCTCAT
>Ga0182016_10006615_pt1 | contig 12119 bp, 12 predicted proteins | sample 712S2MmetaG_FD_120491 | JGI IMG/M metagenome (GOLD analysis project Ga0182016, IMG submission 120491) | Permafrost microbial communities from Stordalen Mire, Sweden - 712S2M metaG | ecosystem: Environmental > Terrestrial > Soil > Wetlands > Permafrost | place: Sweden: Stordalen | collected...
TTCGCTTGCCAGTGGCTGCATATTCACGACTTCCAATCACTCGACGAAAAGAGCGAGCGGCATTTCCCAACCTTTGCCGGCTTGCGCGGCCCTATGTTCGAGGAAGCCGTCCGTTTCTTCACCGACTCCTTCCAAAACAATGACTCCATTCTCACGCTTTTCGATACCGACCACACCTTTCTTAACGAGAGCCTGGCGCGACACTATGGCATCCCTGACGTGCAGGGCGCGGAATGGCGGCGCGTCGATGGGGTCAGAAAATATGGACGGGGCGGCATTTTGGGCCTGAGCGCGACCCTGGCCAAGGAATCCGGCGCGTCACGCACCAGCCCTATTCTGCGGGGCGATTGGGTCTCGGAAGTTCTTTTGGGCGAGAGAATCCCGCGTCCGCCCAAGGATGTGCCGCGTTTGCCCGAGGACGAAGCGACCGAAACACTCACCGTCCGGCAGTTGACCGAGAAACACATCAGTGATCCGCGCTGTGCCGGATGCCATGCCCGCTTCGACGGTTTCGGCTACGCGCTGGAGGGCTATGATGCCATTGGCTGCCGGCGCACGAACGATCTTGGCGGCCGGACCATTGACACGCGGGCCGTTCTATTCGATGGCACCACTGTCAACGGCGCCGATGATCTGCGCCATTACTTGCTCACGGAGAGGCGTGACGCGTTGCTGCAACAGTTCTGCCGCAAACTTTTGGGCTACGCCTTGGGTCGTAGCGTCATCCTTTCCGACCGTCCGCTTCTCGCCGAGATGCGGAAGCAACTGGACCAAAATGATGACCGTTTTTTCGCCGCTGTGGAAACGATCGTGCGCAGCAAACAGTTTCTCGAAATTCGCGGACAGGATGCTATGCTTGAGGAATAGGCCCTTTGACCAGACTTAAACTGACTGCCATATGAGCAACTATAAATTCTCCCGCCGCACGTTCCTGCGCGGCGTCGGCGTCACGATGGCGCTGCCGTGGATGGAATCCCTTTCCGTTTGGGGCGACACGCCGCCGCCCAGTGCCCAACCTGCCAGTGAGGCTCCAGTGCGATTGGCGGTGCTTTTTTCCGGCAATGGTTTTCATTCGAAGGAATGGTGGGCCAAGGGTGAAGGCAAACAAATGGAACTGGGCCAAGTGCTGGCCCCGCTCCACGATTTCCGCGAGAAGATGATCTTCGTCAAGGGCCTCTACAACGAGGAGGCGCAGAAGGGGAACATCCACAGTTCGCAAACGGGCAATCTGCTCTCCGGCGCGCCCTTGGCCTCCGGCGGCGAGATTCGTTCCGGGACGAGTATTGACCAACTCCTGGCGCAGCGTTGCGGCCGCTCCACCAAGGTGCCCAGCCTTGTCCTCGGCTGCGAGAAGTCCAACCCCTCGGTCCACAAAAACTACTCGATGCTCTATAGCTCCCACATTTCCTGGAGCTCGCCGACCACGCCGACGCCGCTGGAAATTTACCCCGCGTTGGCCTTCGATCGGTTGTTCAAGGACGAAGTGAGCAAGGGTGACCAGAGTGTCCTGGATGCCGTCCTGACGGACGCAAGAGACTTGCGCCGTCAAATCAGCGCCAATGACCGGCGCAAGCTCGATGAGTATCTCGAATCCGTCCGGGATGTGGAGCAACGGATTGAGAACGCCGGCAAGAAGGGTGAATTGCAAGGCTGGCGGCCCACCTTGGACAAGCCCAACATCCCGCGTCCCGCTGATGGTATTCCGCAGAACATTGCCGATCACATGCGTTTGATGTGCGACATTCTTGTGCTTGGGTTCCAAACCGACACCACTCGCATCACGACTCTTAAACTCAACAATGACCATAGCTCCCTGCGGTTCCCGAACTTGGGCGTGGACTACATGATTCACCACCTGCTTTCGCACAATGACACCCCGGACTGGCTCAAGGTCAACCAATTCTTCCTCGAACAAGTGGCCTACGTGGCGCGCAAACTGGACGCCATCCGTGAAGGTGATCGCACTCTCCTGGACAACACGATGTTATTGTATTGCTCCTCCATGTTGACGGGCAACCACGACGCCACGCAACTGCCCGTCCTGGTGCTGGGCGGGGCCGGCGGACGCCTCAAAGGCGGCCGGGTGCTTGATTACAAGGAAAAGCCCGAACGGCAAATGTGCCGTCTTTACTTGTCGATGCTGGACAAGATGGAAGTGCGGCTGCCGCAGTTCGGGGATGCCACCAAAGCCTTGGAAGAAGTTTAGCGGCGGGATTCGTTATTTTGCAGATCGCGATCGAGGGCCGCGCCGTCAAAAGGAATTACCAGCACCTTGCTGCCATGCGGTTCGTTTCCCCGGTCTTCCTCCTTGGAAATATCAATGCAGGCCAGGGTCACGGCCGCCACATGGCCGTTTTCAATATACACGCCCGGACGCTCCATCTTGTGCCAATGATTGACCGTTCCATCCGTGTAGCGCACAAAGTCCGTCGCCGGGTCGTAAGCCAAACCGCGCAACGTCCAATGATGAATCCCGTCGGTTGACGTAAGATGGTACGCCTTGCGCGCGCTCCAACTGTTGACGACGATATGATAGAGGCCGCCGCTATACCACACCACCGGATCCTCCAAATTGACCACGGGTTTGCCATCGATCATCGTGGGATAAACACTGGGTCCTTGCACCGCGTAAGGTCCCATGACGCCGTTAGTGCTGATCAACACCAAGCCGGACCGCTGCACGATCTCGAAGCTGCCGTCTGGCCGGACCATGATGCTCATATTGGACCCTAGTCCGCGCCCGTTCCCGCTGAATTCATTGGTCGTGAATGTAATGGGCCCTTGAAACTCCCACGGCCCATCGAGCGACTTGGAAATGTAAATGCTGCCCGGCCTGGTTTCGCTGATTAAGACCGCATACCGCCCGTCCGGTAAAACCAGCGCCGTCACGTTGTGTCCTCGGCCGGCCACTCCTTTGATCACGTCCGGCCAGACCAACCCTTTGTCAACATAAGGTCCAAAAAGATTGTCGCTTACCGCGTACACGGCGGACGATCCGAACCACCCGCCGTGCCCTTTGGCCTGGTCCCAACGGCTGGCAAACATATAGTACTTGCCGTTGGGCGATTTAATGATCTGCCCGTCCCAATAATACCATTTCGGCGCGGCGGCGCCCGCCTGGCCATTGGTCGTGGCCAGCGGGAGTTCCTTCAAGCTTGTGTCCTCCAACCCGTTCTTTGGGTCGCGCGGGAGGATAGCCGCAGCGCCCCAGGCGTTGGTGGTCAAAGCGCCCACGATCGGCGTCGGCTGAAAATAGTCGATGAAAGTCTTATCCGCCGCCGGAGACGAGGCGGCGACGGCAATCGACATTGCTGCCATCAGTTTAGTCAGTAATTTCACAAGATTGCTGGGATTCATGTCAGAGGCAGGTTCCGAAAGAACCGACCCGAATTCCATCCTTTTTTCGGTAATAATTCAGGTTCATCGCGAAGTGCCAAACAGTTCTGAACGCTTTTGGCAACTAAGCCTCTACGCTTTTGATGACATCCTTCATCATGAGCATCATGTGAAAGGCGTTTGTCGGCGAAGCCATGAAACCGTATTTGGCGTAAAATCGGCTGCCCGTTGGTCCTTGGCATGGACCAACACCGCGCGAATACCGATCACGCGTGAAGCTTCCAATATCTTTAGCAATGCGTGCTTTAACAGCCCCGGGCCGATTTTCCGGCCTTGATATTTCAAATCCACCGCCAGCCTGGCCAACAACGCGACGGGGATCGGATGCCGTGGGGTTCCTTTGGCAACTCGTTCCGCAACGGTTGCCCTTTCGACAGAACCAGCCGCAATCGAAAAATATCCAACTACCACGGGTTGGCTCATGGGCGTCGTAACATACGTCCTGGCGATTCCGGCGCTCGTATTGGCCAGGGCATATTTGATGAGAAAGTCGTTTAAAGCAGTGTTCCCGCAATCAAAATTCCGCACTTCATGGGAACCGGTTATGAGCGCCGGAGGCGAGAACATTAACGCGCCTCAAAAACCGATGGTTTAGTCAATAATCGCTTAAGCTCGGGAATTTCCCTCGCCGGCGCATCCAGCGCCGCATGAAACGCCAACCATTGCGCTTTGGGCAAAACAAACCGGGTCTGCTCGGCCAGGACGGCTTCCGCCGCATCTTGAGAGGACCGCACCACAAAGTCGGTCAGCGAGTACTGGCGCAATTTTGCCGCCCTGCGGAGCAAAGTCTTGACAGCGGGCGTTAGGCGCAGATTCAGGCGCTCCGAAGCCAGTCCGGCTTTAGGAGGTCGTTTGGTCGCTGTACTCACAACGTGCGTACGCTATGCCCTGTCGGTTTGAATGTCAAGTGACCGTTCAGACGTTCGACGGAATGGATCACGATTGAGCTTCTTCATGAGGTCGCGCCAAATCCAGCATGAGAATACAAAGTTGAATGCCGAGAAACAGCGCTAGAGGCCAGTAGGGCGTCATGGCCCCACCGTGCGTTTTTCGATTGTGGTCCATGATGCCAGCCCCGAACCAGGCCAGGCTGACGACCAGATTGGCGCCAAGGCACATGCGCATCGAGGCACGATCACTCAGGTGCATGAAACGTTGCATCACTACCAAGTCGATGAGCCAGAGGGCGACGCTTACACCCCCAATTTCCTTGGGGTCCCATCGCCAATAGGCGCCAAAAAGTTGCCTGCTCACGGGCATCCCGAGGATTATTCCCACGATCACCAATCCCAAGGCCAGAGGACTCAAGAGACAGACGGCACGGCCCAATGATCGTTGGCGGACGGGCGACAACTCGTGGGACCGCCGCCAATAAACGTAACAAATGCCGAAGCCCCCGGTTAGAAAGACCGCGCCGTAACCGGCCGTTACCATCAGAATGTGCGCATACAAGAGAAAATTGATTTTTCCGGCAAGCAGGCCCCGGCAAAAAACCGCCGCCGTTATCATGACGCCGCCAATCCAGAGTGCTGCGCCGATTTTTACCGTGCGGATTTGTCCGCGCTCGATCTTGTTGAATTCGCTTTTGACCGCAGCCGGCGTTCCTAAGCGTAAAACGGCCCTTTGAAAAGCCGCAGCCTCGGTTGTTCCCGCCGACTTGCCAACACGAATATCCTCCCGCAGATGGCTTTCCAGTTCATCCAAGCGCGCGGGGGAACCAATGCCGGCGGCTCGCATTTGGCGCCGCCACTCGGCGATGGCTTGTTCGAGGTTAAACATATTGTCCTCCCCAAAGCCCGCCGAGGACCGATGAAATCATGGTCCACTGTTCGCGTTTTTCCTTCAATGCCTGCTGGCCGTCCTTTTTGATGGCGTAGTATTTGCGCTTGCGCCCGTCCTCCATCTCCACCCAGCGCGATTTGATCCAGCCGGCATCCTCCATCCGGTGCAAGACCGGGTACAACATCCCGTCCGTCCATTGAATCCTGTCTCCAGAGAGCCGTTTGACCTCCTGAATCAGTTCGTACCCGTAGCTTTCGCCCTTGGCCAGAATGGACAAAATCAATGGTTCAGTGGAAGCGGCGACCAATTCTTTTTCAATCATGACGACATAATACATAGTCTGGCTATGTATGTCAAGTGTGATAGGGTCATGAACTTATTTCCGACTGAACTGATCGAAGGTGCGGTTCCGCCGGTCGCCGAAACCCGCGCTAATGGCATTGAACTAAACCTGGGCCTCGGATGGCCTTTTGCGCTCCGAAGATTTAAGGCAGGCTGGCTGGCGCTAGTCTGCTGTTACAGAATTAGTTTTTACCGAACCCCTCTCCCTCAGAGGTGGCCGCAGGCCGGGAGAGGGATTCTGTAACAGTTTCAGTATAGAAACTACTATCGCGAATGGACCGCGTACGGTCTAGCCGGTCCCCAGGGCCGTTCGTTAACCGCGAGTTGGGGGGTTGCTTGTCCCTTGTTGGGCAAGGCAACCGCGGCGGCGCCTCGGACCTTTGCCGGGCTCGTCGTTTGTGGAACCGCGCGATAGCGAGAGGCATAGGTGCCGTTGTTCCAATAGGGAAACGCGTGCGCCGGCCAAGCAGCCAGCATCCCGAGGGTGAGGGCGAGGACATAGCTTTTTGCTTTCATCTGGACCTTTCTTTATTTTACAAGGTTATTACTACTAATCAGAAGTAAACCTAAACCTCGTCCCGCAAGCTGAATAATAAAAAGGGGATGGAAAGGTGTTAATTTTGCATAAATCAAAAACTTCCTGGAACGCCTCCTCTACCGCGTGGCGCGGAGTCGGCGCGAAAACGCAAATAGTCAACTATATGTCTCGGAAATCGGCTCCGGCGCGCGTCCCCTTTACCCGCGTTGGGCCAATTCGATTTTCGGGCCTGGGGCATCGACCGAGGCGAATGGCCGCCCCCCGCTTGATCGCTCCGGCGGGCCGTGGGTCAAGCAAAAATGTGCCCAGATGCTTAGGCATCCGCGAACCGCGCGGATTGGCGATCTCTCTTGCTTTTACGCGTGGCGACTTCGCCCTTGGGCGCGGTTTCCGGCAGGGCCAAAAACTGGCGGGCATTGCTATAACAGATGTTGCGGATCATTGTCCCCAACAACTCCTCATCCTTGGGCAGATCGCCGCTTTCGACTTCGCGGCCGATCACGTTGCATAGGACGCGGCGGAAGTATTCATGGCGCGGATAGGACATGAACGAACGGGAGTCGGTAATCATTCCTACAAAACGGGACAGTAGCCCGATGTTGGACAACGCGTTGAGCTGCCATTCTATGCCTTCCTTTTGATCGAGGAACCACCATCCGGAGCCGAATTGCATCTTGCCTGCCAAAGCGCCATCCTGGAAACACCCCACGGCGGCGGCAAAGAGGTAATTGTCCGCCGGATTGTTGTTATAAATTATCATTTTGGGCAGATGCCCATTGCGCTCCAGCAAATCCAAATACCGCACCAGCGCCTGTCCTTGCGGAAAATCGCCGATGCAATCAAAACCGGTGTCAGGCCCCGCCTCGTGGAGCATCCTCGTATTGTTGTTGCGCGAGGCGCCCAAGTGGAGTTGTTTGACCCATCCTTTTTCCGCGTCCCACTGCCCAAAACAAAGCATCAAATGTGTGCCAAACTGCTCGCTTTCCTCCAATGAAACTGCCTGGCCGCGGCGCGCTTTACGGAAAATGCCATCCGCGGTCTTCGCGGAACATGGGCTGGCCAGACATTGGCTCAGGCCGTGGTCCGATAAACGGCAACCCTGCGCGTGGAAATAATCATGCCGCTTGCGTAAGGCGGCGACAAGATCGCTCAAGCTTCCAATTTCTCCACCGACGGCCTGTTCCAGCCGCTCGCGCCATTTGTTGAAAATCTCCGGCTGCCGCACGGCCAGCGCCTTGTCCGGCCGGTACGCGGGGAAAACGTTCGTCGCCACGCCGTCGGCGGCAATTTTTTTGTGGGGCGCCAAATCGTCCGTGGGATCGTCCGTTGTGCAAAGGGTGGTGACTTTGAACCGGCGCAAGATGCCGCGCGCGGAAAGTGCCGGACAGGCCAGTTGTTCGTTGGCCCTCCGCCAAATGCGGGCCGCGCTCTGTTCATTGAGCGCTTCTTCGATGCCGAAATACCGTTTGAGTTCCAGATGAGTCCAGTGATAGAGGGGATTGCGCAAGGTCTGCGGGACGGTCGCCGCCCAGGCGCGAAATTTCTCCTCGGGCCGAGCGTCGCCCGTGCAGTATTTCTCCGCCACGCCGTTGGCGCGCATGGCCCGCCACTTGTAGTGGTCGCCCTCCAGCCAGATTTCCGCCAGGTTCTTGAATTGGCGGTCGTCGGCAATGTCCTGCGGCGGGAGATGACAATGGTAATCGAAAATCGGCTCCGGCGCGGCGTACTTCTGGTAAAAGCGCCGGGCCGCCGCGTTATGCAAAAGGAAATTCTCGTGGATGAATTTCATGGTCAATCCTTGGCCAAGAACAACGGTCGAATATGCCGCTCAAACAAGTTTTCGGTCACGTTCCGAGCCACGGAAGTTTCGTACTGCTCCAGAGCCTCCAGATAACGCGCGCCCATCTGCGCGGCTATTTTATATCCGACATGCAGCAATTGGCGCAGATCAGGATTGTAGGCGCGATTCTTTTGGTCATGGCGCAGGGCGTTGACAAATTGCTCGCTGTTCCAGTTCCGCACCGTCGAGGCCGTGGGCAAGCGGTGACGTTTGATGTCCAGCACCGTCGCGTACGGTCCGCAGAGATTCTCCATGTGATCCAGCGACCCGGCGTAAATCTCCTTGGCCAACTCCAGCCCGCTGCCGCCCGCTTCCGCCAGCCCGATGACTTCTTCCAGCCAGGTTGTGCCCGCCGTTTTGACATGCAGCCCGGCCCCAAATCGCCGCACTGCCCGGCGAATCGGAGTATAAATGGAAAATTTATCGCTGCCCGAATGAACGCTCAATTTCAGGCCCGGCGGAAAACCGTATTGACGAATGGCGAAGGCGATCACCGCCAGGTCGTCGTTGAACTGTTCCTCGAATTCCTGCAAATTGCCGGCGTAATCAACTCCTTTGTTGAATCGTCCGGTGAACTTCGGCGCGATGGTTTGCAAGGGAATCTGTTCGTCGCTCAAGGCCGCGAGGATGACCAGCAGCTCAATCGGCGTTTGCGGCTGGTCGGTCTCGTCCATGGAAACTTCCGTGATAAACTGAGGCGCTCCCTTGGCGGCGGAGATGTGCCGGTAAATCTTCCCGGCTTCGGTTACGGCGAGCAAATATTTTTGGGCGATCGCTTCGATCTGCGCGCGGTCGGCCCGCGGCGGCCGGGCGATTCCTTCGATGGCCAGCGTTCCGCTCAATTCCGGGTGCCCCGCCACGAAACGCGCGACGGCCTCGGCCGGGGACGGCTTGGCAATCCAATCGGCCACGTCGATGGTGTAGAAATCGGCGTGCGGCAGGAAACGGTCCACCGTTTCGAGCCGGATATGGTCGGCATCCACGAGATACGGCTTGGTCCAGTGCAGGGCTTCGACCGCGGCGGCGGCGGCCGCGCGGGTTTGCTGCGGCTCGGACCCGATAATGAGATGTTCGCGGTTGGACTTGTTCCAAACCGGCACGATGTCCACCCCTTCGCGAGCCGCGCCCAGGCACGCCTGCAATTGCGCCCGGGCTTGGCGGGCGAAACGGTCACCTATTCCAAACGAGTATTTTCCAATCGGCAAGAATCCATTCATCGCAAGTTTTCGGCCAGCCTAACAGCCACCCGCCGGCGACACACGCCCTTTTTTGGCGGAATTGCGACCTCACCAACGACGTTTGAGTTATTGTCGGTAAATTTCCCGGCGATGGCCTATCGCGACGAGATAAATCTCCCACGGAGCCAATTCAAATCGGCATATGATGCGATAGTCGCCCACCTGCAATCTAACCTTGTCCGACCCAGTCATTCGATAATGGGGAAAAGTCTCAAGCCGTAGGCCCATCAAATCTATCTTTCGCTGGATAATGGCCCGAATTGCAAGTGGGAGTTGCAAAAAATCGCGGTCGAATTCCCGTGATGCAATCTGTGTTGCCGCGCCGCTCATGGGGCGCGAATCAAGGCTTGTGAATGCGCAAGCGACCCTCACGCAGATCCTGCTCGCCGCGTTCGATCTTGGCCTGGAATTCGTCAGTAAACCCTCTTTGGTCCTCCAGGAGGTTTTCCAGCCAGTCACGCAGTTCTTCCTGCTTCTCCGTCGGGAGCAATCGCACTTCGGATTCGAGCTCTTCAAGAGTTCTCATTTCGCCATTAACAATATCCCATGAGAGCGCCCGCGTAAAGTCCCTCCGGCCTGGGGCAACGCCCCTTGCTTTGCACCGAGAAAGAGTCTCCGAGGGACCACTAACCCGCGACAAATTCTTTGTGCCGTCCTTTTCTTGGTGTACAAGTAATGCCGAATGTTCCGCGTTTGACCGGATACGAAACGTGCAAAGCCTTCACCATGCGGCGGGATTGGGCAGCGCGGGCGTCCTCGCCCGCAGCCTTCGGCGTCTCGCCGAAGGCTCTCTGTTATCTCTGTTTGCTCCTGTAACCCCTTCCGTCTGTGCCACCCCTCGCTTGGCTCGAATTGGCCACTGGCCCTCTGCCTTAACATGAATACATATCAAAATAATTTAATTGTCACCGCTTCACGCCTGCTCTCGGCCTTCACCTGTTTGGCGTGCGCCCTCGCGGCTGAAGCGGCCCCGGGCCTTTACGGATTTTCTCCCACCAACGCCGAGGCGGAACTTAAACTGGAAACCTCCTTTCGCGCGCTGCCGGTGGCCGAAAATCTGCGGTCCTACATGGAGCGCCTGACCGCGCGGCCACACCACGTCGGCTCCCCTTATGACAAAGACAATGCGGAGTGGATTCGCGCGCAAATGGCCGCTTGGGGATGGAATGCCTCCATTGAAACGTTTGACGTCCTTTTTCCGACCCCGAAAACGCGCCTCCTGGAAATGACCGAACCGGTTCAGTTCACCGCCTCGTTGCGGGAGCCGGCCATCGCGATTGATCCCACTTCCAGCCAGGCCGACGAACAATTGCCCACCTACAACGCTTATTCGACCGATGGCGATGTCACCGGCCCTTTGGTCTATGTCAATTATGGTTTGCCTGAAGATTACAAGGAGCTGGCCCGGCTCGGCGTTGCGGTCAAAGGGGCCATCGTCATTGCCAAGTACGGGAAATCATGGCGGGGCATCAAGCCCAAGGTCGCGGCCGAACACGGTGCGATCGGCTGCCTGCTCTTTTCCGATCCCAAGGATGACGGGTATGGTCCTGAAGACGTCTTCCCCAAAGGGCCGATGCGCAACACCAACGGTGTGCAGCGCGGCAGTGTCATGGATTTCCCCTCCGCCAGCCCCGGGGACCCGCTCACGCCGGGTTGGGGCGCGGTGGAAGGTGCCAAACGCATTCCCCGCAGCGAAGCGACCGCTATCACTAAAATACCCGTTCTGCCGATTTCCTCTGGTGAGGCTTTGCCGCTGCTCGCTCAACTCAAAGGCCCGGTCGCTCCCGAAGCGTGGCGGGGCGCATTGCCGCTGACCTACCATCTGGGTGCCGGGCCGGCCAAGGTCCATCTCAAGTTGGAATTTAACTGGGATTTGAAGACGATTTATGACGTCGTTTCCCGCCTTCCCGGCGTGCTCGGCGATGAATGGGTCATTCGCGGCAACCACCATGATGCCTGGGTCAACGGCGCGTCCGATCCCACCTCTGGCCAGGTCTGTTTGCTGGAAGAAGCCCGCTCTTTGGGACGGCTTTATCAACAAGGCTGGAAACCCCGGCGCACCATTATCTATTGCTCCTGGGACGGCGAGGAACCGATGTTGCTTGGTTCCACGGAATGGGCCGAGACGCACGCTGACGAATTGCGCCGCCACGCGGTGGCCTACGTCAATTCGGACGGAACAGGTCGGGGCTTTTTTGGCATGGCCGGCTCGCACATCCTCGAAGGCTTGGTCAATGGCATAGCGCGCGACCTTTCCGACCCGGAAGTGAAATTGACCCTGTGGCAACGCGACCACGCCTTGCGCCTGAGCGAAGCGGCCAACGCCGCGGAACGCCGTGAACTGCGCGACCAGGCCGACCTTCCGCTGGAGCCGCTCGGTTCCGGCAGTGATTACACCGCTTTCCTGGATTTTCTCGGCGTCCCCAGCCTGAACCTTGATTTCCACGGCGAGGACAATGACGGCGGCGTTTACCATTCCATTTATGACGATTTTTATTGGTACACGCATTTTGCGGATACCAATTTCGCCTACGGCCGAACATTGGCCCAGGCCATCGGCACGACGGTGCTGCGCCTGGCGGACGCGGAAGTCATCCCGTACGAGTTTGGCGACCTTGGCCGCACCGTCCACAAATATAGCGAAGACTTGCAAACGCTGCTGAAACAGAAACAGGAAGAAATCGAAGAGCGCAACCACGAGCTGGAGGAGGGTGTTTTCGCCGCCATCTCCGACCCGCAACACCCCAAAGGGCCGCCGGAAGCCGAAGCGGTCCCGCGCGAACTCAACTTCGCCCCGCTGCTCAACGCTGGCAAAGCCCTAACCACTAGCGCGCAACGCTATCAAAAAGCCTTTGCCCAAGCCCAACCCAAGTTTGGCGACCCCGCGCAAGCCGCCGCCGTGCAAGAACTCAACCAGATCTTGCTCCAAGCCGAACGCGCCCTCACCAACCCCGACGGCCTCCCGCGCCGCCCCTGGTACAAA
>Ga0182016_10006616_pt1 | contig 12118 bp, 9 predicted proteins | sample 712S2MmetaG_FD_120491 | JGI IMG/M metagenome (GOLD analysis project Ga0182016, IMG submission 120491) | Permafrost microbial communities from Stordalen Mire, Sweden - 712S2M metaG | ecosystem: Environmental > Terrestrial > Soil > Wetlands > Permafrost | place: Sweden: Stordalen | collected...
AAATTTTACACATAATAATAGAGTTAATTGAGCGTCATTTTTGTCCAGAAAATTATTCTGTTTAAAAAATAACCTAAAAAAATAGCCCAAGTGAGGAACTCGGGCCAAGAACCGAATTTGTCGGTTGGAGATTGACAGAAGTTATGTTGCCACAATTAATAACCTAACAATATAGGAAAAAGTAGATTTATTTTGTAGGATATTAGCCATTGTTTCATAGTTAGTTGTTGAAATTAAAATTTAAGGAAAACCATTTAATGCTAACATTATACCCAGCTATACAACCGTACACTACATATAATATTTCTGTAGATGATGTGCACACTTTATATATTGAAGAATGTGGCACCAAAGAAGGGATCCCTATTGTATACCTACATGGAGGTCCAGCTGTCGGATGCGATGCGGGTAATCGACGATTTTTTGACCCTAAAAAATATCGAATTATTTTATTTGATCAACGAGGCGCCGGAAAATCTACTCCTCATTCTGAATTAAAAAATAATACCCCACAATTACTAATAGAAGATTTAGAATTAATACGCAAACATTGCGATATCAAAAAATGGGCATTATTTGGTGGTTCTTGGGGATCTACTTTAGCATTATTATATGCTCAATCACACCCTAATAGAGTAACTGGGATGATTTTACGTGGAATTTTTTTAGCTAGACAAAAAGATTTGGATTGGATTTGCAAAGAAGGTGGCGCTTCTAATATTTACCCTGACTACTGGCAAGAATTTATAGCTATGATCCATGAAAAACAAAAAAACGATATTATTAAAGCTTATTATAAAATTTTAACTGGTAAAGATGAAGTGGCTAGAATGGCAGCTGCTAAAACGTGGTCTAAATGGGAAGCAGTTTGTGCAACTTTAGATCCATGTCAAAAAATAGAACAGTGTTTAACTAATCCACATACAGCATTAAGTTTATCTAAAATAGCGTGTCATTATGCTATTAATAATTATTTTATTGCAGAAAATTTTATTTTAGATAACATGAAAAAAATTGAACATATCCCGGCAACTATAATCCACGGTCGTTACGATATGATCTGCCCAATAGAAAATGCTTATTCTTTACATCGCAAATGGCCAAAATCAAATTTAATGATAATACGAGATGCTGGGCATTCTTCGAGAGAACCTGGAATTTTAAATGCAATCATGCATGCTACTAATGCTTTTTATTAAATATACTGAATATACTAAAATGCCCTATATATAATATACAAATAGCAAATATAAATAAGACTATAGGTACTAGCGTATATAATTTAAGGCCAAAATAATCCACATATTGTTGCCCAACAGCAATAAAATACGATAAAAATATAGCAGATATTATAAATAATAACGCTGTAGCAACCAAATAACCATAAACATGCGCAAAATATATAGAAACCACCATTGCAACAATAATAAGATAGCCCAACTCTATTTTTTGCATAAATAACATAGAAAAAACAATAAACATAATAAGCATAATTATTGGAACTATTGTAATAGCTTGTTCTGAAAGCTTTTCTCTACTAAACGACACATACGACCAAGACAACAAAAAACTAGCCAGGATCAATATAGCGTTTAAATCCGCAAGCCATACATTTATACAATCATAAATAACAATATTATGGTTCAGCAAAACAACCACACTAATTCTTAATAAACCTGAAATTAAACAAGTTATTAATGAGTTTGCTTTTAAAAATTTAAATACTTCTTGTAAATTAGCAAAAGGTTTAATATCAGAAGAAAATATATTTCTACATAAAACAGAACCAACATAACCACCAATAATATCTGCCATTAAATATAAAACTATTGCTTCTATAGCTAAATTTTTTACAAGATAAGCACAAAATCCACTTAATAACAAGCCAAATACAGCATTATTACCAAACAGGTAAAACATAACAAAAGATATACCTATTGGTGGATACATTGGCAACACCGGATCAGAAAATGTCATATTAATGATAGTCATAAATTGAAAAACAAATATCATTATGGTTTGGATTAAAAACCGTCTAATTCTCATTAAATTGTAAGAATATAAATATTTATAATTCAAGTTAAGTTTCCCTAGTATAGATATAACATGCAGAATTATCCCAAGTACCATGCAAAAACATCTTATTACTTAACTTAAAACCATCTACATTAGGCAATTTCCTAAGAGATACTATTTTTCTAACGCTATTCATGTTATTTACTTTTCTTCCAATAGCCTTTAAAAATTCAAATGAAAACACTGTAGAACATACATATATAATACTTATATTATCAAAAGTTCGCATTAAAAAATCATCATGAAAAAAATCTAAAATTCTATTTCCATCAAACATGTCTGGTAATTGTTGCTTCATATTATCTTTTATCTTGCACGAAATATTATATCTTTGACTGTTTATTTCGACCCCAGTAACAGATGCAGCGTTAGTTGTAAGAAATATCTGAAAAACCAATTTACCCAAACCAGATCCTATATCTAAAAAATGATCTGTTGCGGTTATTTTTAAATATCTGAGTAATTTAACAATACTATAATAATATAATTCCCCATAAATTTCGTTTGATTTACCATACATAGATTGCTTAACTTCATTATCAAAACAATTATAAAGCAGTTCAAAATATTCCTGGGTCAATTCGTGTAATTTTTTCATGCTACAAATATACTTTTGGTTTTTTTAACAAAAATATTAAAGGTATCATCATTAAAAAACTAATTGTTATAAACGCATAAACATTTACAAATGCTTGCATTTGTGATTGTTTTACTAAAGTTAAAGTTAATTTATTTAATGGGTTTGATGAACTTACTACTAACTGATGCCAATGAAATGCACGACTAATAAGAATTGGATTAAATGGATTAATAAAACCACCTAGTTGATTCCATGCTGTTTGAGTTTCTCTTATTAACAATGTTGAAACAATAGAAATACCAATAGAACCACCTACGGTTCTTAATAAACTAAATAATCCAGATGCTTCCGATCTAGAATCTACCGGTAAAGTTGCAAATGCTACCGTAGATAATGGTACAAAAACCATACCAAACCCTAGTCCCTGGAGCATAATTGGAGCAATAACCCATCCTGGACTTAAATATAAATTATAATAAGTTCCAATATATGTACCAATAGAACCTATAATAATGCCAATCATAATTAATAATCTAGCGTCAATTTTTTTAATAAGGACCCCAACCAACATCATGCTAAACATGGTAGTAACACCACGAGGCCCCATAACCAATCCAGTAGTAATGACTGGATAATCGAATAAATTTTCTAACATCATCGGCAAAATAACCATGGAACCGAATAAACCAAGCCCAAATACTGCAAGTAAGGCACTAGAAATAGCAAAGTTTCGATCTAAAAAAATAGTTAAATCAAAAACCGTTTTTTCATTTTTTTTTACAACGTTATATAACATAAATCCTAAAAAACAAATAATCATTAAAAACATTGCTATACAAATTTCTCTTGATTCAAACCAATCTTCTTGATTCCCGCGATCTAAAAAATATTGTAATGCCCCAATGGACATCGACATTAAAACAAGTCCAATCCAATCTATATTGCGTAATTTCGTTGATGAACTTGGTAGATTTTGCCAAAGTAATAATAAGCATATGATCCCTATAGGAACATTAATATAAAAATTCCATCGCCAAGTTGCTAATTCGGTTATATACCCACCTAATGTAGGACCTATAATTGGCCCTATCATAACACCTACCCCCCATATTGCCATAGCTTTACCACGATCTTCATCGGAAAAAAGATTAGTCATAATAGTTTGAGACAAAGGCACTATAGCTGCTCCAAATATACCTTGGAGTAAACGAAAAACTACTATTTGAGTAATATTGATTGAAATCCCACATAATGCAGAAGATATAACAAAACCACCAATGCTAATCATTAAATATTTTTTTTGCCCTAATATATCGGTAAAATAACCAGTTAATGGCATAAAAATAGCTGATGCAACCATATAACTTGTTAGGATCCACGTAATTTGATCTGGTTTAGCACTTAAAGAACCTTGCATATGAGGTAAGGCTACATTTATGATTGTCGTATCTAATGCTTGCATCAAAGTTGCGATCATTATTGAAATAACAATTAAAATTCGGTTCATCTTTTTAAGTGCTTTTTAGGAAATAATTTAAAAGGATTAACACTAATGCTAACCGTTGCAGAAGTTCCTACTCTTAGTGGATATTTAGGATCATAATTAATAATTTTAATACGTACTGGTACACGTTGAGTTACTTTCACCCAATTGCCAGTAGCATTTTCTGGAGGCAGTAGGGAAAATGCATTGCCAGTACCACTACTAAAGCTTTCAACTATTCCAACAAAATGATGATTTGGATACATATCAACTTTAATATCAGCTTTTTGATCTATTTCAATATTCTCTAGTTGATCTTCTTTAAAATTAGCATCTACCCAAAATTTTTGTTCACTTACTAAAGCAAACAGAGGTTGATTAGCCATAACACTATCACCAACTCTTAAAGTCATATTTGTTACCCATCCGCTAGTTGAAGCATAAATTTTAGTATATTGTAAGTTTAATTCTGCAGAGTAAACAAATGCTTTGCTCATATCTAAAGAAGCTATAGCAGAATCCAGATTTCCTTTTGCAATATCACCATCTTGAGCAGAAGCAACTTGTTTATTTACTAATTCTAGAGTGCGATCTGCGGTTGTTTTAGCTACTTTTAATTTTGCTTCAGCAATGTTTAATCCTGCTTTAGCTTCAGCCAAAGATGCCTCAAAAGTTTCCGGTTCTAAATCAAATAATAAATCTCCAGAATTTACACGTTGGTTATTTTCAACATATAGATGCCCGACCTTACCAGTAACTCTAGGAGCAGTTTGTACTATATTAGCGTTTACGTAAGCATCATCGGTATTAATATAAAATTTACCGTACAGCCAAAAACTAAAACTAAATAAGCAAACTAAAATAATAGAACCAATTAATATGTTCTTCTTTAACGTTTGATGGTCTATTTCCATATTTTTTGATTATAGCTAATGCTAAACTACTAGCAATTGTCCAATACATTTGCTTTTATTGTTGCGCTATCAACAATCTACAGTTTTAACTTAGAATAGTTGTAGGTTATATCTCCAATATCCATACCGGCACTTTGATTAGTACCAGAAGCAGAAGCACACTTACTTCTGCTATAAGTAACATTATAAGCAAAATGCATAGCAGTAGATCTATTGTCATGATCATTATATGTAACATAATATTCATCGTAAGCTTTTTCAAAAGCTAAAAAATCATCTTCTTTTAATTCAAAAAACTTTATCAAGTTATATCCAGCTTTAAATATGCTTTGTAATGACTCAATTTCCAAATGAAGATCTAAAATATTTTGTTGAAAAGTTTGTTCCATTTTTAACCGATCTTGGCAACGATTTTTAGCAGCTAAGATCAATTGATTTAGTTTGGTAATTTTTTGTTGTAGTAGCATATGTGGACCATCTACATATTTTCCACTAGCATCTTTAGTCCATGGCAAATACCAACGTCTTTTGACTAATTGGGTTTTTAATATTGTTATTGGAATTTTTTTTTGAGCATGCCAAGATGATATTTCAGCAAATAAATCATGACTATCTTTTAATAGCTGATTTAATCTGGTATTATTAGTTTCTTCGCCAACCCGAACCCAAAATTCAACCATTTTATCAATTTTTTGTTGAATAATTAGTTCCTCATTTATCGCTATTATTTCGCTCTCCCATACATTAATCTTTACAAGTTCAAGTTCTTGAGACTTTTGTAATTCGGCAATCATTGTTGGAAGACGTTCTTCTATATTTTGCTTTTTCTCGATAAAACTTTTAGCAATATTCAATAATGCAGCATTAAAAGATTGTTGAGTTTCATCATAACTAAAAAAATTAAATAAAGTTGCATCCATAGTTGATAATTGCTTGAATTTTGCATCTATTAATCTTTTACTAATGCCATTATCACAAATATCAGGAATTATTATATTTCCAGATTTTTCTTTTATGGTTTTTAATAAAGCATATAGAGCTGGCTCTTCGTCTTCATCTATTGTATCTAACAGTTTATTAATTTCAGCAATAATATTTTCAACAGTCAATGGAGCCATACCATCATATGGTGTTTTAGTTATAACAAAGTGTACAGAATCCATTAACTTTATGTTTCCATTGGTTATTTTCGCTAACGCTAATGCAGTGTCTTTAAATGCTTTACCTTTAATACTCTTAAACCCAGGAATATCTAAAAACACCATAATTCCCTTGATCCCACCTTGCATTTTGCTTAATAAATATGCACTAACTGCTGCACATATTCGTTCTTCTATACCACGGCTATCGAATAACCCAGCCAAATCAGAATATACAAAATCTAATTCTGGATTTTTCAAAAACTGAGGATAGCGTGTTTGTGATTCTGCACTGCTTTGCCCAGTTAATGCAATTTCGTTAGCACCACCAACCGGCTTGGCTGTTGATAATAACCCATCTCTATAAATGTTATACCTTGTACCGTTAAGATAATTTAATAAAGTACTCTTACCTGTTCCGGTTGCTCCAATAAACAGTACTTTATCTTCATTATTTGCAGATTGTATCTCTGTAAAAATCTTCTCTATTAAGCGCATTGTATAATTAAATTTAAAAGATCCTATTGATGCCTGTAATTCTTGTCTAGTATTTAACAAACAGATCATATCACGCTGCCCTAGCTCTTTTGCTAAAATAAGCGCTGTTTTTCCTTCGCGATCAACATCTTTTAAATTAACGTCCATTGCTAGTAGTTCTTGAACCATTGCTATTGAATTTTTTTCAACAGCAGCATGCAATAAGGTTTGGCCAGCATCATTTCGTACTGCCAGCGCTGCCATCTGTTTCTTTATAGATGGCATTTCTCTAATTTCAGCCAATTTTTCTTGGAGGCCTTTAAGATCTTGAGTTTTTATTAGTTGAAACATAATCTTTCCTATAATAATTTTTATGGCGTTAATCTAAGCCTTGCTTGTATTGTCGATCTAATCGATACCTCAGAGCCTTCTGGGATCTCAAAAAACACACCACAATCAGCAGCATTTTCCCAGATTTTTTGCTGAAAACGAGTACTATGAGCTTCAACGGAAATTATGGGATTACTTAGTTGCTGCTGTTCTTGAGTTGGTGGCAAATTAGCCGCAAACAAAAGTGGCGTGTTTGCGACTGTTGCTATAGTAATATATTCTTTATACTCTTGTTGAAAACGTAAATAATCATCGTGATTTAAATCAAGAAGATCAATCACTTCACTTACCACCCTAAACAAATCATGATTAACCTGAATTTCTAATTTAATTTTACGTAAATCACGTTCATATTGCTGTTGTTCTAAAAGTAACTCTTGTCGTCTACCATTGGCAACCTCAATTTGGGCTAAAAGTTCTTGTTTTTGCCGTCTAAGTTCATTTTTCCTAATTTCTAATCTGTTTTCTTGTGTGGTTTTTTCTATTCTAGCCTCAGCTATAGCTCTCTCTAATCGCCGATTTTCTGTATTAAGAGCAATAATTCTTTGTTCTCCACGTAACTGTTCTTGTTTAACTGTATTAAGTTGTTGTTTAAGAGCCTGAATATCTGTAGCAAACTTATATTTACTTCTTGCATAAAAGGTAATTATTATTTCCGTAATACCTAGAGAGGCAGAAAAAGTTTCTTCATACCTACCATTAAGAGCATCGTCATCATTCATATATCCATCAACTAGTTTATTATCATCTGGAGAAACAAATTGACGGCCAGTTGATTGAGGACGAATCAATCTTTGAGATTTACTACCATTACCACTAAAACTATAACTAATTCTACTGAGAGGATATTCGGAAAAATGAGTAACTGTACAACTAGTAGGCCTGTTAGCACAGTCTACAGTTTTTCTGTGAACCTCGATCAGATTGTTATTATCTAATCTGCCCAATTCCGTAGATAATGCCATTATTCTACTATTAGTTGCAACTCTAGCTGCTTCAATCAAGTTAATTTGTGCTATATTTGCCGCAATTGTTGCCTCTTTTTCTTGAATGCTACGTAACAACCGATTAGCATCAAAATTGCTAGATAATTCTTGATCAATACCCGCAACTTCTTCTCGCCATCTATTAATATTTAATTCTTGTTCAGCTAGATCAGCATGATTTTTGGTGAATTTGGTAGGGTAATCTTGCATTACTTGTTTGTATCTACTTAAGAAACTATTAGCCATCGTCAATATTGCAGCATTAAAAATCTTTTGGGTCTCACCACCATGGCTAAGAAAATTAAATAAGCTTGCATCTTTAACTTCAGCATTAATAAGCATTTGCTCTATTTCTGTACGGCTGGCACCTAAATCAGAAATATCAGGGATTATAATTTGTTTTCTTTTACACATTTCATTTAATATAAAAAATAATGGTTTTTCCTCTTCGGTTAATTCGTTAAACTCTTCTAATTCATCACTATCATCTTCTGTTAATTCAGTATTGTGAATTCTATTTAACATTGGTTTAATAAGCTTTTCTATAATATCTTCTCTAGATAATTCTTTTATAAGATCAGGCTCTACCTTGCTAATAACAAAATATACTGAGTCCATTAAATCTGGATTTTCTTTAACTATCCCAGCTAAAGTTAAGGCGGTTTGCTTAAAGTTTTCAGCTCTTATTGCTGCAAACCCTGGTTTATCTAAAACAACTATTATTGCTTTAATACCTCCTTGTTCTTTAACTGTTTGTTTACTTAGCATATGTAGACTACTCGCTGCAAATATTTGTTCCTCATCTCCACGATTATCAAATAACCCAGCAATATCACAATAAATAAAATCTAAACCTTCTTTCTCTATTACTTGCGGATGTAATGTTTCGGATTCATAGCTTGACCTCCCAACTTTAGCAATTTCAGGAATACCTTCCACTGGGTTAGCTTCTAAGCCAAAAGCATTTTTTAAAATTTCGTACCTAGTTCCATTAAGATAATTTACTAACGTGCTTTTTCCAGCTCCAGTTGAGGCTATAAATAATACTTTATCGCGACCATTAGCACGATCTATATCAGGAAAACCCTCCATAAGTAAATGCATAATCCGATTAATTCTAAAAGTTTTAATCGTTTCTTGCCACTCCAACCTAGTTCTTAATAATGCTGCTAATTGCTCTAATCCTCTCTCTTCGGCAATAGCAAGTACGGTTTTACCATCAGCATTAAGTTCTTTTAAACTAACATCTATGGCCAAAAATTCATCCGTTATTTGCTTATTATTTCTATCAATAGCCGCATGCATTAAAGTTCTACCAGATCTATCTTTAACTTTATCTAACTTTTTCTTAGATTTATTATCAGTATTATTTTTTAAGATCTTTTGTAGTTCTAACAAATTTCCATCATTTACAAATTTAAATAAACTAATTATCTCAGAATTAGTAATCATTTTGTTTCCCTTTTTATACTATTGTTTATATAACTGGTCGTGGTCTAGCAGGTGTTGGTGCAATTCCGGCTATATCATTATTCCAACCATCAACAATTTCTCGACGCATTTCTTCATGCTCCAAAATGGTTCTAAACCGCTCTCTAGCATCAGCAGTATTAGCACCATGTAATAATTCTCGTCTAAATACATCGAAATGTTCATCATCCATTCTTTGTAAATTTCCTGGAATTTGCTCGACAGTTTCCGTACGGTAAGCATTTATACTTTGTGTTACAAGATCAGTTTGTTCTTGCTGATGTCTAATGCGCCGCTCTTCGGCAGCTCGGGTTCGTTGTGCAGTCTGTCTATTTTGCTCAACTCTCAGTTCTACGGCAGCTTGTTCTCCACTAATTCTAGCAGCTTCAGCTTCTTGGGCGCGCCTTGCTTCTAGTCGCTGCCTTTCAGTTTCTATAGCTACTTGTTCTCTGGATATGTTCGCTGCGTTATCAGCTTGTTGTTCTTGTTTAGGAGCTTCCATTAGCGCATCAGCACCAGTTCCAAGTACACCACATGCCGCAAAAAGAGCTATACCACCCACAGTTCCTACCCCAGGGATTAATTGACAAGCTGCACCAGCAACAATCCCTGCTATTTTACCAACATCTTTACACATTATGCTTTGTTCCTACTTTGTTCTTATTATTAACTAATTCAAAATTTAAAACTTATACCAGGCCTGCTATCGTATATACCTTCTGGGCCAAAACCAACACTCCATTGTGGTTTAAATTGTGCTCTAGCGGCATCTATCTTCCTATTAGCTTCTGCTTGTAATTCTCTTGATTGTTGATCAATACTAGCTTTGTTAGCTTCAATTGTTGCTAAATAACCTCTTAACTCTTCTCTTGATTGATTAATTAACGTTTGTGCCCTAGCGTTAATAGCAGAATTTTCAGCTTGTACTAATTCCAGTTGTCCTCTCAATTTGGTTTGTCTTGCTACAATAAACTCATCTCTAACTCTAATCCCTAAGAAACATATAGAAGGCATACAACTTTGTTTATATTCAGAAAGTAATATTGCATCATTAGCAGCATAGATCTGGATCTGCTGTTCTATATTAGACGCTTCCTGAATATAACCTCTACACAACAGATCGGTAAATTGTGCTAAACTTTCGTTATTATCTAAATGAGAGAAAAATAACCGTTTGGTTACAGGATCAATAATTGTACTTTTAAGAATATTATTTACATAAAAAACCAACCCATAAAGACACTGATAAAACAGTGCAGGCACTGCACTAATATTATTAGCTAATTCTCTAGACCATAAAAAATTAACATTTGCATCTTCAGTTAGTTCATCTGTTATACTACTTTGTATTGCTTGATTAATACCTTGTTGCTGGATAAAAGCTTGTAATAAATAGTCTGGGAAAAGGTCCGGCACTCTAAATTCCTCTAAATCGCTAGGCGTTACATCCATAAATAAACGATATCTAGCCAAATAACAGGTAAAAACTTTTACTGTAGACATGCCTAAAGAAACTGCCAAGTCTGGTGAATTTGCTTTTAATAAAGTTAACAACGAAATTAATAACGAAGCTTTATCATGTTCCAAAATAACACTAAAACCAAAATCAATCTGATGTTGTACCGCCATAGTAGCAATTTGATCTGGTGGATAAGCGTTGCTTTGTAGCAAACTTCTTTTCATACTTCTTTCTGAACTTGATAAATACTTGGTTACTTTATTTTCATAAATTCTAATTAATTCACTAAAAAATTCTAGATCCGAAGGTTTAGTTCTTAACACTTGGATCTCTGCACTAGTTAATGCTTGTTTTGCAGATAAAGTTTCAATTATACTTTCTTTACTCATGGTTTTGGTCCACCGTTTGATAAATGTCTAGCTGCCGCAAAAGCATCATGACAAAGACCTTCAAAACCTTTACCAATTGTTTGAGAAACATCGCCAGCAGCTGCATACGCTGGTGGTACTAATTTAGCTACAACTGGAAGAAACACAGCTGGCACAGGGTTGCCAACCGCAGCATTACCAGCAGCCAATCCTACATATGTAGTTGTTTCTGTAATTATTAAGCCAGTCAAAAAAGTTTTTGTGGTAGATTTAGTTACAGTATGTATAGTCTGGCATGTAACTGCTTCTGCTGTGGAACTACCTTCATTAATGTTTTGCTCAACATTATTTACTATTTCATGAGCATCTTTAGCCGCTTTAATTACAGTATTAATCGGCCCTAAAACAGGAATATTTGGTTTAAGTAAAGAAGTAGCAGTAGCTCTCGTTAAATCCACAGCTGAATTCGCTGGATTAGGTCGTTTATAACTAGTAGTAGGTTCCGAAAATAAAAGTGGCTTTGGTTGCTGATATAATTCGCGACTTAACGATAGCGGATCAGATAAACCGCTTGATAAATTAAAATTAAATGTAGGCGTAGCCTTAATCTGCTCAAATGAAGGAGTAGCCAAATTTATTCCTGCAGGAATACCAAAATTATGGTTTGACTGAGGTAGCTGAAAATTACCTAAATTAAAGGCTGGAGATTGTATTGTAGGTGGGGCAAATGAGGGCATCCCTAAATTAAGCTGGGACTGTTGTAACATATTAATACT
>Ga0182016_10006619_pt1 | contig 12114 bp, 11 predicted proteins | sample 712S2MmetaG_FD_120491 | JGI IMG/M metagenome (GOLD analysis project Ga0182016, IMG submission 120491) | Permafrost microbial communities from Stordalen Mire, Sweden - 712S2M metaG | ecosystem: Environmental > Terrestrial > Soil > Wetlands > Permafrost | place: Sweden: Stordalen | collected...
AGAGTTCCCATGTGGGCCATCTCGACGCGTCCGCGCTTGGTGGCAAAGGCCCCGGTGAAGGCGCCCTTCTCGTAGCCGAAGAGTTCGGACTCGATCAGCGTATGGGGAATGGCGGGGCAGGAGACCTTGATCCACGAGCCGGAGGAGCGGGTGGAGTTGGAGTGCAGCAGCTTGGCCAGGATCTCCTTGCCGGTGCCGCTTTCGCCCAGCAGCAGAACGGGGACGGTGGTTGCGGCGACGCGTTCGAGCTTCTCGCGGGCGATGGCCATCGCCGGCGATTGCCCGAAGATGAGATCGAGCGGGGGCAGCTCGCGTAGATCGACGGATTCATGGGAGCGCGTCGAGGCCATGGCCAACTTCTCTTGGAGCAACTGTCCGGCGCCAATCGCGAGCGGGCGGCGATGAACCGGCCGAAGGGTCGAGAGCTGAATACGGACGGCTAAGCGATCAACGCCGGACGCAAGAGCAGTAGTTGCAACGGTGTATGTAAATTATTGCACATAAAATAGCGAATCGTTTACCACATTTGAGTGGTAAGATTAGCTTTAAGCAGCTGAGTTATCCACGGGGTGGGCGTAGCCTGCTCATTCCAAGGTGTAACTTGATCCCCCAGGGCCAGTGGAGAATGGACTGCACAACCCCATCCATGCACGGTGAGGGCGGCATCTCCGACCGGCTTTTCAAGTTAGGATGGTCATCTCACCTACGCGGGTCGTGAGCCCCGGTAGATTCGCGATTGGTGAGCGCGCCCCCAGGAGCGAATGTGAAGACGAAGAGCAAGCGTATGCCTCACATTGCGGCTCTTGACCCGGATACCGCAATTCTGAATTACCTTCATCGCATCCTCTCGGACCGCTACAGCGTGAGCCTGCATACTGAGGTTGCGGCGCTGGAGCGGAGCCTGAAGGAGAGCCCCGCGCCGGATCTTCTGCTGATGGACTGGCACCTGGACGAGGGCGGCGAGGGGGAGTTTGCGCTGCAACTGCTGACCCGGGTGCGCGCCTCCCATCCCGCGCTGCCCATCCTGCTGCTGGCCTGCACGGCGGAGCTGAAGGAGGTGGTGGCAGCCACGCGCATGGGCGCCACGGATGTGATCCTGAAGCCCTTCCGCAAGAAAGAGATCGACGAGGCGGTGGCGCATTGCCTGAAGGCGGCGCGCCGGCCTCAGGAGAGCGACGACGAGGAGATGAAGGAGATCCCGCTCGACGAGAACACCTCCTTTGTGCGCGCCTGCCCGCGGATGCGGGAGATCGAATCGCAGTGCCGGCTGGTGGCGCGGGCCGACATTCCGGTGCTGGTGCTGGGCGAGAGCGGCACGGGCAAGGAGGTGGCCACGCTGTTCATCCACAAGATGTCGGCGCGCAGCCAGCGGCCCTTCATGAAGGTCAATTGCGCGGCGATGCCCGCCGACCTGCTCGAGTCCGAACTCTTCGGCTATGAGCCGGGCGCCTTTACCGGCGCGGTTAAAGCGAAGCCGGGAAAGTTTGAAATCTGCAACAACGGCACGATTTTTCTGGATGAGATCGGCGAGATGCCGGCGGTCTTGCAGGCCAAACTGTTGCAGGTTTTGCAGGACGGCAGCTTCTCCCGGCTGGGCAGCCGCTCCAGCGTCAAGGTGGATGTGCGCGTGATTGCCGCCACCAACATCGACATCAAGGCGGCGATTGCGCAGAAGAGCTTTCGCGAGGATCTCTACTATCGGCTGAACGGCTTCACGCTGAAGATGCCGCCGCTGCGCGAGCGCGTGGAGGAGATTCCGATCCTCTCCAACCACTTCATGCGCAAGGTGGCGGCCAGGTACGAACGCATGCCGCTCGCGATCTCTCCGCTGCTCTTGCAGGCGCTTTGCAGTTATCAGTGGCCGGGGAACTTGCGCGAGCTCGAAAATACCATCAAGCGCTACTTGATTCTTGACGACGAGCGGGCCATTATCGAGGAGTTGACGCCTCATCTGGAGGTCGGCCTCCCCGTGGCCGGCGAAGAAGAGGGCAACGGCAGCCTGAAGAACATGGTGCGGAATCTGAAGGACGGCGCAGAATCGGCCGCCATCGCTCGCACCCTGGAGGGTACGGGATGGAATCGCAAGGCCGCGGCCGACGAACTGCAGATCAGCTACAAGGCGCTGCTCTACAAGATCAAGCAGTACAATCTGCATCCCCCGCAGAAGCAGTCTCATCCCGCATCGAGGCGCACAGCATGACGCCCGCCGCGAGCCCGGAGACGCCCCGGACGGAAAAGGTGGTCATCCAGTTCGGCAAGCGCATGGTCAAGGGCTACCTCGATTCCCCCGCCTGGACAACCGTGGAAGAGATGCTGAGCCATGCGCCGCACAGCTCGCCGGAGAGCTTCCGCGTGCGCTCTCTGGACGGCGGCGCGATCGTCGAGATTCCCGCCCATGAGATCAAGGCCGTCTTCTATGTGAACAGCTTCGAGGGTGACTCCAAGCACGAGATTCTCAACTTCCACTCGCGCGCGCCGATTGTGCACGGAATCTGGATGCGGTTGCAGTTTCTGGATGGGGAAGTGATGGAGGGAATCGTCTATAACTCGATCCGCTATCTGGTGGATCCGGGTTTTTTCCTTCTGCCCACCGATCCCGACAGCAACAACCGGCTAGTCTATGTCAGCAAGAACTGGCTGGCCGACCATCGTGTGCTGGGGATGCGCAAGCTCTAAAGCGGCATCCTCTGGTCTCAGGCGGCTTCGCGCTGGATGGAATACTGAACAATCTCGGCCGCGATGCCGGTCATCTCTCGCGTCGGTCCGTCGGTACGCACCACACGGCCCTGACATCGGATGAGGCAACAGGTGGAGAGCGTGATCTCCGGTGGTAGTTCGACCAGGAACTCAAGATCGCCGTCGAGTGTTACGTTCTCCGGCAGATCCAGGAAGAAATAGACTCCCCGGTTGCTCAGGTCGCGGGTAAAGCCGGTCAGTTCGCTGCTGCCGGCGATCACTGTGACGGGCGCGTTGAGGCCGAAGCGATGCCTCTCCCGGCGTTCATTTGAGGCGGGATAATCGGACTGGATCTCATGAAACATTCAGCTACCTTCTCCCCGAAACAGCCTGCTGCCAACAATCCTCATCGTTGCGAGAGTAGCCAAGGCAAAGCAAAAAGATTGCATGGGTAATCGTTTGAGAATTACCGTAATTCAGTGTCGCAGGTACTTCAAGCGTTACAGCAATCGCAATGCCAAATGAATTGCTCATAAATCTTTTGTTCTTGGGATGGTTAAATAGGCCTATGCAACTCTTTGCGCAAATAATGGGCGTATGTGGAATATTACTGTCTCTTTTTGCTCGTCAATCAGAAGGCAGATAGTATAGTGATGCTTAGAATTCCGGCATCGTTTTACCGCAAGGAGAGGCAATGAAGCGTCCGGTTGGCGTGGTTGTATCCGCAGTTCTGCTGATTCTGGGCTCGCTCTTTCTGGCGCTGATGGCCCTGCTGATGGCCTTCAGCGGCTTCTTTATCCAGAATCAAATACGCTCCGGCCAGCTTCCGCGCTCTTCCGCCGCGCCGATGCCCGGCTGGATGCCCGCCTTCATCTTCGCCTTCTGCATCATCCTCGCCGCGCTGGCGGCCTGGGGAATCGTGACCGCGGTGGGAGTGCTCCGCTTGCGGCGCTGGGCGCGCTATTCGATCCTGGTGATCGGCGGCCTGGTGGCTTTTTTCAGTTTCATCGCACTGCTCTTTACACTGTTGATGATGGTGCTGCCGCTGCCGACGCCGCCCACTGCGGACCCCTCCCAGGCCGCGAGCGCGCGCGTGATGGTTAAAATTGTCTTTGGAGTCTTTGGTCTTTTTTATGCTCTGGCCTGCGCGGTGGGTGTCTCCTGGCTGATTTATTTCACGCGGAAGTCGGTCTGCGAGGCCTTCGCCGGCGCAGCGGGTGAGCCAGCGGAGAGCCGCCGCCCGCTTCCGATCTCCGTGCTGGCCGCGCTGAATCTGCTGGGGGCTCTCTCTTGCCTCTTCTGCATTTTGGTTCCCCTGCCGGCGATGTTCTTAGGCTTGTCAATCGGTGGCCTGGGGAAGGTTGCGCTCTATCTTGGCTTTGCCGCGCTGGCGGCCTCGGCGGGCGTTGGGCTGTGGCGGCTGAAGGAATGGGGACGCCTGCTGGCCTTGGGGATGCAGGCCATTGGGCTGGTGAATGCAGCGATCTATCTGGTGCATCCCGCGCTGATGGTGCGCTACAGCGCGGAGTTTCAACAGAAGCTCAATCCCATGCAGCCGCGGATGCCCGAGGCCTTTCAGAGCATGCTTTACCGCTGCTCCTTTGGATTGACCTTTGTCCTGATTCTTGCGGTTGTCGGGGTTCTCGTCTACTACCGCGAGGCCTTTCAAAACACAGATGAGCCGACGGTGGATCAGGCCGCGCCGCCGGAGTAGCGCTCAGCCCGCATCCTCTAAGATAGCCTCATGGCTCCTCTGCTGGAGATTCGCGATCTGCGGGTGCGCTTTCGCGCGGCTGAGGTCGTGCGCGGCGTGAGCCTGAGTGTGGATGAGGGCGAGGTTCTGGGACTGGTAGGCGAGTCGGGCTCGGGCAAGAGCGTGACCGCGCTGGCTGTGATGGGGCTGCTGGGCCCGTCGGCCGAGAGCGCGGGCGAGATTCTTTGGCGCGGCGGCGAGGCCATCGATCTGCTGCGCCAGCCGGCGAGCGCGCTGCGCAACTTGCGCGGGCGCGAGATCGCGATGATCTTCCAGGAGCCGATGACGGCGCTCAATCCGGTGATGTCAATCGGCCGCCAGGTGGCCGAGGCGGCCGAGGCGCACTACCCCTCGTGGACGGGCCGGGAGTCGCGGCTGAAGGCGATTGCCGCGCTCGAAGCGGTGGCGATTCCCGAGGCGGCGCGGCGTTATGGCGACTATCCACACCAGTTCTCCGGCGGGCAGCGGCAGCGGATTCTGATTGCCATGGCGCTCATCAATCGTCCGCGTCTGCTGATTGCCGACGAGCCGACGACGGCGCTGGATGTGACGGTGCAGGCGCAGGTGCTCGAGCTGCTGAAGCAGTTGCGGCAGCAGTATGGGTTGGCGATGCTCTTCATCTCGCACGATCTGGCGGTGGTGGCTCAGGTGGCCGACCGAGTGGCCGTGATGCGCAATGGGGAGATTGTGGAGACGGGGCCGAGCCGGCAACTGCTCACCCAGCCGGAGCACGCGTATACGCGCAGCTTGCTGGCCGCCGCGCCAACGATGCGCTCGGATCGCAGCCGCCCGCTGGCGATGGTGAGCGCCTAGGAGATGGCGCGGAAGAGCCAGTAGAGCGTGCCGGAGAGCACGGCGGCCGCGGGCAGCGTGAAGACCCATCCTGCGGCGATATTGCGCACGGTCGAGAGGCGCAAGCCGCTGCCGTTGGCGGTCATGGTGCCGGCGACGCCGGAACTGAGGATGTGCGTCGTCGAGACCGGCAGCGCCCAGGTGTTGGCGGCGAAGATGGTGCCCATCGCCACCAGTCCGGCGCTGGCGCCCTGCGCATAGGTCAGGTGCTCCTTGCCGATCTTCTCGCCGACGGTGACGACGATGCGCCTCCAGCCGACCATGGTGCCCAGGCCCAGCGCCAGCGCGACGGCGACCTTGACCCAGTCGGGGATGAAGCGCGTGGCCTTGTCCACCTTGCTCTTGTAATTCGAGAGCGCGGCGTTCTCGGCGGGAGTGAAGGCGGGGTTCTTCGTCGATTGCATCAACCGGATCGCCTCGCCGGCCACATACATATCGTTGCGGACGTTGGCCTGATCCTCGGCGGGGACGGATTTGAAGACCTTGTAGAGGGCGACCTCGTGGTTCAGATCCTCCACCAGCTCGCGCAGCGCGAGGATGGTGTCGGGCTGCAACTGCTTGGTGCGGATGTAGTCGGTAACCTCGGTGCGGGCGTCCTCGCCTAAAACGCCATTCTTGTCGACATGGCGGTCCAGTATCTGCCCGGCCTGCTCGCTGGCGGCGATGAACTGCTGAACGTCGCTGGCGGTGACGGCGTGGTTGAGCGCGTAGGCGGTAGGGACGGTGCCGATCAGGATCAGCATGATCAGTCCCATGCCCTTCTGCCCGTCATTCGAGCCGTGGAAGAAGCTGACGCCGGTGCAGGTGAGGATCATCAGCGTGCGAATGGGCCACGGCGGCGGCTGGTTGTTCTTGGGCGCTTCAAAGAGCAATTCGCCGTTCTTGAGGACAAATCCGGCCAAAAGGGCCAGCGCCAGATGAATCACAAAGCCGATGGCGAGCACCGTGAGGATGAGGCCGACAGGTGTATGCCACTGCTCGATCTCAAGAATGGGCAGCCATTTGGCGATGCCGAAGGGCGACAGGAGCCAGGCCGCAAGATTCAGCAGCCCGGTTCCGGCGACGCCGGCCAGCAGAATGCGCAGCAACGCCCAGACGGGCTTGCGATAGTTGGCCTGATAGATGAAAGCCATCCTGCGCGCCCAATCGGTATCGGTCAATGCCTTGGCCAGGATCACCAGCAGCCCGGCAAAGAGAAAACCGACGAGCGGGGAGATCAGCAGCGCCTTGAGCACTTTGACGGCCTGCTCCCAGTCCAGGCCCGAGGTTCCGTTGCGTGCGTGCATCAACTGGTTGGCGATGCCCACGCCGATGATCGAGCCGACCATGGTGTGCGAGCTCGAGGCCGGCAATCCGAACCACCATGTGCTCAGGTTCCAGACGATGGCGGCGATCAGCAGGGCAAAGACCATGGCGAAGCCGGCGCCGGAGCTGACCTGCAGGATCAGCTCGACCGGCAGCAGCGTGATCACGGCGAAGGCCACGGTGCCTGAGGAGAGCAGAACGCCGATCAGATTGCAGACGCCCGACAGGACGACGGCGACGTTGGGCTCGAGCGAATGTGTGTAGATGACCGTGGCGACGGCGTTGGCCGTGTCGTGGAAGCCGTTGACGAACTCGAAGCCGAGAGCGATCGCGAGCGCCAGTCCCAGCAGCAGATAAGGCCAGATGCTGGTGATGATGACGGAATCGAGGTCGCGGGCGACGTGCACGGCGATGTAGCAGAGGCCTGCGGCGAGCGCCACAAGAAAGAATGCGACGCCGAAGCGGCTGGGCGCTTTGCTGAGAGTGCCGCCGGGCTGCGATACACGGGAAGGAATTGAATCGACTGTGGTTGCCAGATCGGCCATCAGATCATACCAAAGCGCGCGGAGAGATTCCGGCGGCGCCTGGGCCTCCAAAGTCGCGACTCGACAACGGCATTCTTTAGAAAATAGGAGAGGGATCGCTTGTGGCGGGAGAGAGAAGAGCCGGATAAATTGGCGTCCATAAAACCCCAACAACCGAAAAATGCCCGGTTGTTTGCATAGTCCAGTGAGGAATTCACCGGACTGAAACAATTCTACACCGGCCTGGGGGGGGCTTGGGAAGAGCGAAAATGGGACGGCCGGTGGAAAATGCGTCCGCCGCGTGAGGCCGAAGCGGGAAGAAGGCGCGGAAAAGAGGGGGGCGATCCCGAATCTGAACTTGCTGATAAGCGGGAATTTCCCAACAGTTTTTCGCTCGGGATGCGTGGTTTTTTCTTGAGCGCACACGGGCCTCCGGCCTAGCTTCCAACTGGGAGCGATTTTCCCGCTTACAGGATGATCCAGTTCGCCAACACGACTCTGCCGCAGGATCTGAGCGGCCATCTGAGCGAGGTGGCCGCGGGCTGCCAGCAGATGCTCGCAGAGAATCCCTGCCACCCGCAGGCGCTGGTGGGCATTACGCTGGTGGCGCTGGCCAGCGGCCAATCCGCAGCCGCAGTGAAGATGGCGCGGGCCGCCGTGGCCTCGGCGCCCAGAATGCCCGCCGCCTGGGTGGCTCTGGGTCAGGCGCTCAAGGCCGCCAAGCGCGACGATGAGGCCGAGCGCGCCTACATTCACGCCGCCGGTCTCGATGGCCGCGACGCACTCTGCCGCCTGGGATTGGGCGAGCTGCGCCTGGCCGCCGGAGATCCGCGGGCGGCGATCGAGGAGTTTGAGCGGGCGCTCGCACTGCAGCCGGCTCTGGTGGCCGCGCAGATGGGGATGGGCCACACGCTGGCGATGTTGGAGCGCAATGAAGAGGCGCTGGCCTGCTACGAGCAGGCGCGTGCGATGCGCAAGAAGCTGCCCGAGGCGAATTTTGCCTCGGGCTTTGTTCTGGCGCGCATGGGACGCATCAAGGAGGCCGAGGCGCGCTACCGGCGGGCGCTGGTCGAGCGTCCGGATTTTGCCGCCGCATGGATCAATCTGGGCAGTCTGCTGCGCGAGCAGGGACGCGATCTCTTTGCCGAGTCGGCCTTGCGGCGCGCCATTCAACTGCGCCCCGATCTGGTTTCCGGCTGGGTGAACCTGGCGATTCTGGAGCGCGAGCGCCATCAGCCGGACAAAGCCGCGGCCTGTCTGCGCAGGGCCTTCGAACTCAATCCGGAGCAGGTGGAGACACATGTCGCCTGGTGCCAGCACTGCTCGGCTGAAGGGGACGCCGCGGGCGCCTGGGGTTGGCTGCGCTGGGCCTTGACGCGCGAGCCGGCCAATGCCGAGGCGATCAATATGCATGGCATCCTGCTCTACAAGGAGAGGCGCTTCGCGGAGTCGATTGCCATCTTCGAGCAGGCCGAGGCGCTCGGCCATCGCGCGGCGGCCTCCAACCGCGGAAACTCGCTGATGGAGCTGGGGCGGCAGGAGGAGGCGTTGCAGGCGCAGAAGCTGGCCGTCGAGCGCGACCCCTTGTGTTACGGCGCGCGCTATAACCTGGCGCTCACCCGGCTGCGGCTGGGCGAGTGGCGCGAGGGCTGGCCGGAGTACGAGGCCCGCTGGCGCTTCCGCGAGGTGCATCGCTCGCCCCGGCGCTTTTCTCAGCCGCGCTGGCATGGCGAGGCCCTCGATGGACGCCGGATTCTGCTGCACGCCGAGCAGGGGCTGGGCGATACGATCCAGTTCTGCCGCTACGCCAACGTGGTCGCGGAGCTCGGAGGCACGGCGATCCTCCAGGTGCAGGAGCCGGTCTTCCGCCTGATGCAATCGCTCGACGCGGTACACGCGGGCCGGGCGGAGACGGCGCTGCTCGACGCCCGGTCGCCGCACTTCGATCTCGAGTGCCCGCTGATGAGTCTGCCGTCCGTCTTCGCGACGACCGTCGAGAGCGCTCCCTGGTGTGGCGCCTACCTGGGAGCCGATGCGGCGCTTGAGGCGGAGAAGCGGGCGAAGTTTCCTGACGATGGGCGCTCGCACCGCGTGGGCCTCGCCTGGGCGGGCAATCCCAAATACAAGGCCGATGCACAGCGCTCGGTCAAGCTGGCCACGCTCTTGCCCTTGCTGCGCGCGCGCACGATTCAATGGATTGCCCTGCAGAAGGGCGAAGCCGCCGCGCAACTGGCCGAGCTGCCCGGCGATGTGAGTCTTCTCGACGGCTCCAGCGGCGACCGCGATCTGGCCGAGACGGCGGCGCTCGTCTCAACCCTCGACCTGGTCATCACGACGGATACCTGCATCGCCCATCTGGCCGGAGCGATGGGTAAGCCGGTCTGGATTCTGCTGCCCCATCTGGCCGACTGGCGCTGGATGCAGCAGATTGAAACGACTCCCTGGTATCCGACCGCGAGGCTCTTCCGGCAGAGCGTGCCGGGCGATTGGGCGGGAGTGCTGGAGCGCGTCATTGCTGAGCTGGAAGCGTTGCCAGCGGTGCATCTGCCGAGACCGGTCAGGGCCGTCGAATATGAGCGGGAGCGTTCTCAGCTGATTCCTGCATAAATTTCCGCAAAACCAAAGGAAAAAATAACTGAAAAAAGATCTTGACAATCAAAACTCTATTAAGTAGAGTACTCCATAATGAGGATTCCTCTGGATGCATAGGAGGCCTCGGAGGAGTGAAGCGATGACGGATCAAAACGAGGAGTTGGAGCTGAGAGATCGGCTGAAGCTGATTGAATCGATGATCGCCGAGGGTCGGCGTACCACGATGAGCTGGGGATGGACCTTCGTCTTCTGGGGCGTGGCATACTTTGTCGCCATTGGCTGGACGGTCTACAACCAATGGCCGTGGGCTTGGCTTGTAACCATGATGAGCGCCTGGGTGCTGTGCATGGCCATCATCCGAAGCAAGAAAAGGAGTCAGCCGCAGCGCAGGCCGGGGACCACGATTGGCCGGGCCATCCATTCCATCTGGCTCGCCATGGGAGTGTCGATGGTACTGCTCTTTCCGGCTCTTGGCATGAGCGGCCATTTCAATCAGCATATTTTTGTGGCGATTATCGCCGCGATGCTCGGCGTAGCCAATGGCGCATCGGGGATGCTGCTTCGCTGGAAGGCGCAGATTGCCAGTGCAATCGTATGGTGGTTGGCAACCGTGGCGGCTTGCTTTGGTTCGGACAATCAATGCTCGGCTGTCTTTGTCATTGCCATCTTCTTCTGCCAGATCGTCTTCGGCGTCTACGCAATGATCTGCGAAGCACGCGCGCTCAAGCAGGAGGCCGCCCATGCCTGAGCTGCCGGAGCTGAATCCTGTAATCCACGGGAAGCTGCGCCTGGCTTTGCTCTCGCTGCTGATCGGTGTGGAGGAGGCGGAGTTTACCTGGTTGCGCCAGAAGACCGGCTCGACCGACGGCAACCTGGGCGCGCAGTTGCTCAAGCTCGAAGAGGCCGGCTACGTCGCGGTCGAGAAGAAGTTTGTCCAGCGCAAGCCGCAGAGCATCTATCGCATCACCGAAGCCGGCCGCGCCGCGCTCGGCGAATATGTGCAGGCGCTCAAGCAACTGCTCGGCGGAGCGATGGAGCAGGGACTAAAGGATTAGGGACTAGGGAACAGGAGGAAGGAAGATGAAGATTCAATCGGCCAATCAACTGACCGGCGCAGCCAGTGGCGTGATCGTCTGCGCGGGATTCGGAGCGCTGTGGATGGTGTGCGCACTCAATGTACGGCAAACTCTCAGCCTGCGCACGGCGGCCTGGATCGCGCCCGTGCTCGTATTGCTGGTTCTGGGCGCGCTGCCGCTTCTGCTGAAGGCAAAGCATTGGCCGCGCGTGCCCGCCAATCCGGCCATTCGCCGCGCCTTTCTGCTGGCAAATGCCTTCGAGTGGTGCGGCATCTTCGCCGTCTTCTTTCTCTTCACCCGGCTGCATCTGGACAACTACATCTTTTCCGCTTCGGCGGCCGTCATCGGGCTGCACTTCTTTCCCTTGGCGCGCGCCTTCCGTTCCGTCACGCACTATGCAACAGGCGTTGCACTCGTGGCCTGGGCCGCAATCAGCGCGGCCACGCTGTCCATCGAACATCTGCCCAGCAACACCGGCTTCGGCATTGGTTTGATCCTGTGGGCAAGCGCCGCCGTAACTCTGGCGCGCACAACAAGCGCTGCGCGCCAGGCAACCGATTTACAGGCTGCATGACAAGCGAGCGAGAAGGAGAGCATCGTGCGGAAGAATCAAAGGGCCAACCAACTCAGCCAAATGAGCGCTGCCGCGATCTTTTTCTCGGCCTTCGGCGCGTTGTGGATTGCGCTGTCGTTTCATCTTTGGAAGATGCTCAATTGGCCGACTGCTTGCGCCATCGCATTGGGATTGACGCTGCTTCTGCTCACCGCTCTCTCCGTGCGCCATGCGGCGAATGAGGAGCCGACAAAGGCGAAGAAGCCCGAAGCCGCACGGGCACGCAATTGGATCAATGCGATTCTCGGTGTGGCCATCACCGCACTGTATTTTGGGTTGAGCCGGCTGCATATGGAAGCCTGCTTTCCCTCCGCGCTCACGGCCGTGGTGGGAGTGCATAAGTTCGCGCTGGCGCGCGCCTTCCATTTTGCTCCCTACTATGCGATGGGAGCCGTATTGCTGATCTGGGCCGGGATCAGCGTGATCGTTGCGCCCATGGAAGAGATGCAAGCCGTCACCGCTCTGGGAACGGGCCTGATTCTCTGGCTGGGCGCGGCGATTACGCTGGTCGTTGCCGTGCGCAATCTCCGGCGGAGCATCGAGTCGCTGAGCTGCTAAACCGCGGCAAGGCTCCCTCGCACCCGCTCCATGATGCCCAGATAGTACGCCAGATTGTGGATCGTGTTCAGCGTTGCCGACAGCGCCTCGCCCGAGTGCATCAGGTGGCGCAGATAGGCGCGCGTGTAGCGGCGGCAGACGGGGCAGTTACACGCAGGGTCGGGC
>Ga0182016_10006620_pt1 | contig 12110 bp, 12 predicted proteins | sample 712S2MmetaG_FD_120491 | JGI IMG/M metagenome (GOLD analysis project Ga0182016, IMG submission 120491) | Permafrost microbial communities from Stordalen Mire, Sweden - 712S2M metaG | ecosystem: Environmental > Terrestrial > Soil > Wetlands > Permafrost | place: Sweden: Stordalen | collected...
CCCAGTGCCAGAACTTGACCTTGACAGTCTCCTCTTCCGCCTTGATGGGCTTGACGGTGGTGAGGATGGTCTTCTGGATGGCCTCGACTGTCTCCTTGTCGCCGGAGATGATGCGGAGCCAGATGCGCTTCGTTCCCGACAAGCTCTGCCGGTAGGCGATGTACGTCGGCGGGACGGTGTGATTCGTGGTGTGTGACTTCGGGGTCTTGTACTCGAAGAGCGCCGACGAGAACTTCGAGTTGAGGTCGTGGTACTCAGCAATGGTGTCGAGGTCGTAGGAGAACTCGATCTCACTGAAGGGCGTCATCGTCTCGACGGAGAAGCTGACGACATGAGGATTCGGGAAGTCCCATACGTGTTCCCACGCACGGTCGAAGATGAAGTCCTGTCCATCCTCGTAGCGTGTGCGGTACTGCACGTCAGTGGTCACTCAATCTCCCAATCCTCGATCTCTCTCACCGGCTTCGCCTTGGTCTTCTTCTGCGGAGCTTGTGGTGGCCCATGGGGCTGGCCCGCTAGATCATAGCAGTCTTCGTGGTGATGTTCAAGGCGATCCCATCGGCGGGTGGTTCCTCGGCATCGCTTGCACGTCGGGATCAGGCAGCAGTCTTCGTAGACGTTGGAGACGACCCACCGCTCGTCGGTGTCCGAGGTGATGCTGACCGTACACCTAGCGCAGTCGTCCATGTCGGTCTCTTCGACTTTCAGGACGATTGCTCGGGAGTTCATGGCGAGACCCTAGCAGACTCCACCATCAACGTCCACGCCTAAACGGAGAACTTGGCGACCAAGTTTGGCCGGACGGATTGCGGTTGATGGAGCGGCCCGTCATGCCCTGCGTCGACAGGCGTGCGCCCTGTGCTCGGTTGAACGCACCGAAGGCATCGAAGACATCGTTCCCGGTGTTCTCGCCGTCCATGGCCGGGAAGGGGCGCATACCACCCTGCATGGCACCAGTGATCGAGAAGCCGGAGAACTCGGCACCGAGGAAGGCAGACATCTGCTCACCGATGAGGTTGTAGACGACGTTCATCATGGCGTCGGCCACGTCCTTGCTCTGGACCGGACCGGACGACGGGTGGTCGACTCGCTGGTTGCCCATGTCCTGAAGGAAGGTCAACTCTAGCTCGGCCTGCTCGTGCCACGGACCGTGGAGGAGGTGCATGTTCAGCGCCGCCTTGAAGGCCTCCGCCATCTTCCAGTTGAGCGGCTTGGTCGAGGTCTGCTCTGCGATGTCGATGCGGCGGGGCCACTTCTTCTCGGCCACGTACTTGCGCAAGTGCTGGATCATCATGGGACCGCCGAACTGGTCGAAGGTCAGGAGGGTCGGCACGAAGGAGTCGAGCACTTCCTCCTTGAAATACTTCTCGATCTCGATGTAGTCGATCTGCAAGTCGTTCTCTACGAAGTCACCGGGACGCCAGAAGTGGAGGCGGTCGAAGATCACGTGTGCGAAGCCGTTCTCGTCCGGCTCGGTGGCGTGGGCGATAGCGAGGCCGAAGTTGTCACCTACGTTGGAGGGGTCACCATGAGCGACGTACAGGGTGGTGAACCGACCACGCTGCTGCTGCTGTAGGCGCTCGCCCTCATACTCCCCGAACATGTCTGCGATGCGGTTCGGGTTGAGGTAGGCGTTCATGGCGGCAGCCCAGCGGGAACGACGCTCGACGGCGAAGGTCTCCGGGTTGGCCTGTTCGAGCTTCTGCATGTTGGCATCGAACTCCTGCATGGCCTTCTTCTTCTTCTTGAAGGGCATCGGGTTCTTGCGGCGCATACGGATCTTGTGGGCGATCTCCCAGTCCTTGTACGGGTCCCAGGAGGATAGCTGCACCATGAACATCTCAGGGTAGGTCGGGATGTGTGTGTCTCGATGGACCTCAAGCGAGTTCTGCCAGTTCTGGTAGAACTGCCCGGACATCTGCCACGGCGATGATCCCTCGAAGATGAAGCCGTACTCTCCGAACTGGTCGAGAGACGGAGTGGCCGACGAGTACACGGCCTCGGCTGAAGCGTTGGCGCCGGAGGAGGTGTCGACGTGGGCCATCTCATCGAAGTACAGCATGAACGATGCCGGACCTCGACCAGCCATCAGGGTCGACTCCTTCGGGAAGATCTCGAAGGACGCCATGTCGATGTCGGACTTGATGCCTCGGGACTCTCGCTCGGCGGCACGGATCATGTCGTGCTGCGAGTAGACGGTGAGCTTCTGCGCCTGCGGTCGAGAGATGAACTTCGAGAAGCAGGGAGCACCCAGGATCACCTGGGTCAAGTCCTTCCACTGCTCGTCTCGGGCTTGGCTCAGCTTACCGGCGAAGACGATGGCAGCAAGGCGCTTGTCTCGGTCGATGGCCCACTCCGCCTGAGGGTCCTCCGGGGAGAGGAAGTGCCACAGGACGTAGGCGCCCGCCAGACCACCTAGGTAGCCCTTGCCGCCTCGTCGTCCGATGACGAGCACGTTCTCACGGAACCACTTGCGGCCCTCGGCCTTGTTGATCTTGATGCGCTCAAGGAGGTCGGGCTGACAGCCCCACGTACCTTGGTACCGCATGTTGCCGTCCGAGCCGGGGTGCTCCGGCATCGAGAACCCCTCGGACCACTCACCGATCACGTCGTAGTCGTACTGCGTGAACAACTCGTCCTGAAGGAACATGGCCTTGAGGATCGTGGCCTGACGTGGGTACAGGTCAGGTCGGTTGAGGTACTGAGGATGGCATACGAATGTGATGATGTCGGGGATGTCTAGGGACTTCCCTAGACCAGCCTCGAACGGGCTGTATCCCTTCATTAGTGAGAATGACTCCCAGGTGCCTGTCCTGGGCGCATGGCCTTCGTCTTGATGGTCTGTCCCTTCTCTGAGTTGGGCAGTAGATCGAGAATGTCATTCGTGACCTCGTGCACCTGCTGATCCGGGTCCCAGTTGACGGCCTCGGTGCGGCCACGGATCTCGACCTCGAAGGCGAAGACCCCCTCCTGGTTCGTCTCGAAGACCTTGGCGTAGACGACAATGCCGACCTCGGCACAGCGCTCCACGATCTCCTTGCGGAAGCCCTCTAGGTTCTGAGCGGTGCGCTGCTTGTCGGACAGCTTGGCCAGCACGCTCTCCAAGGCAAGGATCTCATGGTCGTAGAGATCGATGAGGGGGTACTTGGTGTCGTCTTCGACTGACATGACGGTCTTCCTTCTGTAGCGATGTAGGACCCGACACGCTCCCGAGGTAGACATTCCCACCTCGGGAGCGTTTCAGGCGCTCACAGCCCCTCTGAGGAGGCTATGAGAGCAATGCGGATGAGCACACGTGGCAGCGAGTGCGGTGCTCGAAGGCGATGCTGCCTCCGGCCCGCTGAAGCGACCGACGAGCGTTGAAGCTCTGGACGAGGCTCTCACGGTTGGCCTCGTTGGTGATGATGTTCACCAGGTCGAACTGGCTGACCCGTCCAGCCTCGTCCATGTACTCCGGCAGCGACTCCAAGATCGAGCGGAGGCGACGGTCACCGATGCCCTGCTCCTGGCCCATGCGGACGAGCACACGCTCCGGCTGCTCGACCGGATGCGAGCGAAGCTCGTAGAAGGCTGCGATGTCGTCCTCGACTCGGGAGAAGGCGACCTCCGCCATCTGTTCGAGGGAGGCGAGAACCTCCTCGACCGTGTTGCCCTCTGCCGAGATGGCGAGGGTCTCGTCGGGGATCTCCATGCCGTTGGTGCACACGAGCCGGTAGATGTACGGCTGCACCCACGGAAGGTAGCCAGCCTTCCAGTCGTGGCCGAAGCGGAGGCCACCGTGCGAGATGTCGCTGACGACAAGCTCGGCCTCCTCGACCACGGTCGGGCGGGTGATGACCTCGAAGCCGTAGCCCTTGTTGTTCTGGCGCCACTCGACCACCTGTGCGTCGGGAGCGACGACACGGGAGGCGATCTCCAACACCTCGGCTCGATCGATGCGCTTTGCGGAGGGCGTGTAGACATCCTGCAAGCCGTCGTCGGTGAGAGACACCTGCACGTCGTCGTCCTTGCGGGACAGCAGACCGTTCAGGAGGTGGGACAGCAGGTCGGCGTCGAGGGACCCGACCAGCTTCGCCGGGACGTTCACCCAACTGCCGAGAGCAACGAGGCCCTCGCCGGTCGCCGGGATCTCCTCGTCACCGATGCGGATGGTGTCGTCGGGCTGCTTGTTGATGACGACCTCGATGGCGTCCGTGGGGACGGTGAAGTCACGAGTGGCCGGGGCCTCTCGCTCGATCAGATCGGTGATGGTCAGTTCGGGTAGTGACTTGATGAACATGGTCTCTCCTAGGTGTCGGGTAGTGGTTCCCACTGAGCGGAAGGATCAACGGACTCCTCGTCGCCAGCGGGGCTACTATACCCGATCTCGATCACTTCGTCAACTACTTCGGTAACGAGCACGGCATCGACCACATCCTCGCCCTCGTCCTCTAGGTCGAAATCGTCGTAGTCGATGGAGCCTTCGTACTCTCGTGACTGCTCGATGAGTGTCTTGATGATCGGGTCGGCGTCTAGCAGACGGCGGAAGTATTCCATCGCCTCGGTCTGGTCCATGGGGCAGAACCGAGCGAAGACAGCCTGTACGTGTGCCATGAACACACTGATGGCGACGTAGATCTCGTTGGCGCCGAAGTCGGTCTTCTCACCGCTGGTCGCCTCGTACTCGTGCATCATCTTGATGACGGCCAGGCGATCCTTCATGTCCATGGTAATGGTGCCGGACAGCACCTCCTCCATGATCTGCTCCATGAGGAGTGAGATGATGGTGACGGAGGATCGAGTGGCCTGCTCGAAGTTGTGCGGCTCTAGGCCCTCGTTGGCTGCCTTCTGCCACTTCGGAAGGAGACGGAGGGCTTGCGGCGTCGTGCAGTGTCCACGAACGTGGTGACGGTTGATCGACTGGATCGAGAGACCGAGCGGATCGGCTTCCTCGGTGCGGAGGAGGTCGAGGATGTCTTCGGCGGAGCGACCGATGGTGAACTGCTCCTCGATGAATGCTCGAACGTCCGGGCCGGTGCGACACACGTGGCACTGCATCACCGTCTTGGCGAAGACGATGCCCGTGATCGTGCGCTCGATGGCGATCGTCGCAGGCTCCGGCGCCTGGTCTACTGCGTCCATGTCAGACATCAGGACTCCGGGTAGTACGTGTTCTCCTCGACGTGAGCGGCGAGGCTCGAAGACCCTCGGTTGGCACGAGCGATCCCGTCTCGGCTGTTCAGGTCAGGACGAGTGGGGTTGGCGACACGATGGAACATGCCGCTTCGCACCGATGCGTCGGGGAAGCCCACGGCGGTGTAGACCTCACGGCGGTGGCGGTCAGCGTCCTTCCATGGGGTCAGGATGTCGCTCTTCGCTGAGTGGCTGAAGACACCTTCGAGCGACTGCTTGATGAGAGCGTCGGCTGCCTCTTCGAGGGCGATGTGTCGTCCGAAGTGCATCCTAGACATGGGTCTCACTTCCGAAGCGGGGGAGGTCGCCGTTCTCTATCATGTCGATGATCTTTCCTAGGCCTACAGTGGCGTAGATGCCGATGGGGTTGGTAGCCGATACGCCCATGGCTACGGCTGCGTCTGCCTCTCGCATGTTCTGCACGAGGTACAACTCGATGGCTTCCCGCTGGCGCTTGGGGAGGCGCCATAGCTGCTTGTACAGGTACTCAACGTCCCACAGGCAATACTGTTCCCCGTTGGGACCAGTGATGACATCCACTTGGTCACTCTCGTAGATGGAGTACCATTGCTGAAGCTGTCGAAACAGTTCACGCAATATCTGCACGTCTAGCACTGTGTGACCTCGCTCTGCACCAATACAGTATAGCAGGTCTCCACTGGGTTCTGCCAGTCTTGGAGGATCTTCTGGTTTCACCCCCTCCCGTCGCTTGAACTCTTCGAGGGTGATCGTTCCACGACGTGCCGTCTCTGCGGCATCCCACGCCCACACATTGCTCGATGCGGTACGGTGCCGAGCGAAGGAAGCTTCGCCGTCACGGGAGTTGAGATCGGGTCGACCACGGTTAGCCACTCGCCGGATCATTCCCAGTCGAAGATGGCGCTCTGGTTGCTCGGCAGGGTAGATCTCACGACGGTGCCGATCGTAGTCTTTCCACGGCGTGAGGATGTCCGACTTCGCCTCATGAGAGAAGACGCCTTCGAGCGACTCCTTCAGGAGGGCGTCAGCGGCTTCCTCTAGCTGTGTGTTGACTCCGGGCCTCATTACCCAACCATACTATCCTTGATGCGCTGGCCTAGCAACTCAAGTGAGCGAATCAGTGCGTCTGCCTTGCGGGAGTACAGCGAGATGAAGAGAGCGAAGTAGCGCTCGTCACGGGAGTCGAGTCGACCGGCTGCGGTGCGGGCCTCGATGGTACCGGACATAGGTGCGTCGTACCCGATGCTGAAGCGCTCTTCCCACTGCGCCTTGGCGAACATCGCCTCACCCCATGCGTCGGCGGCAAGCTGCTGCCACTCCACGAGGTGTGTCGTGATGGTGAAGAGGATATCTTCCTTCTCCTTGATCCCGAGCTTCGAGAAGTCTTCGAGGTATGAGCCGACCGCATCCTTCTGCCAGCGGGGGAGACCCCATTGATCCATCATGATCTCGCCCGTGTCCGGGTTGACCTCAGCAGTGCGCACCACGTCGTACACCCGGTAGAGGAGTCGATAGACCTCGGGGAACTCACGGTAGAGCCGACCCTCAGCGGTGTCCTTCGCCCGGTTCAGCACACTACGGTCATCGCTCGACCAGTCGAGGCGCATCCGTTGGAAGCCCGGTGTGCGCCACTTCTTCGGCTCGCCCTGCGTGTCGGTCTCATCGAGTGGATGGTCCGGCTCCGAGATGATGTCTTCTACGCTAGCCATGTTGGGTGCTCCTGTACGTGAGGATGAGTGCGATTGCATCGATGATGTGTTCGTTGAGTCGGATCTTGGTCTCAGGGTTCACGAAGAGCCAACCCTCCTCGATGATCTTGTTGACGGCCTGACGGACCTCGGGCTTCTTGGCGTTGCCGTCGCCGGTCAGAAACTTCTTGGCCTCCTGTGCGCTCACCTGTGCGATCGGAAGTGCAGCCGTCATAGCCGCACATCTTACCGCAACTGCCGCAGTTACGGAAGAGTAGGTGCCTCGCATGAATGGCCCGGAGCCGACCGGGGGCATCTCGTGGAGGACGAGATCCGGCACGTGCTTCCAGAGCAGTTCGAGTACGCCGCTCATTACCTGAGTAGAGCGGTGCAGCGTGTCGTCCCACGAGGTGCGATCGTCGCTGGCTGTCGTCTTGATCGTACCGGCGTCGAGGATCTCCGACGAGATCCCTTCCTGATGGTACATGACGACCCACCCGGTGTTGGCGATGGCCTGGTCGAAGGCGATGGTCTTCTTCGGGCCACCCACAAAGAGGTTCGGCACCGGAAGCGCCACCACCGCTGGCTCCGTGACTGGTGTAAGACCAGGGTCATGCGATCCGCTCCACGTCGGGTTGAACTGAGCGAGGTCCGACATGTCGGTGATCTTGGTCTCATCCTTCATGACATCTGTCCGATGGGGCACACGTCCCGAGCTACACACACCTTGGCGTCCTTCGAGCCGGGGATGCAGCAGGGCTGCGGTAGAACCTGGTCGGCCACCATCTGCCGGACGTTCATGTACTTGTCCCTGATCGGCAGTGCGTCTTGTGGCGTGTAGGGGACGGCGATCTCCGCCAGGGTGAAGGGGTATGCGGCTTCCATGATGGTGAACCTCATGGTGGTGAAGCCAGATATGCGGAGGTACTCTTGAGCCTGTGCCCAGTAAACAGGACACTTGTCCTTGAATACTGCGAGAAGCTCGGGGGAGTCGGGAGGGCCAAGCTCGGTGAACTTCTTCATCTTCAGCCCGTTCATCGTCTTGAACTCCCAGGCCTCATCGAAGACGAGGATGCCGTCCATCGATCCACGGGAGCCGGACTCGGGGTCCTCGACGTAAGCCTCGGTCTCCTTGAGCACTCCGGCATCGGTGAGGATGCTCTGCATGAACTCGTGCCAGAAGAGGCCACCGGTCGTCGCCATCGTACCTAGGTAATCGAACGGTTCCTTGACCATCAGTTCGGGGAAGGCGAGGTAGTAGTACAACTGGCGTTCGGTCCAGAGCGGGTGCGTGCTCGGATGGAACCAGCCATCCGGCTTGCGGGCCGATCCCTTGCCGGGGCGGATCTTCATCTGGAAGGCCTTGTGCTGCGGGTCGCTCAGTGCGTTGTGAATGAGAGGTTCGAGCTTCTTGCCACCCGAGATGCCTTTGAGCACTCTCCCAAATGAGACGTTCTTAGTTGCCATTGAGCCGCTCCGTCATCTCAGCCATGTCGGCGCCCCTAACGAGCACCCAGTCCTCGAAGCCTCGCAGGCGTTCGTCGTCGTAGAAGCGCACGCCGATCATCGGGCGTTCGGGACCTGCCTGCTCGACGGCCTTGCGGAGCATCGGGCGGTCGATGGTGAGGGACTGAGCCATGGTGCTCTTGCCGTCCCAGGCGAATGCGAACTCGACCTCTCGGTGGTTCTGCCGACCATCGATCGGGTCACGCCACTGGTTGCCCGACCCTCTGGTACGTCGACCTCCGAAGGTGACAGCGAGCCACTCCTCATGCTTGTCGCCCATGGCGTGCCGGTCAATCGCCATCGGAGTCCTCGACGTTCACCAGGATGGGAGAGGGAGCGGACGGATCGTACTCACGACTCTGCGCCAGCACTTGCTCACGGATGAGATCGATGCACGCCGGGTTGTCCCTGAGGGCGGCGATGGTCTTCGGGCGACCGACGCAGCGCTCTCCGGTCGGGAGGATGTACGTGGTCTTCTCCAACCCGATGATGCCTCGGGCGAAGCCGACAGTAAAGGCCTCGTCTGCCAGGTCGATGCCGACCGGCCCCCACTTGCTCGGCTGGTTGAAGAGCGTCAGCGTGGCGACACGCAGCGGGATGGCGACACGGTTGCGCTCGACCTTGACTCGTAGCTCGTGGCCCACCACTCGATCCTCGCCGTCGATCTTGTCGGTGAACGGCGGGGTGCCGGTGCGGGACACGTTGAGCTTCATGGTGGACGAGTGTTCGAGGGCGAAGCCACCACCGGTTCGAGTGTCGGCGCCGTAGGCGGTGATGTTGGCTCGCACCTGGTTGATGAGCACCACGGCGGTCGAGGTGATGGCTGCCTTGACGGCAAGGATCTCGACCATGCGGGTGACGACCTTCGGGACGGCGGCAACCGATGCCTCATCGGCACTGCGCTCGATGTCCTTCTCCGTAATCATGGCGCCGATGGAGTCGAGCACCACGAGAGAGAACAGACCCGACATGGCGATGTCCTTCATCACGTCGGCCACGTCCTCTGCCGACTGCGGGAGGATGTGCTTGAACTGGTCGAGGCGGATGCCGTGAGCGGCTGCCCACTTCACGTCGAAGGCGTGCTCCATGTCGACCCAGGCGATGAGCTTGTCCGGGTGCTTGCGCTGAGCTTCGGCTGCGAGCATGAGGCAGAGGGTCGTCTTGCCGACTCCGGGCTTGCCCCATATCTCCACGATCTTGCCCTCTACGATCCCACCGACGCCGACAGCATCATCGAGAGCCAGGGAGCCAGTCGAGATGACCTCGTAGGCCGAGTTGATGTCCGGCGTGGTCATTGTGCCCTCGCCGTACTTCTTGGTGAACTTGTCCTCGAACGCTGCGATGGCTCGCTTGCTGGATGCACTCATGTCTGTCTCCTACACCGGTTGTACATCGAGGATGGAGTACCCTCGTGCTGTCTTCTCTAGCTCCACGAACACCAGTTGGCCGATCCGCAGATTCTTCTTGTATGCGGACCACTGTCGCTGGAAGCAGACCGCCCTCTCCGACCCATCTCCGAGGAACAGTTCCACGAATGCCATGGACTTCTGGTTACGATCCTTCGTCATTGTCAGGGCCTTGATGAGGGCACCAACGATGACCTTCGACCCGACGACTGTAGCCTCTAGCTGACTCGCTGTCAATAGCTGCTCCTTCACGTCGGGAGGTAGCACGTCGAATGGTGAGCTTGTCAGGTAGATGCCGAACAGGTCGGTCTCGATCTCTTGGATCTCCTTGGCGCTGTACGGCTCGGCCTCGACCGTCGAGAGCGACGTGCGCTTCTCGTAGTGCGGGCACCTGACCGTACATTGCTTGACGATGGGAGTCTGCTTCAGGGGCTTGCCCCTCTTGCCGATGACGACCGGGCGGCTCGACCAGTCGAACTCACACGGTAGCCCATTGGGCGCCCCAACCTTGTCCGGGTTCCAGTGCACGCAGCGGTTGATCTCGCCGGTCTCGTACTGCGTGATGATGCCCTCAAGCTGGCGGCGGTTCGGGGAGAGGGAGTCGAAGCAGCCAGCCTTGACGACGAGCTTGGCCACTCCCAGGTTCGGCTTCAGTTCCATGAACTCCTCGAACGAGGCGTAGGGCTGCTGGTCGATGAGCCACTTCACGGCGGCGTCTCCCACTCCCTTGATGGCGTCGAGGCCGAAGCGGATCACGTTGCCCTTAGCGGCGAAGCCCTTGCCGGAGTCGTTGATGTCCGGGGGTAGCACCTTGCACCCTCGGTTCTCCGAGCCGATCACGAAGTCGGGGATGCGCTCGGCGTCCACGGTCGACATGGCAGCGACGAGGAACTCGGTCGGGTAGTGGTAGCTCAGGTAGGCGCACCAGTACGCCAGGACCCCGTAGCCGTATGCGTGAGCCTTGTTGAAGCTGTAGCGGCTGAACTCCTCCATCTGTCGCCAGATGGCCTCAGCGGCGTCTCTAGACAGCCCTCGTTCGATGCAGGCCGGGATGAACTTCTGGCCCTCCTTCTGAGCCTCGGCCACCTTCTTCTTCCCGAGGATCTTGCGAACGTAGTCGGCCTCTTCCTCGTCGTACCCTGCCAGCGCCCGGCAGATGCCCATGATGTCTTCCTGGTAGAGCATGACACCGAAGGTGCGGTGCAGCACGGTCTCCAACCGGGGGTCGGCGTAGGAGACGGACGAGCGACCGAAGCGGCGGTCGAGGTACTGCTTGTCGAGGCCGGACCGCATCGGGCCGGGTCGGTCGAGGGTAATCACGTCGGCCATGTCGTGAAGGTTCCTCGGCTGGACCTCCTTGGTCATCATGGTCCCGGCGTTGGTCTCGATCTGGAAGCAGCCGAGAGTGTTGCCTGCCGAGATGAAGTCCCACACGTCTCGGTCGTCGTACTCTTCCTTCCACGAGTACAAGTCGATCTCTACGCCGTGACGTTCCTTCACGAGATCGACGCACTGCTGAAGGGTATCGAGGTTGCGGAGCGATAGGAAGTCGAACTTCACCAGACCGATCTCGGCCAGGGCAACCATGTCGAACTCGGCCACGAGTTGACCGCCCGCCATACGGAGGGGGAGCGAGTCGGTCAGGTCGGCATCCGAGGAGATGATGAACCCAGCGGCGTGCTTGCCGTAGCTGTTGAGTCGTCCCACCATGATGTCGGCCATCTCGAACAGGTACGGGTACTTCGCCCGGTACGGAGCAAGCTCCTCTTCGTTCTGGTCCCATAGCTCTTCCCAGGAGAGGCCGAGACCAGCGGTGTTCTTCTCCGCCACGGTGATGATCTTCGACAGAGCTTCGAGATCCCCGAAGTCCACGTCAACCGTGCCACGCAGAGTCATGGCAAGCTTCTTCAGGATGCCCTTGCTCTTGAGTCGGATGTGGGAGCCGACACGGACAACGCAGCGCTCACCCCACTTGCCGGTGACGTAGGCAATGACATCATCGATGCGTTCTGACGGGAAGTCGATGTCGAAGTCGGGAAGCTCAGTGCGACCAGGGGTCAGGAAGCGCTCGAAGGGAAGCTCGGCGTCGACCGGATCGATCTCGGTGATGCCTGCCAGGTAGGCAACCAGTGAGGCGCCACCAGATCCACGGCCCGGACCCACGAGGATGCCATTGCGCTTCGACCAGAGGCAGTAGTCGGCAACGATGTCGAAGTAGCCGCAGAGGTTCTTTGATACGAGAAGTCGCATCTCCCGCTCGAAGCGGGCGGCGTACTCAGACTCGTCGTTGACCTTGCCGGTGCACTTCATCTCCCAGGACTGCATACACATGTTGAAGAGGGTGTCGAAGTCTTCCTCA
>Ga0182016_10006621_pt1 | contig 12108 bp, 19 predicted proteins | sample 712S2MmetaG_FD_120491 | JGI IMG/M metagenome (GOLD analysis project Ga0182016, IMG submission 120491) | Permafrost microbial communities from Stordalen Mire, Sweden - 712S2M metaG | ecosystem: Environmental > Terrestrial > Soil > Wetlands > Permafrost | place: Sweden: Stordalen | collected...
CCATAATACTTCTCCTTTGGTTGGATTTAGTCTCAACATGCAAAACGGCCCCAAGGCACGTTATGCGCTCTTGAGGCCGTTCCGATCTCACAAAGGAGTGGTAGGGAATCTCTTTATTCAGTTATCTAATAACAGAACTTACGCCATATCTGGTTTGGCGTCAAGGGGTTTCGTCAAACAAAATACAGAATCTGTTAATTCGTCCAACTCGGAACCCAAACGAACACGTCCATTCTGCTCACTAAGAACCTGAGTGACCCCTCCCTGGTTCATATTCACGTTCACTTTTCCGGTGACTTTTCCCTTGTGTACCTGCGATTGAATGTAGGCAATGGCTTCAGGTATACAGTCCTTTTTTCGTAGCGCGATAGTCTCTCTATAGGAAACTATCTTTTCACGCTTGATGACTTCAATTCCTAACGCTTTCTCAATGTCTGTGCGGGTGTCCAATGGTTCCTCCAGTTATGTTTTGCGCTTAACCTCAACTTGACTTATTGACGACTCTCACGTTACCGGACTGTGAACCTTTTTGGCTCGGAGTCATACCTTTTTTCCCTGACTGCTTTCTCCCACCGCCCTTGCCCTGTCCAGGACCACCGCCCCCATCATCAGGAGGATGCAATCCTAGAGAAGCTGTCTTCTTTGCTAGGGTAGCCTCTACTTCTAGTTTCCATTCGGCATCAGCAAGCTGCTCTTCCTTCCAGCGTTCATGACGTACCGAGTAATCAGGAACCCCAACCTTCTCCATCGTAGTCTCCATGTCAACAGGTAACTTCTGTTGAATCATGAACATATTGAGCATTCGTTCTTGAATGTGGGTAACGTTTAGAAGTTGCGCGGGAGTGTTTATTACCTTAAGCCGGTCACAGTACCACTTCGCTCTTTCAAGTCGGCTATGGGCACTCACATTGCTGTCATCCTCTCCAGGTAGATGGGATGGGACCAGCGAATTAGGATCATTGTCGAATGTCTCAACTCCAACGCCCTCGGGACCGATCATGTCCATAATCATGTCCACGGTGAAGTATTGCGCGATGTTGAACTTGAGCATGTTCGCATCTTTGGAGTTGGCTACCCACTGATTCAAAGCGATTCCTTTGGCTACCGGACCTAAGTTCTCAATCATCTTGTCGAATGACTGGTCCGACATGTTGCCTTTGACTTCACGCATCGAAGATATATCAGTGAGTCCCAATGCCGCCTTAACCGCAGCGCCGAGAGTATCAACGCCCTTGAAATCAACTTCGTGAACTCCATAGTCCTTAGGTAGTAGAGATGCAGTCCACTTATTCGGATCGCCCTTACCGCCAACACGGACTCCCTGAGCATGCATCAGATCCAATTTGTCCATGTGGGTTCTGGAAACGCCTGTGGATACGTCCGATCCTAGCGGAGGGTCTTTCAGGATCGCCAGAGCGTTGTTTATGTCTGAAAGCCGGTCGCGACGAGCTACTTCCAGGCCCTTCACGCCTGCGACAATCGAATAACCCATTGGCGACCAAACCCAATCATTAACGTCATGCTGAGTCACTGGGATCATTCCGTGCATATCCCAGGCCGTATCGTCGTAAAGCGGAACAGGGCAGGATGGGGAAGTTATTACGAGGCGCAAACGAGGGTACATCTTGCAGTCTTGTAGTTCGGCCTTACGTGACCGTGGAAGTCCAGTATCGGGATCGGTCCAGACAATCAGGTCGCCAATTGTGGGAACCTTGTAACCCCAGGTCGTTCCATCTACACCCATCTGCTGCGTAAATCCCGTGTCGTTGATGCGCAGATCGTGGACAAAGTGATAGCGGATTTCAGTATATTTATCCACCCAATCGGAATTGTTCGACCCACCAAACCGCCACCGATCATAGAACTCGTATCGCCGCAGCATGTTCTGTGTGACATTGACTCCACTGCGAGAGTAGGCGGAAATCGGCGTGAGCCACTGCTGAAACTGCCAAAACCGCGCGTGGGCCTCGGCAAGCCCCATCGGGAAGACGATTGTGCCAGCGTAAGCATCATCCAGGTCGGCATTGTGAGGAAGTTGGTCGGGAAGGAACTCGCGAGGTCCAAGCGCCTCAAACTTGATTTTGGCCGGCCCGCCCCCATGCCATGGTCGAGAGAACTTTTGCCATTTGTAGCCGCGTCCAAGCATGGCCCACTGGAGAGCCTTGCGGGTATTGGGAACGTATAGGGAGTCCCAGAAAACAAATTTGAAGATGTCGTTATAGAGCGCAACTGTCTTCTTTGACTGCTCAGCCTTCGAACCCATCGTGGCAATCTGCCGCAGATCGGTAATCGTCTCGACGAAGGATCGAATGTCTGGTTGGAGGAGATTGGAGGGCATGTCACGGTCCTGGCCGGTGCCCATCAGAAGCTGAATGTCGTTCGTGAGGTTGGCTATGCCCGGCTGGTTCTGAACCCAATTATCGCCCTGCTGTACCAACTCGCTAAAAAATCCCGCCCTGTACTGACCGGACATTTCCCTTGGTGGGGCTTGCCATGAGATGACCTTCCCATTGTCTTCACCAAGAAGCACTAGAGTCTTCCCTTCATGCCATCCGCTACGATGCGAGTGTCATCTCCACCCTGTTCGTACATCTCAGCTGCCAACTTGGGAATAGCCCTGATTCTCTGGCTCAAGATTCTCTCGTACATTGTGTCTTGGGCATCCAACATGCGGATATTGACATCCCTGTTGAATGCGTCCAGGTGGACATTTCGTGCCACGATTGCATCACGAACAGCCTTACGGAATCCGCGCTCCTTTTCCAGCTTCTTGACTGCTGCCCGTTCCTCATCATCGATGTGCTGTTGACGATATTGGTCCATGAATCGGTCGAGGTCTGAAGCGTGAAGGCATGTGACTGTTTCATATCGCATCCCCTCAGGTACATTGATAGGCGGTGCTCCCTCAATTCCAAAGCTGAGGATTCTTCCGCTGCTTAATTCTCGATACACTACCGTACGTTCGCGACCAGTAAGTTGAATATTGCCCATGCGGAAAGTTTACCCCCACTACAAGATAACGGCAATTGAAAACGTCAGTACGATGGTACTATCATCGATCTGGTACACCACTCATCGTCAAAAATCTCTTTTACCTTCTTGGTCAGAGGCCAGCGTGATTGAATACGGCTTGCGGAGTTCTCCAACTCGTGGAACGTAGTCCAACCCATCGCAGAGGCGAAAATATTATCATCGTGCTGGCCCTGCATGTGAATGAGTTCCCACTTACCCTCCACGCCCGTATACTTGCGCACGAACGTCCCCAACTGCCTGATGACGATAGGATCGTTGAGCACAAGCCACCCCGTATTTACAGCGTCTACCCAGCGATCGAGCAGATAGGGACGGGTATAGGCGCGAGTCCACCATCCCTCACTATGTCCGCTGTCCTGCAACACGTTCCCTTTTTTGTCGATGCGGATCATGATGTGGTGATCGAGGAAGCCCATTATCTTCAACTGGCTTTGGCATTCGTCGCCAGGTTTACGTGTCTGCTCGATGATGAACTTTACCACCAGCGGATTGGCGGAAGTCAACCCACCTGCTCCGTCTGTACCGTACAGAACAGCCACAGCCGACGCGATACGAGACATCTGCGGAGAATTTACCCGAAGCGATGTGAACGATGCCACCTGGATATCGGGTTCTTTACCGTGACCATGCTTCTGCACGGAAAGCGCAGCCCGATCCTCGTTGGGTTTGTTAAGACCTCCTGCAGTATCAATCGCAATAGCGTATTCGGCTCCGGGTTGAGGCTCTTCGAAGATCAGCAGTTTGTCGAAACATGCCTCATCGGTGGAATCGTTGAAGGTGCGCAGCGGCACCAGATTCCAGCGATACTCGTTATCATCCAACCCTTTCCATTCGAGAACAATATCCGGTTCATTTTGGTTTGTGTCGTCAGGATAAGGCTCATAGGGCTTGTTTTCATTGCCCATTAAGATCGTGCGGCCGGTGATCGCATAAGCCGCATAGTTGGTCTCGCGAGCTTCGGACACAAGCGATATAGACTCCTGAGTAAAAACAGGATCGTCTTTGGACTGGAAGGCGTCCTCCGGAGTAACGGCATTTGCTGCCAGGAATTCCCTCTCGGCATGCTTGGCGATGGCCTCTTCGTAACCGCACTGCCAGAACCATTGAAACTCCTTCGGCATCTCCCAACGCTGGCCGAGCACCTTCCAAAGGTAATCGGTAGAACGCACGAACAACTCACCGCGGCGGCGCATCTTGCGCGTGGCATCAGTAACGTGCTGCTCCCATGGCTCCGGAAGGGGATGCTGGCGCAACCACGCCTCGGGGGGATAAAGGTCGGTCGCACAAGCAGGGGGAATGAAAAATGCCTTGAACCTTCCCTTACCGGACGAATACAGTTCCCAGCTTTCCTTTTGCCACGTCGTCGCCATCGAGCCGGTTCCTTCAAGAACCATAAACAGCGATGGGAGTTGATGGCAGGCCGGGAACAGCCCTTCATCCAATGTGTGTTTTGGATTTGTGTAGTCGCCTAGCTCTGAAATATGGAGGCAACTCGGGCTATCCCCTTGTCCTATACCAACTTCCTGTGCGCCTGCCTGGACTGACAATCTGGAGCCATTTGTCCATTTCGGCTCGTTTATCTTGGTCGATATCTGGGGAACCCTAAGCCAGAATGGCAACTTTTCCTGGCAGGTATCAATCATGTTCTTGAGTTTCTTCGACTGCTCTACCTGCACAGAAGCCACAATTGCGTAGGTGTTGGCAACGTAGAGGATGCGCTGTACGAAGAAAAGTGCTGTGGCGGTCGATACACCCAACTGCCGGGCCTTGAGGATGAAGAGCTGAATTGCGATCTGTAGGTCGTCGCATTCGGCGAGGAAGGCAAGGAAGATCTTCTGAGCTAAACGAAAGTCGAAATGAATGATCTGTGTATTGGCAGCACGGATGTAAGCGTAGCGGGTGACGAAGTATTCAGCGGAAGCGAAGGAAAGAAACCGTTCATTGGCTACCCATCTCTTGATTTTCTTGACTGTGGCAGGGGATGGGGATTTGTCGTCTTTCCAAAAAAAGTAGGACCGCGCACCGGTTTTAGACTTGGATACGTCCGCGTACTTGTTGATTTCCTCCACCATGTAATCGCATTCTGCGACCGTATGGAAACGAGGCTCCCAACCGTTTTTCCGCGCAAATCCTTCTATTGTCTGTTGAATGACACGTTCTGAATACAAATCACTTGCCGCCTTCTAAAAGCTTGTGCTTGTCTGCGCTAAATTCCTGAATTTGTTCGCCTAATGCCGGGAAAGCGTCATCCCAGTCAGCATCATCGTCAGAATCCTCGTCCCGCTCCTCTGCCGGCCGTCCGAATCCAAGATTGATCTCGATGCCGCCGCCCTTCTTGGTTGGCAGGAATCCAGTTGCTTCGTGGAGCATTCTTTGGGCCTTGTCGTCTCCATGGCCAACAAGTATAGGACGTCCTCTCTTGTCGAGGAATGGCTTACCGTCTTGATGAAGTAGAGGACTTCCTTGGGTAGCCGCATCAATAGTAGCTTCTACCACGTCAGGATGGGCAAGTATTGCCTTTAGGGCGCTCTCCGTTGCCTTCATGGACTTGGCGGCCATGAGTATAGCTCCAAGCATCTCCACGGGGTTTACATTCGCTCTAACGCAGATTGACTCAAACGATAGTCGCGTCAGGTCTTGAGGCTTTATTTCTCGGACTGCGGACGTGAAAGATATGGCGCAAGGCTGATTAGATACTGCGGCGAAGGATAAGACTTGCTTGCGTGGCCAGTTACCGAATTTCGGTTTACCGAAGCACCGTGTGAGTATTTCAGATGGCTCCTTGGGCATCAGAGCCACCATCGCAGGATCAATATCCAATCGCTTCATCACAGCCGAAGTAGCCTGATCGCTACGCTTGATGATTGAGGCGCTTGGAGAACCTTGCAAGGGAGTTTTCTTCCGACTCGAAAGATTTGTATTCTTCGGGGCTTTGCGGCGTCCGACGATCTCCAACCCGGCTGATGGTGGCTTCTGTCGTTTCATCGATTTGAGGATACTCCCGATCCGCCCAGCGTTCTGCTACTTTCACTGCCCTTTCGAGGATATCAATAAGTCTGTTCAACTGTAATGCGGTCACTCTACCATCCTCCGTGAGTGTGACTTTTTATGATTTCCTGGATGATTTCCGTAGGGATAGAAACTTCACCTCCCCATTCATCTTTGAATACAGCGAACCCCGGTTCGTATCGCATTGAGTTGGTGTAGGAACCTCCAGCACGGCCGCGTTCGTTGAACTCGCGAACGGTGCCGTCCTTCATCTTCACCGTAAAGTCAGGCATTACACATCCCTCCGTTTTCCCAATCCCCGCATAGACTTCGAGAATGACGACTTTTCTGGTTCTGGCAACTTTAGTTCCGTGGGCTTGGGGATGGGCTGGTCAGTCTCGCGGCGAAAGCGGTCGGGGGGAACTTCGGCAATTACTCCCGACAAGAAAGGCTTATCTGTCTTCAATGGTGTGCCCAGCCAGTTACCAATGCCTCCTCTGGTGACGCGCCCAAAGTCGTCCAGTTCATAATTCACCCACCACTGGAGGGATGCTTCATCTCCCTCATCCCACCCCATCTGCCAATCCGCCTTGAACTTGGCATACGCAGTGTGGGCCATGAGGGAGCATGTCTTTCCCAGACCAGCCAGGATTTTCTCCCGAATTGGCTCGGCAATGTCTACAGGAAGTCCCTGAGTCATGCGGACGGCTATACCTTTTTTAATCTCGGTTCCGCTTAGAGGCTGAGGAATGACTACAGTATTGGTGCTCATGCTTGTGCCTCTCTGTACCTGGTCTGCAAAGCCTTCATCTTCTCACGGGAACTGACCCTTGGACGATGTTTCCCTTTTTCGATGTCGCGGATGCTCTTTCTTGTCAGTCCCAAAACCTGTGCTTCCTGCTCCTGGGTCCAGCCGTGCTCTCTTCGCCAGCGTAGCCATTCGCCCGCATAGTCGCGTCGTGGATCGCCGTGAACGTGTCTCTCTTTCATGACGGGCGAATTATTTTCGGTTGCTGGGGTTGATCCATGCCGATGAACTGAGTGCTCATCGTATGTCCGCAGTTAACACACCAGATAACCGATACCAGATGACCAACAGGAGTACTGACGACGTTGCACATGAACTCCAGTGGATCGTGATTGCAGGCTGGGCAAGTTGGCTGGTGAAGCCTTGGAGTATCATTTTTAACAAATTCGATCAGATTTTCGTCGCGGTCGTTCATTTTCTTCCTTTGGTGAAATATTGCATTTATTTTGCGTGGCTGGATGGGGTTCGAACCCATGGCCTCCGGACTTCTCCAGCAGTGTTATGCATGGTCCTTTGTCTGGCGCTCTCCCAGCTGAGCTACGCAGCCGCGCATTTCCCCCGGCAAAAGGGGAACTTTTTAAGCAAATGCAACCTTAATACTGGAAAGTACCGCTGTCGGGGGAGGAACGACGGGGATAGCGACCGTTACAGCCTCGGTATCGGTAAGCGCCAGACCTTCGGCGGTGGTTAGTGTTGCCGTGATATTGGCCACGCCATTCGCTACGGCTGTCGTCAGCCCGGTTGTTGGGTCAAACGTAACGATGGCCGAAGCGGTATCGCTTGAGGTAAATGTGGCAGCGGGAAGGGTTCCGGTAAATGGTGCGCCGAACTGGTCGAAGCCAAGAACGCTAGCGGTTACGACCTGTCCTGCGGTTGTAAGGGTTACTGGTCCTGCTGTGGGCATGTGAACTCCTTGGAATGCGATTTGGATGCTGGTTAGTTTTGGGGGTGCAACCTCACGAGCAATCGCGTACAGCACATGAAGTTGACGTTCAGCTAGTTCGATGAGACGAGAAAGCTGGTGATTTTTTATCTGCTCGGGTTCGTGCTGGTGACCCATAGGTTCCATCCTAGCCTAAACAGGTTACGGTTACATGGTCATTTAGATGCATCAGACAAGATGAGGTGTTCCGCATGATTTCGATCCTGGTTACCCTGCTCATCATCCTTCTGATCTCTCATTGTCCGTGTTCCTTTTCAATGTGACGTTCCAGCTCCTCTTTACCTGCTAATATCTCTCCGCATCTAGGACATATTTCCTCATGGTCGTGGATCATTGTCTCCTGCTTACTTTTTCTGATTTCAAGGTAATAACGTAAGTCTATAACGTGGTTCATAACCCAGTTCCTTGGCCACTCCCAGAGTAAAATGAAAGGCCAGTACCACCATACAGCTCCACCGATCCAACCACGATAGCGCTGTCGAGAAGAATCCCAGATTATTCGATTTTCCATTATCTGCCTAAATATCGAACGCCAAAATCTAGGTTCATCGATCACGACTTCCTCCAATTACCGCGCTTACTCAGCATCCGCCGCCGACCGCTCGGCAGTAGGCCGCGCTATATTTCCCATGCGGACAGCTTCCGCGCGCGCTACTCGCGGGTCCCGGTCTAGATAGTTTCTCAGATGCATCTCCTCCATCAACCAATTCACTCCGCAAGGGTTGCATCGGACATAATCCGACCGCATTACTCTCGGCCTCTTGCAAAACGGGCACGGGGATTCTGATCCTACCTCGTTTCGCCTGAACTCCCTCATCTGTTCCTGCTCTTCCAGTGTTGGCATCTTGTTCAATTCCATTTGACTTTCTCCCTCGATTCCTCTCCTGCTTGCACGTCAGACACTCCCGCTTGCCATCTGAACGGTGATAGAGATTCCCATCCACCATCGAGTGACCCTTCGAACATCGGTCTGACTTCAATGCACCCATGAGTGAATAATACGCTATTCGATTCTCAAGTCAAGTGAATAATTCTCTGAGTGGAAAATACGCTTACTCGGCCAAAATCTACCGGCCCGTGAATGAATGAAATTACCTCCCAAGCCAACACGACTCCCTACCTAGGACAACTTCTCGCCGATCAATCATCCGGCCAACCTGTCAGCATCGAGAAAATCTAGCAGAATCAACCACTTAGCACCTTACCGGACCTCGCGGGGGCGAAGCTCGGGCGTGCGGATTACAGCAGGCACGTGATGAACCGATCGGACAACGAGCAGGCGTAAAAACGGGAATCGGGAAAGAGTGCACGGTGGGGGATGACGCCTCCCATTAACAATTATTGCGATTTAATGCTTGACATTGAGATATATTGTGATAGAGTGGATACAGATTGATTGAGGGGGAAGAGAAATGACTGCAACTACCGGAATCAACGAAGTGCGGGAACTCTGGAACAGCCTTACTCCTGCACAGCGCCGTGAGCGGTTTGTCGGAGCCAGCAAGGCATCTAGCTATAAGCGGTGGGATGCGCTTGGCATCATGGCTCAGATGTTAATCATTCTCTAACTGACCGGCCCGCGTGAGCCGGAATCACGCATTCACCGCGAGGAATGTATGGATCTATCTCAACTGCGACCCATTGACACACGGCAAGCTATTGAAGATGCTCACGCCAACCTTTCCGTAGCCCTTCGCTACGGTCTCACTATCGGGCGAGCAACCGACGCAATTGATCGGGAACACGTTGCGCAGGCATGCGCAGTGCTTAACTTGATCCGCAAGGCTAACCCACTCACATAGTTCACCGCTAGCCTAGAGCGTTAGCTGGGCCAACCTGAGGGGGATTTAAATGACTTACAGCAATCCACGGATGAGCGCAATGATTCCAGATTGGCCGAGCGGAGCCAAGCGCGTTACGGCTCGGTTTGAAATCGAGCAGACGCCAAAAGGTGAACGGGCTGTGCGCATCACGACCGGTGATCCCAAGAAACTGACCTACGCCAAGATGGCACGGATTGTAGACGGTGACGACGGTCGAACCTACATCGCCGAGTACACCGGCTATGGATTCATCTCAATTATGCGCGGCGACATGAAATTTGAGCAGGAAACGATTCACCAGAATGACCCACGCTATGCCCAGGCGCTTGAGTTGTTCGCCTAGCGCATGTCTGGCGGTTTTAGACAGGTATGTACCTTTGGAGAGTGGTAAATCAACAAATTAGGAGAAAACAATGAAACTTACTACGACATTCAAACTCCTGCGGAAAGCAGCATCATCAATCCGCAAACCGCGCTACGAGTTCCTCCGCAAAGCACTCTCACGCGAGGGATACGGATATGACACACCCATCAACCTGCTAACCATCCTCGAAACCAACGGCCTTGATGATGCTCTCTGGGCTCTATCCGCAACCGCCGAAAACTGCGAAAAAGTTGCACGCCTTATGGCTGCTGACTTTGCTGAGCAAGTGCTGCCAATCTGGAAAAAATACTCTGACGACACGCGTCCCGAGTTGGCTATCAAGGCTGCGCGAGACTTTGCCAACGGATTGATTACGAATCAAGAAAGGGCTGCTGCGGGGGCTGCTGCGTGGGATGCTGCGTGGGCTGCTGCGCGGGATACTGCGGGGGCTGCTGCGAGGGATGCTGCGTGGGCTGCTGCGGGGGCTGCTGCGGGGGATGCTGCGTGGGCTGCTGCGCGGGATACTGCGTGGGCTGCTGCGCGGGATGCTGGGGCGGCGAGGCTGGCGGAAGGGTACGCGCGGGAGAAGCAGAAGGAGATATTTATCAGCTACCTGCAACCTGAAATTTAATGCAATCTTGCACTTCAGTGTAAGACACTCACATTTTGTGATTATGGAGGAGAAGTGAGCACCCTGAGCGATAAATCCGCAATAGCCTACTGCGATTACGTGGCGCACATGAGAAAGCATGAATGCCTTGGATGGGAGCAGAAAATCAAAGATGGGAAGTTTGGCGATGCGGAATTAAAAGCGCACACCTACGGCGGTTTGCTGCACGGGAAGCATATCGCATACGCGGACGCGGCTAATAATCTTGCCGCCCTCGAAGCCTCACATAAGGAACTAGTAGAGGCACTGAGGAATCTGATTCTTACTTGCCCATCGAACCTACATTGCGATGTGTTCCATCACGCGACGCATGATCGTCACGATTTCACCGGAAAATGCCCCGTTAAGGATCGCTATGAAAAATCGATTAGCGACGCCGGCATTGCCCTCGCCAAAGCCGAGAAACTCACCAAGTAAAGGACACCATGACCCTACCAACATCACCACCCGAGTACCTCACCGTGAAACAGACAGCAGAGCATTTCCTGTGCTCCGAACGAACTATCTGGCGTCTCATCGAAACTGGCGAACTGAAACCAACCAGACTCGGCCGGAAGATGGTCCGCATTACCCGCTCAGCAATCGAAGAATACGAGGAAAGGAACTCAAACCAATGACCCTGCTCCTGATTCTCTCCATCCCCTCGGGGATCGCATTCACTACTACGGCTATCTTTAAATCGCACAGGAGAACAAAATGAGCAACGCGGCAGATGGGTACCTCGGAGATTGGCTTCCGCACACGAAAACGTGTCGATGTGATGAATGTGAACTAGGAAGGGTTCGTGCCTCCGCGCGCGATCAGAAAGCAGCGCTTGAGATTGTGTTTCCTTTCCTCGTCGAAGAGCAGCAGGTTTTGGAGCGCTCGTATTTTCCAGAACCAAACGACGAAGATGAAGTGGGACTTGAGCGCATTTCCCTGCTTATCAAAGTCGTCAGCGAAGCACTCGCAAAAACAGACTGACTAGCCTTTAACCTCCGCTGCGCGGTCCTTGCCGTAAGCGGCGAACACCAGATTAACCGGCAATTGCACCACGGAAAGGAAACACATGCAACTCACCACTACATTCCATCTCCTGCGCCAAGCTTCCGCCTGCAAACCGCGCTACGAGTTCCTCCGCAACGCACTCTCACGCGAGGAATACGGAGACGACACGCCCATCAACCTACTTACTATCCTCGAAACCAATGGCCTGGATGATGCGCTATGGGCACTTTGCGCAACCGCCGAAAACTGCGACAACGTAGCACGGCTTATGGCCGCTGACTTTGCAGAGCAGGTGCTATCAATCTGGCAGAAATATTCGCAGGATAAGCGGCCAGAATTGGCGATTAAGGCCGCGCGAGACTATGCCAACGGATTGATTACGGATCAAGAAAGGGATGCTGCGTGGGCTGCTGCGGGGGATGCTGCGTGGGATGCTGCGGGGGCTGCTGCGCGGGATGCTGCGCGGGATGCTGCGTGGGCTGCTGCGCGGGA
>Ga0182016_10006624_pt1 | contig 12107 bp, 9 predicted proteins | sample 712S2MmetaG_FD_120491 | JGI IMG/M metagenome (GOLD analysis project Ga0182016, IMG submission 120491) | Permafrost microbial communities from Stordalen Mire, Sweden - 712S2M metaG | ecosystem: Environmental > Terrestrial > Soil > Wetlands > Permafrost | place: Sweden: Stordalen | collected...
AGAGTTCGGCCAGCAGTTTCTGGTCGTACTGGTTGCCAATGCGCATCATGGAAAACTCGAAGAAGCCGGCCATCGGCGGAGGCATGACGTAGGCCTGCTCGCCCTGGACCTCCGTATCCAGCAGCATGCCGCGCGAGGCTAACCGGTCCAGCACCACGCGCGCCTCGGCCTCGCTCTTCTTCCACGCCGCGGCCGCCGCCTTCACGTTGAAGGGCTTGATGGGCAGCAGCGCCACCAGCTCCGCCTCTTCGGGTGAGAAGAGGACGCCGAGTATCTGGTAGAGCAACTCGCTGGGCGGAGCACCCTGCGGAAAGCGGTTCAGCCGCTCGGTCAGCTTGCGATAGCTCTCTCTTGCAGTGTTGTGAGACATAGCGGGCCTCCATGACCGGGCCGTATCCCGTAGAATGGCCTTTATCGCCATGCAACGCAATGACCATCTTCACACCGGGGAACTGCTTTTCGCCGCTGCGCTCATCCTCGCCAGCGCTGGCTTTGTGCTGTGGCAGAACTTCCACCTCACCGTGTTGTGGGACCTCAGCTACATCCTGGAGAACGCCGCGCGTATCGCAAAGGGACAAATGCCCTATCGCGATTTTCCCTTCCCCTACGCGCCGCTTACATTTTTTGCGCAGGCGGCCATCATCCGCCTCTTCGGCCGCGCAGTGTGGCACTACCAGCTTTATTCTGCCTTCGCCGGTGGTCTGGGGATGTTGCTCACCTGGAGCCTACTGCGCCGCGTTTTCTCCATCAGCACCTTGCCGTTGCGCTGGCTCGGCCTCGCGCTGGCCGCACCGCTCGTCTTCCTGGGCACCAACAGCATCTTTCCGCATCCCTTTTACGACTCCGACTGCACCGTCTTCATCCTCTTTTGGCTATGGCTGTGGCTGCGCTGTGAGCAGAGTGAATACCCGCGCACGCTCAGCTTCCTCTGCGGTGTGCTGATGGTCGTTCCGCTGTTTATTAAGCAAAACACCGGGCTCGCGTTTTTCGCCTCCGCTGCGGTCTGCGTGGCGTGGATGCTGCTCGGTGGCCACCGAAAGGCGTGGCCATTGCTCGCCGGAGCCGTCGCGGGCCTCGCTGTGGCCATTGCCCTGTTGCAAGCATTCTTTGGCCTCCGCAACTACCTGCATTGGACCATCGGCTTTGCCGCCAGCCGAAGGCTGCCCGGCCTGGCCACCATGCTCGGCGTCTACCAGGACACGTCTCTCATCTGGCCTGCCGCGGCCTTCGCCGCAGGAATCATTCTGTGGACTGTCTCGCAGAGGCTTGCGCGGATTGACTCGCCAGATAGCGCGGCAACCGGCCCACGCGGGATCAGGAAGTGGCTTGCGAGCGCCGCCGCGCGCTGGCTCGCCGCGGCCTTACTGCTCTATCCCTTCGCAGCCTCGGTGGCAGCGCTCTTTCTGGAAGATAACGACAGCGACCGCATTGAGGCCCTGCTGCGCCTGTGGCCCATTGTGCTGATGGCAGCGTTGCTCTTCGCCTTTGTGCGCAATGCGAACGATACGCGCCATCATCGCGCGCTCTCGGTGCTGGCACTCATGCCTCTCATCCTGCTTGGCACCATCCACGGAGCCTTTCTCTCACAGCAGATCTGGGGATCTACATACGCCCTGTGGCCGATGTTTGTCTTGCTGCTGGCCGGAGTGCTCGCGGCGCTCTTCGGGCGCGAAGAAGCCGCGTCAAACAGGCCCGCACCAATGACGGTACTCACCGCCATCATCGCCCTGCTGCTGACTGCGAACGGTGCATACTACGCGCTATGCCATGAGCGGCTGGATTACGTGGCACTTGATTCAGCTTCTGATGCGGATGATCCACTGCACCACAGCCATCTGCCTGCCCTGCACGGGCTGGCCATGCGCGGCCCCTGGCTCGGGGACTTCGACGAGCTGGTCGGCTACGCCGCGCGCAACATCCCAACGGGCGACGCCATTCTCGAAATCCCCGGCGAAGATCTTTTCTACTTCGCCACGGGACGCACGCCGCAGTTCCCGGTCATTCTGATGGACAACACGGTGAACCCCTATTCGGCCGCCGAACTGGCGCAGCTGGCGCGTGAAAAGAATGTCCGATGGGTGATCGTCAAGCGCCGGCTGCAATTACAGGAAGAGCCTATTCGCTTCCGCGCGCAATTAATCGAGCTGCTCTCCGCCGATTTTCATCGGGAAGAGCAGCTCGCGGATTACGACATCTACCGCCGCCGCTAGAGTGTTACACCCGGCGCAGCCACACCTCGCGCACGCGATGATCACGGCCCTTCTGCATCACCACCTGGGCGCGCTCGCGCGTGGGAGCCACGTTGTTCAGCAGGTTCACCAGGTTGATGCGCTGCCACACCTCGGTTGCGAATTCGCGGGCCTCGTGGTCGTTCATCGCCGCAAAGCGGTGGAAGAACGAGCGCGGATTGCGGAAGGCCGTGTTCTTCAGCAGCATGAAACGCTCCATGTACCAGCGCCGAATATTCTCCTCCTCGGCGTCCACGTAGATGGAGAAGTCAATCAGGTCGCCGGCCAGTAACTTCGGCGAGCGCGCCTCGCCCAGCAGGTTGAGCTGCAGCAGGTTCAACCCCTCCAGGATGAGAATCTCCGGGCGGCGTATCTCCAGAAATTCTCCGGGCAAAATGTCATAGCTGTCGTGCGAATAAACGGGAACCTTCAATGTGCGCGCCCCCTGCCGCAGGGCGATCATAAAGTCCAGCATTTGCCGCAGGTCGTAGCTTTCCGGAAAACCTTTGCGGTCGGCCAGCCCGCGCTCAGCCAGAATCTTGTTCGGCAACAGGAAGCCGTCGGTGGTTACCAGCTCCACCGAGGGATGGTTCTGCCAGCGCGAAAGCACCTGCGCCAGTACGCGGGAGAATGTGCTCTTGCCCACGGCCACACTGCCCGTAACCGCAATCACGTAAGTGGGTCGCGGCGACGGACGCCCCAGGAAGGCATCCTTCACCTGTCCGCGCCCCAGCGCAGAGCCAATGTGGATGTTCAGCAGGCGGCCCAGAGGCAGGTAGATAGCCTCAACCTCGTCGAGCGAGACGGGATCGTTCAATCCACGCAACTCGTCCAGGTCCTCATGGCTGATTTCGAGCGGCATGTTGGCCCTTAGCTTGGCCCACTGCCGGCGCGAAAACTTCTCATAGAGATTGGCAAAATTAAGATGCATTGCCCGCGACGGTGACTTCTTCGCGGGGGTCTTTTTGGGCGCCTTGGCCTTGTTGCCGCCTTGCGGTTTCAGCTTTCCCTTCGCCACAGCTTCCTCAACGCGGAGGTCGTCCGCCTCTCTTGCCCGGCGCGCTTGCCCCCGCGCCATTTTGAGTCTATTCGATGCCGGCCCCGGGCGCCACGATTTGCAGCCGAATCCCCTCACGGGTGATCTGTGTACCGCAGCCCGCCGCTACCCTATATCATCTTGACTGTCGGTATTTATGTCCTCTTCCACCACTCAGAGCGGATCCAGCTGGCGCCACGTGCTGCGCGCCCTCGATCACCGCAACTATCGCCTGTACTTCACCGGCCAGGGGCTGTCGCTCATCGGCACCTGGATGACGCGCATCGCCACCAACTGGCTGATTTACCGCCTCACGGGCTCGGCCTGGATGCTGGGCTTGATCGGCTTTCTCGGCCAGGTGCCCACCTTCCTGCTGGGTCCCTTTGCCGGCGTCTGGGTGGACCGCTGGAGCCGCCATCGCACGCTGGTCTGGACGCAGACGCTCAGCATGATTCAGTCCTTTGCCCTGGCCGCGCTGGCCTTCAGCGGACACGTCGCCGTGTGGCATGTTGCAGCCCTCAGCGTGCTGCAAGGCATCATCAACGCCTTTGACACGCCCGCCCGCCAGGCCTTTCTCATCGAGATGGTGGAAGACCGCGCCGTGCTGGGCAACGCCATCGCCCTAAACTCCACCATGGTCAACCTGGCGCGCCTGGTCGGCCCCTCCGTCGGAGGACTCATCATCGCCCTCTCCGGAGAGGCCTGGTGCTTCACGATTGACGGCATCAGCTACTGCGCGGTCATCGCCAGCCTTCTGCTGATGAAGATCGCTCCCATGGCCGCCCGCCATCTGGAGGAGGAGAACCTGTGGCGAGAGCTGCGCGAGGGCTTCGGCTACGTCACCGGCTCCCTGCCCATCCGCTCGATCCTGCTTCTGCTGGCTGTGGTCAGCCTCGTGGGCATGCCCTACTCCGTTCTGTTGCCCATCTTCGCCTCGCAGGTCTTCCACGGCGGAGCCCACACCCTGGGCATCATGATGGCCGCAACCGGCGTCGGCGCCTTGATGGCCGCCCTCACCATGGCCGCCCGCCGCAGCATCCTCGGCCTGGGACGCAAACTCGGCCTGGCCGCCTTGCTCTTTGGCACCGGGCTGCTCGGCTTCGGACTCTCACGCAACTACCCGCTCTCACTCGTCCTGTTGCTCGTCACCGGCTTTGCCATGATGACCCACATGGCCTGCTGCAATACCATCCTGCAAACCATCAGTGACCCCGGCAAGCGCGGCCGCGTGATGAGCTACTACACCATGGCCTTCATGGGCATGACGCCCTTCGGCTCGCTCTTCGGGGGCGCCGTGGCCAGCCGCTTCGGAGCCCCGCGCGCGCTCATCGTCAGCGGAATTGTCTGCGTCGCCTGCGCCGGCTTCTACCTCAGTTGCCTGCCCATCATCCGCCGCGCCCTGCGCCCCATCTACATCGAACTCGGCATCCTGCCGCCGCCCGAAGATGCCGCAGTCTTAACCTTCGCTCCCGAGGGTGAGGCGCGGTAGATAGGTCAACCAAGACTGTCGCGGCGACAACAAAAAAGGCCACCGGACGCCCGGTGGCCAAGTCGCAGAGTTCAGAGCTTTTGAAAGGTGCTTCCCGAATCACTCTCGTCTGTCGCAGCGGCGCGGCTTTTGCCATCACCGGAGAACAGGCAGGACCGAAGTCCCGCACCCTTTAGCTCGTCTATTTATGTTGCAAATGACAGTCCAATTGTTGACGAATCGCCTAGGTTGTTCAAACACAATGACTTACCAGCTTTCGGCCATCGTCTGAACCACGCGAATTCTATGGAAAGCGGAACCTCGCGCCTTGTTGTCTCCGTTTTTTAGTAGATCGTCAAAACTTTTTACCGAGCGCCTGCTCCAGAGAGCGCGCAGCGGAGAGCGCTAACCAGTCCCGGTCCCACCGGGCGCTTACCTGCACGCCGGTCATCGCCGAGGTGGGCAAGCTCACCGTCGGCCATCCCAGCACGTTAAACGGCCGCGTATTGCGCAGCATCACCAGCTCCTGCCGGCGAGCCTCCGGAGTGGCAAAACTCTCCAGCGTGGGCGGCAGAATGGGCGAGGTCGGCGAAAGCACCACGTCCACGCCGGGCACGCCGTCGCGATGGGTTTCGCGGAAGAGCTCCAGCGCACGACGCGCCTCCACATACTGCTCCACCGTCACCTTGCGGCCGTTAACGATGCGCGGCAGCGTGCCGGGGTCGTAAAGCTCGCTGCGCTCGGCCACCCAGGGGGCGTGGAAGGCCCAGCTCTCGGCGTTGCTGGCCTTGCGGTCTTCGTCGTGCGCCAACTCGATCTCGTGCAGCTCCCAGCCCAGGTTGCGGGCGGCATCGAGCGCGCGCTCAAAGCCGGCGGCCACCTCGGGAGCGAGATCGTCGCAAAAATATTGGCGAGCCACACCGCAGCGCAGCCCTTGTGGGGGTGTCCAATCCTGATCCTGTCCGCTGAGCACGGCAAACACCGCCGCAGCGTCTTGCACGGTAGAGGCTAGCGGCCCGGCATGGTCGTAGGACCACGCCAGCGGCATGATGCCCGCCACCGGCACCACTCCATAAGTGGGTTTAAATCCGACCACTCCGCAGCATGCCGCGGGCAACCGGATGGAGCCGGCGGTATCAGTGCCGAGCGCCGCAAAGCACATCCCCGCCGCCACCGCCGCGGCCGAGCCCGACGACGAGCCGCCGCAGACGCGTTCCATATCGCGCGGGTTCCTCACGGCACCGTAGGCGCTGATGGCTCCGCTGCCGCCGTAGGCAAATTCATGCAGGTTGGTTTTGCCAATGATGATCGCGCCCGCGCGCCGCAGCCGCCGCACACACTCGGCATCGGCCACGGCCGCAGGAGCATCGTGCAGCACGCGGCTGGCGGCCGTCGTCGGCAGGCCCTTCACATCGGCCAGGTCTTTAATCGCCACGGGCAAGCCGAAGAGCGCCCCTGTTTTTGCATTTTTGTATTCAGCCGCCGCGCGCAGGGCATCCAACTCGCGCGCTGCTTTGAGCGCGCCCTCGGCGTCCACGGTGATAAAGGCGTTGAGCGATTCGAGGGCCGCAATGCGCTCCAGGCTCAGGTGCACGGCGGCCTCGGCCGTCAGAAGGCCTTGCTGCAGTTGCCCGCGCAGCTCGCTCCAAGTTGGACTGTTTGCGCTCTCCGGCATGATCATCCTTAGCGCGACGGAAGTTCTAGTGGTGTGCGTGTACCGCTTCTTCGGCCACAATGCATATGCCTGCCTCGTCGGCCGCGGCGATGACCTTTTCGCGCTCCAGCATCAGGCAGCGCTTGGCATCGAGCGCCAGACACACGGCACCGGCCTGCTTCATCGTCGCAATGGTATGCAGGCCGACGACTGGCACATCGAAACGCATGTCCTGGTTGGGCTTGGCCACCTTGATAACCGTCAGCGCGCGGCTCAGGGTGCTGGCCTCGCCGTGCAGGCTCTGCATCAGCTTGCCCGCCCGCAGGATGGCCTCATCGGTGCCTTCCATGGCTTCAATGGCCACGCAGGCGGCCTCGGCGATGACCACCGTCTGTCCGATGTCAAAGCGCGCCACATGGTGCGCCACCGCGCGTCCGTATGTGATGTTGGTCTGCTCCTGATCCGTAGGCTGGCGGCGGGTCAGCACGCCAACGGGGGCCAGCATCGGCTCCAGCAGTGTGGTTGAGTTCTGCAGTTGGATGCCCTCGGCGGCCAGCACTCCGGTCACCGCGCCAATCAGCGAATCGGTGTTGCGCGTGGCCAGGCTCAGCAGCAGCTTGGCCAACCGCCAGTCCGGCTTAATGGAGCTGAAAATCTGTTTGTGCTTCACCTGTCCGGCCATGATGGCCTCGGTGACGCCGGCGGCCTTGAAGACCTCGATCAGCTTGCTCAACTCGCCCAGGCTTAGCCAGTGCACCTCGGCGGCGCCGCGCCTCTCGATGAGCGGATCGGCCTCCTCGCGGATGGCCGCCACCACGACTTCGTAGCCTTTGGCCTTGGCCGCGTCCAGCACCAGAAAGGGAAACTTGCCGTTGCCCGCGATCAGTCCCAGCTTTGCGCCCATCGTCTTGCTCCTGAGGGAAACTCAACTTCCGCTCGACACGTTAAAGCCGCAGCATACGGCCACGGCTCTCTGGCGTCCACATCTGCATCGCATCCCGGAGTGCCTTTGGTACCGGGATGAACCAGAGATGTCCTACTTAATCACTCCGCGCTCACTGGTGCGGATGAACTCGACCAAGGCGCGCACGTCCTCGGTCTGTTCGACTTCGGCCTCAATGCGCGCCAGGGCCTGCGTGGTGTTCAGCTTGGCGGCCAGCAGGATACGGAAAGCCTTATGCAGTGCGCGAACGCGCTCCTTGCTGAAGCCTCGACGTTCCAAGCCCACGCTGTTGGCACCGTAGGAGTGAACCTCACGCACCGCACTGGTCTTCGCAAAGGGCAGTACGTCCTGAGTGATGACCGTGCCGCCGCCGATGTAGCTGTGGCGGCCGATGCGCACGTACTGATGCACCGGGCTGAGCGCTCCCACGCCGGCAAAGTCTTCCACCGTGACATGGCCGGCCAGCGTCGCTGCGTTGGCCATGATCACCGAGTTGCCGATCTGGCAGTCGTGCGCAATATGCACGTAGGCCATGATGAGGCAGTCGTTGCCCACGCGCGTGATGCCGCCGCCTTTGACGGTGCCGCGATGGATGGTGACGTACTCGCGAATCTCGTTGCGGTCGCCAATTTCCAGCCGCGTCGGCTCGCCTTTGTAGCTGAGGTCCTGCGGCCCGGCGCCGATGACGGCAAAGGGATGGATGCGGTTATGGCTGCCAAGCCGGGTCGGGCCGCTGAGCACCACGTGCGAGATCAGCTCGCAGTGCTCGCCCAATTCAACCTCGGCGCCCACCACGCAGAAGGGGCCAATGGTGCAGCTTGCGGGAATCTTCGCGCCCGGATCAACCAACGCGCTGGGATGAATCGGCATCGGTTACTCCGCGGGGGTTGGGGATTCAGGCTTGGCTGCTGCGGTTTCGGCCCGCTTCAGGTCCACCAGCTGGCAGGTGACCGTCGCCTCGCTGACCAATTTGCCGTCTACCGTGCACTTGCCTTGCATCTTGACGGCCATGGTGCGCCACACGATGACGTTGACCTCGATGCGAAGCTGGTCGCCCGGCACAACCTGGCGGCGGAACTTGGCGCGTTCGATGCCGGTGAAGACCGTCAGCTTGTTGGCCCGGTCGGGAACCTCGGTCATCAGCAGAGTGGCGCCGGTCTGCGCGATGGCTTCCACCATCAGCACCCCCGGCATGATGGGATTGCCCGGGAAGTGGCCGGTAAAGTACGGCTCGTTGAGGGTGACGTTCTTGATGGCCACGATGTGCTTCTTGCGCACCAGTTCGATGACGCGGTCAATCAGAAGGAAGGGATAGCGATGGGGAAGAATCTTCTGGATGGTGTTCACATCCATAGGAAGATTCTCCAGCACTTCGGGCGTCAAACTGTTGTCAGGACTATGGAATGGGCTCATGGATGTACCGTGTAAAAAGTATAGCAGCCTGCGCCCCGGCACCCGCCGGGCAAAAAAGGGAGTCGGCGCCCCGCCCAGCGGAACCCTCCGCCCGCCCGCGGCGTACCATGGGCAGAAGGATTCCGCCCCCGGGGAGGGCTTTTTGCTCAACAACACCGTTGCGATGAACGCCGAAGACTCCACGCGGCCGGGATTCTTCTCTCGCCATTGGCCTGTGCTGGCCGTGGCCGCCTTGATCGCCGTGCTGCACATCCTCACCAACGGGCGCTATGGCTTTCATCGCGACGAGTGGCAGTTCCTCTCCGATGCCCGGCACCTTGACTGGGGCTTCGTCGCCTATCCGCCGTTTACACCGTTCATCCAGCGCATTGGCCTTGAACTCTTCGGCCTCAACATCATCGCCCTGCGCATGGCCAGCGTCCTGGCGCAGGTGGCGGCCATCCTGAGCACGGCGTGGATGGCTCATCGCCTGGGTGGAGGCCGCCTGGCGCAGTTCACCTCAGCCGCAGCCATCGCGCTCTGCCCCTATGCGATCTTTCAGGGCACTGAGTTCCAGTACTCCAGCTTCGACTACCTCTGGTGGATTCTCGCCGCCGCCTCGGTCATCGCTCTGCTGCAGACCGACGACGCGCGCTGGTGCCTGGCTGTCGGAGGCTTCATCGGCCTCGGCCTGATGACCAAATACGCCATCCTCTTCTTCGCACTCAGCATCGCGGCCGGCCTGCTCGTCTCGCCCGCGCGCAAGTACCTGCGGACGCGCTGGTTTTGGCTCGGCATGGCGCTTGCCCTGTTGATGTGCCTGCCGAATTTGTGGTGGCAGGCGCGCCATGGATTCATCAGCTGGCAGTTCCTCAACCACATCCACGCGCGCGACGTGCGCTGGGGGCGCGCCTCCGGCTTCGTGGCCAAGCAGTTCTTTATCTGCAACAACCCGCTGGCCACGCCGCTCTGGATCGCCGGACTGGTGGCCGCCATGCGCAGTGCAAAACTGCGCGCGCTGGGCTTTATGTTTCTGCTGCCTGCCGCATACTTCATGTTGGCGCGGGCGCGCTTTTACTACGTCGCTCCGGCGTATCCCATGCTGATCGCACTGGGCGCGGTGCGGGCCGAAGCCTGGCTGCCAACCCTTCGGCGCTCGCCGCGGATGGCGCTCGAAGCCCTCTTCTGGCTCGGCCTTGCAGGCTTTGGAATCTACGCCACCTGCGTCCTGGTGCCGCTTGCCGACCGCGGTCCGCTGCGCGACTACGCCCTGCACCACGGCGACGACCTTGGCGAGGAGATTGGCTGGCCGGAGTTGGTGCGCAACGTGGCCTCCATCCGCAACGCACTGCCGCCCCAGGAGCGCGCCAACCTTGGCGTCCTGGTGAGCAACTACGGCGAGGCCGGTTCGCTCGAATTGCTTGGCCCGGACTACCATCTGCCGCCGCCCATCAGCCTGACCAACTCGGCCTGGCTGCGCGGTTATCCCACGCCGCAGCCCACCACGCTCATCGTCGTCGGCCTCGACCGTGAGGACGCGGAAAAAGCCTTCGATGGCTGCCGCCTGGCCGGACACAACGGCGACCCCAGGGTCGTCAGGAACGAGGAAAGTCTGTGGCACCCGGATATCTTCGTCTGCGGGTCGCCGCGGCTGGGCTGGCCTGCCTTCTGGGCAAAATACAAGAATTTTGGATAGATCCGCGAGTGGTTTGTGATTCTCGGCGCTTGAGTTAAAGTGCTGTCGCCAGCGGCCGCACACTCTTGATACGTGCGTTGCCGCGCCCGCGGCGTTACCATAGCGCCCAGCGAAACCTTATGAAGAACTCTTCCCGCTCTCTTCTCCGCCGCATGCAGACTGAACAGAAGGCCATGACGGCCACCCTCGCGCGCTACGTCGAGATGGAATCGCCCTCGGGCGCAGCAGAGCCGATCGCCACACTCGTCTCTGCGATTGCGAAGGACTTTTCCGCCATCGGCGGGCAGGTGCGCCTGCACCGGCTGAAAGACCACGGCCCGGCCCTGCAAGTGGACTTTCCCGGCCCGCGCCGCTCGCCACGCCTGCTGCTGCTCGGCCACGTGGATACCGTCTACCCGCTCGGCACCTTGCGCACCATGCCCTGGCGCGAAAAGACCGGCAAGCTCAGCGGCCCCGGAGTCTTTGACATGAAGGCCGGCATCGTACAGGCGCTCTTCGCCCTGCGCGCTCTGCTCGCCGAAGGGCCACTGCGCTGCTCTGTCCGGTTGTTTCTTGTGCCGGACGAGGAGATCGGCAGTCCGGCCTCGCAGCCTCTTACCGAAAAACTGGCCATGAAGGCCGATGCCGTACTGGTGCTGGAGCCCGCCGCCGGCGTGGAGGGTGCCTGCAAGACCAGCCGCAAAGGCGTGGGACGCTACACGCTGCGCGTCACGGGCCGCGCCTCGCACGCCGGGCTGGACTTTGAGCGCGGAGCCTCGGCCATCGTCGAAGCCGCCCACCAGGTGGAGGCCATTCACGCTCTTTGCCAGCCGGAAAAAGGGCTCACCCTCAACCCGGGACTCATCACCGGCGGCACGCGCCCCAACGTTGTGGCGGAGCAGGCAGAGATCGTGGTGGATCTGCGCTTCTTCAGCGCCGCGCAAGCCAAACGCGCCGATGCCGCCCTGCACCGCCTGCGCCCGCACGATCCGCGCTGCTCACTGGAACTGACCGGCGGCGTGGAGCGCTGGGCCTTTGAGCGCTCACCGGCCACGGTGCGGCTGTACCGCGTGGCGCAAAAAGCGGCGCGTGGCATTGGAGTTGGAGTTGGAGTTGGAGCTGGATTTGAGTTGGCAGAGAAAGCCGTGGGCGGTGGCAGCGATGGCAACCTGACGGCCGCGCTCGGCATCCCCACACTGGACGGACTGGGTGGCGTGGGCGATGGCGCGCACGCTCCCCATGAGTTCGTCTTTGCCCGCGAGCTGCCGCGCCGGGCCGCCCTGCTGGCCGGGCTGATTTCCGCGCTGGCCACCGGCGAGGGATTGGTGCGCGGCTAGAGGGCTTTGAGGTGCCGCGCGGTGTGAACGAAAAACCACACCATGGAATTTTACCGCTGCATGTCTCCGACCCGCCGAAGCATGGCGCAGACCCGCGCTACGGGAAGTCCTACAATGTTGAAATAACAGCCACTTATGCGCGGAACCCAGCGCGAGGCCCGGCCCTGGATGCCGTAGGCGCCGGCCTTATCCATGGGCTCGCCGCTGGAGACGTATTCGGCAATCTCCCGGTCGCTGATGGCGGCAAACTCCACCTCGGTAATTTCAACCTCGAGCATCGTTTGAGGCCCCCCGGGGGACTGCCATGCCAGGCAGACGCCGGTCATCACCTGATGGCTGCGCCCCCGGAGCCGCCCGAGCATCTGGCGCGCATC
>Ga0182016_10006631_pt1 | contig 12097 bp, 13 predicted proteins | sample 712S2MmetaG_FD_120491 | JGI IMG/M metagenome (GOLD analysis project Ga0182016, IMG submission 120491) | Permafrost microbial communities from Stordalen Mire, Sweden - 712S2M metaG | ecosystem: Environmental > Terrestrial > Soil > Wetlands > Permafrost | place: Sweden: Stordalen | collected...
AGTGGTGCGCAGGCTGCCATGCGCCAGCGTTCCACCTGGCCGATCCGGCGGCCACCGACAAGCTCTCGGTGGTGTCGCGCCTGCCGCTGGGCACCAATCTCCTGCAGCAACGATACAAGGGCTCCGTTCCCGCGGCCTTGGAACAACGCACGGACCTGACGGTCGGGGCCGTCCAATTCTACGTCAGGCACGGGTTCAATGCGATGCCTGCATTCCGCAAGACCGAAATCTCCGACGCCGAACTGGAGGCGCTGTCCGCCTATCTCACGCGGAACCGAAGCGTCGCTAAATCGAACGAGTGATCATCCATGGTTTCAAATCTGAATATGCGTGGCGAGAACCAGCGAATGACGAAGATCCCTTTCCTCAACTGGACTCTCGCCCTGGCTTTCGGCCTGGGTTTGGGCCACGCGGCAGCGCCAGGCAAGGCTCACGCGGCGTCCGATCCATCGCACGAGCAGATCACCGGCGCGTGGCTCATCGAGAAACCCGTGTTTGCGCTGCGTACGGCTGACGGCCAGGAGCCGCCGCTGAAGCCAGACGCCGCCAAGATCTATCAGGAACGGCAAACCGCCCGCGCCAAGGGCGACACGTCGTTTGACAGCGCCACTTGGTGCGCTTCCCTGGGCATGCCGCGCATGCTGCTCGTGGACTATCCCTTCGAGATCGTCGTGGGCCCAAAGGAGGTGGCGTTCCTGCACCAATGGAACTGGTGGGCGCGCCTCGTGTACCTGCCCGGCGCGCTCGACAAGGACGCATCGGCGCCGCCGCCTCCGGGTATTGGCGGCCCCCCAGGCGGCCCTCCCGGGGCTCCTCCCGGCGCCGGGACGTCCGGCGAGCAGGAGGTCGAGCCCACCCCCACCGGATTCTCTCAAGGAAAATGGGAAGGAGATGTTCTCGTCGTCGAGACGGAGCATCTCACGAACCGGACATTGCTGGACAATGCAGGCATGCCCCACAGCGAGAATCTCAAGCTCACCGAGCGAATTCGGGCGCGCAGCCCGGATGTGCTCGAGGACCGGATTACAATTCGGGACGATGAAACGTTCCTCCGGCCTTGGGAAACTGTGGTGACGTTCAAGAGGCAGGCCAAGGCCAGCCGCGATGAAGACGTGTGCCTGGATCGCATTCAGGCCGGCGAGCCGGCCGTGCGGGAATAGGTAAAGGAGTGGGAAACATGGCTATCGACCGATCCGATATGGGCGCTGGGCGCCGGTCCGCCCCGTTGCGTTGGGCCACCGCCCTGGCCGCTGTTATGCTGATGAGCGCCGTCTCTAGCGGGCGCGCCGCCGATGCCAGCCAGGCGCCGCCGGCTTCAGTGATGGACCCGCATAATTTCGAGGGCACATGGACCGATCTGCCCACGAACTCCCCGTTCCTGCTGGGCATTGATCTTCCCTACAAACCTGCCGCCCAGAATATTGCATCCAATCACCTGGAGTTGTTCAAGCATGGCCATGCCGCGGCGAGCGCGCACCTGACCTGCCGGCCCACAGGCGTCCAGGGGGTGACCTCGCCCAAAGGCCCCGTGCTGATCTTGCAGACGCCGGAAAAGCTGGTGTTTGTCGCGGAGGAGGACCGCGAGGTCCGCAAGGTGTTTTTGAATGAACCGCACCCGCAAGACTTGAAGCCTTCCTATTCGGGCGACTCGGTAGCCCACTGGGAAGGCAATACCCTGGTCATCGACTCCATCGGCTACAACGGGAAGGGGCAGTTGGACGAGGTGGGCAATCCCCACGGTATGCAGTTGCACATGATCCAACGCCTGACGAAAAGCGGGAACGGCAATACACTGACCAACGTCATCACCTTCGACGACCCCGAATATTATGCGAAACCTTTCACCAAGACGCGGACGTGGCAACGCATATCCGGGGTAAAGCTCGATGACTATGACTGCGCGGAAAATCCACGGTCTGATTTGTTTGATGTCTTGACCTGGGAACATGATTGGTTCCAGCCGACCTGCCAGTTTCAGGTCAAGGACGGTGTCGTGGCGGACAAGATCCTCTGCGTGGCGCCGAACAAGAAACAATAGCGGGTCCGTCGTGCGAATGAGCGCGATAGCCGACCGGGCGTAAACACAAGATAGCGGCGGGGTAATCTGCGATGATTTTTCGAGCCAAGCATTTGAAAGAGTCTGTCGTTGCCCGCCGGGCCATCATGCTGGGGCTGGCCGCAGTCGCGGCGGCTCCCCTGGCGCATGCGCAACCGGCGCAGGCCTCAGGCCCGGAGGAGCAGCAGGCGATAGCGCTCGTCAACACGTGGGTCACCGCCCTGGCGGTCAAAGACGCCGAAAAAGCCGCATCCCTCATGGACGAGGACTGTCAGTACCGCGATGACCCTTTTCAAAAGGAGCTCAAGAAAGGGCGTACTCAGGCGCTGCAGGACATCAAAAAATTGTTGCGGGGCCTTACGTCAATGAAGATTGAGGCCGCTTACGCCGTTGGAAGCTCCAAGAACGACGTTCTCGTTTTGGTTCGCCGCGTGGATGAATTCAACCTCGGCGGCAAGCAGGTCACCATTCCGATGGGTGCGTATTATCGTGTGCGCAACGGCAAGATTTTGGAGTGGCTCGACACGCCATTAGCGGATCTGCCGCCGCCTCCGGCCGGCTGATCTAGATTAAGAATAGTCAGTTCAATATTTGCGAAATAATTCTGCATTGGGTTCGACAATAGGGATCGGCGCCATGAAAAAAGCACTTGCGATACAATCTACGACGTTCCTTGCCGCCTTGGTCTTGGCGGGTGCTGGATTGATCGGCGGAGAGGGGCAAGCGATTGCGCAAACGACAGTTTCCCCTGGCTCCGCTGACACGGCGCTCGGATGCAGCGCCAAGCAGATCGAGGCCAACGAGGCGTTGGCGGGACTGTTTGACCTGAAGGCCGATCCGAAAATCGCCTATGAGAAGATGGATCCTGGTTACATCCAGCATAACCCCATCGCGCTGCGGATTGGCGAAATCAATGGGGTCGGCGGTCGCGATGAATTCAAGCTGCTCTTGGACTTGAAGGGCAAGGGCATGGGCGGCCCGCCCCCGCCCATGCCCGGTCAGCCGCCTGAGGACACCCACTACTATGTGATGGCCAATTGCGATCATGTTTTCCTGTTGAGGAAATCGTACCTCCCTGATCCGCAGCACAAGGGTCAGTTTTATGAAGCCTTCGACTTTGATCTCTGGCGCATCAAGGACGGCAAGCTTGCCGAGCACTGGGATGGCGGCAAGATTCCAAATCCGCCCCCGCCAATTATGACGACGCCTGCCGTGGAACTCCTGAAGGTGGAAAAGCCGCCCGGAAATTAGTCAGAAAAATGCGTCCGATTCGGAGCATTGATTATCAGCCGAGACATTTAGGCGCCTGTTTTCGATAGACGTGTGCAGCGTATGATATTTCGGTCCGCCGGGTCACAAGCAACCCGGTATCAGGGGGAGGGCTAGGTTGAAAGATTTTTTGGCGGCGAGCGCTTCGATCAACAACACTCGGGTTCGGGCATGACCACTTCATCTTTCGACCAGGTGTCGGCAAAGACGCATCAAAACGGCGGCGCCGGCGCGCCACATGATCGCTACACGCGAGTGGCGATCGTTCTGCATTGGGCGATCGCCGCGTTCATCATCTTCAATCTGGGCACTGGTTTCTTGAATATGGGCACCGGTCTGTTCATGGGAGGCTGGCCGCCGTCGATCAGCATGTTGGCTCTGTCGCTGCACGTCTCGTCAGGAATAACGGTGCTCGCGCTTACCGTGGTGCGCGTTGCCTGGAGGCTTCTCAATGAGCCGCCACCCTATCCGGCGGGAATGAAGCCGTGGGAACGCCACGCGGCCCATTTCGCCCACTTCCTGCTCTACGCGGCGATGGTGCTCATGCCTCTCTCGGGCTGGGCCATGCTTTCGGCGCATTCACCGCCGGGCTCCCGTGGCGCCATCGCCGAATTCGCCCATCTTCCTGACGCGCCGCCGGGGATGAAGCCCGGCACGGCGCCGCCAGGGGCCATGCGCCCGCGGCTGACAGGACCGCCGCCGTCTACAAAAATCTGGAACCTGATTCCGATGCCCATGATCGCGCCCATCGAGGCTATCGGCGAGGAGCCGGGCGGCGTCCCGGCGCAGCATAAGCTGCATGAAGAATTCGCGGAGTGGCACAGCGTGGGCGGTTGGCTGCTGCTCGGCTTGCTCGTTCTGCATGTCCTCGGCGCCCTTAAGCACCAATTCATCGATCGGGAATCCGAATTCGCGCGGATGGGGATCGGGCGCCGAAAGCTACCCTAAGCGCTCCGCAACAGGCTGATCGAGCTAGCTGCCGCACAAAAGCGGCAGCTAGCTCGATCAGGGCCTGCCGAATAGAATCCAAAAGGCGAGATCGCTTGGAAGTAGGTCCCGTTCTAGGTCAGGTTTCATTGATGCAGGCCGATCAAGCTCCCGTCCCCACGTCGGCGCGATTCACGCGCCCCCGCGTCATCGCTTTTCTCGTTGCGATCTTCCTTCTGCTGATTTTGGCGGTCGCAATTTCGGCGACCGAGCGGCGTGAGCGCGCCGAACTTCTGCAGGCCGACGCGGATCGCATTCTCGATGATCCACGTCTGGCCCCCAAGGCGCTGGCCAAAGGCCGCAAGGTCTTTCTCGCCAATTGCGCCAGCTGCCACGGCGCAGATGGACGTGGCAGCACCGCAACCGGTACGCCTGACCTGACGGACCAGGACTTCCTGTACGGGACAGGACTCGTCAGCGAGATCGAGCAGATCGTGCTCCATGGAATCCGATCTGGGGACGACAGGGGTTGGAATCTCGCCTTGATGCCCGCCTACGGCCAGCAGATCCCCTATCCTCGCGAGAAGCTGCCCCCCCTGTCTCCGAAGGAGATTGATCAGCTTGCCAGCTACGTCGGGGCGATGAATGGGCAGGCCGGGGAAGATCCCGCCGACGTCTTGGCGGGGCACAACCTGTTCGAGGGAAAGGGCGGTTGCTGGGATTGTCATGGACGCGATGCGCAAGGCGATCCCGCGATCGGTGCGCCCAGCCTCGCAAATGGGAAGTGGCTCCGTGGAGACGGGAGCCGGCGCGATATCAGCCGTATCATTCGCGAAGGGCTTCACAGCGTGAGTCCGGCCTTTCGCGGCCGCCTCGATCCGCTCAGCGCCCGGACAGTCGCCGTTTATGTCGCGTATCTCCACGCCCGTAAGGAAACAAAATGAACGTTCCGGCCGATGGAACCAAAGCAGGGCTGCGCGGATGGTTGCGGCCAGACGTCCACAACGAACGCAGATCGCTGATATTCTGCGCAGTCGCAGCGGTCTTGGGTCTCGTCATTGCCGGCGTAGGCCTGTTCCACGCACGCGGCACCCGCATAGCGGGCGTTCCACCCGAAGACGTCGCCGTGGTGAACCAGAGCCCAATCCTTTTGAGTGACTACGCTGCTCAGCTGCAGGCGCTTTACAACGTGTCCCCGAGCCAAGCGACGCCCGCCCAGAAGCGTGCGGTCCTCAACGGCATGATCCGCGAGGAGCTCTACGTTCAACGGGGCATCGAGCTCGGCCTGCAGAACGACTTCATCGAAGTCCGCAATTCGCTGGTGAGTTCTGTCGAGGCCCAGCAGGAAATCGACGCCAATGCGACCGTGCCCACCGAGCAGGAACTGCGCGATTTCTACCAGAGCCATCTTCAGAACTATCAGCCCGAGGGGCTGATGACCGTCACCGACTATGTGGCGCCCGACCTGAGCAGCGGACAACGCGCGGTCATGGCCGTTCGATCAGGCAATGATCTGGCGTCGACCATGGCCGCGGACGGCTTGCGCACCAGCGGCGCCACGGATGACGGCCAGGAATTCTATTTCGCCGCCGAAGCGCATCTGGGGGCAAGGCTTTTCGCCCTAGCCAAGGGTCTTCATGACGGCCAGGTGTCCGACCCCGTCGCGGTTGGCGGCCGCGTCCATGTTCTGGCCATGCACTCCAATCAGCAGCCCGCCCCAGAGGAGTACAGCGAGGCGCGCGACCGCGTGCTCGCAGACTTCCGCGCCGACAAGATCGCACGGATGCGCGCCGGAACGGACCGCTTCTTGCGCGAGCGCGCCGACGTGCAGATCGCCAAGGCCTTCAAATGATCCGTTCGCTTGGTTTCGCTGCGCTGATCAGCCTTTTGTTGTTGTTTGCGGGAGCTCCCGCACAAGCGCACACCCGCAGCGAATCCCACACCAGTTGGCTGATCGACAAGCGCTTGGTGCGCACGACCATCACTTTTCCGGACAAAGAGGCTGAGAACATCGTTCACGGCCGCCGGCCGTCCGATGGGGAGATCGTGGCCTACCTTACACCGCGCATCGGTGTTTCGGCTGGCCGTCAAGCCTGTCGTCCAACGGCGCCTGGGCGCATGCTGCAGGCCGCAACGGGCTATAGGCGAAGCGAGTACGTGTTCGATTGCCCTACGGAAAAGAATCTCGTCCTGCAGTTCAGCGCCTTTTTCGATCTCGTGCCTTCCCACGTCGATTTTGCCCAGATCCAACTCGCTGACGGCGACGTGGTGGAACAGCTCTTCACCCAGGGCGACACGCGGTTCGACCTGAGCGAAAGCCAAGGCGGCAAGTTCAAGAGCGCCGGGATAATCGATTTCGTGAAGATGGGGATCATGCACATCTTCACGGGCGTGGACCACATGTCCTTTCTGCTCGGCCTGGTGCTGATTTCGCGTCGGCTCCGCGACCTGGTTTTCGTGGTGTCTGGGTTTACTCTGGGGCACAGCATCACCCTGGCCCTGGCCGTCACCGGGATCATCCGGCCCCACGCCCAATATATCGACGCCCTGGTCGCTCTTACCATCGCCTTGGTGGGTGTGGAGAACATCGTCGTTTCGCTGGAGAGGCCCGCCAAGCTTGCGCTGGCCACCGGTGGGTTCCTTCTGGTCATGGCCCTATTGAGCTTGGGGGGCGTCGGCCTGCTTCCCCCCGTGCTGTTGTTGGGCGCGGCCATTTTCAGCGCCGCCTACCTGCTCATTTCAGGCCAGTTGCAGGAGAGCGGCCGCCTCAGAATGGTCGTGACCACCATCTTTGGCCTGATTCACGGCTTCGGCTTTGCCGCGGACCTACTGGAGGCCAAGCTTCCGCCCGAAAAGCTGGCGGAGATCCTCTTCGGCTTCAATATCGGGGTAGAGGTGGGCCAGCTGACGATCGTGCTTGTCGTTTCAGCCTTAGTCTTGCTCATCCGGCGGACGAAGTTCGCTACGCCCCGGCCGATTACGGTCGACGTTCTCGCTTCCGCGCTTGTCGCAGAGGGCTTGGCCTGGTTTTTGAGCCGGAGTTTTGTCTGAGACCCGCCGCGATCACTACGTTCGTGTGCGGCGGGGGGATGTTCAAGACGCCTTGCGCAATTCAGGGCCCTATCTCGGCTCCGGGCGCACGTCTACGAATGTCCCTGATAACCTCCGAACAAAAAACGCGGACGCGGCCAGGAGTGAGGGACGCGGAACAGTGGAAGGCCGCGCCATGAACATTGCTGAACGCCAAGCTGGCGCCCTGCAGGGCGTGCTTCTGCTGCTACCGATGACCATGGCGGTCATGGGGTTGGTGGTTCTGGCGCCGCAGATGTTGACGCTGCCGGCGCTCTGCGTGGCCGAAAAGCTTGGTTGAATAGTTCCTACCGATCCTCAGTACAAAGAGAGCTCAAATGCCGGTCGCGCTCGTCACAGGTTGCAGTTCAGGCTTCGGCGAAGTGATTTCAATCGCCCTTGCCCAGCGCGGCTATCAGGTCGTCGCCACGATGCGCAAGCCGCAGTCCGCGCCGCCCGCCCTGAAGGCGTTGGCCGCTGAGAAGGCCGCCGATGTGGTCATCGCGCCGCTCGATGTGACGAACGCGGCGATGCGAAAGGCAGTGATCGACCTCACCCTCCAGCGGTTCGGCCGCATTGACCTGCTGATCAACAACGCCGGCATCACCGCCCGGGGCGCGTTCGAAGATACGCCCGAAGATCTGTGGCGCGCGATATTCGAGACCAACCTGTTCGGCCCGCTGGAATTGATCCGGTTGGCGCTGCCCGTCATGCGCCAGCAGGGCGTCGGCCGCATCATCAACGTCACCTCGGTCGCCGCGGTGCTGAAGACGCCGCTGCTAGCGGCCTATGCGGCCAGCAAGCACGCGCTCGACACGGCGTCCGCCGCGATGGACATCGAAACGCGCAGCTTCGGCGTTCGTGTAGCGTGCGTGATGCCCGGACCCTTCAAGACGTCGCTGCCGAACAACTCCCTCGACCGTGACGCCAGCGCGCCGTACGCGGCGATCACCGCAAGTTTCGCTGCGAAATTCGACGCCATGGAAGCCCACGCACCGGAAGATTTGACGCCGGTGATCAATGCGGTCCTGGCCGCCGCCACCGACCCGGACCCCGCGATCCGTTACACCGCTGGAACCGATGCGATCGCCGTTCTGCCGCCCATCCTGCAGTCCCTGGCGCCCCTTCAGCCCCTGGGACTGTTTCTTACCGGACAAAACTGATCACGCGCTGCGCCTTGCGCGCGGCGGACCGCGAAACGTGGGGGAGGGGCTCCTCCGCGTCCAAGTTCTAAGTCATGTATTGGTATGCAATTGGAGGCTCCATGGCACAGTGGTTGAAGCGCGGCGCGGAAGCCGAAGCGAGGGCGGAAGCCGACCGCAAGGTTCGCGATGTTGTGGAAGCAATCCTTGGCGACATCGAGGCGCGGGGCGATGCGGCCGTGCGCGAGCTGTCGATCAAGTTCGATGGATGGGATCGCGATAGCTACCTGCTGACCCCTGCCGAAAAGCAGGCCTGCCTGGACCAGCTGTCCGCCCAGGACCTGAAGGACATCGAGTTCGCCCAGACCCAGGTCCGCAACTTCGCCAAGATCCAGCGCGAAGCCTTGAAGGACGTGGAGGTGGAGACCCTGCCGGGCGTGATCCTCGGGCACAGGAACATCCCGGTGAACGCCGCCGGCTGCTACGTGCCGGGCGGCAAGTATCCGCTGTTGGCCTCTGCCCACATGTCGGTCATCACGGCCAAGGTCGCCGGCGTGCCGCGGGTGGTTACCTGCGCTCCGCCGTTTCACGGCAAGCCGGCGCCGGCCATCGTCGCAGCTCAGGTCATGGCCGGGGCGGACGAGATCTATTGCCTGGGCGGCATCCAGGCGGTCGGCGCCATGGCCCTGGGCACCCAGAGCATCCGTCCGGTGGACATGCTGGTGGGGCCTGGCAATGCTTTCGTGGCGGAAGCCAAGCGCCAGCTGTTCGGCAGGGTCGGCATCGACCTGTTCGCCGGTCCGACCGAGACCCTGGTGATCGCTGACGACAGCGTGGACGCGGAGCTGTGCGCCACCGACCTGCTCGGCCAGGCCGAGCACGGCCCCGACAGTCCCGCGGTGCTGCTGACCACCTCCGAGCAGCTGGCGCGCGAGACGATGGCCGAGATCGAGCGCCTCCTGGCGATCCTTCCCACCGCCGAGATTGCCCGCAAGGCCTGGCAAACCTACGGCGAGGTGATCGTGGCCGACAGTGACGAGGAGATGGTCAAGATCGCCGACGACATCGCCTCCGAGCACGTGCAGGTGATGACCCGCGACCCGGACTACTTCCTGCAGCACATGACCAACTATGGGGCTCTGTTCCTGGGGCCGCGCACCAATGTCTCCTATGGCGACAAGGTGATTGGCACCAATCACACCCTGCCGACCAAGAAGGCGGCGCGCTACACGGGCGGCCTGTGGGTCGGCAAGTTCATCAAGACCTGCACCTACCAGAAGGTCCTGACCGACGAGGCCTCGGCCATGGTCGGCGAGTACTGCTCGCGTCTGTGCGCCCTGGAAGGTTTTGCCGGCCACGGCGAGCAGGCCAACATCCGCGTGCGTCGTTACGGCGGCCGCAACGTGCCCTACGCCGGGCGGGCCGAGCCTGTGACGGTGGACTGAGCATGCCCGCCCTGCCCAAAACCCCCAGCTTCAGGCTCGACGGCAAGCGGGCGCTGGTGACTGGCGCGGGCAGGGGGATCGGCCTGGCCTGCGCCGCGGCCTTGGCCGAGGCGGGCGCGCATGTGTCCCTGGCGGCGCGTTCGCAGGACGAGATCGAGGCGGCTGCCGCAGCTATTCGCGCCGAGGGCGGCTTGACCGAGGCCCTGCGGCTGGACGTGATGGACCTCGCCAGCGTCAAGAGCGTGATCGCGCAGGCCGCGCCGTTCGACATCCTGGTCAACAACGCCGGCGGCAACCGTCCCAAGCCATTCGTCGAGGTGACCGAGGACGACTTCGACGCGGTGCTCGATCTCAACCTCAAGGCCGCCTTCTTCGTGGCCCAGGCCGTCACGGCGCGGATGATCGAGGCGGGAGTGAGGGGCTCCATCATCCACATGGGCTCGCAGATGGGCCATGTGGGCGGGGCGCGCCGCAGCCTGTACTGCGCCTCCAAATGGGCGATCGAGGGCCTGAACAAGGCCATGGCGCTCGATCTGGCCCCGCATGGCATACGCTCCAACACCATCGCCCCGACCTTCATCGAAACGCCGTTGACCCGGCCGTTCTTCGAGGACAGGGCTTTCCTCGACAGCGTGCTGTCCAAGATCAAGCTCGGCCGGCTTGGACAGGTCGAGGACCTGATGGGCGCGGTTGTGTTCCTCGCCTGCGACGCCTCCGCCTTGATGACCGGCTCCAGCCTGGTCGTGGACGGCGGCTGGACGGCGGAGTAACAGGCAGCGGCGCTGTGCATGAACCGCCCCAGAGCCTGATCGCCTCGAACCGGAACGGTTCGAGGCGTGAATCAGGCTCTAGATTTTTGATTTGGAGCAGGATTCACGGTTCAGGCTGATTCAACCGAAACCGGTCCTGCTCTGGTCATTTTCCAGGAGAGATCGCATGAAACTGGCCACCCTCCGCGGTGCAGGACCGGACGGCCGACTGGTGGTCGTCTCCCGCGATGGCGTTCGCTGCTTGCCCGCGGACCGCGTCGCGCCGACCCTGCAACAGGCGCTCGAGAACTGGAACAGCGTGTTGGGGCCGTTGCAGCAACTCAGCGAGGCCCTGGAGGCGGGCCAAGGCGAAGCGCTCGACGTAAGCCTTCTGGCGGCGCCCCTTCCGCGCGCCTGGCAATGGTTGGATGCATCGGCATTCTCCACCCACGGCGCCCTGATGCAGAAGGCGTTCAACCTGCCGCCGGTCGAGACCAATCCGCCGCTGATGTACCAGGGGATGTCGCACCAGTTCCTCGGGCCGCATGACGACGTGCCTTTGCCGTCGGAAGCCGACGGGATCGACTTCGAGGGTGAATTCGGCGTGATCACCGACGCCGTGCCTATGGGCGTGAGCGCCAAGGAAGCGGCCGGCCATATCAAGTTGATCGTGCAGATCAACGACTGGTCGCTGCGGGTGATCGCGCCGGCCGAGATGAAAACCGGATTCGGCTGGGTCCGGGCCAAGCCCGCCTGCAGCGCGGCGCCGTTCGCCGTGACGCCGGAGGAATTGGGGCCGGCTTGGCGCGACGGCCGCGTCTGTCTCGATCTTCGGGTCGACTGGAACGGTCGGCGCTTCGGCGCGGCCAACGGGTCGGCCATGGACTTCGGCTTTCATGAACTCGTGGCCCACGCCGCCTACAGCCGAAGCCTCCCCGCCGGTACGATCATCGGTTCCGGAACGGTCTCGAACGAGAACTGCCGAGAGGTGGGCTCGTCCTGCATAGCTGAACGACGGGGCATCGAACTGATCGACCTCGGCGCGCCGAAGACCAGCTTCATGCGCTTCGGCGACCGGGTGCGCATGGAGGCCGAGCCGGTGGCGGACTGCAGCCCCTTCGGCGCCATCGAACAACGGGTGGTCGCCGCCAGGGACTAGATGCGAGCGTTTCATAGGCCTGTCCGGACCGTGAGCGGGGTAGTAAGATTCGAAGCCCCGGGAGGACCGGTGAACCCAACAAGAATGCCGGGCTTACGACGCCCAGACGAAGTGAAATGCCGACGGAGGCGAACATGACGACGACACCCGAACTGGCCACGCGCCATCGACGCAAGTTTCTGATGGCTTCGCTCGCCGGCGCGGCGGCGCTGCCGTCGCTCCCGGGCAGGGCGGCTGAGCGCCGCGTCCCGTTGGACAGGGCCGGCTACGACCATTATGTC
>Ga0182016_10006636_pt1 | contig 12089 bp, 9 predicted proteins | sample 712S2MmetaG_FD_120491 | JGI IMG/M metagenome (GOLD analysis project Ga0182016, IMG submission 120491) | Permafrost microbial communities from Stordalen Mire, Sweden - 712S2M metaG | ecosystem: Environmental > Terrestrial > Soil > Wetlands > Permafrost | place: Sweden: Stordalen | collected...
ACCTGACAGTGATGACGACGCTGGCCCGGGCATTCACAATTTTGCAACCGGATGAGTACAACCAACTGCGCGACTTCTACCAGAAGGTCGCCGCGGCCGATCAGCAGCAGTTGGTGCTGCACGCCATGGATGCACCGAAAGGGAATTGAGGATGGGAAAAGCTATGGAGAATGCGAATGGACAAGCTAACGGAAATGCGATTGCCCTTCCGGCAAACTTGCTTCGTTGGGTAGTATTCGCCGCGATTCTGATCCTCTGCCGGCCGGGCATTGCCGGAATCTTTGGCAAACCGCCTGTGCCGGACTGGGGTCGCGAGGCCTACAAAACGCATACGCCGGATTACGCCAAGGATTCGGCAGCAGTGGTTCTCTACGACGAGTACTTGGAGACGATCGACGGCAATGGGCGCGCCGTGGAACGGGAACGGGAAGCGATTCGCATCCTGAAGCCGCAGGGTCGCCAACACACTTGCGAAGTAAGTTACGACGTGGATGAAAAGCTGAACTACTTCCGCGTGTGGACGATTGCTGCTGACGAAAAAGAGTACATGGCCGAAGATAAGGACTTCGTGGAGCAAGGGGGAACAGGCATGCCCATCCTGCTCATGACGCGGAAGTGGAAGGTAGCTCATCCTCCTGCTGTGGATGTAGGGGCGACGATCATCTGCGAGACAGAAGAATGGATGGCGCCTTACATGCACGAGAATATCTGGGACATCCAATCAAGCATTCCCATTGTGTTCCAGGCCTTGGAGGTGGATCTTCCGGCAGGAGTGAAGCACTCCCAATCGTGGCACAACTTCAAGCCGGTGGATCCAGTGGAGGTTGCGCCAAATCACCTTCGTTGGGAGATCAAAGACATGCCCGCGCTGGATCTGAGGGACATACCATCGCATCCGGTGTGGCGGGCTCTGGCAGCTCGGATGTCAGTAGACTGGGGCGAATCCGCGGCAGACAGCGTGGATAGCCAATGGAAGGCGATTGGGGCGTGGATGACATCGCTCGAAGCTGACCGGCCCAAGCCTTCGCCAGAGATTTCTGCCGAGGTGCAATCGCTGATTGCGGGAGCGCCGGATTTCTACGCCAAGCTGAGCCGGATTACAGAATCGATTCAGAAGAATATCCGCTACTTCATCGTCGAGCGCGGAATTGGGGGACTTCAGGCAAATTATGCCGCGGACATTTATCGCAACCGCTACGGCGATTGCAAAGACAAGACGACGCTGCTGATCTCGATGCTTCAGGTGGCGGGGATTCACGGCTACTACCTGATGGTGGACGACCGGCGCGGCGTGGTGGATCCGAAGGCGCCGTCGCTGGCGGGGAACCACATGATTACAGCAATCGAGGTTCCAGCGGATGTTCAGGACGCGAGATTGAAGGCGATTGTGCAGGGTAAGAACGGCAAGCGCTACCTGATCTTCGACCCGACGAACGAGCGCGTGCCGGTGGGGATTATTCCGGAATATGAGCAAGGGAGCTTCGGCTCGCTGGCGGCAGGGGACGCGAGCCAGGTGATTGGGCTGCCTGTGTTGGAGCCTGACGCAAACACCAATGAGCGCAGGGGCAAGTTCATTTTGGCGCCGGACGGAACGCTGACCGGGAGTGTCGATACAATTCGAAACGGCGCGGGCGGCGGTGAGTTGCGCAACGCGTTGAAGTATTCGGATGACAAGGAACGGCGCGAGGCACTGGAGACGTCTGTAGCTCACGATGTACCAGGGGTAGTGCTGAATTCGTTTGAGTATGTTCAGCCGCCGGCACTCGACAAGCCGATTGAGATCCATTACAAGATGACGGCGGCGCAGTATGCCCACCAGGCGGGACCGCTGCTGCTGGTACGGCCTCGTGTGGTGGGATCGGATGCGAGTCCCTTTGACGATAAGCCCAGAAAGGTTCCGATCGATCTTGGCTCGACCGGGCATTGGCACGACAGCTTTGACATCGCCCTGCCGCCGGGATACGTGGTGGACGAGACGCCTGATCCGGTGGATCTCGACGTTGGTTTCGCGACGTATCACTCGACGATCACCTCGAAGGACAATCAGTTGCATTACGAGCGAGATTACGTTTTGCGCAAGGTAGAGCTTGCGGCCAGTGATGCTGGAGTCTATCGCAAGCTGGAGGGGACGATTCTTGCGGATGAGAAAGGGACGGCAGTGCTGAAGAAGCAATAGGGCGCGAAGCGGGCGCTGAATCTTCGTTGGTTGACGTTCATCAAACAGGGCATGAGCCATTCTTTGTTTTCTCCCCTGAAGCTGCGTTCTATTGAGTTTTCTAATCGCATTGGTGTTTCGCCCATGTGCGAGTACTCGTCTGTGGACGGGTTTGCCACGGATTGGCACCTTGTGCACCTGGGAGCAAGGGCGCAGGGTGGGGCGGGGCTGGTGATCGTGGAGGCTTCGGCCGTGACGCCGCAGGGGCGAATCTCTGACGGCGATCTCGGGATCTATAAGGACGAGCACGTTGCGAAGTTGAAGCAGATTGTGGATTTCATCCACAGTCAGGGCGCGTGCGCTGGGATTCAACTGGCACACGCAGGCCGCAAGGCGAGCATGAGTGTGCCTTTCGGCGGAGAGCGATTGCTGAAGCCGGAAGAGGGTGGATGGCAGACGGTTGCGCCGAGCGGGGTGCCGTTTTCACCGACATATTCGATGCCCAAAGCGCTGGACCAGGCAGGGATTGACGCGACTGTTGAGGCATTTGGTGCGGCGACCAGGCGGGCCATTCAGGCGGGGTTTGAAGTGGTGGAGATTCATGCGGCGCATGGCTATCTGTTGCATGAGTTTCTGTCGCCATTGTCGAATCAGCGAACGGATGCTTATGGCGGAAGCATCGAGAACCGGATGCGGTTTCCGCAGGAAGTGGTGGAGCGGGTGCGGGCGGCGTGGCCGGACAATTTACCGCTGTTTGTGAGGATTTCAGCGACGGACTGGGTGGATGGCGGCTGGAACGCGGACGAGTCGGTTGAGCTGGCGCGGCAACTAAAGGCGCGCGGGGTTGATCTGGTGGATTGCTCGTCTGGCGGACAAGTGCCAAACGCGAAGATTCCCGTGGGGCCAGGATTTCAGGTGCAGTTTGCGGAGCGCATTCGGCGGGAGGCGGGGATAGCGACGGCGGCGGTCGGGCTGATTACAGAGCCCACGCAAGCGAACGATATTGTCGCCGAAGGGAATGCTGACCTGGTGCTGCTGGCTCGGGAGATGCTTCGCGATCCTTATTGGGCCGTGCATGCGGCGGCTGCGCTGGGCGAATCTGCGTCGTGGCCGAAGCAGTACCTGCGGGCAGCGCCGCATGGGTCGACGGCACGGGAGGCAGTTGGTAGTGCGCACTGAAACTGACATTTGCGTCGATTTTGCTTCACAAATGGTGCAGAAATAGGCCTATACTCTTTTCTAGAGCGGCGTTAGCCAGAAAAACGGCGGTCTGCTCCACTTCCTCATGGCCTCGACCCTGCCTCAGAAACGCGCTGGTGATCAGACGGTAATCCCCAACCGTCTCTATTTCAAGATTGGCGACGTCGCGAAGATTTGCGACCTGGAGTCGTATGTTCTGCGGTTCTGGGAGTCGCAGTTTCCACAACTGAAGCCGAACAAGAGCGGGACAGGTCAGCGGCTTTATCGGCGGCGGGATGTAGAGTTGGTTCTGGAGATCAAGCGGCTGGTTCATGGCGAGGGGTACACGCTGGCCGGTGCACGTCAGGCGTTGGGCCAGATTCAGCATGGGCGGCGGATGGATCCCAAGCGCGAGCCGCAAATGCTGCCTTTGCCCGTGGATGATAGTACTGTACGCGGTGATCGCGTGGCGGCGACGATCGGCCAGGTGCGCGCAGAGCTTCGCGAGCTTGCGGCACAGCTTGCAGCGCCGGTTGCCAGTGCGCCGTTGCGCCGTCGGGGACGGATAACAACGCTGTCCCGTTCGTCTGATACTCTTTTCCCGATTTAACCCAATTTCAGATTGCAGGTTAGAATACCTGTTGTCGCATTGGCCCGCATTCGTCGCTTTGCGCGGTGCACGCATGTGGCCGCAATAGCTCAGCTCCGGCCGCTGGGGTCGGCATTTCGCTGCATCATCCGCCGGACTCCTGCAGAGGAATGGTCAGGCAGGGCGTTGAGGTAGGGAAACCTTTGAACAATGAACATGCGCGTGCAAACTGTGCTACTTTGTAGCATCAACCTTTGCAACCTTAGAGCGATGCGGAAGGACTGCGGAGAAGAGCGCGGGCCCTGCTGGCGAGTGTAGCTCGATGAAATGCCGTCATTGCAATTCGGTGGTTTTACGCAGGTCGCGGCTGCGCAGGTCGGACATCGCTAGGCTGCTGATGTTCCAGTATCCCGTCCGGTGCCGTCGCTGCCATATGCGGGAACATGTGTCGGTGCTTGAGGCACTTAAGCTCAAGGCAGCAGGCAAGGCTCGCGAGCAGGGAAACGATCGACGGCCGACAGGAAGCCAGGGGGCTGCGCCGGGATCGAGCTAGGAGTAGATTGGCGATGGGCGAACCACTGCATAAGTCCGATAACATTTCGACCCCCGCCATTTTGATTAGGTGCTTAAGTTGGTTACTGTGTGCCGCCGGGACAGACAGCGACTTTGCCGCATTTTCCAGTTGCCATCAGCGCGTAGGCTTCAGCCGCCTGTTCGAGCGTAAAGCGGTGCGTCACGATCTCCTCAGGATGGAGATTCCAGCGCACTAACTTTTCAACCAGCTCTTCCATGCGCCAGATGGAGCTGACCCATGAGCCGTAGATCGTCTTTTGATCGTGGATGATGTCGGGCGAGGGGTTAAAGGTGACGGTGCCACCTTCTCCGATCATGACCATGCGGCCCCACTTGCGTGTAGCACGGATAGCGGTGGCACGAGCTTCGGCGTTGGCCGAGCAGTCGACCGCGCGCTCCACGCCGTGGCCACCAGTGAGGTCACGGACCTCCTGAACATTATTTGGTCCAGAGCGCAGAACGTGATCGCACAAACCGAGAGTGCGGGCTAGTTCGAGCCGTTCATCGAGAACATCGATGCCGATGATTGCTTCCGCGCCCAGCTTGCGGCAGAGAGCGCCGGCGGCCAGCCCGACTGGGCCAAGACCGGTGATGAGCACTGCGTCGTTGCCGCTGATGCCGATCTTCTCAAGGCCCTCGTAGACGGTGCCAAATCCGCACGCGACTTGGGCGCCATCGAGGTAGGTGAGCGTGTCGGGCAAAAGGATGAGGTCCTTTTCTTCGGCGATCATGAACTCGGCCATGCCGCCATCGCGCTGCCAACCGTAGGCGCGGCGATGCTCCGCGCTGGTGCAGGAGATCATGAAGCCGCGCCGGCAGTCTGGGCAAAGGCCGCATCCGGAGATGTGATAGACGATCACTCGGTCGCCTGCCTTGAAGCTGCGGCATCCGGGGCCGGCTTCCACAACAAGGCCGGCGGGTTCGTGTCCGGCGATAACGCCGCGATAACCCTCCGGACCTTTGCCCAGGTGCTCGCGGTAGATGGCGCGAATGTCAGACCCGCAGATGGTGGATGCCTTGACCGCAAGCAAGACTTCGCCGTGGCCGGGACTGGGAATTGGGACGGTGCGCATTTCGACAGTGCTGTTGCCGGGCAGATAAGCAGCCTTCATGGTGTTACTCATGGTTAGATATCTCCGCGAGTTAGCGAACAGGACGTTGAGGGGCGCAGATGAGTTAGGGAGGAGTAATGACGCCGTTCACATCCCAAAGGTCCTCCCACGACTGATTGTCTCTCCAAAGGAAGACCTGACCCTTGATCAAGCGGCAGTTACGATCGATTCCGGCAATTGCGTGCATATCTTCGTCGGTGAGAGGTTCGCTGACGACTCCGCGCAGGTTGGCCAGGTAGTTGGAGCGGCGACTGGAGAAGGGAATTGGAACTTGCCCGCGCTGCGCTGCCCATTTTACGCAGACCACAGCCGGGTGAACCCCAAGGCACTGCGCGATGCGCAGGATGACTGGATCTTCGGTGGGCGAAGTGTCCTCAGGAGTGCGGTCACGTTCCGGGCGACCCGGTGAGCCGAGCGGCGAGTAGCCGATTGGCACAATTCCTTGTGCGAGCAGGTAAGCGCAGAACTCTGGCTGCTGGAAGTGTGGATGGAGTTCCATTTCGTTTGCCGCGGGCAGGATGCGCGCATCGTGGAGGAGCAGATCCATCTTGGGCATGGTCATGTTGGAGGAGCCGATGTGGCGGACCAGACCGCGATCTACGAGTTCTTCAAGCTTGCGCCAGGTGCGCATGTAGCGCTTGTGGATGTAGGGGACGGCGTCGGGATTGCGGGCGCTGACATCGCAATGCGGCGGGTGATGGTTGGGGAAAGGCCAGTGGATGAGATAAAGATCGAGGTAGTCGAGCTTGAGGTCGCGAAGGGACCTCAAGCAGGTGGGAATAACGTCTTCTTCGGCGTGCTTGTCGTTCCAGAGTTTTGAGGTGATCCAGAGCTCTTCGCGCTTGATGCCGGAGCGGAGAATTTGCTGGAACGATTCACCGATAAGGTCTTCGTTGCCGTAGACAGATGCGCAGTCGAAGTGGCGATAGCCGAGCGAGGCGGCGTCAAGGACAGCAGCGGCGACGGCGGCGTGGGGAACGTGGTCAGAGCCAAAGGTGCCCAGGCCGATGGCAGGCATCGATGCGCCGGAGCGAAGTCGGCGTTGTGGAACGCTGGCGGGGTCGACGGCGTCGGCTGCTGGGAATATTGGGTTGAATGAATCGGGCATCTGGGCCTCATCTACATCGTTAACTGTAACGAACAAGGATCAGGGTCGCGGGGAGACGATGTCAAGGCTGTGACATTTAGACCTACAGACCCTGAGTGATTGATCCCCTGGAGACCCTGGCGGGCTTATAACAGAACCCATCCTCACAATTGCCGGCCAAATCCATGATTTGAGAATTCTCGTGATTCCCTGAAACGATGCCGCGCGTATCGACACTATCCTTCGTGCGGCAACTTCAGATTGCAGCGTTGCGCACCTCAACGGCCACGAGGCTCCCGATAACTGCGGATACTCCTTAGAGGCCGGGGCGCTCGCTTGCACACTCGCTGTGCGCAAAAAAATCGAAACTAAACATCCCGAAAGGAATCTCCATGACTCCCCCGAATGACAAAGGTCCAGCTTCGGCCAATCTAGCGGCAAAGGGATCCACCAACCTTGCCAAGCTCTCACCCGAACTGGCACGCAGCAACTTTCATGCCCTGCTGCTTGCCAACCCCAACTACTTTGGCACCTTCCCCGGACTTGGAGAAGTGGTCCACGCGATTCAATACAACACAACCTGGGAGGAACTAGCTTGCCTGGGTCTGAACCCGGGAGTCGGATTCGACGCCGAGGGCACACTCGAGGCTGTGATTAATCTCAAGCAGGCCACCGGCTACGACACTGGCCCGTGCGGCTCGGGTTCGACGGAGTGGGTGCGGTTTTATGTCCAGAACGGCACCGCGTGGGTCGACCTTGGCGTGACCGGCGTTACCGTCTACGACCTCGCCGGGTCCACGTTTCCGGTTAGCTACGCAGTTTCGGTTGAGTTGGACCAGGTCAAGAAGTTCTGCACCGTAGAGAATGTTCTGAACGTACGGGCCATTCTTTCGTGGGATTTCCAGCCGCCTGCCAACCAGCCCGCTTTCATTCCGGTCTGGGGCAATGTGGTGGATGCCCGCGTACAAATTGCACCGGCTTTGTTTGTCGAGGTGCCGATAGCTTCGCTGGTCGGCAGTGGGCTTGTGACCATCGACCCGGTCCTTGAGGGGTCGGTGGATCTGACGGAATCCCTGCCTGCTAAGCCCCAACAGCCCCTCGGCTTTGCCGCGCTCAAGAGCCTCTACGCGAATTCCAAAGTGCCGCTGCACCGGTCCGGATTCAAAGAAGCAACAAACCTCGCGTCTGAACCGGTGGAAAGCCTGATATCCACGGCGAATGCGTTCAAAGGCCTGACCACAAGCCCGGGCAATCTCGCCATTGGTTCCGACCTGGCGGCTATTCTGAGCGCCCTCGAAGACACCTCGGGCGACACAACCTACGAGGAACTGGTGTGCGCCGGTTACAATCCGCAAACCAGAACGCTGGAAGCAGTGATTCAGATTAAGCTCGACAGCGGTTACGCTGGCAGCCTCTGCACGGCAGGCAGCTATGAGTACGTGAGCTTCTATGCCTTCTTTGGCGGCGCCTGGAATCCGGTTGGCGCGGCACAAGTGAATGTGCACGATCTGGCGGCAATCACTCCCGGCAACCCGATCAACTACGCGGTCTTTCGCCTTTCCAATCTCTACACAGAGGTGTGCGAAGGCCTGGAAGCGATTCCGCTGCGCGCCATCCTCTCCTGGCAGGTAGCGCCGACCGGTCCGAATTTCATTCCTGTCTGGGGCAACGTTCTGAACACGCATGTACAGCCTCAGATCGGCGTCCTGGGCGACGGTGAGACGGCGCGCTTGCTGCGTGTCGGCGAGGTCGGCGTGATTGGCATTCAAAGCAGCTCGAATCCATCGTTGAGCGGCGATTGGCTCGCAAATCCGACCGGCGTGGCTGGAGACTGCAACAACGCCGACGATAGTCCTTTCGGCGGAACGATCTGGATTGACGGAGCGTTTACGCTGAATCCGGCAGGGACCTTCAACCCGTTCACGGGAGCAGTCCTTCCCGGCGCGCATCCGATCATTTACCAGGCGTACATCACGCCTCCGACGGGGCCGAAATACCAACTGGTCAACCAGTTTAACCTCGGCGTTTTCCCAGTCGATGCGCCCAGCAGCAATCCCGAGGTGGTGATTCCGCAGACCGCCGCGGCGCCTTACGGGCCAGTCAGCGGCGGCAGCCCCTCCGCACTCTATTACACCTACTATGAGAGCGTCGACGGTCAGCTCGTCGATCCTCGCACAGTAGTCACGTTCCTGGCTTCCGGCCTGCCAGACGGAAACTATACGGTGGAAGTCGACGGATTCGCATGGGACGGAGTCATGTATCAGCCCCTGCTCCCGGCGACCAAGACCTTCTACGTGTATAACGGCTACCCGGCGGGCGGCTTCGCGCCGGAGGTTTCCATCAACCTGACCTCGGCGGCAGACTGCGGAAACATCACGGTTGGCGACGTCATCACCGGCACCTATAGTGTGGCGGACGACTTCTTCGGCAGCGTGACCATCGCCTTGACCCAGGTGTACCTTGGCGGAACCCCAATCGCCATGCCCACCGTCTACGTGTCCGGCGCCAACGCGGGTCCGGATGAGGTTGCCTATGACGGTTCGAACACTTACGGGGCAAGCGGAACCTTCACCATCTACACCGGCGACTACGATCCTATAGCCAAGGCCAGCCAGACTCCATTGCCTGCTTGCGGCTATACGATTCAGCTCACGGCCTGGGACCGGGCTTTGGTCGGCGATCCCTACGCCGATGCACCCACCTGCTCCGGACACTACAGCCAGGAGGCAGTTGGCTTCTGCCTTGTGGCTCCAGCCAGCTAGGCGCCAGCCGGGCACAACAGGCTTCGCCAGCTCACAGCGAAAGCTGCGGGCTGGCGAAGGTTTTCTTGCGAATGGGAATTGCAATGTTGATAAATGCTACGGAGACTGTCGCCGGTGCGATCGCTGCATGGCGCATTACACATCTGTTTCAAGCCGAGGACGGCCCGTGGGACCTGCTGGCACATCTACGGCGCATGGCCGGCGATGGCGTAGCGGGAAGAATGCTGGACTGCTTTTATTGCCTTAGCGTTTGGGTGGCTTTGCCGCTTGCCATGGGCATGGGCGCTACTTACAAGGAACGGCTTCTGCTGTGGCCGGTTCTCTCTGGCGGGGCAATCCTGCTGGAGCGGGCGACAACGCGGCAGGGTCACACTGCGCCTCTGGCGCAATGGCGCGAACTGCCGGACGCGGATGCGCCGGATGGAGAGGGATCATGAGCTGCTGTGGAAAGATGAGGACAGTCCTCGGAGACAGGAACGACAAGAACTCAGATGGGGCTATGGATGCGCCTCGCGTCGACTTAACCTTCTCGGGTGTGCGGGCAATTGTGGTAACGGGCGGCGTCACCGGCCATGTCTACCGGTTTGTGCCCGGCGCAACGCTGCGCGTCCACGGAGGCGACGCTGCCTCTATGCGCCAGATTCCGGGGTTAAGGCCGAAAAGTTCCAGCGTTAGCCTCACAAGCACGGGGCTCGAAATCGGCAATCCGGCGGTCTGAGAAACGGTCCGATTGCTGCTATGGAATTGGGATCCGAAAATATTTATGGAACTATGAAACGTTTCGACGGCAACCCGCACTATCTCTCAAGCGCCCATCGCTTCATTGCGTGCCGGCGCTTTCCGGGTGCCCGCCCTTCCCCAGCCCGGAGTTCCTTCCAATCCACCTTCCTGCCCGGCGGGTGGATTGGAACTTGAATCCCAGAAGAGAGAACCGCCATGTGCAGTGGTCAAAATCGAAGCGCGATGAAACTGAATGAAGCCTCGCCCAGTTCTGCCCTCAACCTTTACTATTCGGGCGAGCCACAGATCCGTGTGCGTGGAACTGCGACTGGCAGTTTGTATCAGTTCTCGTCTCAAGAGCCGGTGCAGCCTGTCGATGCGCGAGACGCGCAGCCGATGCTGGCGAGCCGGTTGTTCAGGTTGTCGCGGTGAGTTCATTGCCTCTCCACTCCTCGCCTGCGCGTGCCTCCGAGCTGCGGCGGCCGGATCTGCGTTCCAGTCGCTTCCACACGATTCACGAGCTGTCGACTTCCTCGGTGCTATACTCCAAGCCTCGCGGGTCCCAGGAGTTACGTGTGCAATTCCAAGCTTTTGACGCAGGCTACGTGGCCAGTCTCTGCGCGGGAGACCCCGATACGCAGCAGCATTTCGTCGGCTACTTCTCCGCTCTGCTTCAGCTCAAACTGCGCCCCCGGCTCAGTTCTCCACAAGCGATCGAAGACGTGCGCCAGGAGACATTCGCCAGAGTTTTCGCCGTTTTGCGCAAGGACAGCGGCCTAAGGCAGCCTGAGCGGCTCGGCGCCTTTGTCAACTCGGTCTGCAATCACGTGCTTTCCGAGCATTACCGCACCTCTACCGGCAGCGAGTCGCTGGATGTGGAGGGCCGGCCAGAACTGCCCGCACGAGGAGCGAATGCTCTCGACCTCGCGTCGACAAGGCAAGTCGAAGACAAGGTCCGCGAGATCTTGCTCGGTTTGCCCCTGCGCGATCGCGCGCTTTTGAAGGCTGTATTCCTTGAGGAACGCGATCGCGACGAGGTTTGCCGCGATATGGGGGTGGATCGCGACTACCTGCGAGTCCTTCTGCATCGTGCCAAGCAGGAATTCAAGGCCGAATATGTCAAACGGATCGGGGATCGCTCGATGATGGGCGCCAGTGTTTGAGAATTCTGTGAAACGGTTTCGCCGCTCCGGCCACTATGTACATGTTGTGGAAATATACAACAGAGCTGGGAATGAAGTCGGGGGATTATGTTGATGGACCATAGCCAGGCAATTAAACAGATGGCCGCGGAGCGGTACCTGCTGAATGAGCTCGATGCCGGGGAGCGCGAGCAGTTCGAGGAGCACGTGTTCGACTGCCAGGAGTGCGCTCTCGATCTTCGCGCCGGAGCTGCATTTGTGGATGGGGCCAAAGCCCAGTTAGCCGACATTGCTGCCACTTTGCCCGCTGCTACACCGGCCAGGACTCGCAAGACGCGAAGCAGGGAGAGCGGCTGGTTCCTGTGGATGCGGCCGATCTTCGTCGCACCCGCCTTCGCGGCATTGCTGCTTGTTCTCGGCTATCAGAATCTGGTGACCATGCCTGCCTTGGTGGCGTCGGCAAACCAACCGCGCCTCCTGGCATCGGTCCCGGTCCACGGAGCCACACGAGGCGGCGATCACCTTGCGATCACGGCCGATAGAACCCGCGGAATCGCTCTTCCCTTCGACCTTTACCGTCAGCCGGGCGTGCCAGAGTATGCATCCTATTCGTTTCAACTGTTCGATCCCCAGGGAAAGCTCGTCTGGACCAGCTCATTAGCGGCCGTCGCTAGCCCCGATGGCGGTGACCAGCGAGTTTCGCTGGAAATTCCTGGTGCATCGCTGCACAATGGCCCGTACACTGTTGCAGTCATCGCCATCAGCCCCCA